>Ga0315268_10002783_pt1 | contig 19580 bp, 16 predicted proteins | sample C1_top_MG_FD_204535 | JGI IMG/M metagenome (GOLD analysis project Ga0315268, IMG submission 204535) | Sediment microbial communities from Yellowstone Lake, YNP, Wyoming, USA - C1_top | ecosystem: Environmental > Aquatic > Freshwater > Lake > Sediment | place: USA: Wyoming | collected 2017-08-01
AGCAGAATCGACAGCGTGACGCGCAGCGCCAATGCGCGCATCATGCTTCCCGTCTTCGGTTGGCCGTCACGGCCGTCGCGCAGCATGAAGACGCCGGCCAGTGCCAGCACGATAACGATGCCGATCAGGGCGACCGCAATCAGGACCTTCATTTCGGTGAATTATCTCTTGAGGAAACGCACGGCCGCCCGAAGTTTCCTCAACCCCCACGGGGGGCTGAGCCCGCACCGAGTGAGCGCCTGCGCGCTCACGAGTGGCTGGCGAAGGCCATCGGGCTTGCAAGCCCGGTGGCGGACGACGTATGTCGTCGGCCTGGGGGCGCTCTCTTGGCTCGTCGTCGAGCGGCGAGGAGCGGTGTGACAAGGCTCAGCGCGCGCGGGCGCGGCATCGTCGTCTTGCTGGCCGCGCTGCTTGGCGCAGCGTTCACGGCCAATCTCGGCCTGTGGCAACTTGACCGCGCGGCGCAGAAGGTGGCGATGCAGCGCGCGCTCGATGAACGCAGCACCCTGCCGCCACTGGACGCCGGCGCTCTGGCCAGCACCACCGAAGCGGCCGCGGCGCAGCACCACCGTGCGGTGCGCTTGCAAGGGCGTTGGTTGGCCGAGAGAACGATCTATCTCGAGAATCGAAGCATGGACGGGCGCGCCGGCTTCATCGCGGTCACGCCGCTGCTGCTGGAGCGGGGCGCCGTCACCGTGCAGCGCGGCTGGACCCCGCGCGATGCCATGGAGCGCACGCGTTTGCCCGATCTGGCCACGCCCATTGCTGTGGTGGAGGTCGCAGGTTTCGTCGCTGCGCCACCGTCGCGCCTGTTCGAATTCTCCGGCGCCGCCGCTGCGAGTGGGCCGATCCGGCAAAATCTCGACCTTGCCGAATTCGCGCGCGAAACCGGGCTGCTGCTGCACCCGCTATCGATCCTGCAGGCAGACGGTGCGGACAACCGTGGCGACGGCCTGCTGCGTCACTGGCCACGACCGGCGATCGATGTTCACAAACACTATGGTTATGCGGCGCAATGGTTTGCGTTGGCGGCGCTGATAACGGGTCTGTATGTCTGGTTCCAACTCTTCCACCCCTGGCTCCATGCGAAGCGGTGATGAGCAAACGCACGGCCGCCCGAAGTTTGCTCAACCCTCTCGGGGGGCTGAGCCCGCGCCGAGTGAGCGCCTGCGCGCTCACGAGTGGCTGGCGAAGGCCATCGGGCCTGCAGGCCCGGTGGCGGCCGGCGCATCGCGGCGGCCTGGGGGCGCTGATGACTCGCCGCTGTGCCTGACCGTGCATACGCTGCCGACAGTGGACGCCGCTGCGCGCCGCACCGCAAGCGGGCGCCTGAAGATGATGCTGGTGCTGCTCGTCTGCGCATTGCCGGTCATCGCGTCGTACACCGCGTACTACGTCATCACGCCGCAAGGGCGAACCAACTACAGCGAACTGATGGAACCGCAGCGCCCGATTCCTGCCGGCCTGGCGCTGACCGATCTGCAGGGCCGGCCCGTCGCCGCAGCGTCGTTGCGCGGGCAGTGGTTGCTCGTGGTCGTGGCCGGTGGTGCTTGCAACCCGGCTTGCGAGAACATGTTGTGGCTGCAGCGCCAGTTGCGCGAAGCGCTGGGGCGCGACAAGGCTCGCGTCGACAAGGTCTGGCTCATTCCCGATGACGCGACGCCGGCGACCCGCACGCTCGAGGCCATCGCCATCGGCGAACCCGCGACCGTGCTGCGGGTGCCGGCTGCGGCGTTGGCGGCGTGGCTGCAGGCCGGAGCCGGGCAGGCACTCGAAGCCCATTTTTACATCGTCGATCCCGTGGGGCACTGGATGATGCGCTCGCCGCCGAACCCCGACCCGGCAAAACTCAAGCGCGATGTCGACAAGCTGCTGCGCGCGTCGGCAGCCTGGGACACGCCGGGGCGATGAATTCCGTAGCTCCCTACGACTTCGCGCCGCTGCTGCGTCTGGCGCTGTTCGGCATGGTGCTGGCGTCGGCGCCGCTGGCCTGGGTCTGGCTGCGCCATCGCGGCGCGAACGCGGCGCGGCGGCAGCGCGCGCTGACGCTGCTGGTCCTGTTCCTCAGTTTCGATCTGGTGCTGTTCGGTGCCTTCACGCGCTTGACGGATTCGGGTCTGGGCTGCCCCGATTGGCCGGGCTGCTATGGCAGCGCCAGCCCGGTGGGGGCGCAGTCGCAGATCGCCGCAGCGCAGTCCGCCATGCCCACCGGCCCGGTGACGCATGGCAAGGCCTGGATCGAAATGATCCACCGCTACCTTGCCACCGGCGTGGGTGTGCTGATCCTGGTGCTGGCAGCTTCGAGCTGGGCCGCGGCACGGCGCAAGGACCCGGTCGTATCGCCCTGGTGGCCGGCGCTGACACTGGTCTGGGTCTGCGTTCAAGGCGCGTTCGGCGCACTCACCGTGACGATGAAGCTCTACCCCGCGATCGTGACGCTGCACTTGCTGGGCGGCATGATCCTGCTCGCCCTGCTCGCCGCACAGGCGCAGGCCTACGCGCCCGCGCCGCTGAGGCTCGCGCCACGGATCATGGCGGCCACCTGGGGAGTTGCCTTGCTCAGCACGGTGCAGATCGCACTCGGTGGCTGGGTGAGCACAAACTACGCCGTGTTGGCTTGCTCGGACTTTCCGCAGTGTCACGGCACATGGTGGCCGGAGATGGACTTTGCGCAGGGCTTCAGCGTGATTCGCGAACTTGGAATGGCCGCTGACGCGAGCTATCTGCCATTTGCCGCGCTGACAGCCATCCACTACGCACACCGCCTGATGGCCTACGCCTTGCTGTTGGCGCTTGCCGCGTTGGCGTGGGCATTGCATGCGCAAGCCAGCCCCGCGCTTCGACGCTGGGCCGTAGGGCTCGGGGCTGTCGCCTTGTGGCAGCTCGGCAGCGGCTTGAGCAACGTCTTGTTGCGCTGGCCCTTGCCTGGCGCGGTGGCACACACCGCCGGCTCGGCTGCCTTGGTGATCCTGCTGACGCTGCTGATTCTGCGCGCGCGCCAGGCCGAGGCCGGGCCGAATCGCCCTGGCGCGCCCGCGCTGCGGCCGAATTCGTAGAATCCCCCTTCACCGGGTACCGCCGCGTACTGCCGGGTCCCTCTGCGCACCGCAGCGCACCATGTCTGAAACTCTCGCCAGCCCCACCCCTGCCGCCCGCAGCGCACGACCGTCTCGCGCAAGCCAGTACTACGCGTTGACCAAACCGCGCGTCGTGCGGCTGATCGTCTTTTGTGCCGTGATCGGGATGTTGATGGCGGTGCCGGGACTGCCGAATCTGGCGCTGGCACTTGCTGCCACGGCCGGCATCTGGCTCGTCGCCGCCGGGGCCGCGGCGTTCAACTGTCTCGTCGAGCAGGGCATCGACGCCAAGATGGCGCGAACCGCATGGCGCCCGAGCGCGAAGGGTCAGTTGGGCAACACGCAGACGCTCGTCTTCTCGCTGTTGCTCTGCGCCGCCGGCTGCGTCTTGCTCTACACGGCGGTGAATGCGTTGACGATGTGGTTGACACTGGCCACATTCGTCGGCTACGCCCTCGTCTACACCCTGGTGCTGAAACCGCTGACGCCGCAAAACATCGTGATCGGCGGCGCCTCGGGCGCGATGCCGCCCGTGTTGGGGTGGGCCGCGATTCGCGGCGAGGTCGGGCCCGAGGCACTGATCATGTGCCTGATCATCTTTCTCTGGACGCCGCCGCACTTCTGGGCGCTGGCGCTGTACCGCACCGAAGACTACCGGCGTGCAGGCCTGCCGATGCTGCCGGTCACGCACGGCTCGGAGTTCACCCGATTGCATGTGCTGCTCTATACGCTCGTGCTGTTTGCGGCAACCCTGCTGCCCTTTGTTTCAGGGATGAGCGGCGCCATCTATCTCGTCTGCGCCGTCGTCTTGGGCATGGGTTTCATCCTCTACGCCTGGTTCCTCTGGCGCGATTATTCCGATGCGCTGGCGCGCAAGACCTTCCGCTTTTCCATTCTGTACTTGTCGCTGCTGTTCTCGGCCATGCTGGTGGACCATTACCTCAACCCGCTTCTGTAGAGGCTCGCCTCGATGCGTTTGCCTCGACGTTCGATTCTGATGGTGGCCGCCGTCATGCTGATCGGCTGCGACCGGCTGAGCCCGGGACAGACGAAGCCGGCGTTCAAAGGCATCGACATCACGGGGGCTGACTACGCGCGCACGCTGAGCCTGACCGATCAAGACGGCAAGGCGCGGACTCTTGAAGAGTTCAAGGGCAAAGTCAGCGTCGTCTTCTTCGGCTACACCCAATGCCCGGACGTCTGCCCGGCAACGATGGCGGAGCTTGCCCAGATCAAGAAGTCGCTCGGCAAGGAGGGTGAGCGCCTGCAGGGCATCTTCGTCACGGTCGATCCCCAGCGCGACACGCAGGCGATTCTGAAGAGCTACATGGCGAACTTCGACCCGAGTTTCGTGGCACTGTACGGAACGCCTGAGCAGACCAAGGCCGCCGCCAAGGAATTCAAGGTTTTCTACGCCATATCGCCGGGCAAAACGGAAAGCAGCTACACGGTCGATCACACCGCGGGCTCATTCGTTTTCGACGCGCAAGGCAAGGTCCGATTGTTCGTGCGCTACGGCAGTGGCGCAGAAGCGCTGGCCTCGGACCTGAAACTGCTGCTTGCGCAGGGCTGAGGCCGCGCCGGGCACAAGAGCGAGCGCATCCTGGAAGAACCTGAGTCCGCCCAGCGCAGCGCATCACGGCCCACCCGGGCGCGCCCGAGTGCGGTTTCGAGGGTGACTCAGGCCGTTTCGGCCAGCGCCTTGCGCATCTTCTTCATCGCCGCCACTTCGATCTGGCGGATGCGCTCGGCGCTCACGCCATACTCAGTGGCCAGGTCGTGCAGGGTCAGACCGCCCGAACTGTCGTCATTCACCCTGAGCCAGCGCTCTTCGACGATGCGCCGGCTGCGCGCGTCGAGCGAGTCCAGAGCCAACGCGATGCCGCCACCGGCGAGCCAGTCACGGTTGCGTGCTTCCAGCACATGCGTGGGCTCGTTCGACTCGTCCGCCAGATAGGCGATCGGCGCATAGCTCTCTTCACCGTCATCGGTTTGCGGCTCAAGGGCCACGTCGCCACCGGACATGCGGGTTTCCATCTCCAGCACTTCTTCCTGCTTGACGTTCAGGCGCTTGGCGAGTGTCTTCACCTCGTCGCGCGTGAGCGTGGCACGGTGCGTGTCGGCGTCGGCAGCGTCGTCTTTCAAACCCTGTTTCATCGAGCGCAGATTGAAGAACAACTTGCGCTGCGCCTTGGTCGTGGCCAGTTTCACCATGCGCCAGTTCTTCAGGATGTATTCGTGAATCTCGGCCTTGATCCAGTGCATCGCGTAACTGACCAGGCGCACGCCTTGATTCGGGTCAAAGCGCTTCACCGCCTTCATCAGGCCGACATTGCCTTCCTGGATCAGGTCGCCATGCGGCAGGCCGTAGCCGAGGTACTGGCGCGAGATCGAGACCACAAGGCGCAGGTGCGAAAGCACCAACTTTCCGGCGGCGCCGAGGTCGCCTTCACCGCGCAACTTGGTCGCGAATTCGACTTCCTGTTCCAGCGTCAACATCGGAATCCGATTCACGGCCGAAATATAGGCATCGAGATTGCCCAGCGAGGGCACCAGGGCCCAAGGGTCACGCACGGCAACAGCGGTGGCAGTGGACATGTTCATGGAGGCATCAGAGACGCCGGTCTTCGTTTGGTTCCGAAAAGTTTAGCACTCGACCACGAAGAGTGCTGATCGTCCAGCCGAAGCCTCTTCTTCCGGGCGTTGAATTCTTCACCGCCTCGCAGACGAAAGCGATACCTGGAAGCAGCTCTTATGACAGTACTTGCTCACATTCAGCGGGCTAGACGTTGAACAGGAAGTTCAGCACATCGCCATCCTTCACGACGTACTCCTTGCCCTCTGCACGCATCTTGCCCGCGTCTTTGGCTCCCTGTTCGCCCTTGTACGCGAGAAAGTCGTTGAAGGCGATGGTCTGGGCGCGGATGAAGCCGCGTTCGAAGTCGGTGTGGATCACACCGGCCGCCTGCGGCGCCGTGTCGCCGGCGTGGATGGTCCAGGCGCGCACTTCCTTGGGGCCTGCCGTGAAGTAGGTCTGAAGGCCCAGCAGCTTGAATGCGGCGCGGATCAGGCGCGGCAGGCCGGCTTCCGTCTGGCCCATCTCCTGCAGGAACATCAGCCGATCGGCGTCGTCCATGTCGGCAAGCTCGGCCTCCGTCTTGGCGCAGATCGCGACCACCGGCGAGCGCTGCTTCTCGGCGTAGGCGCACAGCTTGTCGAGCAGCGGGTTGCCCTCGAAGCCGCGTTCGTCGACGTTGGCAACGAACATCGCAGGCTTGGCAGTGATCAGGCACAGCGGTTTGAGCACCGCCAATTCTTCCTTGCTGAAGGCGATGCCGCGCACCGGCTTTGCGTCGTCGAGCGCCGCCTGGCACTTCAGCAGCACGTCGACCAGACGCTGCGCCTCCTTGTCGTTGCCGGCTTTCGCCACTTTGACGTAGCGCGCCAGGCTCTTCTCGACGGTGGCCAGGTCCGCCAGGCACAACTCGGTCTGGATCACTTCGATGTCCGCGATCGGGTCCACCTTGCCGGCCACATGAATCACGTTATCGTCTTCGAAACAGCGCACCACGTTGATGATGGCATCGGTCTCGCGGATGTGCGCGAGGAACTGATTGCCCAGCCCTTCGCCTTTGGACGCGCCGGCGACAAGACCTGCGATGTCGACGAACTCGACGATCGCCGGCACGACGCGCTCTGGTTTGGCGATCGCGGCGAGCATGCCCAGGCGCGGGTCAGGCAACTCGACGATGCCGACGTTGGGCTCGATCGTGCAAAACGGATAGTTCTCCGCCGCGATTGCCGCCTTGGTCAACGCGTTGAAGAGAGTGGACTTGCCGACATTGGGCAGGCCCACGATGCCGCATTTGAGGCTCATGACAGGGGCTTTCGGGAGGGCTTGCGCAGAAGGGGCAAGCAGCCGGCGATTTTAAGGGGCAGGGTTGACGAGGCACAGACCGGGCCCGGCGCCGAGCGCGGGCAGGGGCGCTACGCGTCGAACCGGTAGCTCGCCTTGCCGCTGGCGCCAACATCCAGGCGCCGCTCAATACCCTCGACGATCACAGCGTTCATGCCGAAAGTCAACGCACCGTCGAGCCGCGCGTCGGCGCGGTAGGTGGCAAGTGCATCGTTCACGGCGTGCCCCTGCACGGCGGTGACGGGGTCGACGTCGGGAATCGTGCAGCGCCCGCAGGGCTTCACCAGCTTCAGCCGAACCGGACCGTCCACGCCTTCGAACTCGATCTGATCCAGATGATCTTCGCCATGCGGATCCAGGCCGCCGAGCACCAGGTTCGGCCGAAAGCGCGCCATGTCGACCGCGCCCTGGCCTTGTGCAGCCAGGCGCCGATTCAATTCCGCCAACGATGCGCTCGAAACCACAAGCAATGGAAAGCCGTCGCTGAACGCGTTTTCCGCCTCGAGCGAGCCGGTCCAGCGCCGACTCGAAAGCCGGCGCTGCTCGGGGTCGAAGCGCACCAGGCGCAACGGCCGGCCCAGGAAGTCGGAGAACCATTGGGCAGCAAGTTCACCCATGTCGTAGGCAGCCACTTCGTCCTCCCATACTCGCACCCGGGTGCGCTGCTCAACCGCATCCAGAGAAACATGCAGCTTGAGCATTCCCGGCGCGCGCAGCACCATGTCGGAGCGCCCGAGGCTCGGATGAACCAGTGCCAATCGCGGCAACTCGCGCTGCGTCACGAACTCGGCGTGCGCGTCAACCACCATCCAGGCCCGATCGAGCTCAAACCCGGTTTCGATCAGCAGCCCCTGCGCGGGCGAGACACCCGCGCAAGACTTGATGGGATAGACGTGCAGCGACTCGATGCGCAATTCAACGTCGGGGGTGGTGCTCACTTGAACAGTCCCTTGAGCTTTTCTCTCATCTTCTCCTGGGCCTGCTCTATCAATTGTGCCTGTGACGCGGGTGAAGACGCGGCGCCCGCGCCCAGCCCCAGCCTGTCCTTGAGCCTGCCCTCGAGCTGATTCTTCAAGGCGCTCGCGGCCACCGCCGACCACTGAATGCTCCAGTCGATCGCGTCGAGCGGACCGCTGAGCTTCACCGGAATCGTCAGGCCACGCAGCGCTGCGAGGTCGGATCCGTCCTGGCCCTTCGAGGTGTCGGTGATCGTCGCCCGCGCGGTGTAGTCGATTCGGCTCTTGCCGACGTCGACCGCGCCAGTGCCACCGACGCGAATGTAGGGGCTCTTCATATCCAGGTCATTGCTGCGTGCGACACCCGAATCGATCTGGAAACTTGCGCTCATTTCGCTGAAGTCGGTTTTCTCGGTCTGATTCGCGCGCTGCGCGGTGTCTTGACCTGTCGACAGCGCCGCCTTCGCCTGGCGCAGGCTCTTCGCGAGGTTGAAGCCTTTGAAGGCGCCGTCGCGCACCTGCACCGTGGCGCTGCCTTTGAGGTGCGACTTCATCTGCGCCAAGCTGTGCCCTGTGGTGTCGAGATCGGCCACGACACGCCCCCTGCCTTCGAGAATGTCCTTGTCGGCCAGGTCTTTCAGCAGTGCCTTGAGATCCACGCCGCTGGCTGTGGCTTTGATTCCAATGCGGCTCGCGCCCGCGTCAGCCACGGCGTTCGCGTCGATCACGCCGCCCCAGGTCTTGCCTTGCAGCGAGTCGACTCGCAGCACGCCGCTGTCGAGCGTGGCGTCGAGCGCGAGATCGGCGACGCGAAATTGGCGCAGCGCCAGGCTGCCCGCGCGCAGCGTGAAGCTGCCGTTCACATGGCGCAGGGCAGACAGATCAATCGCTGCGTCCGGGTCCGCAGCCGCAGCGCCACCGGCACCTGCGCTGGGCGGCGCAGCGGGCAAGATCGTGTTGAGGTCGAGCGCTTCGAAGCGCGCGCTCGCCTTGACGCTGGGCGTGGCGGCGGCGAGATCGGCCGTGCCTTCGGTGCGAAATGGGCTCGCATTCATCTGCCCGGTCAGATTCCAACGCGCGCTATGGGCCGAGGCGCCGGCCTGGCCTTGCAGCCCGAGCAACAGAGGTTTGAGGGCAGGATCATCGAGTTTCAGGTCGATGCCAATCCTGTCGAGAGCGAGCGCCAGTTTTTCGGGCTGCAACAGCAGATCGGCGCGAAACGTGGCGTTCAACTTGCGTGCTGCCGAGCTGCTGTTGATGCGAGCCTCGAACGATGGCATGCGCATGTTGTCGAAGTTGCCGCTCGGCGCGCCGCTCGTGAACCGGGCTTCGACGGGAACGGCGCCACCCAGGCTGAGGTGGCCGCTGATCGGGCTGCCCTTGAGCGTGGTGCCGCTCACCTCCAGCTCCGGCCAGTCAAGTTGCAATGCCAGCGCCATGCCGCCCTGTGTGCCCGAGACAAGCAGCTTCAACTGCTTGACTGCGATTCGCTTGTGGCTCGGGTCATGGCTGAGGCGCTCGACTTGCAGCGTGCTGTCGACAAGTTTGACGTTGCCGGTGCTCGCGCTCACCCGCAGCGCCAGGGCCTTGGCCTCGATCGCGCCGTTCGCTGCGTGGTATGCGAGCGCACCGTTCAGGCTCAGGTCGATGCCGCTCGCGCCTGGTGCATCGCCTTTGTAGCCCAGGTCCATCTCGGTCAACTCGATCGATCCGGTTTCCAGATCGGGTGTCACCTGGCTCGATCCGCGCAGTTCACCTCTCAGCGCAGGTGACTTGAGTCCGAGCTGGACCACCACCTTGACGGGAGTCGTGATCCGATTTGCGATACGCCCGGTGCCGAACTCCTTCAATAGAACTTCGCCGTCAATTCCGGCGAGTTCATCCTTGATGCGCGCGCGCACATCGGTCAGGCGTATGGCGCCGATAGCCAGTGCCACGGGCGGCGACGCCTGCCTCTTCGGTGCGGACGGTGCCGCTGGCGTGTCGCGGCCAGGCTGCACCAGGTCGTCGATGTTGCGCTTGCCCTTGGCGTCGCGCAGCAGCACCACACGCACCCCGTTGGCTTGCACGCGGTCGACGGCGATGCGCCCGCGCAGCAAGGCAAGCACCTCGACCGCGACGGCGGCATCGTCGAGCGCGGCAAATTCGTCGCTGCGGCCCGCTTCGCTCAGGCGCATGCGCGACAGGCGCAACTCAATTCGCGGAAACACCGACAGCGTGATCGGCCCGTCGATGCTGAGTGTGCGATTGCCATGCGTTTTCATCCATTCAATCGCGACGCCCTTGTACTGATCGGGGTTGAAGGTGGCGACGAACCAGATCGCGAGCGCCAGCACCACGACCAGCAAGGCGGCGACGGCGATCAGACTTCGGCGAATCCAGGCTGCCATCGTGACTTCCGGCTCCAAGAACAGGCGGAAGCGGATTGTGCCTGTGCCAGCTGGCGCGCCCGGTGAAGGTGCTCTCTACAATCAAACCGATGCAAAGCGTGGACGTACTGGTTCGAGGCGCCGGGGTGGTGGGTCAATGCCTGGCACTGGCGCTGGCGCACGGCGGCCTGCGCGTCGCCTTGCGCGGCGAAGCGACGTCTGAAAACGCAGCAGGACACAGGAAGCACGATGTTCGTGCCTACGCCTTGAACTCTGCTTCGGTGGCACTGCTGCGCGAGCTCAAGGTGTGGCAGGCGCTCGCGCCGAGCGCGGTCACCGCGGTGTACGAGATGCACGTGCATGGCGATCGACCCGACGCCAGGCTCGAATTCACGGCGTGGCAGCAGCATGTGGACGCCCTGGCCTGGATCGTCGATGCGCAGGCGTTGCACGCCGGGCTCGAGACAGCGATCGACTTCGCGACGTCCGTCACGCGCACCACGGCAGACGTCGGCGCCGCGCTCACCGCGCTGTGTGAAGGCAAGGACTCGTCGACACGCTCGGCCCTGGGCGTGCATGTGGAGCGTTTCGACTTCGGCCAGAAGGCCATTGCCGCGCGCGTGACCGCATCGCGCGACCACCAAAACGTTGCGCAGCAGTGGTTTCGCAGCCCCGACGTGCTCGCCTTGTTGCCCCTTGACGCGCCGCAAGCGCAGGCCAGCTATGCCATGGTCTGGTCATGCCCGACGCAGCGTGCCGAACAACTGCTGACTCTCGGAGCGCGCGAATTCGAGATCGAACTCGCGCAGGCCAGCACCGGGTTTGTCGGCGAATTGACACTGTGCTCCGAGCGCATGGCCTGGCCCCTGACCCAGGCGCTGGCTCAGCCCTGGTGCGGTGAAGGCTGGGTGCTGCTGGGTGACGCGGCGCATGTGGTGCACCCCCTGGCGGGCCAGGGCCTGAACCTCGGCTTGGCCGACGTCGCCGTGCTCGCGCGCGTGATTGCGCAGCGTGAACCCTGGCGCAAGCTTGGCGATGCGCGCCTGCTGCGCCGCTATGCGCGTCAGCGCGCCACACCCACCCTGGCCATGGGCCAGGTCACCGGCGGCTTGCTGCAGCTGTTTTCGCGCCCCTCGCCGGCATTGCGGGAACTCCGCAACCGCGGCCTGAATCTGCTGGATCACCTCCCGAGCGTGAAACGCTGGCTCGGCGCCCGCGCCACACATTCCTGAAAGGCCGACATGCCTGCACTGCGCCATACCCTTTGCCAAGCCATCGTGGTCGCGTTCACGGCGCTGCTCGTTGCCCATTCCGCGCTCGCCGACGAAGCGGCGATACGCAAGAATTTCGCCGAGCAGATGCCCGATTTCCCGAAGATCGACGAGATCAGCAAGTCGCCGATTCCCGGTGTTTACGAATTGCGCGTCGGCGCGGAAATTTTCTACAGCGACGAGCAGGGCAACTACCTGATCGACGGCCAGTTGATCGAAACGCGCACCCGCAGCAACCTCACCGAAGCCAGGCTGAACAAGATCAACGCGATCGATTTCGCGGCGCTGCCGTTGAAAGACGCGCTGGTGTGGAAGGTCGGCAGCGGGGCGCGCAAGATGGCCGTCTTCGCCGACCCGAACTGCGGCTACTGCAAGCGCTTCGAGCGCGATCTGCAACGCGTCAAAGACGTCACGGTCTACACCTTCCTGATTCCGATCCTGGGGGGCGATTCACCCGAGAAGTCACGCAACATCTGGTGCTCCAAAGACAGCACGGCGGCGTGGCGCAACTGGATGCTGGACGGCGTCGCGCCCGCGCGCACGCAGGGCGAGTGCGACGCCGGCGCGATCGAGCGCAATACCGCGCTCGCACGCAGGCACCGCGTCAACGGCACGCCGGCGATCGTGTTTGAAGACGGCAAGCGGGTTCCCGGTGCGATGAGCACCGAGCAGATCGAGAAACAACTGGTCGCGAGCCGCGGCGCAAAGTAGGCCGGGAGTCCAAGCCGACGCGCTCATGATCACCCACAGCATCGGCGTCGAAGACCCGAGCGCGCACCTCTATCGTGTGACCTTGACCGTGCCGCGGCCTGCGGCGCGGCAGCGCCTGAGCCTCCCGGTATGGATTCCCGGCAGCTACCTCGTGCGCGAGTTTGCGCGCCACCTGTCGGCGCTCGAGGCGCGCCAGGGGCGCCGCCGGATCTTGCTGGAACAGATCGACAAGACGACCTGGGTCGCAGCGTGCGAGGGCAGGGGCGCGCTCAGGCTCAGCTACCTCGTGTACGCGTTCGATACGTCGGTGCGCGCCGCCTATCTCGATCCAAGCCGCGGCTTCTTCAACGGCACCAGCATGTGCCTGCGCGCCGAAGGTTTCGAGGCGCGGCCGCAGCGCCTGGTGCTGCGTTCGCTGCCGCGCGGGTGGGAGGTGGCGACCACGTTGCCGGCGCTTGCAGTGAATGCGGCGGGCAAGGGCAGCTACCAGGCCGCCGACTACGACGAACTTGTCGATCACCCGGTCGAGATGGGCAAGTTCTGGCGCGGCCGATTTGTCGCCTGCGGCATCGCGCATGAGTTCGTCGTCGCCGGCGCCTTGCCCGATTTCGACAGCGCGCGCCTGCTCGCCGATGTGCAGCGCCTGTGCGAACACGAAATCGGGTTCTGGCACCCGCGGGCCGGGCCGCGCGCTCGAATCAGCTCGAAAGAAATTCCTTTCCGGCGCTATCTGTTCATGCTGAACGCGGTTGACGAAGGCCACGGCGGTCTGGAGCATCGCTCGAGCACGGCATTGATCGCGTCTCGGCGCAACCTGCCGCGCAACGGCGACGCCAGCAGCAGCGACGGGTATGTGAGCCTGCTCGGGCTGATCGCCCACGAATACTTCCACAGCTGGAACGTGAAGCGCCTGCGGCCCGCGCAGTTCCAGAGTCTTGACTATGCACGCGAGAACTACACCGAACTGCTCTGGTTCTTCGAGGGCTTCACGTCGTACTACGATGACCTGACGCTGGTGCGCAGTTCCATGATCGATGCCGAGCGCTACCTCGGGCTGCTGGGCAAGACGATCAACAACGTGCTGGCCACGCCCGGGCGTCAGGTGCAAAGCGTGGCCCAGGCGAGTTTCGACGCGTGGACCAAGTACTACCGCGCCGACGAGAACACGCCGAATGCCACGATCAGCTACTACGCCAAGGGTTCGCTGGTTGCGCTCGCGCTCGACCTCACACTGCGCGCCGGCCGCACCGGCACGCTCGACGACGTGATGCGACACCTCTGGCGCACCAGCCGCGGCGGCCCGATTTCGCGCGCCGACATCGGCGCCGCGCTGCGCAGCGTGGGCCGGCGTTCCTTCGAGAAAGAATTGACCGCGTGGGTCGATGGCGTGCGCGAGCTGCCGTTGCAGGACCTGCTGCAATCCTTCGGCGTCGAGTGGCAGGTGCGGCCGGCGACACTGGCGCAGCGATTGGGAGTTCGCTTGAATGAAAGCGCCCTGACAGGCATCAAGGTGACGCATGTGCTGCGCGGCGGCGTGGCGCAGCAGGCCGGCCTTGCCGCGGGCGACGAGATCATAGGGCTGGGTGCGTGGCGGCTGCGCCGTCTCGACGACGCCCTGCGCTTGTTCGAACCGGGCCGAGCGGCCCCGTTGCTGGTCGCGCGCGACCAGCGCATCATGACCTTGAAGCTGCTGGTGCCGAAGCTGGCGGATCGCGACAACGCAACGGTCACACTCAGGGTCGCGGCCAAGGCGCCACGCACCGCGTTCGGGCTGCGCCAGGCATGGCTGAGCGGCTGAGTCGTCTGCGCCGCATGTTCGGCTTGGCGCCCGATGGCGCGCGCCTGAGTGTCTGGGTCACGCTAATCCTGGCCGTGCTCGTGATGCACGTTGGGGTGGTGCGATGGGTCGCCGCGAGGGCGGCAGAATTCAGCCTGGTGAACGTGATGCCACCGCGCATCGAAGTGGCCTACGTGCGCGAAATGACGCTGAGCGCGCCGCCCGCAGTGGCGCCGCTGCCGCCGAAGCCTGCGCCCGCCAAGAAGAAGAGAACCGCGGCGGCCGTGCCGGCGCCGGCGGCGTCAGCGCCCGAAGTGGCGATCGATCCGCCTGCGGAACAAGACGCGATGCTCGCAAAGGCGGACGTGGCGCCTGAACCGCTGCTCAAGACCGAAACCGAACCGGCGCCAGGCAATGTCACCCCGGCACCGGGCACGCCGGTCGACCCTTCGACTCCTGAGTCGACCGAAGCGGCCGCTATCGTCACGCCCCCTGAAACGGCCGCCTCCGCCCCGGCAGTCGCGTCGGCGGCAGCTGCAGTGGCGAATGCAATCGAGGTCTTCGATTGGCCGACGTCAACGCGCCTGACCTATGCGCTCACGGGCAACTACCGCGGCGAGGTGCTGGGTTCGGCACAGGTGGAGTGGATTCGCTCGGGCACGCGCTACCAGGTGCATCTGGACCTCGTCATCGGCGCGAGCGTGGCGCCCCTGATCTCGCGCCGCATGAGCAGCGACGGCGACATCACGCCGACAGGGCTGTCCCCGCGCCGCTACGACGAGGACACGAAGGTGGTGTTTCGGGACCGGCGCCGCCTCACGATGTTGTTCGAACCCGACGCCGTGGTCATGCCTTCGGGCGAGCGGCGCGAGCGCTGGCCCGGGGTCCAGGATACGGCGAGCCAGTTCGTTCAGCTGACCTTCATGTTCACGCTCAACCCCGAGCTGCTGCGCGTGGGCAAGCAGTTCGTCGTGCCGCTGGCGCTGCCGAAAAACATCGATCGCTGGACTTACGAAGTGATGAAGGAAGAAGTTCTGTACACCCCCTTCGGGCAGGTGAACGCGTTCCACGTCATGCCCAGGCGCATCACGCAACCGGGCAGCGAGCTTCGGGTCGAAATCTGGTTCGCGCCGCAGTTGCGTTACTTGCCGGTGCGGATTCGAATCGAGCAGGATGCCGAGACCTATGCCGAGCTGATGCTCGACCGGCGGCCGCAGATCGCCGCCGAGTAGCCCCCCGGTCTTGCGCCAGATCGCTCCCATGGAATGCGGTGCCGGAACGGGCCGGTTGAATACCGTGGCCGCAGCCGATCTTGTCGCAAGCGTCGATCGCAACCAAACTCAAGGTTCGCCTCGCGCCGTATAGTCGTCACGCAACCTTGCCAGGAGAATGTGAATGGGCGCGGAATTCTTGTTGACGCAAGTTCGTGGCGATGGCGCGTTGAAGACAGGTTGGATCACGCTGAACCGGCCGAAGCAGCTCAACGCCTTGAACGATGGCCTGATGACGGAGCTGGGCGAGGCCTTGCGCAGCTTCGATGCCGACGCCGGCATCGGCTGCATCGTCATCACCGGCAGCGAGAAGGCCTTTGCCGCCGGCGCCGACATCGGCGCGATGGCGAGCTGGTCGTACATGGATGTCTACAAGGCCGACTACATCACGCGCAACTGGGAAACGATCCGCAGCGTGCGCAAGCCGGTGATCGCCGCGGTGGCGGGCTTCGCACTGGGCGGCGGCTGCGAACTCGCGATGATGTGCGATTTCATCATCGCCGCCGACAGCGCCAGGTTCGGCCAACCGGAGATCAAGCTCGGCATCATTCCCGGCGCGGGCGGCACCCAGCGCCTGCCGCGGGCCGTGGGCAAGGCGAAGGCGATGGACATGATTCTCACCGGGCGCTTCATGGACGCGGCGGAGGCCGAACGCTGCGGACTCGTGTCGCGCGTCGTCCCCGCGGCTGAACTGCATGAGACAACCCTTGCCGCCGCGCAATCGATCTGCGAGTTCAGCGCGCCAAGCGTGATGATGGCCAAGGAAAGCGTGAACCGCGCCTTCGAGGCCAGCCTGTCCGACGGCGTGCAGTTCGAGCGGCGCCTGTTCCACTCGCTGTTTGCGACCGAAGATCAGAAAGAGGGCATGAACGCCTTTGTGAACAAGCGCAAGGCGGCGTTCAAGCAGCGCTGAGCGAATAGCGGGACCCGCGCCACGCACGGCGCCAGGTGCGAGCAGACCTCAGCCTTCCGTGCGCAGCGACGGAAACAGAATCACGTCGCGGATGCTCGGGCTGTCGGTGAGCAGCATGATGAGCCGGTCGATGCCGATGCCGCAACCGCCCGTGGGTGGCATGCCGTACTCGAGAGCGCGGATGAAATCGGCGTCGTAGTACATCGCCTCTTCGTCGCCGGCGTGCCTGTTCGCTGCCTGGGCCTGGAACCGAGCCGCCTGGTCCTCGGCGTCGTTCAGCTCGGAAAAGCCGTTTGCCATTTCGCGCCCGGTGATGAAGAGCTCGAAGCGTTCCGTGACCGAGGGGTCGGTGTCGGACGCGCGCGCCAGCGGTGACACCTCGACCGGGTAGTCGATGATGAAGGTCGGTTCCCAGAGCTTGTCTTCAACCGCCGCTTCGAACATCGCGAACTGCAATTCGGCCAGGCCCCAGTGTTCGGCTGGCGTTTCGCCGAGCGCAGCGAGCCTGGTGCGCAGCCACGCGGTGTCGCGCGCCTGGCGCTGATCGAGGCCGGCGTGGGTGATCAGCGAGTCGGTGATGGACAGGCGCGCGAACGGCCGTTCCAGATCGAGCTGCCGACCTGAATAGCTCAGGCTCGCCGAGCCGGTGGTCTGGCGCGCCGCATGGCGAAAAATCGCCTCGGTGAAGTCCATCACATCATGATGATTCCAGTACGCGGCGTAGAACTCCATCATCGTGAACTCGGGGTTGTGCCGGACCGAGATGCCTTCATTGCGAAAGTTGCGGTTGATCTCGAACACGCGCTCGAAGCCACCGACGAGCAGACGCTTCAGGTACAGCTCGGGCGCGATGCGCAGGAACATTTCCTGATTCAGCGCGTTGTGGTGCGTGACGAACGGCTTCGCGTTTGCTCCGCCGGGTATGGCGTGCAGCATCGGCGTTTCGACCTCGAGGAAATGGTGCTCGACCATGAACTGGCGGATCGACGACACCGCCTTGCTGCGCGCGACGAAACGCGCGCGCGCGTCTTCGTCGGTGATCAGGTCGACATAGCGCTGCCGGTACTTCTGCTCCTGGTCGGCCATGCCGTGGAACTTGTCTGGCAGCGGGCGCAGGCTCTTCGTGAGCAGGCGCAGGGTGGCAACACGCACCGAGAGTTCGCCGGTGCGGGTCTTGAAGAGAGTGCCTTCGGCGCCCAGAATGTCGCCCAGGTCCCAATGCTTGAACGCCTCGTAGGCCGCCTCGCCGAGCGCGTCACGCGTGGCGAACAGCTGAATCCGGCCGCTGCCGTCTTGCAGGGTGGCAAAGCTTGCCTTTCCCATCACCCTCTTGAGCATCATGCGCCCGGCGAGGGTGACCTTCACGCCCTGCGGCTCGAGTTCCTCGTTCGGCATCTCGCCGAACTTGTGCAACAGGTCCAGCGCGCCGTTCTTCGGTTTGAAGTCGTTTGGGAATGCGGCCCGACCTTCCGCATTCGCCCGTGCCCGGATCGCGGCGAGTTTTTCGCGGCGCTCGACGATCAATTGGTTGTCGTCAGTTGTGGCAGTTGTCGCACGTTCATCGCTCATCGGCATCCTTTGGTCTGCGCGCGATTTTATGGGCTGCGGCTGCACGTAGAATTCGCCGCCCACCGCATATCCTGCGCGGCGCGTTTCCGCACCGTTGCGCAAAGGAACCTCGATCCATGCATGTCCGGCGTCTGCCCATCCTCAACCGAAAGGTCAGGTTCGCGCTTGCGGGCTGCGGCCGGATTGCCGCCAACCACTTCGAGGCGATCAAGGCGCACGCCGCCAACTGCGAATTGACGGATGTCTGCGATGTCGATCCATCGGCCGTGGCCGAGGCGGTGCAACGCACCGGTGCAGCCGGACACGCCGGCCTGGGCCCGATGCTCGCGCAGACCCAGGCCGATTGCGTGATTCTCGCCACGCCCAGCGGCCTGCATTCGGCGCAAGCCATCGAAGTCGCCCGTTCCGGGCGCGATGTCATGACTGAAAAGCCGATGGCCACGCGCTGGAGCGATGGCCTGGCCATGGTGCGCGCCTGCGACGAAGCCGGAGTGCGCCTTTTCGTCGTCAAGCAGAACCGCCGCAACCGTACGCTGCAGCTGCTCAAGCAAGCAGTCGACAAAGCGCGCTTCGGCCGTATCTACATGGTCAACGTCAACGTCTTCTGGACCCGGCCCCAGTCGTACTATGACAGTGCGGCGTGGCGCGGCACGTGGGAATTCGACGGCGGCGCGTTCATGAACCAGGCCAGCCACTACATCGACCTGCTCGACTGGATCGTCGGCCCGGTCGAGAGCGTGATGGCCTATACCGGCACGCTGGCGCGCAACATCGAAGTCGAAGACACGGGCGTTGCGGCGCTGAAGTGGCGCAATGGCGCGATGGGCACGGTCAATGTGACGATGCTGACCTACCCGAAGAACCTGGAAGGTTCGATCACCGTCCTCGGCGAGCGCGGCTCGGTGCGAATCGGCGGCGTCGCCGTGAATCAGATCCAGCTTTGGAACTTCGACGCAGCCGACGACATGGACGTGGGCATCGACGACGCCAGCTACCAGACCACCTCGGTCTATGGTTTCGGCCACCCGCTCTACTACGACAACGTGATCAACACGCTGCGCGGCCAGGCCCAGCCCGAGACCGACGGTCGCGAAGGCCTGAAGTCGCTTGAACTGTTGATTGCAATGTACCTGTCGGCGCGCGACGGCAAGCGCGTCAACCTGCCGCTGGCCTATTGAACCTAGAAACCGCAGTTGACCGCTTCCCCCCCGCTGGCCACACCGCATGAACACCGAGATCTCTACCCACGACCACCCTCTCCGTTTGGGTGCGGGCGCTACGCACCCGATTGAGCCGCGCTGCGGCACGCTGGCGGCGTTGCTCCACCTTGCAGGCCGCGCCAAGCCGGGGGCTTGGCCCTTCGCCAGGCACAGCCAGTCCACAGGACTGTCTGTGTCCGGGCTCAGCCTCGCGGGCGTGAGCCCGCCGCGTCGTCGCGCCTTGCCAGCGCACCGCATCGCGGCCCACTCGGGCGCGTCCAACTGCGGTTTCTAGGTTGACGCCGGGCGGGGCATGACGACGACGATCCACCCCAGCGCCATCGTCGACGCCGGCGCCCAGCTCGGTGAGGGCTGCCGCGTCTGGCACTTCGTGCACATCAGCGCCGGCGCACGCATCGGCAGCGACTGCTCGTTCGGGCAGAACGTGTTCGTCGGCAACGATGTGCTGATCGGCGATAACGTGAAGATTCAGAACAATGTCTCGGTTTACGACGCGGTGACGCTCGAGGACGACGTATTCTGCGGGCCCA
>Ga0315268_10002784_pt1 | contig 19576 bp, 21 predicted proteins | sample C1_top_MG_FD_204535 | JGI IMG/M metagenome (GOLD analysis project Ga0315268, IMG submission 204535) | Sediment microbial communities from Yellowstone Lake, YNP, Wyoming, USA - C1_top | ecosystem: Environmental > Aquatic > Freshwater > Lake > Sediment | place: USA: Wyoming | collected 2017-08-01
CATTTACACTATCACTGCCTAAATTTGTAGGAGACAGAATAATCCTGAAAAAGATGAAAGATTATTTGCTTGAGATGATTGACACACAGGGTGGAAGAGTGAGATATGATTTTGCAGAGAGGCTTGACAAGGGCAAACTTGATTTCAGATGGGAAATGCGGCAGAGGATAGAAGAAACTATTGAAGGAATATCCAAAGCCGTAGAAAAAGGAATGAGTCAAAAATCAAAAGGTGAGAAAGCAGTTGAGGAAAGAAAAACAAACCTATTGGAAACTGAACACAGGATGAATGAAATTAAAGAAAATCTGTTAAAGATCAGACAAGAGGTCACCTAAGCGATATTATCTCCTTCATTTCGGATCATATAAGCATACATCTTTTTTTTTATAATTTATTTCTTAATCATAAGATTTGTATTAGTATAAGAAAAAAATTGATATAATATATCTGCAATTTTTTGGGGATAACTATATTTGGGTAACAGAGGAGATAGCATGGATAATGCTGGTTTGTACGATGAAATCGTCAAATTAGCATCTGAACTGTATGAGAAGAGTGGGCGGGTAGAAGGCCGTGACCTCGATAATTGGCTTGAGGCAGAGAAAATTGTGAGGGCACGGCACGCTGCGGAGAGAGAAAATGAAGAGGAAGTGATTAAGTCCAGCTATAAGCAATATATAGGAGATGAGAGAAGAAAGCATAAAAGGTTAATAGTAAAAGGAAACCAAAAAATTATCTCCCATTTTTTAAACACAAGAATAATCAATATCAGTGTTAGTGGAGTAGCCATAGAAACAACAACAAGGCTTGAGATAAATAAAGAATATGGTTTAAAGATTAACCAGAGAGGCAATGCTTTAAGATTAAAAGGTCGTGTAGTGTGGGCAGTACTAATGCGTGCAGAAAAGAAAGAATCAGGTGATATAATTCCGGTATATAAGGCTGGTATGGAATTCCAGCAGCCCTTATCAGGGATTAGTGTCCGTTGAAGGTTTAAATGTAGTAGATAAGATTTGACTTTGCAGGCATGTTAGATTAAGTCTCGACTGTTTATAACATGTTACAATCGAATCGCCTGGACCGCTAATTTCTCACAGAAATGTTGAGCTTCACATTTCTGTGAGAAATTAACTACTTGGGCGATTTGGTTGTGTTACTGGCTTTAATGAAGGCACTAATTAATCGAGACATAGTCTGACGTGTCTGTAATATCAAATCTTATCTATTTCATCTTAATTTTAAAGGTGCGAGACCATCCTCACTTTTGGGGAAAGATTCCCGACAAGTCTATGACCCGTGAGGTCCGACCCATAGGGCAGGAATGACAAGAATTTCTACACAAAAATGGGAAGAGCCTGAACTTCAGTTTTTTTCCCATCGTCTGACTTGAAGAAAATACTCCTTACTCCTTAGAATCTTTTACAGTGGGGCATTTGATGCCTTCGAAGGCATAGAGTATCCTCTTTTCCTTTTCGAGCCTATTTACAGGACATGGTATTTTTTTAGAATCTTTTATCTTGTTCAGTGTTTCTTGCCGGTTGAAAAGCTCATTGAGAGATTCACCAATTAGTTTTCCTGCCAGCACATCTATTATCCGTGCATTTTCTCCATCAGTGACCATTGCATAAGGAATCTGATAGTCCTTTACGACCCTTGCGAATGAGGTAAAATACCTTTCCCATGACTCTATAGAGGCTGTCTTACACTGTATCACCATAATAAAACTTACTGAAGGCAAGTTTAAAACAAAATCTATGCTTACTGTTATTTCGCTATGACCTAAGGTTACCCTGAATTCAGGATCTGTTTCTATCTCTTCTAACTTAAACTGTTTTTCTTTTATGAGAAATTCCCATACCTTTTGCTTAATGCCACTGACCTGTGCTGTCTCAATCTGTTCATCTGCCTTTATTATTTCCTCGATGAGTTTTTTTCTGTCGTCCATAGCGAACTTTGTCCAATTACAGTCATTCCTGCAGAAGCAGGAATCCAGAGGTATTGATTATATTATTTTATCTGGATTCCGCATCATCTGCCTGAGGCGGAGCGGAATGACAAAAATAAATCAAAAACTTAAACAACTTTTAAAATAAGTTAATCACATTTAAAGCCTATCGTCAATAGCTTTTGAGAGGTTTTCATATAAATAGACCCTATATTAATCCAACATCTTCTTCAGCATTTCTCTTGCTTCTATGAATATATCAACGTGCGTTTTATCCTGATAATCTTTGTATGTATAAAGGTGAGGACGGTAGGTTTCATCTTTGTAGATAAGGGTTACTTCAGCATAGATGCCTTTGCCGAGATATATACGGTGAGCATAGTTTTTAGTAGATGCAAGGACTATTTTGGATAAGGTGAGATAGCCAGGGTCGAGATTGATACGTCTTCTACCTTCAGAAGATAAAGTAGATTCGATTTCATTGGTCTTGAGTTTTATATCTGTGAGCAATCCTGGATCTATAAGGTTTTTGAAGAAGATAAATTGTCTGAATAAGGGCCAGCCGATTTCATCCTTATAGTAAGAAGAGTATTCCCATAGAAGGGAAGGGCTTATGAATAAAATATCTCCAAAATTTTTCTCGAGTATTTCTTTTGCGTAGTTAAATATATCGGAACTGGAATAAAGGGTACTTACGAAAAGGAGAGCCGGTTCAGCAGCCTTGATTTTTCTCATTATTACATAGAAAATTCATCCCCCTTATTTCCCCCCCTTAGTAAGGGGGGATAAAGAGGGGTAGGGCTTTTTCGCATAGAGAATTCTAAAATTATCATTGATGGAGGGCACCTTATAAAGCATGGAAGTTACTCATTGGTGAGGTTAAGGAGTGTCTCAATAACAGATGGCGAATCCCATTCAAAAGGGCCTATTATTTTATTTCTCAGGTTTCCTTTTTTGTCGATTATGAATGTCTCAGGCACACCGGTAATGCCAAACTGTTTAGCAGCGGAGCCCTTCGGATCGATATATATAGGAAAGGTATAATCCATTTCCTTTATATGACTTAGCACATCATCCGCATTGTCCCTGTAAAGGATGGTTATCATCTTAAATCTTGAGTTCTCTGACAGATGTCTGAATAACCCTTCTATGGAAGGTATTTCATCTATGCAAGGCTGGCACCAGGAAGCCCAAAAATTGATAAATACAACAGAACCTTTTAGCTCAGAAAGTCTCAGCTTATTATTCTTGTGTATATCAGTGAGCTCAATATCCGGTGCTTGAGAAATAGCTCTTGTTTTAATCGGACTATACTGGTTCTTTACAATGTAGAAAACAATAGCAATACAGATAAATATTATCAGGAGGGTAAAGGTTTTGTTTTTCAAATATTGAATCTTTTCCTATGGTTCTTAGCTTTTCTTAATAAAATACTTTAAAATATTTAAAGGTTAATATTTTTTAAGTAATGAACAACTCTGCAGCTTGTAGCAGGATGCATTTTCAGTTTGCGTTAGCTAACGCCAGATAAGATTGAGGGCTCCTCAGCCTCTATGAATATCGGCTTATCATCTTCGAGGACCACATTTATCTTGTGCAGGCCTTTAAACCTTCCCGTAAGGATCTCTTCAGAGAGGGGATCTTCTATAACCTTTTGAACAGCTCTCCGCATTGGTCTTGCTCCATAGGTAGGCTGATAGTAATGGCTTATTATCCACTCTTTTACTTCGTGCGAAACCTCAACTACAAGCTCTTTTTCAAAAAGCATTCTGTTTGTTTCTTCTATGAGTAAGTCAATAATGGATAGAAGATGTTCTTTCTCGAGGGGATGGAAGACGACTATTTCATCAACGCGGTTTAGAAATTCTGGGTTAAATGTCTTCTTAAGTTCACTCAGTACATTCTCTTTTATTCTTTCATAAACAAACTCTGATGCATTTCTCTGGAATCCGAGCGGGGTTGCTTTTTCAATCATCCTTGCACCAACGTTTGAGGTCATGATGATTACAGTATTCTTAAAGTCTACTTTTCTACCAAAGCTGTCTGTGAGTACCCCTTCATCAAGCACTTGAAGGAGGATGTTGAAGACATCTGGATGTGCCTTTTCTATCTCATCAAAGAGCACTACAGAATATGGCCTCTTTCTTATCCTTTCTGTAAGCTGACCCCCTTCCTCATAGCCGACATAACCAGGTGGGGCACCTGTAAGTTTTGAGACATTAAATCTTTCCATATATTCGGACATATCTATTTTTACAAGTGAACTCTCATCATTGAACAAAAACCACGCCAATGCCTTTGCGAGTTCTGTCTTGCCTACACCTGTGGGACCTAAGAAGAAGAAGGAACCTATAGGTTTTTTGCTGGACTTAAGTCCTGCCCTTGATCTTCTTATCGCCCTCGATACAGCCTTTATTGATTCTTCCTGGGCGATTATCCTTTTATGTAGTTCATCCTCCATACGTATAAGTTTCTCTGATTCTTTTTCTTCGAGTTTTACAAGGGGTATCCCAGTCATCTTAGAGACGGTGTACGCAACATCCTCTTCTATTACAGAAGGTATCTCTTTACTTATGTTATCTTTCCATTGTCTGTGTAACTGTTCATAAATCTTTTTTAGTCTGTCCTCTTCTAAACGAATAGATGAGGCCTTTTCAAGGTCGTGGAGTTTTAAATACAGGTTCTTTTCTTTAGAAAGTCTCTGTGTCTCAGCCTCAAGCTCTTTTAACTCCTGAGGAGGACTGTACCTTTTTAGCTTAATTCTTGAGCCTGTTTCATCTATAACGTCTATAGCTTTATCAGGTAAATATCTGTCGGAAATGTATCTCTCGGATAATCTTGCTGCAGACTCTATTGCGGCATCATTTATTTTGACTTTGTGATGGGCCTCATACCTGGATTTAAGTCCCCTTAAGATATCTATTGTACTTCCAACATCAGGTGGTTGTACATTAATCGGCTGAAACCTGCGTTCGAGGGCACCATCCTTTTCTATATATTTCCTGTACTCATCAGGTGTAGTTGCACCTATGCACTGTATCTCACCTCTCGAGAGTGCTGGCTTGAGCATACTTGATGCATCAACAGATCCTTCTGCAGCACCTGCACCAATTAGTGTATGAAGCTCGTCGATAAAGAGTATGACATTGTCTGATTGAATAATCTCCCTCATGACGATCTTGAGCCTCTCTTCAAACTGGCCTCTATATTTTGTACCTGCAATCAATGCACCGAGGTCAAGAGATACGATGCGTTTGCCTACCAAACTATCTGGAATATCACCTGAGACAATGTTTTGCGCAAGCCCTTCTACTATGGCTGTTTTTCCAACTCCAGGTTCACCAATAATTACCGGGTTGTTTTTAATTCGTCTGCCCAATATCTGGACTAAACGTTCTATTTCGTCTTCCCTGTTTATCACGGGATCGAGTTTTCCATCCCTTGCCATAAGTGTGAGGTCTCTTCCGAACTCATCGAGTGCAGGGGTTGCACTCCTTTTTTCTCTTACGTTCGTATGAGTCCTTATTGAAAAATTAATTGTGAGCTGTCTTGCCCCAAGGAGGTTGGCGCCAAGACTGCGTAATATTTTACCGCCTATGCCTTCTTCTTCTCTTATCAAGCCGAGGAGAATATGTTCACTCCCAATATAATTATGGCCGAGGAGACGGGCCTCTTCAACAGCAAGCTCAAGCACCTTTTTAGCCCGCGGCGTAAAGGGTATATCGTCGAAGGTCATAAAGTCTGCCCCTTGAGGCAGATTTCTTTGAACCTCCAAGCGAATTTCCTCTCGACTTATGCCCATCCTTTTTAGGATGGCTACAGGTAGGCCGTCTTCTTCTCTTAAGGTAGCAAGTAAAAGATGCTCTGTGCCAAGGTAATCATTTTGACGTTTTTCTGCTTCTTCTTTTGCATATATAATTACCTTTCTTCCTCTTTCGGTAAACTTCTCAAACATGTTGTCTCTCTTTTAATTTAGAGTAATACTTTTTCTGAGAGAAAGTCAATATACTTCATTGAATATCAAGGGCAGAGAAGAAGAAAGGTATTTCAAAAGATGCAGATTCCTTTGAATCTGAACCATGGACGATGTTATGTTCGATGTCAGATCCGAAATCAGCCCGTATTGTGCCTGGTGCAGCATCCTTAGGATTAGTTGCACCCATGATCTCTCTGACCATTAAAATGGCGTTATTGCCTTCTACTACCATGACTACAATGGGTCCCTCTGAAATGAATTCGGTAAGGCTCTCGTAGAAGGGTTTATCCTTATGGACAGCATAAAAACTCATTGCCTCTTTTTTTGAAAGTTTAAGCATCTTCAGTGCAGCAATCCGGAGGGTTTTTTGTTCAAATTTCCTTATGACCTCACCTATGAGATTTTTTTTCACACCATCTGGTTTAACTATTGATAGAGTTCTCTCCATCTATCCTCCGTTTATATTGAAAGTTTCTTTATTAATTTTCTGACAGATAAACAGGATTTCCTGAATTGAGCCCTCTCTTCTTTAGTCAGTTTTATCTCTATAATCCTTTCAACGCCTTCTTTCCCGAGTATGACAGGTACGCCAGCATAAATATCCCTCATACCATATTCTCCATTAAGATATGCTGCACACGGAAGCATCCTCTTTTCATCGAGAAGGATTGACTTTATCATCTGAAATGTTGATGCTGCCGGGGCATAGTATGCACTCCCTGATTTAAGTAAGGATACTATTTCTGCTCCAGCATTTCTTGTCCGTTCTATTAATGTGTTAATTTTCTTTTTGGGTAAAAGTTCAGTTATCTGTATCCCTTTTATACTGGTAAACCTTGAAAGTGGTACCATGTCATCACCATGCCCTCCGAGCACAATTGCTTCTGTGTCCTCAGGCGACATATTCAACTCCCATGAGAGAAATGTTCTTAATCGTGTGGAATCAAGTAAACCACCCATACCCAGAACACGTTTACAGGAAAACTCGGTAGTCTTCCATGCAAGTTGCGCCATTACATCCATAGGATTAGTTACAACAATTAAAATGGTATTTGGAGAAGTGTTAGCGATCTCAATGCATGCTTCTCTGACTATGTTTGCATTTGCATGAAGGAGATCATTTCTTGACATTCCAGGTTTCCTCGCAAGTCCAGCAGTAATCACACCAATATCAGAGCCAGCGGTATCAGAATAGTTATTTGTACCCATAATTGTTGATGATGAGTTCCATAGCGGGCATGCCTCTGCAAGGTCGAGGGCCTTTCCCTGGGGCATCCCTTCTACTACATCAAATAAAACAACATCGGCGATGCCTGATTGAACAACAAACAGTGCGATTGTAGAACCAACATTCCCTGCACCTATTATTGATATCTTTCTCTTCATGACAGCCTTTCTCCTTCTGGCAGCCTCTCTAATTTTATCTTAGCTATCCTCTGACCAACCATTTCTAATACCGTTAACCTTTTTCCTTCTAATTCCACAACATCGCCAATTTTGGGAATCCTTTGAAGAGCAGTCAGTAAAAAACCACTCAGGGTTTCATATTCTGTAGATTCAGGTATATCTATCTCATAATCCTCTTTCAGATCTCTTATGCTGATAGATGCATCTATTCGAAATATTCCATCACCGAGTTGTATAACAGGACTTTCAACGTCGTATTCATCTCTTATTTCTCCCACAATCTCTTCTAAGAGATCCTCCATAGTTACAAGACCAGAGACCCCACCATATTCGTCTATAACTAAAGCCATATGAACCCTCTTCCTCTGCATTTCTCTCAAGAGGTTGCTTATCTTCATTGTCTCAGGAATAAAGAAGGGTGGTTTAATGAGCTTTCTTATGTCTGCTCCTCCTCTTGCCAGAGCATTCAGGAAATCCTTTGCATACAGAATTCCCCGGATATCATTAGGGTCTTTACCCACAACGGGATACCGAGAAAACTGCTCCTCTGCGATTAACGTTTTTATATCTTCTATGGCCATGCCAAGGCTTATTGTTACCATCTGAGTGGATGGTACCATAACCTCTTTTGCTGACATATCAGTAAACTCAAAAACACTGTGGATAAGCTCTTTTTCCTCAGCCTTAAAAATACCTCTTTCTTTACCTTCTTCTAGAAGCAGTTTTATCTCCTCTTCTGAGATGTATCCCCTTTCACTGAATGCCCTTTTACCGAAGGGCTTCAATAAAATGTTTGTGCTTACTTTGAGGATTTGAACAAAAGGTGTGACAAATTTGGAAAACTTTTCTATGAGTGGAGCAATGAGAAGACCAGTAGCTTCTGGATTGTGAAGTGCTATTGACTTTGGTATGAGTTCCCCGAAAACGATGAAAAAATAAGTAATAATTGCAGCAACTATGCCTATGGATATTGCATCGCTTGAGACAGAGATAAGGGGTATGGGTATGTTTTTGAGGATTGGTTTTATAATTTCATTTGCAAAAGCACCGCCAATGGCAGATGCAAGGACAGCCGCAAGAGTAATACCAACCTGAATTGTTGCAAGAAATCTATCCGGCTCTTCTCGAAGTTTATCCAAAACCTCAGCATGTTTTTTACCCTCATCAATGAGTTGTTTGACGCGTGTTCTTCTGAGCGTAACAATGGATATCTCAGCTGCGGCAAAAATGCCATTGAGGAGAATAAAAATTATGATAAGTAGGATGTCAGGCCACATAGCATTAAAAACAGAATATAAAATTTAAAATTAAAATTTTAAAATTAAGAAATCCTGAAAAATTTAATCCGTATAAAGCGGATGTTTTTTTAATGAAAGAATTACTCGAAGCTCTGCTTCGGGGTGCGATATGTTTGTCATTCCCGCTTGTCGGGAATCCTTCTTTAGATACAGACTTACAGAAAGATTCTGGACGAGCCGGAATGACAGATTCGATACCTCGCAGCTTGCTGCGGTGTAGTTCATTTTCAAATTTATTTTTGAGTCCCCCTCTCGGTGAGTTATCAGTTTCCATTGAGAAGGTCAGGTCAATTTCTCAATAATGGCATCTGCAATCATTGATGTAGTTGCAGCGGTGGGATCATTAGGTGTTGGCTTCATATCATATGTTAAATACTTTCCTTCTTCTATTACAGATGCGACAGCTTTTTCTAATCTTTCGGCTATCGCGAACTCTCCCAAATGTCTAAGCATCATAACCCCGGAGAGTATCATAGCAAGAGGGTTTACTTTATTCAACCCTTTGTACTTAGGAGCACTTCCGTGGACTGGCTCGAATACTGCTGCCTCTTCTCCAAGGTTTGCGCCAGGGGCAAGACCAAGTCCTCCTATGAGGCCTGCTGCAAGATCAGATATAATGTCACCATAAAGATTCGGAAGGACTATTACATCGTAAAGCTCTGGTTTCTGCACCAGTTGCATACACATGTTGTCAACTATTCTGTCTTCAAACTGAATATCGGGATACCTATGTGCTACATTTCTTGCAGTTTCAAGGAAAAGCCCATCTGAACATTTCATTATATTTGCTTTATGTACCGCTGTAACCTTGCTTCTTTTATTTTTTCTTGCAAACTCGAAGGCGAAAGTTACAATCCTCTCTGTGGCATAAACAGATATAGGTTTAATGCTTATACCTGAATCAGACCTAATTATTTTCCCTGTTGATTTGATAATAAAATCTGTAAGCTTTTTTGTATCTTCGGAGCCTTTTACGAATTCTATCCCGGCGTATAGATCTTCCGTGTTTTCTCTTATTATTACGAGATCAACATTTTCATATTTCGTCCTTACACCCTTAAAGACTTTGCATGGCCTAAGGCAACAATAAAGGTCAAGGGTTTGTCTAAGTGTAACATTGACGCTCCTAAAACCACTTCCTACGGGTGTTGTAATAGGTCCCTTAAGTGCAACTTTATTCTTGTTTATTGAATCAAGGACCCTTTGAGGCAGTGGGTTACCTTCTTTTTCAAATACATCTTGCCCTGCCTCTTGGATATCCCACCTGATACCAACACCTGTTGCCTCAATTACTCGTTTTGTTACGGCTGAGATTTCAGGACCAATGCCGTCTCCTGGTATGAATGTAATTGTATACATTATAGATTTGTGGTGAGTATCTTCTTCGCAACATCAGGATGAGTAGCAATTAGCCTTAGCTCATCATCTGTAAGAGGCTTCTGAGTATGAAGGTTAGCATACTGTGCGAGTTCAAGGATTTTTCTTGCTTCGTTATCATCGTGAAAATGGATACCAAGTTTGTCATAGACATGCCTGAAACCCTTAATGCCTCCATACTCTCCTGTTGTAATGATCCTTCCGGTTTCGGTGAGTTCTGGTTCACCCCTCCCCACATCCTCAGGATCATAAAGTTCATAATTGCGCCTGTCTTTCAAGGCTCCATCAGCATGTATTCCTGATTCATGAGCAAAGGCATTTGCGCCTAATCCCGGCTGGTTTATTGGAATGGGGATATTAAATGCATACGATGCATATCTGCCGATTTTCCATGCCTTCTTGAGGTCTACTTGCTCATCAAGGGGCAGCTTATCTTTTAACCCATGTGAGAATTTGAGTGCTAAGATTGTTGATATAAGGTCACAATTACCACACCGCTCTCCATAACCATTCACTGTTGTATTAATATATGAATCAACACCTACTTCTATAGCTCCTTGGGCACCTGCTACAGAAACAGCTTCTGCCATTCCAAGGTCATTATGACAATGCATCTCTATGGGGAACTTTGTTGCAAGGACAAGTGCCTTAGTCCTTTCATATATGGTTATGGGGTCATCGGTGCCAAGTGTGTCACAATATCTGAAGCGGTCTGCCCCAGCTTCCTTACCCGCAATGGTGAATTCTATCAATCTGTCAAGCTCTGTCCTTGATGCGTCTTCTGCATTTACTCCCACTGTTTCTACCCCGAGTTCTTTTGCAGTTTTTACAGCCTCAGTAAGGGATTTAATAATATCCTTAAATGTCCTTTTCCCCTGAAACTTGCCTTTAATCATTATCTCCGAAGTTGATATTGAGACATTGATATGCTTGAGCTCAGGGCAATTTTTGAAGGTAAGCCTTACATCTTCAGGAATAGCTCTGCACCAGCCTTCAAGTCGAAGCCTCTTAATCGCTCCGAGTTTAACAAGTTCAAGATTTGCGTTTATATAGTTTACCTCATGTTTCAGAGTTGGGAAGCCTACCTCACTCTGAAAGATGCCCATCTCATCAAGATAGACATTCAGCATTGTCTTAGAGAGTTTCGGGAGAAGTATCCGTGATGTCTGAACACCATCCCTATTTGTTACATCGATCAAGTATACTTTACCTTTCATATAATCCTTTTCTCCTAAATAATCTCTTTCTCCTAAGAGTGGGTGTATTCTCCACTACTTGAAAATTAACATACTAACTAAAAGGCGAGCATTTATTATTAAAAATAACAGATTTGTTAAGAGAATTCAATAAGAGTTTTATAAAGGAAGCCTCTCAAATACTATATCCTTCCATCACGAAATTGGAGATGCGTATCCATTGTGCGAAGGAGGACTGGAAAAGATAAAAACTCTTTGTTACAATTAATGCCAATCTTAAAGGAGGCTTATGTGGATTTTAGAGGTCAGGTTGCAATAGTTACCGGGGGCGGGCGTGGTATTGGTAAGGCAGTTGCTGAAAAACTTGCAAAGATGGGTGTTAACATAGTTATTGCCGATATAAATCATGATGAGGCTAATAAGGTTGCAGCGGCATTGACGGTACTTGGTGTAAAGACCATGGGAATAAAACTCGATGTATCCAATTCTGAGGAGGTTAAAAAAGTATTTGAGGATGTACGCAAAGAATTCAATAGGATAGATATATTAGTAAACAATGCCGGCATAACAAGAGACGGCCTGTTGCTCAGGATGAAAGAGGAAGATTGGGATTCTGTAGTTAATATAAATCTAAAGAGTGTTTTTCTTTGTTCCAAAGAGGCTATAAAAGCTATGTCTCAACAGAGATATGGGAGGATTGTTAATATCTCATCAGTAGCAGCATTTATGGGTAATCCAGGACAGGCAAATTATAGTGCCTCAAAGGCAGGGATAGTAGGGCTTACTAAGACAATCGCAAAAGAATATGCCAGCAGGGGGATAACAGTGAATGCTGTGGCACCTGGTTTTATTAAGACTGCAATGACAGATATTCTACCAGAGAATGTAAAGGAAGAGATAAATAAATTGATCCCTTTAGGGAGGTTCGGTACAGTAGAAGATGTGGCTAATGCCGTTATTTTTCTTGCAACACCTGACTCAGGCTATATAACCGGTCAGGTAATACATGTAAATGGTGGCATGTATATGTAAAAAATAAAAATGCAAAAATAAAAATTTAAACTTAAGGAAAAAGATCTTTATTAGATTTGAATTTAAGAATGGAGGTGCTTTTATGATAGAAGAGAAAGTAAAAGAGATTATATCGAAACAGCTCGGAGTGAGCTCGGCGGAGATTACAGCCGAGAAATCTTTTGTTGAAGACCTCGGTGCAGATTCATTAGATACAGTGGAGCTCGTAATGGCATTTGAGGAGGCATTCGGTATAGAGATACCTGATGAGGATGCAGAGAAGATAATAAGGGTTAAGGATGCTATTGAGTACATTAATAAGAAAAAGCCTTCTGCATAATGGATAGGAAAAGAGTTGTTGTAACAGGTGTTGGTCTTGTGACACCTCTCGGTATAGGTGTAAAAACTACATGGGAAAATCTTATCAGTGGTAAATCTGGTGTTGGAAAGATAACTTCTTTCGATGCTTCTGCCTTTCCTACCCAGATAGCTGGAGAGGTTAAAGGTTTTAACCCTGAAGATTTCATAGAGCCCAAAGAAGTGAAGAAGATGGACCGTTTTATACATTTTTCTATTGCCGCAACAACAATGGCTCTTGATGACTCTGGTTTTAAGATAACAGATAAGAATGCAGAGAGAGTAGGTGTTATTGTTGGTTCAGGCATGGGAGGTCTGCTCGCCATTGAACACTACCACTCTGTTTACCTTGAGAAGGGACCTAAAAGGATAACACCCTTTTTTGTCCCGATGTTATCCATAAATCTTGCGTCAGGTCAGATATCCATAAAATTTAATGCCAAAGGGCCAAACTCTGCAGTAGCTACTGCATGCGCTACAGGAAGTCACTCGATTGGAGATGCCTTTAAGATAATTCAGAGGGGTGATGCAGATGCCATGATCGCTGGAGGTGCAGAGGCAGTGATAACACCTATGGGGGTAGGAGGATTTAATGCAATGAAGGCCCTTTCTACAAGAAATGATGAGCCAGAAAAAGCAAGCAGACCTTTTGATATAAATAGAGATGGATTTGTAGTAGGAGAGGGCGCAGGCATAATAATACTTGAGAGTCTTCAAAGCGCTCTTAACAGAGGCGCAAGGATATATGCTGAGTTAGTCGGATATGGTATGACAGCTGATGCATATCATATTACTTCCCCTTCCCCTGGCGGCGAAGGTGCTGCAAGATGTATGGCTTTGGCATTAAATGATGGAGGAAGTAATCCTTCAGACGTTAACTACATAAATGCACATGGTACATCAACAAAATCTGGAGATGAGCTTGAAAGTCAAGCCATCAAGACAGTATTTGGAGAACATGCCTATAAGGTTTCAATCAGTTCGACAAAATCTATGATGGGGCATTTACTGGGTGCCGCAGGAGGTGTTGAGGCTGTTATCAGTGTTCTCAGTATTTATAATGACATGGTACCCCCAACAATAAATCTCGACAATCCAGATCCTGAATGTGACCTTGATTACGTTCCTCATAAAGCAAGAAAGATGACGATTAATTATGCCTTATCCAACTCCTTTGGATTTGGTGGAACCAATGCCTGCCTCCTGTTTAAGAAAATAGAGATTTAGATTAGGAATCTTAATTTAATGGACTCCTCAATATTATGTCTTTAAAATTTCCTATAATCCGAATAATGCAGACATTGTTCAAAAATTTATTTAACTTGATGAATTTATTGAGAATATCTTTATTTGTTATATTCACTAAAATATTCCAAAAACCATCAGTTAAGGGTACACTAAGGTATCAAAAAATAAATTTTTTCACAACATCTGCATTATCTTAATTGCATTATTTGGGATAAACTAATTTAAATTGGAAAACATTGCTGAGTTAGAAAAACATTTTGGCTATGTTTTTAAGAATAAGGCCCTTCTCATAGAAGCTCTGACACATAGGTCTTTCTATCATGAGAACCCTGATAAATCAACTGACCATAATGAAAGGCTTGAATTCCTTGGCGATTCTGTACTTGGACTCGTAATCGTCGAGTATCTCTTTTTTTCAGACAAAAAATTTACAGAATCAGTTATGGCTAAGATTAAATCCTATCTCGTAAAAGAATCTGTCCTTTCTGATGTTGCTAACTCTATATCTTTAGGAAAATATCTCAGGCTTGGAAAGGGCGAGGAAGCCAGTGGTGGCAGGTCTAAAAAATCGCTTCTGGCAGATGCTGTTGAAGCTTTTTTAGGAGCAGTTTACTTAGATGGCAGTTACAAAAAGGTTAGAGAACTTATACTAAGGTTGTTCAGGGAAAAGATAGATGTTATCATGCATTCTAATGAACTCTATGATTTTAAAACGGAACTCCAAGAAAAGACGCAACTCTTATTCGGTACACTACCTGAGTACAGGGTTATAAAACAGGAAGGGGAGGAACACAAAAAAATTTTCACGATTGAAGTCTTTATAAAAGGAAAGAAGTTTGGCAAGGGTACAGGAAAAAGTAAAAAAGAGGCGCAGGCCTTTGCTGCCGAAGAGGCACTTTTACAACTACTCTCAGATAGTGATCAAAGCACAATGTTCTGAAGGAGGGTTGAATTATGAATCTTGAGGTATTTAGATCCTGGCTTGATTCGTATGGACGTGCCTGGGAAAGCCGAGATATCCAGTCATTTAAAGGTCTTTTCACAGATGATGCTACATATCATGCAAATCCTTTCAGTGAACCTATATGCGGTTATGCAGCGATCCTTGATTACTTATCAAATGTTATGTGCTCTCAGGATCAGATTAAATTCAACCATGAAGTTTTGGCAATCACTCAGGATTTTGGCATCGCTCGATGGTGGGCATCCTTTGTCCATATTTCTTCAAAAACAAAGGTCAAATTAGATGGCATATTTGTTGTGTCTTTAGATGCTGAGAAGCGTTGCAAAGATTTAAAGCAATGGTGGCATTGGCTGGAGTACAGTACATAATTTCGTGTAGGAAAAACACTGATACTAAAATTAGTAAAAATCTGACGGAAAAATCAGATATTTACTGATATATTCATTTCTATTTTACAAGTATAGTGTAGACAAAAGGTACAACTACCTGACCAAGTAGTAATTATATATGAAACGAATTAACTGGTATATTATTTTGGGGGGGGGGGGTTCTTTAGTAGCATTATCCTTGATTCTTTATCTTATTCAGTTTGCAATCTTCCATAGAGTCCAGGATACCCTCTTCTATATATTTCAAGATCTTGCCTTTGTACCCATAGAAGTTCTTTTGGTCACCTTGATAATAAGTGGATTGCTTAATATGAGGGAGAAACGTTTTAGGTTAGAGAAGTTGAATATGGTCATAGGGACATTCTTTAGTGAGATAGGAACAAGGCTAATAGCATATTTTTCCGATTTTGATCCTGGATTAGACAAAATTAAAAAAAATCTCATAGTGACTAACAATTGGTCAGATCAAGAATTTCTAAATGTTAGTAAAAGCCTCAGGAATTATAACTATACGGTTGAGATACGGGAGGTTAATTTAGGAGATTTACAAACCTTCCTTATAGGGAGAAGGGATTTCTTATTGCGTCTTCTTGAAAACCCGGTTCTGCTTGAACACGAAACCTTCACAGAGCTTCTCCAGGCAGTTTTTCATCTGACTGAGGAATTAAGCACACGGGAAGATTTGAAAAAGCTGCCGGATAGCGATTATGTACATATTGCTGGTGATATAAAGAGGGCATATATCCTACTGGTTTATGAATGGTTGAATTACATGAAACATTTGAAAGATAATTATCCTTATCTCTTTTCTCTTGCTATGAGAACGAATCCTTTTGATCAGAATGCGTCACCGATTGTGAGATGAACTACTTGCTATTGTGATAAAGAAACAAATTACTAATGAGTTCAAAAGTAAAACCACTTATATGTCATTCCAGCGAAAGCAGGAGTCCAGGGAAACACTGGATTCCGGGTCAAGCCCGGAATGACGACATACGAAACGTATGAGGCTTTACTAATGAACTTCTTAGTAAAACTAAGGAGGTGTTTATGGTTTACCGAGTACTCGTTATTTCCATCGTTAGTTTTTTTCTCGTTTCCATAGCTTCAGCCCAGGTATGTGTTGACTGTCATAAAACAGTTACGCCTAATATTGTTTCAGACTGGCAACTCAGCAAACACAGTCAGGTTGGTGTAAGCTGCACAGCATGCCATGGCGATCAACACCAATCAGTTGAAGATGTGGCAAAAGTGAAAATTCCAACCCCTGATACTTGTGCTTCTTGTCATCCGACGAAGGTTCAACAATTTAAGGCTGGAAAGCATGCCCTTGCATGGGCTTCTATGAAAGCCATGCCAACAGCTCATTGGCAGCCTATGGCATTGATGGAGGGAATGAAGGGCTGTGGTGGATGTCACGAGATTGGACTCAAAACAGAAGCAGAGATAAAAGAGCTGAAAAAGAGTGGTGCAGGGTTCGGTTTGGCTTCATGTGATGCGTGCCATACAAGGCATACTTTTTCCATTAAAGAAGCCAGTCAGCCACAGGCCTGTCAGACCTGTCATATGGGAATTGATCATCCACAGTGGGAAATGTTTTCATCTTCAAAACATGGCGTACGATTCTTATTGAGGCAGAACAAGACTCTTCCTGAGACGGTTGCTGCACCGACATGCCAGACTTGCCACATGCAGGAAGGTAATCATGCTAATAGAACAGCATGGGGATTCCTTGCTGTGAGACTCCCGATGCCTGATGACAAGCAGTGGGCTGCAGACCGTGTTACCATTCTTCAAGGGCTCGGCGTGCTTGATCCTAACGGGAAACCAACAGCACGACTCGATGTTGTTAAAGCCGCAGATTTAGCCCGTCTGACACAGGAAGATTGGCAGAAAGAAAGGGATAAAATGGTGAAGACCTGCAATCAGTGTCATTCTGTCAATTTTGCAAAAGTAGAGTTGGAAAAAGGCGACCATATGATTAAAGAGGCAGATCGTTTAATGGCTGATGCAATTCATATTGTTGCGGACCTATACAAAGACGGGACAATTAAAAAACCGAAAAGCTATGCTTATGCATTTCCTGACCTGCTTACATTCCATGATGCCCCAACAGTGATTGAACAAAAACTTTTCATTATGTTCCTTGAATACCGTATGAGAACATTCCAGGGGGCATTTCATGCAAATCCTGATTATGCATTTTGGTATGGCTGGAGCGAGATGCAGCGTGATTTATCAGAGATTAAAGAGAGTGCGAAAGACCTTCAAAGCAAACAAAGGGCAAAGAAAAAGTAATTACTTAATTATTCGTGGAACCTATGGCGGATGTAGTATCTTCGCTCATTCCCGGTCGTACTGACCTCCGAGGTTTTTGCCTCACCCCCCTCATATCCCCCCTTGGTAAGGGGGGATGAAGGGGGGTGGATTGGACTATCAGTCTACGACCCGTAGGGCAAAAAAATCCGCTCAAATACTACACCTGCCATTTCAAAAAAGATTCCAGACAAGTAGGAATGACAGCTGTTTTAGTATGTATAAATTGTTTTGGAGATTTTTAAAGGGAGGTGAGATCAATGGCAAAAGATCCTGTATGTAATATGAATGTAGATGAGAAGAAAGCAGCAGCTACGAGTAATTACAAAGGAAAGACGTATTATTTCTGTGCGAAGGTGTGTAAAGAGAAGTTTGACAAGGAGCCTGAGAAATTTTCAACAAAAGAAAAAGACTAAATAAAGGAGGAGAGCAATGAAAAAGTTTATTATTCCGGTAGTTGTCGTATTATTTTTTGTTGTTTCAGCACATGCTGAGATGGGTGAGCAGAAAGGAATGATGTGCCAGCAGGGCATGATGATGGGTGAAGGGCAACAGATGCCTATGATGAATTGCCCAAAGATGCAGCAGGGGCAAGGAATGATGCAATGCTGCCCGCAGATGCCAATGATGATGAGGCAAAGCATGATGATGAGAGACATGATGCAGATGATGATGGATATGATGAAGATGCAGGAGAAGTTATTGAAAGGAGTCAAGGGTTCTGAAAAACAGCAGGCGATAAAAGATATGGCGCAAATGAAAGAGAAGATACAGAATATGATGTCTATGTGCAAGTGCATGATGATGGGTGGTATGATGGGACAACATTCTGATATTTCTCAGTGCAGGTTGAATTGTGCTGAACAGTGGCTCAAGAAGGCAATAGATTTGCATGAAGTGCATATAAAAGACCCAAAAACAGCAACTGAGGCATCTCAAATGGAGATGATGGAACAGATGAAAAAGGCATATGATTGTATTATCGGTATATCTGAAATATGCGGCGCTCCATTAAAAGAGTCTCCGAGCAAAGAGATAGAAGAGCTGGAGCCATCCGAGACTGAACCCCATAAACATTAATGTCTCTCTTTATCGGCAGTCTGAATATTTGTTTTGATTGTCATTGCGAGGTCGCTGCGACCGCGGCAATCTTATTGGAAGAGATGAGATTGCGGAGCTTATTCCGAACGAAGGAAGGAATCCCGCTCCGAGTTTGCTTCGGTTTCGCCTCGCAACTTCACTCGCATGACATCTGTATCGAAGGATATAGGTATTAGATAATTCGAAGTACAAGGAGGTTGTATGCACTGGGATTATGGATGGGGAATGGGATTCGGATTCGGATGGATTTTAATGATTCTCTTTTGGGTATTGCTTATCTTAGGGATTGTTTATCTTGTTAAATTAATTGCTGGAAGCACAAAGAAAGAAGAGAAAGAGGAGACTGCCCTGGATATTCTGAAGAAAAGATACGCAAAAGGAGAGATAAGTAAAGAAGAATTTAAGAGGATGAAGGATGACCTTAAGAAAATCTGAAATCCTTACAATAAGACACATCAGATTAAATCTCGGCTGTTTATAACACAGAGAAGTCCGCTTATCGTGAAATTTTCCATCACAACGAGTACTTACAGTACTGCGCAAAAGCATCAATTTTTGATATCTATTCAGTTCGCTTTGAAGCACACAAAGCAGGGGCAGATCGCGAGCGTTTCTTTCCGTTCCAATGAGATATCGTCAAAGACTACCAGTGCGTTGAATGCGAGGAGAAATGCTCGTTCCTCGGCGGATATGGCAGGACGGAGCAATAACGTAAGGTCCGATTATTTATTGTACCTACTACTAAACATTTACGCTATATTAAAAAATGTGAGGATTAACGGTCGAAACACTCATGCCGATAAGTCGCTTTCTCATTTCTCAAAACAATTGGTCAGGTAGAAACATACACTGAAAAATTACATCTGGAGAACTAAACCGCTACGCGGTAGATCTCTCTCGTCAAGCCTTGCGACAAGACCTTTCAGTTTTTTCCCATCCTAAAGTAATGTCCCACGCAGCTACTTGTTGAGTCAGCATAATCCTCTTACAA
>Ga0315268_10002785_pt1 | contig 19576 bp, 28 predicted proteins | sample C1_top_MG_FD_204535 | JGI IMG/M metagenome (GOLD analysis project Ga0315268, IMG submission 204535) | Sediment microbial communities from Yellowstone Lake, YNP, Wyoming, USA - C1_top | ecosystem: Environmental > Aquatic > Freshwater > Lake > Sediment | place: USA: Wyoming | collected 2017-08-01
TTGGAGTTGCAAACCAGGCTCGCTGCAAAGGGGCATTATTATTACCAGATCAACCCAACCAACCTCGCCGCCCAGGTCGCTTACGACCCGGCAACGCAACAGTGGAGGAAGCCATGAGAGACGTTCTCGTTGCCATTATGAACTGGCTCGCCCGGCCGTTTCCATCCATCAACGCGGTGGTGTTGAGTATTTTCGCCAGCCTGCTTTTTCTCGCTGGTGTGGCCATCGCCTGGCATCCCTACATCACCGAGTTCATCGACCTCGCCCAGGCGCCCAAGTTGCGCGCCGCCGTCCGCATCTTCGCGTTCATCGTGTTTTCCTGTTACTGCACCCTCGGATGCCTATGCCGTATCTTGATCCAATTTTTCCCCGAACGCTTTGGCCAGGATCAGGGGAACATATAGAAAATGCGAGCGTCAGGTAGAGGACTCGCCGAGCGAAACCTAGAATGGAGAAACGGGCCTTGCGGTGGAGCCGAAAGGCCCGAGAGCAAAACGACAACGATCAAAGTTATGAAAAATCTGATAGCGAAACTCATGGTGGGCCTGTTTGCCCTCACGCTGCTGGGCAGCCCCCGCCTGGTCCTGGCCCAGAGCACCGGCGCTGGCGACTCTTCGGAAATCGGCGGAGGACTCGGCACGGGAGACTTCAAAGACGCCGCAACCGAAAGCACGGGACTGACGGCAACGCTCCGTTCTGTGGCGAAGTATTCTCTCTATGTCTTCTATCTCCTTGGCGTGATTTTTATGGGTATTGCTTCCATAAAATTCAAGAATGGCGACATGGAAGCTATGGGTAAAAACCTCGGTGGTGCTGTATGTTTGTTTCTGGTGCCGAAAATAGTGGAGGTTCTAATAGCATGGGCGGCACAGTGACATCACGGAAAATGGAGTCGAGATGAAACGCTGGGCTAGGGGGCAAGCGCAGATCAAGAACATGTCAGTCGAAGAAACTCACGTAGACGTGGTTTGCTGATACCAGCCGCGTGACTGGTTGCAGACTTTGCAGACCGACAGCATCACGGGCACTTCCACCAGCACACCGACCACGCAGGCCAACGCCGCGCCCGAGCTTGGACCAAAGAGTGTGATGGCCACGGCGACCGCCAATTCAAAGAAGTTGCTCGCGCCGATGAGCGCGCCGGGCGAGGCGACATTGTGCGGCACTTTGAACTTGCGCATCAGCAGGTAGGTGAGGCTGGAGTTGAAATACACCTGCACGAGTATGGGGATCGCAAGCAAAATGACCGCGAGCCATTTCGTCGTCAGGTTCTCGGCCTGAAAAGCAAAAATGAGCACCAGCGTAGCCAGCAACGCCACGATGGTCACCGGTTGAAACTTGGGTAGAAACTTCTGCTCGAACCACTCTTGGCCGTGGGATTTCAGCAGGACCTTGCGGGTGAAAAAACCCGCCACGAGCGGGATCACGATGAACACCACCACGGACGTGATCAACACTTTCGACGGCACCACTACATTGGCCACGCCGCACAGGAACATCACGATGGGCGCGAACAAGACCAGCATGATGAGATCGTTCACCGCCACTTGAACCAGCGTGTAAGCGGGGTCGCCATCCGTCAGATAGGACCAGACGAACACCATCGCCGTGCAGGGCGCGGCGGCCAGAATGATGAGGCCGGCGGTGTAGCTGCGCGCCATCTCTGGTTCGATCCAGGCAGCGAACGCGTTTTGCAGGAAGACCCAAGCCAGGAACGCCATGCTGAAGGGCTTCACCAGCCAGTTCACGAACAGGGTGATGAGCAGTCCTTTGGGTTTCTTGGCGATGCCGCCCAGCGAACCGAAGTCAATTTTCAGCATCATCGGAAAGATCATCAGCCAGATGAGCACGGCGATGGGCACGTTGACTTGCGAGCCTTGGCCAAACTCCAGTTTGCTCAAGGCGGCGATGAAGTCCGGCAGCAGTTTGCCCAGCGCCACGCCGACAATCATGCACACGAGAACCCACAGCGAGAGATAGCGCTCGAAGAAGTTCAGGCGTTTGGGGACGGCCGGCACTACGGCTGCGGCTGCTTTGGCTGTCATTTTTGCTTCTTGGTTGGTCTTGTTCATTGCTAAATCAAATTCAAAGTTTCGCTCATCGTCGCATCCCCCGTGGTGAAGTGCTCCTCCGGCGCGCGTCGAGCTTTGCGCTCGGCGTCCGCCGCCGGCCCGCACATCCGCAAGCGAGTCGCACGGCCTCGGCGACTTCAGTAGCGCGCACGGGCTTGTTCAGGAGCGACAGGCCGCCGCGCAGAAAGGCTTCTTCTTTCACGAACCACTCGTCCGCCGGCGTCAGCGCGATCACCGGCAGTTGCGAACAGCAGCATCGCACGGCATCAAAAAGCGCGAAGCCACTCAACCCGCCCGCCAGGTCCACAAGCAACACATCAAAGGAACAACACTCCTCGCTCAACGCGGACATCGCCGCCTTCGTGGTCGGCCCGACAATCAAGCGGTGACGCACCGCCGCCAGCGCCTCGTGAATCGAGGCGATGACTTGCGGGTCATCGTTCACCAACAAGATCGAGCAGGTTTTCATTGAGTGATTTCCATCTGGCGCAGCGCCCGCCGGCGGCCTCAGCCGCAGCAGCCCGGCCCGGAGCAACAACCGCCGCCCGAGCCGCTGTCCGCGCTCTTGCCGCTCAACACGCCAAAGCCGCCCAGCACCACGCGGCGAATCGGTTCGCCGGTCTCGGGGCGCTGCGTCAGCGGCGCGTCACTCATGTTTTGTTTGATCTCGAAATAGCGCGGCTTCTCGCCGGCCTTCGCCGGAATGGTTTCGTAAACGTAGGTGGTCATATTCAGTTTGTTGTAGGTTGAGGTTTGTAGCTTGAAATCGCGGGCGCAACTGCTCCGTCCCCACCGGTTCCTCGTCCGCCCAGAACCGGAAGGTGGATCGCTGGACGCGGTTTCGCCCAGAGCAACAGGGTCGAACTCAAAACCACGGTCACGCATCCGGCTTCTTGAAAGATCACTGCCACAACCGGCGTGAGCATGCCCAAGCTGCCCAAAGTGAGGCCGATCACGTTGTAGATGATGGAAAAGAAGATGTTGAGCTTGATGCGGCGGAGCACGGTTCGGGACATCCACATGAAGTCCGCCACGCGCGACAGGTCGTCATTCATGAGCGTGACGTCGGCAGTCTCGATGGCCACGTCGGTCCCGGCCGCGCCCATCGCAATGCCCACGTCCGCCAGGGCCAGCGCCGGGGCGTCGTTGATGCCATCGCCAATCATGCCCACAGTGTGCCCGGCCGCTTGCAGCTTCCTGACGAACTCCTGCTTTTGTTCCGGCAGCAGGCCCGCTTCGAAATAATCCACGCCGATCTGCCGCGCCACCGCGGCGGCCACGCGCGGGTTGTCGCCTGTCAGCATCGTGATGTTCCGGTTGCCCATGACTTGGTGCAGCGAGGCAATGGCTTGTCGCGTCTCCGGTCGAATTTCGTCGGCCATCGCGATCAAGCCCACCGCTTGGGGCCCGCGCGCCACGAGGATGGCGGTGCGCCCTTGCTCGGTTTGGGTCGAGATGCGCTGGTGGATCTCGGCGGAGAGGGTCACGCCCTTGGCTTCGAGAAATCCCACTTGCCCAACCGCGAGGTCCTGCCCCTGCCACCGCGCGACCACGCCCCGGCCGATCTCGACCTTGAAGTCATCCGGGTCCGGCACTTCCAGCCCTCGTTCGTGGGCGCAGCCCAGCACCGCCTTGGCTAAAGGATGCTCGGAATGTTTTTCAGCGACCGCCGCCATCTGGAGGATCTCTTGGATGGGCAAGCCATCGAAGGCTACCACGTCCAGCACCTTGGGTCGCCCCAGCGTGAACGTGCCGGTCTTGTCCACGAGCAGCGCATCAATCTTCCCGGCCAGTTCAAAGAAGATGCCGCCTTTCACCAGCACCGCGCGCCGCGCCATGTTGGAGATGCCCGCCGTGACCGCCGTCGGCGTGGCGATGGCAAAGGCGCACGGACAGGCGACCAGCAAGATCGAAACGGCGGTCTTGAGATTGCCGGTCGCGAGAAACACCGCAATCGCCAACAACAGCACGACCGGCAGGAACCAGACGGTGAAGCGGTCGGCGAGGTTTTGAATGGGGGCCTTGATCCCTTGCGCTGCTTCCACCAGATGAACAATCCGGGCCAGCGTCGTGTCCGCCCCCACCTTGGTGGCCCGTGCTTCCACGCGACCGGTCAGGTTCAACGTGCCGCTGAACAATTCGCTCCCCTTGAATTTTTCCACCGGCATGGATTCGCCGGTGATCGGCGCCTGGTTCACCGTGCTGGCCCCCGTCACCACCACGCAATCCACCGGCACCCGTTCCCCCGGTTTCACGATCACCACCGTCCCCACCTGAATCTCCTCAACCGGAACGACGACTTCCTCCGGCCCGCGGCGCACGGTGGCGGTTCGGGGGGTCAAGTCGAGCAGGTCGCGGATGCTCTGCCGATTCTTCCCCAACGTGTAAGACTCCAACTCCCCCACCACGGCCATGATGAAAATGATGATGGCCGCAGGCCGGAACTCCCCGACCGCCAGGGTCGCAACCAGCGCCACGGTGACGAAGACATTGACGGTAATCCGTCGCCGATAAATATCCTGGAAACCGCTGAGGAAACGTTGCCAGCCGCCGAACAGCGTCGCCAGCAGCGCCAGCCCAGCATTCACGAACAGCGGGCCAACCTGCCAGTGCGCCAACGCCCAACTGGCCACGATCAGCGCCCCGACAATGCCGGGGACAATCGCCAGCACAGCGAACTCCCGGTATTTTGAATTGGAGTTCATTCGGTGGCTATTTCTGGACCGGTTTGGTGGTTGCTTTGGTTTCTTTGGGCTGCGGTTTTTCAGTCTCCTGCGTTGGACCGCCGCACGTCTCTCCCGGACCACAGCAACAGCCGCCGGTTTTGCTGAACGATTCGCGCAGCAGGCTGAAGAATCCCTTCTTGGTTTGTTTCTCGTCTTTCATGGTTTGTGCTTCAGTTGAGTTGTGGGACACGGAAAAGCTGTTTCAAATTCTCCGGCCCGACCGGTTCTTCGGCAACCCACGGCACGATGGCGGTGCGCTTCGAGAATTTGCCGGCGACTTCCGAGATGTAAGGCAACTCGTCCGCACCGCGCGCCACGAGCAACGGATCGCGCGAGCCGCTTTCGGCGAAGCTCTGGTTGATGACCCACGCGAACGGCTCGATCTGCGCGCGGCGCAAGTCGTCTTGCAGCGCGGCGGCTTCGTGAACCGGCGTCGCCTCCGGCAGTGTAACAACGACGACGCGGGTGAAGCTGGCGTCGCGCAATCGGGGCAGGAGGTTCAGCACTTCCTCGGGCATGTCGCTGGCGCGCTTGGCGACTTCGCGGTGATAGGATTCCGTGGCATCCAGCAGCAACAGCGTGTGCCCGGTGGGCGCGGTGTCGAGCACCACGAAAGCGTCTTCCCCTTGCGCCACAGTGCGGGCGAAGGCGCGAAACACGGCGATTTCCTCGGTGCATGGCGAGCGCAAATCTTCTTCCAGCAAAGCGCGTCCGCTGGCGTCGAGGCTCTTGCCGGTGGTGCTCATCACTTGCTCGACGTAGGCGCGCGTCTCGGCTTGCGGGTCAATCCGGCTGACGTTCAAGCCTTCAATGTGTCCTGCCGCCGCAGCCACGTGCGCCGCCGGGTCAGTGGTGCTGAGACGCACTTTGAAGCCGCGCCGCGCGAGTTCGGTCGCGATGGCGGCGGCAATGGTCGTTTTGCCCACGCCGCCTTTGCCCATCGTCATAATGACGCCCCGGCCAGCCTTCGCAAAGTCATCCACCAGGTCGGTGAGCGATTCGAGAGTAGCGCAGACTTCCAAGTCTGCTGTATCGCAGGTTTCCAAACCTGCGACGCGTCCAGCCTGACCGGGCGCTCCGATTTGCTCACGCCCTGCCGACTTGGAAGTCGGCGATACAGCAGGTTGGGAAACCTGCGCTACGACCGAGTGGCCGTTGCGCGCCAGCGCCCGCAGTGCCGGGAGGCCAATCAGGTTGTTCGGTCGCAACGGCACTTCAGTAACCGGCAGCCGTGCGAGGAAAGCCGCGCCCGCCGTCAACGCTTTCGCTCCCCGACTTTCCAGGGCCAGCGCCACCGGGTCGGAGTCGGATGCCTTGAACAGTCCGTTCAGGATGAGCCGTTGATTACGCACGCCGATGGCAGCGAGTTCGCCGCTGGTGCGTTCGGCTTCGGCGAGCGCCGCTTTCTGCGCGCGGCTCACCAGCACCAGCGTCGTGCGCTGACCATCCGCCAGGGCCGCGACCGCGTTCTCGTAAATCACCCGCTGCTTCTGCAATCCTCCCAGCGGTCCGAGACAGGAATTGCCGGTGGTATTTGTGTCGAGAAAGCCGGTCCAGGCCGTTGGCAGCGTCATGAGCCGCAGCGTGTGGCCGGTCGGGGCGGTGTCGAAGATGACGTGGTCGAATCCGGCGGTGGCTTCCGGTTGGCCGAGCAACCGGGAAAACTCATCAAACGCCGCAATCTCCATCGTGCAAGCGCCGGAGAGTTGTTCCTCCATGCCGCGCACGATGGCGTCCGGCAGTTTGCCGCGATACGGGCCGACGAGTCGCTCGCGGTAGGCGTGGGCGGCGGCTTCCGGGTCAATATTCAACGCCAAAAGATTCGGCACGCCGGGAATCGGCGTGGGCGCGCCGTTGAGTTTCAGGCCCAGCACTTCGTCGAGATTGGAAGCCGGGTCGGTGCTTACGAGTAAAACGCGCTTGCCCTGATCGGCCAGGGCGATGGAGGACGCGCAGGCCAGCGAGGTTTTCCCGACGCCACCCTTGCCGGTGAAGAAGAGAAAGCGGTTAGGTGCATCCACAAAGGCGCTGAAGGAATCAGCGGACTTGCGGAGCGTTTCGGCGTTCGTAGTTTTAGTAGTCATAAAGTGTTTCAGAACGTTGCCAACAAATAGAATCCCGCACCGACAAGCAGAACGCCTGCGACGACTCGGATGGCAGCCTCCGCCTTCTGCGCTTTGAGGGATGCCTTGCCGAACGCCACACCAAATAGGACGGCCCCAAGCGGCAAGCTGAAACCCACGCCAAACGCCGCCATGAGGACCATGCCCCAGAGGATATGGCCCATCAATATGCTCGCACCGATCACGATGAAGATCCCGGGATTGCACGGCAGGGAAGCTGCCGCCACGCCGCCGCCCATCAGCAACCCAACAACCACCGTGCCCAGCATTCCGTGGACGGCGGATCGCGTTTCTGTCTTCCGAACCAACTGCGGCAGTTTCAACGGTAACAGTTTGAGCGCGGCCAATCCCAAGACGACCGCAATGACGCCCGCAAAGAGCTTCCAGTATCTGCCGAGAAGCGCCTGCGCAGCCTGTCCCACAAACCCGGCGACAAATCCCAGAACGATCAGCGCCAGCGTGGTGCCGATCATAAATGAGATCGCGGAGGCGAAGGCCGTCTGCCGGGTGGCGTCCTCACGCGTGCCTGAATAGGCGACGAGCATTCCCATCGCGGGTAAGGTGCAACAAGCACTGGCGAGGGCGCTCACCAAGCCCAGCAGCAAAGCCAGCGGCAAAGCCGCCGGTCCCATGCTGGCCGACTGGAGTGTTTCTGTAACCCACTGCGTCATGTGAAATTTCCCTCGTTTGTCTCACTTGGGGCAGCATCCGGCTCCGGCCGATGGACCGCAGCCGCCAGCGCTGGAAGCGGCGACGAATCCTTGCACCAGTTTCGCTTCCGTGATGTCGCCGGAAACCGCGCTCATGCCGCGCCCTTTGACCATCGCCAGAACGCCCGGCACGGATATCTGCTTCGCAATCTGATCATAATCCCGCGAGCCTGCCTTCAAGGTAAAGAGGCCGCACTTTAGACCGGCCTTGGACTCAACCATCCGCACGGCCCCATTCATCTGCGTCGAAGGGGGATTACCAGAAGTCCCATCCTTGCCAGGCAGGAAGACGAAGACGGCATCGGTCTTGGCAGCCACGGTGTTCAATTCGGCCAGCGCTCCGATGCTGGTTCCCACGCTCGTTTCCGTCGCTGGGGCGGTCGCGACCGAGTTCGTCGCCGTGCCACTCCCCCCGGCCGGCGTCGGTGACGCGGCGAGTGCCGCAAAAGCTGGCGCGGTCGTCTGCGTTGCTGCCCCGTCGCTCTTGATCATGGCTCGCACCACCAACACGCCGGCGGCAATCAGCACGATGGCGCCGATCACCCAACGCGTTTTGCCCGGCGTTCCCGGGGCGTTGCACCCGCAACCGGGGCCGCAGCCGGCGGCCTGTTCTTTCAGGGATTCCATATTGTCAGTCGGTTTCCCGTCTTCGTTTGGTGTTCTCATTGTTCATCTCACTTTTTTGTTTGTTGTTAATGCTTACCTTTCACCACCACAGCAACTGCCTCCGGCGCATCCTTGGCATCACAGCAGTCACCGCCGGATTTGCCCGCGCCCGCCGGGTCGCCGCAACACGGGTCGGAAGCCGTCGTCGGATCGCTGAGACTGGCCCCCGTGAGTTTGTCCGCGAGTTGCAGGATGGCCTGATGCGGAGAATCCTTGACGTTGGCAGCCATTTTCACCGCGCTCGCCATGTCCGCTTTGGAAACGCCCAGCAATTGCGCCTGGCGGTAGTGATATTTGAGGCAAGGCTCGCAGTTCGCGGCGATGGCCGCACCGATGGCAACCAACTCCGCCACGGCGGGCGTGAACAGACTCGCGGGAATGGCGGTAGCTTTCAATTTCAACAACGCCGCGAGTTCCCCGCGATCTGGATAACGCCCCGTGACTGCAACCTTGCCGTTGAGCAACATGACCGGCAACGCGGCTTCGCCCTTCTCCGTGAGCGCGGTCTTTACGGCTTCGTTTTCCACAAACGCCGCCGGATTTTGCGACAGGTTATGCCGCTGGATAATCACGCCCTGCGACTTGAACCAGTCGAGATCAGCGGCGAATTGCACCAGCTTGGTGTCGACCTCCGGCCCGCAAACGCCGGTCGAGCAGCACATGGCGGGGTCGAACACTTGGAGAAGTTGCGGGGTTAGATTCATAAATTGACGAGTGATCAGGAGGCAGCCTTCGCGGGTGCTGCGGAGGTTTTGAGCCATTCCAGAATCCGCGCTTCAATCTGGTCGCGCACGTCCCGGAACTTTTGCATTTGCTCCTCTTCTGTGCCCTGCGCGGCAGCGGGGTCTTCAAACGGCCAGTAGAGTCGTTGCAGGGCGAACGGATAAATGTGCGGGCAATTCTTCTGCGTCCGCTCGCACACGATTATGGCGAGTTGGAACGTGGCCTTCCCAAGGATACCGTCGAGTCCCTTGGCGCGATGGGTGGAGAGGTCCACGCCGACCTCATTCAGCGCGCGAATGGTCAACGGATGAACCGTTGTGGGTTCAAGCCCGGCGCTCACCACGTCGAACCGATCCCCGGCGTGCTTGCGCAGCAGCGCTTCCGCCATCTGGCTCCGGGCGGCGTTGTGCGCGCAAAGAAACAGGACGGTTTGCTTGCTCATGCGGATGCCGGGACGTTCATAGGAATTACGCGGCAGCCAGAAGACCCTGCCAGAGCAGCGACTTGGCGGCGCGCAGGAGATAGCAGCCGTTGAATGACGGACACTCTTCGCATTTGTCCCATTCGTCTTGATTCACGTGCAGTTCGCGGCGCTGCACGCCGCAGCCGATTTTTTCCACGAACACGTTGAACGCCTTGCCCTCAGTGGTCCGATTGATGTTGAGACGGGACAGGTCGGGGAACAACTCCCCGTAGCAGTTTGGCTTGGTTTGATCACTCATGGTTGTCTCCTTTCTTTTGTTCGTTGCCGACATCGGAGTCACAAAGCGCGGGCGAGACCGAAGCCCTGCATGGCTTGGTGCAACAGCAGCGTAGCCATACTCAGGTCGTAGCACTCGCGATACGACGGACAGGCCATGCATTTCTTCCATTCCTCAAGCTTCACCGACATGCTCCGCCCGATGAGTCCCATTCCGCTGCTCTCCACCAGCATCTTGAAGGCTCTGCCTTCCAACCACTGGTTAAAGAGTGTCTTGGACAAATCCGGGAACATTTTCCCGTAACATTCCGGTTCGGCATTCATAACGTTCCTTTCGATGGCGAAGCTTTCGCCTGGTCGCGCCGACCAGCGGCGTAAGCCTCGAATACGCGTTTGATTTCATCGCGCACGCGGCGAAACACAGTGAGCTTCTCCTCGTCCGTGCCCGTGGCATGTGCCGGGTCGTCAAAGCCCCAATGATAACGATTCACCTGGCCCGGAAACATCGGGCAAGCCTGGTCCGCATTGCCGCAAACGGTGATGACTGTCTCGACCGGCTGTTTCAGAAACTCATCCATGTGCTTGGAACGATGACTGGAAATATCAATGCCGATTTCCTTCATCACTTGAATGGCAAGCGGATGGACATAGCCCGCCGGTTTCGATCCGGCGCTCTGCACATTGAGCGAATCGCCCGCTGCCACGCGCAGGATGCCTTCGGCAAGATGACTGCGGCAGGAGTTGCCGGTGCAGAGAATGAGGACAGTAGATTTCACTTTCGACACTGGCGTTTGCATAGTTCAGCGGGGTCTTGTTTAAGAATCTTTTTGAGTTGTTTGTTGTCTTCCAAAACGTGCGAATTGCCGGCGAGCGCCTTCTCGATCCAGTCGAGTGCCTCACGCACCACCACCGGGGCGTTCTTTTCCGGCAGCGTGTAATAAATCCAGCGACCATCCTTGCGCGATTCCACGAGGCCCGCCTGAAACAGAATGGACAGGTGTTTCGAGATGGTGGACGGCGCAAGGCCGAACAGTTCCGTGATCTGGCAGACGCACAACTCGCCTTGCCGCAACGCCAGCAGCGTGCGGATGCGGTTTTCATCCGCCAGCGCCTTCGTGATGTTCATGAACTCGCGCATAGTCTGTTTCTGTATTTCGCCATACAGCGAAATGAATATGCTGGGGAAACGCTGACTCGTCAAGCCGTGTTTCGTAAAAACCTGCATTTGGATGCGATCCGATCAGTTGGTGGTTCAATGAATCGCGGATTGACCAACAAGGGTCGGATGTTGTTGCATTTCAGGCATGGCCGTATCCAAAAACAGTTCCGACCTCGTATTCCGGGCCTTCTCGGATTCCACGCGCGTCCGTTTGCTGTATCTTCTGCGGGACGGGGAGTTGTGCGTCGGTGATTTGGTGACCATTCTTAAAATCCCTCAACCCACGGCATCGCGACACCTGGCTTACCTGCGCCGGGCCGGGTTGGTGGTGGCGCGCAACGAGGGTTCGTGGATGCTTTATGCCCTTGCCCCGGCCAGGAGTAAATTCCATCGGAAACTATTGGAGTGTCTGGCGCATTGTTTCGACGAAGTGCCCGAATTGGAAGCGGACACGATGCGCGCCAAAAAGCTTCGCAAGTCGGGCGGTTGTTGTCCCCGTTAGTCGCGCCCACCTTCATAATGGTGGGGCGTCGCTCGCGCCCTTCTCGAAGCGCGCGATGTATTTCCGAGTCGCGGCAGGTAGCTCGTGCCAGATGATCCACGCGAGCACCATGCCGAGCAGCGCAAACGGCATCAAGAACACCGGCCACCAATACCAACTGCGACCGGCCAGTTCGCCGAAACTGAAGAACGCTCCCGCCGCATGAGTCGCCGCATGATCCTTCGGCGTGAGGAAACCGATGCACAGTGATTGTATGCCACTGCCCAAATAAACGAATCCATCCACGATGCCGGAGCAGGTAGCCGTCGCTTTCCTTCCGCCGAAATCCGCCGCCGCCGTGCCTGACATCAGCGAATGGACGCCAATCACTGCCGCCGAAATGAACAGTGCTGCCAGCGCGACCACCACGGGTGAGCGAAACAAATACAGGCTCATCGTAGCCGTAAGCAGCAACATCAGTCCACACATCATGGCCGCTGGCGGTCCGCGGCGGGATTGAAAAAACTTGTCGGACATCAGCCCGCCAGTGAAGCCGCCTACGATACCGAAGACGCAAAGGAGAAAACCCCAATTCTTCTGAAAGTATTCCGCGCCGGGTTGCGGCACTTCGTGCGTGAAGATGGTGAACCACTGGAGAATCCCGTTGCGCAAAACCCCCGACGTCAGTTCTACAGCTGCGATCAAAAGCATCAACCGGCTGGTGAAGACTTTTTTGAGCAAGTCCAGTGTCGAGAGCTTGATGTGCATCTCACCGGACGAGGCGTCGTGGGTGTCGAAGTGGGCGAAGTTTGCTTCCTCGGGCGTGTCCTTGATCAACCACCAATCCAGCACCGCCCAGAAAATCATGATTGCCGCCGGAATGAAAAAGACGGCCCACGTAGCGTCCACAGTTTGCGAGTCTATCGCGAAAACTTTCCGAATCAGCCCTTGCAGCCAGCCAATCTCCCCGGTTGGATGGGCTTTGGTCATTTCCACGATGGCGCGTCCCCAATCGAACGCAAAGTAAACACCGAACGAAATCAATGTTCCAAAGATTGCGCCGAACACGCCGCGCTCGCGAACGTGAAACCAATACGCCTTCACCTTGATGATGGAAACCGCGCCGTAGCTCTGGAAATACATGTTCAGTGCGTAGGCGATGGAGTAGGCCACCACCAAATTCATCTTCGAGCGTCCGGTGACGACCAGATATGTGATGACGCCCATGAGAATGTTGGCGAAGGACGAACCCACGGCGGCGATGACGATGCCGCGTTTGCCGCCGATCTTGTCCACCAGCGGGCCGTTGATCAAAAACGAAAATGCGTAGGTGATCGTGCCGACGGCGAAGATGATGCCAAAGTCCTCCTTGGTCATCAGCGTGCCCAGGGCATTTTTGGAAACTTGAAGGTTGTAGCGCCCCATGTAGAGGAACGCGTAAGTCATCCCCAACGGAAACCAGTTGATGAAACGGCGCATCATGAACCAGCCGCCGTGCTTCAACGGGTTGTTGTAGAAATACAGGCCAATGACGCCCAGCAAACATGCGCCGACGAAAAGTAGTTCCATGCGAATTAGGCGGGGTGGCAGGCGGGGCAGTTCATGAATTCAATGTTGGCTGACCCAGCACAAGCGATTGTGCCGCCATTCCAATCTGGCGGTTGGGAAACTCCGGCAGTAGTTGCGGGCGTTAAAATTATCACTTGCCTTCATATTCGCTTGAGCGAATATCTTGGAGAAACATTAGCGGGTGTCAATTGCCCAGAAGATCATCGCATGACTGCCACACTTCAAACCGTAACTCTCGGGCGGAAGACAATTCTACTGCTGAAAAGCATGGCGTCGCTCTCGCTGGCCTTTGTCCTGAGCGGTTGTCCGGCGAATACGCCCCCTGCTGGAACGCTCACAGGAAAAGTCACCATCAAAGGCTCAAACACGTTTGGGGAAGAGTTGGCGCGACGGCTCATTGAGGAATATAGGAAAGATCAACCGGGAGTTTCCTTCGATCTTGAATCGAAAGGAACAGCGTCTGGATTCGCTGCGTTGCTGGCAGGTGAGTGCGACATCGCGGCGGCTTCCCGCCTGCCGAACGAAGGTGAGACCAAACAGGCCCGCGCTCGCGGCCTTGAGCTAAACGGCAATATCGTCGGTTACTATGGCGTCGCCGTCATCGTCAATACCAACAACCCCATCGGCGATTTATCGCGCGATCAAGTTCGGGATATTTTCACCGGAATAATCCAAAACTGGAAAGCAGTCGGCGGTTTGGACATCCCAATCCATGTTTACATTCGTGACCCGGTTGCTGGCACTCACCTGGGCTTTCGAGAACTCGCGATGGAGAACCGGGCGTATGCGGCGACGGCGCAGACGTTCACGAATTATGCGGGACTGGCTGCGGCTGTTGTCCAAGACGTCGGCGGCATTGGCTATTCCAGCATGGGGTTGGCAAAGCGTGCTGGCGTAAAACTTGTTTCAATTGAGCGTTTGAATCCAACGTTTCTGACAGTGAATGAAAGCCTCTATCCATATTCGCGTTCCATCCGTCTCTACACAAACAAAGCCAAGGAAACGCCCGCCGCCAAAGATTTCATTCGCTTCGTTCAATCCAAGCGCGGCCAGGAAATCGTCAGTCAGACCGGATTCGTTGGGTGGCTTGAGCCGCGTCTGGACAGCTACTCTACGGATTAGCCCTTTGTGCCCGAAGCCTGATGCGGAATCCAAATTCTAGCGACGCGATTGAAACGGCCAGAAAATGCAAATCGGGCGGTTGTTGTCCACGGTAGTCCTTCCATATTCGTCTAGCCGCATGTTTTTGGTTGCACTCATATTCGCCTAGGCGGATATTATCAACGTCTCAGCCAAGATTTGACCGCCCGGAGAACGCATTGTGCGAACCGCCATCCATGAAAGGCATGTTGGGGCAAAGAGATCGGGGGCGCTGAAAAGAGCCGCCTTGATCCTCCTGCCTGTTCTCCTGGCCGGCTGCCCGGCGGCCAGGCAACCCGAAGGACCGATTGAGGGAAAGGTAACCATCAAAGGCTCCGACACGTTCGGAGAGGAGTTGGCTCCACGATTGATTGCCGAGTATCAGAAGGAGCGCCCGAATGTCCATTTTGAACTGGAATCCAAAGGAACGGCTTCGGGATTTGCGGCGCTGCTGGCTGGTGAATGCGACATTGCAGCCGCGTCCGGTGTGGTGAGCGATGCTGTGCTCCTGGCGGCGAAATCGCGCGGGATCAAGTTGAACCATTACGGGGTTGGCCGCTACGGAGTGGCGGTCATCGTGAATACGAACAATCCCGTGCACAGGCTATCGCAGAATCAGGTTCACGAGATTTTCACGGGCGCGATAACGAACTGGAAGTCGGTTAGTGGATCGGACGCCCCAATCCAGGTCTATATCCGTGATCCGAACTCGGGAACACACTCGGGCTTCAGGAAACTGGCCATGAAGAACAAGCCCTACGTTCCCACCGCACGCGCCTTCACGAACTACGCGCAACTCGCAGAAGCGGTTTTTCGGGACACGAATGGTATCGGCTATTCAAGCATGGGTCTGGCCGAGAGAAGTGGCGTCAAGGCAGTGACGATTGGGTGGATGCCTCCCAGCGTTGTTTCTGTGAATCAGGACAAATACCCGTATGCCAGCGCGGTTCGCCTTTATACCAACAAAGCGAAGGAAACCCCGGCGGCGAAGGATTTCATTCGCTTCGTTCAGTCAAAGCGCGGGCAGGAGATCGTGGCTGAAATGGGTTTCGTCCGCATTTTTGAACCTCGCTTGGATTTCGATTCGATAGATTAGCGAATGCCCGGCCCGACTCTGATGCGCAATTTGAATTCAACCAGCACGAGCGCCACGGCCCAAGCACGCAAATGGGCCATTGTGCGGCTCGTCCTGGGGCAGGCGCAAATAATTGGCGCGGCCATGACGCTGGTCTTTCTGATTCAAATCGGAGCGAGTGAACTGACGTTTTGGGCGGCAGGTGCAAGCGCGGCCCTGACTTTAACCAGCTTGGTTCTGTTCAAGAGCCGATGGAAAAGAATCTGATTCACAAAACACGTATGAACCACGAAGCGACTACATCATGGGAATGGTTCTTTTGGATTGGCCTCGCGTGCGCCGGTTTCGCAACGGTCTGCATCATCTTGTCTCAGCGATACCAAGCGGCTGGGGTTGGTTTTCCATTTGTGAGCCGCGATCCGAAGCTGATTTCGCGCGTGGGCAGAATCTGGCGCGACGTTGGCTATTTTTTCATTGTCGCATTCTTGGTTCTCGTGGCGTTGTCCTTCGCGCACATGCCCAAAGCGCCTTCGCCTTGATCTTCCTGTCATGTTTAGGCTGAAAGAAGAAACACCCCAGCAAAGAAAAAGAGTCTTGATCCTTGGCTGGGCCGCGATTGTCATCGCGGTGCTTTTGAGCGCGCTGCTCGTGTTGTCCATTCGCCCGCTGGAGGACAAACCTGCCGAGCCGCAGAACCCAAACATTCCAACGAAATAAATTCCACCCATGCTTCTACTGTTCACCGCGCTGCTGGTTATTCTGATTTTTGAATACATCAACGGTTTCCACGACGCCGCGAACGCCATCGCGACCGTCGTGTCCACCAAGGTGCTGACGGCACGTCAGGCGGTTCTGCTGGCTGCGTGTTTCAATTTGCTCGGTGCGCTTTCCGGCGAGGCGGTCGCGAAGACGGTGGGTGCGGGCTTGGTGGATACAGATTATGTGACCACGCTCACGATTGTCTGCGCGATGCTTGGCGGAATCATGTGGAACTTGCTGACGTGGTGGACCGGGCTGCCAACCAGTTCCAGCCACGCGCTGATTGGCGGACTCTGCGGCGCGGCTCTGGCCTCGGCGCAAAACAACTGGCACGTCATTAAATGGTCCGTGGCCAGGACCGACCCGAAGACGGGAAAAGTCGTGATGGATGGACTCTATCACAAAGTCATCATTCCGATGATTGCGTCGCCGGTGGCCGGATTGGTCGGCGGATTCATCATCATGGGTCTGTTGTTCTTTCTGGTGCGAAACTGGCGTCCAGTGCGCGTCAGTAGAGTATTCGGCAAACTACAAATCCTCAGTGCGTCCTATATGGGTTGGGGACACGGCTTCGCGGATGCACAGAAAACGATGGGCATCATGGCGCTGACGCTATTCGCGGCGACGAAAGCGGGACAGTTGGAAAATCTTCCCGGCTGGCTGCGATTTCTCCACACGCCGACATTTGAAATTCATACCTGGATCAAGGTGCTCTGTGCGACCGTGATGGCGGCGGGAACTTGGGTTGGTGGCTGGCGGATCATCAGAACCTTGGGCCACAAACTCGTGACTTTGAAACCCGTTCACGGATTCGCTGCCGAAGCCGCGGGCGCAACGATTCTCGCGGTGTCCGGCCATTTCGGGATGCCGGTTTCGACTACGCACTCCATCACCACTTCCATCATGGGCGTGGGCATGGCGAAAAGTTTCAACGCTCTGAAGTGGACAGTCGTGGAGCGGATCATCTGGGCGTGGCTGATGACCATCCCAGCGACTGCCACGTTGGCTTACGTTTGTTTTCGTTTGTTGAAGCCCATCCTCCACTGAGTCACCAAATTGTAACCTTGTTGCCATCAGCACGACACACTCCTTTGCATACTCATTGCCATGAAACGATTTTTGCTTTCAGCCATTCTTGGGACGGTTGCCGCCATGTCGGTTGCCTCTGCCGCAAATGTCACCGTCAAAGGCTCGGACACGATGGTGGTTCTCGCGCAGAAATGGGCCGAGGTTTACATGGGCAAGAATGCCGATGCGAAGATTCAAGTGACCGGCGGCGGCACGGGCACGGGCTTTGCCGCGCTGCAAAATCAGACGACGGACATTTGCAACGCCTCGCGCAAAATTAAATCCAAGGAAGTGGAGAATTGCATCAAGGCGTTCGGCAAACGCCCCAATGAATACAAAGTGTGTCTCGACGGCCTGGCGGTCTATGTTGCGGCCGACAATCCGATGAAGGAACTGAGTCTTCCGCAGTTGGAAGCCATCTTCACCGGCAAGATCAGGAACTGGAAGGAAGTTGGCGGCGAAGACTCGCCCATTACCGTTTACAGCCGCGAGAACAGTTCCGGCACTTACGAGTTTTTCAAAGACCATGTGCTCGGGGGAAAAGATTTCGCTGCGAGCGCGCAAACCATGCCCGGCACAGCAGCGGTGTTGCAGGCGGTCGCCAAGGATAGGAAAGGTATCGGCTATGGCGGCATTGCCTATGGGTCGGGCGCGAAGCATGTGAGCGTCAAGAAAGACGAGGCGTCCGCTGCGGTTGATCCCACGGAAGAAAACGTCATGAACGGCACATACCCCATCTGGCGGCATCTGTTTCTCTACGTCAACCCGGCTGTGGATAAGGACGCAGTGGCGCAATACATCGCGTGGATCAAGAGCGACGAAGGGCAGAAAGTCGTGAAGGATGTGGGCTATTATCCGCTGGGGAAAAACTCAGCCAAGTAACTCTCGGACCTGCCGCGACAGTGCGCGAACACCGTGGCGGCGGGTCAACCGCCCACGGCCACCATCGGGCGGCAGGGCGTGTAGTGGTCGCGGAAGGCGTGGGCTTGCGGCTTCTGCGCGACGGCGTGACGGAGGAGCGCGGCCAGGTCGGCTTCGCTGGCGTGGTGGCGCAGCGCGGTGCGCAGGTCCACTTCGCCGTGCTGGCCGAGGCAGGGACGGATCTTGCCGTCGGCGGTGAGGCGGACGCGGTTGCAGGTTTCGCAGAAGTGCTGGTTCGTGATCGCGCCAATAAATCCCACCAGCGCGCCCGTGTGCTCCAGGCGATAATACTTCGCCGGGCCGTGGCCGAGACGGTGGTCCGGCTGCGGAATCAGGTGTTCGCGGGCGCGCAACATCTCCATCACCTCCGTCACCGGCAGAAAATTCGCGTCCGTCAGTGCGTCGGCGCCGCTGACGGGCATCAGTTCGATGAAACGCAACGGCAGGCCGTGCTCGGCGGCAAAGAGGATGAGCGGCCACAACTCGCCTTCGTTCAGGCCGCGCAGCAGCACCGTGCGGTTGAGCCAGGGAAAGCGGATTTTGGCCGAATTGCTCACTAAATTCATCGCGGAACGCGCCGGAATTTGTAATCAATACCGATGCATGTTGAAAGCGTTCGTTCTGTTCACGCTCACGGCGGCGGCGGAAATCTTCGGCTGCTACGCGGGGTATTTGTGGCTGCGGTTGCAGCGGCCCGTGTGGTGGTTGTTGCCGGGCGCGTTGTCGTTGGCGCTGTTCGCGTGGTTGCTGACGCTGCATCCGCAATCCGGCGCGGGCCGCGTTTATGCCGCGTATGGCGGGGTGTATGTGGCGGCTTCGCTCGTGTGGTTGTGGGGCGTCGAAGGCATCCGACCCGACCGCTGGGATGTCATCGGATCGCTGATCTGCCTGATCGGGACGGCGGTTATTCTTTTCGGGCCGAGAGGTTGAGGTCTTTTCCAGGGGCAGTGACTTTTGACATCGCCTGCTTCACGGCGGCGGCGACATTGCCCAAGCAGCATGAGCCTTGGGGATTGCGGATTTCGCAGGCGCAGTTTCCAGCTTTCACTTCGGCGGTGATGCGTTGCGGGATGGTGCATTTCCCCGTGTCGCGGATTTCCTCAACCACCATCGCCTCGGTGAAACCGAAGCAATAGCAGATGGGCACGGGGTCTTCGGTTTCCTTCAGTCCCACCCGCACGCGCACGTCCGGTTTGCGGAGACGGTCGCCATCGGGGTGGAAATAAACGACCTCGCAATTCGCCGAGCGGCAGAACAGAAAGCCCGGTTTGTTGACGAGTTCCAAATGCCACGGCTGCACCATTTGTTTCAGCATTTTGGTTTCGACCGACTTGCCGGGCTGACCACAATCCGGGCAGGTATTCGTTCCCGCCTTTGCCGTTTCGGCCAAGGTTGTTTCAGCGGGAGATTTGGTTGAACAACAGTCTGACATGGCCGTGTTCCCAGTTTTCATTGTTTGTCTGCGGGTTCAGCTTTGAACCCGGTTTCATCAATTGCCGTGATGATTTTCTCCGGCGTAAGTTTCGCGGTGTCGTATTGCACGACGGCTTCCTTCGTGTCGTAGCTGACTTGGGCGGTCACGACGCCTGTCTGCTTGCGTAACTTCGTCTGAATGCTGACCGCGCACGCCGCGCAGTCCATGCTCGGGATTTTCACTTTCAACACGGCGCTGTTGCCGTCGGCG
>Ga0315268_10002786_pt1 | contig 19556 bp, 17 predicted proteins | sample C1_top_MG_FD_204535 | JGI IMG/M metagenome (GOLD analysis project Ga0315268, IMG submission 204535) | Sediment microbial communities from Yellowstone Lake, YNP, Wyoming, USA - C1_top | ecosystem: Environmental > Aquatic > Freshwater > Lake > Sediment | place: USA: Wyoming | collected 2017-08-01
TGCCCTCCTGACCGTGATGCTTGCCATGATAGGAGGAGGAATCGCGGGTGCATTCGCGGTGAAGAAATAGGTATGATTCTGCAAAGGCTTAAATATGTAGGTCATGATTTTCATCATGGCACTGCCTATTCCCACAACCGTCATAGAAGATAAGTTTGAATCCTATGTATCCGGTGATGCCTCAATGCTTGCGGCTGCCGTGAAGCATGAACTCCAAGAATACGATTTTTCAGAAGGGAGTGAAGGCACCTCCCCTTTTCACAGAATGTACGGAATGAAGCTTGTGACGGTCTTCAACATCCAGGAACCAAAATCAAAGATTTACGTATTTTCCGTCCACGACTATTTCTCCAAACTGGAGATAAAGGGATTTTCCCGTGGCAGGGAGATGGCAGGAAGAGTGCTCTCAGGGATTCATGCCCAGATGGGGTCGCAAATCTGGAACTTCACATTCAAGGAAAGCGTTCTCGTCAATCTGCCAAATTCAGCCATTGGCATACTCTTTCTCGTCTTTCCTTCCCTTTTTTTGGGAGGCATCTCTCTGGAATCACTCGTCGCCTCGGCATTTCTTCTGAATTTCATACTGCCTTCCCTCACCGCCAACCTCAAAGGGGAAACACAGAAGAAGTGGAACCCTTACACGAAAGTCATAATAGAAGGAAGAAAGGAAATGAAAATCGAACGGGAGGACGTATTCAACGCGCAAGTCGAAAAAGCAAAAGAAGAGGAGGATTGGTGGGAGACGGGATTTGAGAAATGGGCGACTGCGCAGGAAGAGTGGACCGAGGGAGTGACCAAGAAGGGGAAGACAAAGGATAAAAAAAAGAAAAAAGAGGAAGAGGAGGAACTCGCGTGGGGAAATGAGGCGAGTGATTACAAGTGGGAGGGCGTCTGGGATTGAGAAGCGCAATAGCCCATCCCATTCAAGGACTGATAAAATATCACGGTCTCAAAGACAGAAGGTTGAGGCTTCCTTACCATGATTCCATCTCCGTGTGCACTGCCCCACTCTATACACACACGACATTTCAATTCACCTCCAGGCAGACCGGGGTAAGTGTGGATGAAAGAAGGCTGTCCGGGCACGAGTTAGAGCGCGTGGATGCGGTCGTTGCCGCTGTAAAGAAAATGGCTCGCATCAAGGAGAACTACAGAGTGGTTTCAAAGAATTCCTTTCCATCCAATATTGGACTCGGTGCCTCCTCCTCCGGATTTGCCGCCCTCGCCGTTGCCGCGAGTCTTGAGGCGGGACTCTCCCTGACGAGAAAGGAGCTTTCCACGATAGCCCGTCTTGGAGCCGGTTCTGCGTCACGGTCTCTCACGGGTTTCTTCTCACAATGGAGGAGGGGTCATGACCATCCCTCTTCCTATTCCCAAGTTCTGGGAAAAGAGCCTGACATGGGAATGGTTGTGGCACTCATACCGGCGTATAAGAGAACAGAGGACGTTCACGAGGATGTGAAATCTTCCCCTTTCTTCCAGGCAAGAAACAAGTATGTGCCTCATGCCATTCGAGAGATGAAGAGAGCAATAGGGGAAAGGGATATTTCCAAGATAGGAAGGCTTGCAGAATTGGATTCGCTCATGATTCATGTAATCGCAATGACGGGAAAAAAGGAGATGATTTTATGGAAACCGGAGACACTCAAAATCTTTGCGGAAGTCAAGCACATGAGAGAAGAGGGCATTGAGGCGTTTTTCTCCGTCGACACAGGTGCCACCGTGTATATAAACACATATAAGGAAAATGTATCCACCGTGGATAAGAGGATACGGGAACTCGGAATAGAGACGATTGTGTGCAATGTGGGGGGAGGGGCAAGGGAGATCGGGGAGCATCTGATGCGATGAGGGGGATACTCTCGGGAGGCACGGGTACACCCAAACTCCTGCAGGGATTCGGAGACAGGGAGGATTTATGCATAGTCGTCAATGTGGCAGAGGACTGCCGCCAATCGGGTGGATACCTTTCCCCCGACCTCGATACCGTCATCTACACTCTCGCAGGCATCGTCGATGAAAAAAAGTGGTATGGCATTCGTAATGACACCTACGCCACATACGAGAGGATGGTTCTCCTGGGGTACAGAGAGGCTTTGAAAATGGGAGACTCCGATCGTGGGACAAAGATTGCACGCAATGTCATGCTCGAGCGCGGCATGAAGCTCAGCGAGGTCACACACCTATTTTGTGAAGTCCACGGAATCAGGGCGAAAATTTTTCCCGCCTCTGACGAAAAAATCACGACCAGAATCAAGACCGCATCAGGCATGAAATCCTTCCATGAGTTCTGGGTGCGCGATGGGGGAAAAGAAGAAGTGAGCGCCGTACTCTTCGAAGGCTTAGAGGATGCGCGCATGCCCGAAGCGAGCGTGAGCCATCTTTCTCAGAGTAAATGGATTGTCATAGGCCCTTCCAATCCCGTAACCTCTATATCGCCTATCGTGGGCATACGAGGGTGGAAAGACATGTTGAAAGAAAAGAAGGTGATTGCCGTTTCCCCTTTTTTAGGGAGAAAGGGTTTTAGTGGACCCGCCTCAAATCTCATGAGGGGATGTGGGTATGAGCCGAGCCCACACGGCGTGGCACATATTTATAAAGACTTCCTCGACATACTCGTCATACATACCACAGACACGGAATTTAAAAAGGAGATTGAGGATATGGGGATTGAGGTTCTCATGACGAATATCATTCTATCTACGCAGGAGGAAAAACAGATGCTCGCTTCCTTCCTCGAGGGAGTTCTATGATAAACCATATCAGATATGCTGGGAAAGCAAAGCTTTTCTGCATTGCTGAAAATTGCGGAAAACTGTTTTCCGCCATTATGAGAATTTCTTTAAAATTCTTAAATAAGCTTCGCTTTTCATGCAATATTTCTAGTGATAATAGTCTGAGATGGTTTATTTGATACGACTCTCACATCCCGCAGTTCTCTCTGCGATGGCGGGGATGACGGATGGCATTTTCTGCAGGAAATTTGCCGAGATGGGATGTGGATTAGTCACACTGGGAGGCATCAATGCAGACAGAGAAACTCAAAAAGCCGCACAGTCACTCCTCAAGCGAGGAAGGCAGGAATTTGTTTTTGAAGACCTTACGATATGGCTTAAGGAAAACATTAGAGAAGCCCGGAAGGCTGGCTCACCTGTGCTTGTCAACATACGTTCTGCGACAGTTGAGGGCTATGTGCATGCGGCTACCACCATAGAAAAAGAGGGGGGATGGGTAGAGGTGAATGCACATTGCAGACAGGCTGAGATGATGGAGGCAGGTGCGGGTGAGGCGCTGCTCTTCCATTTGAATAAGCTTGAAAAGATACTGTCTACACTGAGGAGAAAGGTCACCTGTCCCCTCTTTCTCAAGTTTCGTGGTAATGTGTGCGATGAAAAAAAGATTGTAGCGATAGCAGAAAAATATTGCGATGGCATTCATGTGGATGCCTATAAGGAGGGGGAGAAGAGACTGGATTTGGGTGTCCTTCAGAGGATTTCTGAAACAAGACTTTTCAAGATTGCGAATAACGGTATCACCGATGTGCGGAACGCGGAGGAGACATATCCATATTGTGATGCATTCTCATTTGCCCGACTCTCCCTCACTCCTAAAAGGGTGAGACATCTCCTCTCCAAGACCACCTACTGCCTTTTCGCTTATGGCACCCTCACCAATAGGGAAAAGGCAGAAGCCCTCGTCGGTCATAATGTCCCCATGACAGATGCCATCCTCCCCGACTGTATGAAGAAGAGCCTGGGTGGCATTTATTTCGCCCACAGGAAGAAGGGAGAACATATCGAGGGGAAGCTTTTGAGATTGGAATTGAGAGATTTTATAAAACTGGATAAATATGAAGGTGTCGAGTTCGGCATGTATGAAAGGACATGCGGGGATGTCCTGGTGGAAGACAAAAAAGCGAAGGCGTATGTCTATATTGCGGGTAAGAAGATGAGGAGGTAGAAGCTCACCCCTCTTTTTCGAGTATTCTTTTCACTATTGTCATCCCGCTCTCCAGATAGTATTCCGCCCTTTCATGAATCTCACTCTCGGCACGTATCCTCATATATGGCTCTGTCCCCGAGGGTCGTATGCTCAAAAACCCATCCTGGAAGAAGGCGGAGACACCATCCAGATTTGAAATTTCTTTTGGATTCATTTCTCTCAAAAAATATTCGGCAATTTGTGTGGCATACGCTTTCTTCTCATTGGGACAACTCATCTTCCCCCTCAGGGAGGTAAATTTCGGTACATTTGTCTTTGCCTCGTGAAGTGAGCCCAATTTATCCTTCATCTGGAGCACCATACAGGAGGAGTAGATGCCGTCAGGAGTAAGGCTCTTGTCAGGGAAAATCCATGTGCCTGACGGTTCGCCTCCGAAGGTTGCACCCACACGTTTTATTTCCTGCGCAACCGCATAATCGCCTATGCGCGTTCTGTATATTTCGGCGCCAAAGGAATGAAGGTAGGCATCGAGACTCAGCGAGGCGTCCACCGTGGTCACTATTCTTTTTCCTTTCTGCATCATGAATCCCGCGATGAGGGCGAGAGATTCATCATAGGTCACATACTCCCCATACTCATCAACGATGCTTGTCCTGTCCGCGTCTCCGTCGAGTGCGACCCCAAGGTCTGCACCCGTATCCGCAACCGTTTTTGCGAGGAGAGAAAGATTTTCTCTTGTGGGTTCAAGCCCTCTGGGGAAGAATCCTGTGGGCGTGCAGTTGATGGCGACCACGTCACATCCCAGACTCCTTAGCACCACAGGTGCCACGACTGAGGCGGCACCGCCTCCCGCATCGATTACGACCCTCTTTTTTTCAAGATTCATTTTATTTGTGAGGAAATCCACATATTCATCCTCAACATCGACATTCTCATAGGTTCCTATGGCGTCCCACGATGCCTTCTTAAACTGACTTCCCTCAACAATCCTTTCGATTGAATGTTCATCCGAATAGGCGCATCCTTCCGAATCGAAAACCTTTATGCCGTTGTACTCGGGGGGATTGTGAGAAGCCGTTATCATGACACCCGCAGATGCTTCAAGTGATCTAATGGCGAATCCAAGCGCAGGGGTGGGCACCATACTCACATCATAGACATCGACCCCGCAGGAGAGCAGACCTGACACGAGGGCGTCCTTGAGAAGAGGAGATGTGGTGCGTGTGTCCATACCCACGGCGACAGAATCAGAAACGATGCTGCCGAGTGCCATGCCCACGGAGCATGCGAGGTCGGGGGTGATTTCTGTAAGGGCAAGACCGCGGATACCCGAGGTGCCGAAAAGACGCATGAGAAGGATTTTTCTCATTGCTCTTAAAGGTTATGGATAATTGTTCCCATGTGTTGTTGAGGTTTTTTACAGGTGAGTATCATACACGTAGATTCTATGCAATTTGATGCAAAGGAGAGTCTAGAAATTTTCTAATCTTCGAGAAGCATGAGAATAATAATGTTTATAAAATGAAACCATCAATTTCGGGAATCAAGAAAAGGTGATGAAAGAATGATCGCAAGAATTTGGCATGGTTGGACTATAAAAGAGAATGCAGATGCGTATGAGTCGCTCCTCAAAGAGGAGGTTTTCATAGGCATAACGAGTCTTCAGATTGCAGGTTACCGAGGAATTCATCTTTTTCGGAGGAATCTGGGTGACAGGGTTGAGTTTGTCACTGTCATGTGGTTTGACTCCATGGAGGCTGTCAAGGCTTTCACAGGGGATGATTATGAGACGGCAGTTGTCCCTCCAAAGGCTCAAGCTTTACTCTTACGCTTTGATGAACGCTCACAGCATTATGAAGTCAAAGCCGAAATGAAGATATGACTTTGCATCAATTCGAAGACTCCGTATTTGATCTTTAAGGCGTCAACGTCCTCCCATACTTCAGAAAGGACGAAGTGCAAAATGTACACGAATCATCATACAGGCGGTCTTCTATTGGGAGGCGGTGGGTTGGGCATACCGACCCTGAAATGCTCACCTGTCGCTTTGCGTTTCCAGCGTACCCTCTGCATCAAAGGCCAGTTGAGTCTGTTGGCTCCCTTGGTGTGCAGCGGGCATTCCATCAGGCAGCATCCGCAATACCAGCACTCCTCAGGATACATGATAATGGGTGGCTCACTCTTTTCTGGATTGGGCATGTAGATATCGGAAGGGCAAATCTGTACGCAGCGATTGCAACCGTTACAGATTTCGGGGTCAATGATGACGGGAGTATTGGGAGTAGGCAGATTGGGCAGAGCATTTATTCTTTTTTTCCTCATATTGCAGGACCTCCCGATTCCATGCTATGGGTTTCATAGTTTTCCTGAAGTGATCCATAAAATTCGAGTGGCAACTCTCCCACCCTGACACCATCTTGCACAAGCCTTATGGTAATCCATTTGCGCCATGCAGGGGGGTCATCGTCAGGGAAGTCGAGTCGCTTAAAGTGAAGCCAGGAATTGCTCGCCTTGCGAGCCTTGCATGCATGGATAATCATCTCTGCGCAGGTCAATATATCCAGGACTTCCAGGGCGCGCATCAGTTCATGGGGATTGCGGGCGTAAATGGTGGTCGCCTCCCCTTCTCTTATTTCTTCTATGTATTTCAGACCCATATCCATCAATCCCGCAGTCTTTGTGTCGCCACAGTAGTCCTGCATCACCTTTGCGATGCCGCACTCAAGTTCCTTCCATTCAATGCCCTCATCCTGCATGAGAGGAGCATAGATTCGGTGCTTCTCGGCATCCACCTGCGCGCGGCTTATTGCAGACCTGGCAGTCTTGAGAGCATATTCGGCTGCATGCCTGCCAGCCCAGCGTCCTGTGCAGCAGGCATGGGAGGCACCGATTCCATCGAAGAGGATCTGTCCCCCTGCATACAGGCCTTCCAGGTTGGTGCGCAGGTCCCAGTCTGTTACCAGTCCGCCATAGCGCAGCCTGCGCCAGTTTGGGGGAGCAGGACTTAATTCATAGACCTGCAAGAGGTCCTTATCCGGGTCAAATCCTGCCTGAGAGAGATTGTGATATACAGGCCAGGTATGACCTTCCTGACCGACCATTAACCCGAATATCACCCGTCGCTCGCATTCGGGCATGCCGGGCAAATCAGCATAGAGCGGCAATTTATATTCACCATGTTTAATACGCTCTGCAAGATCAGGGAGTATACGTGGCATGGAGGACTCGCCACCCTCCCCGCCACCAAGAACCAGCGATATGAATTTCTGTCCAGATGCAGGCCTGGTGCGCGAAGCCAGGTCCGTGATTACAAAACCATTTCCATCAACCCATGGGATTTCCTTGCCCTCTGCATCCACGAGAGAGCAGGGATGCCATGTCGCAAAGTGAGAACCACTTCCAAACATTACGCTGCCGATTCCCGTACTGCCCCCCCATTCCTCATGGCTGGAAGATTCCATGCGGGCGAATTCGGCACCCGCACGCCAGGCCATGGCATGACCATTTCCGGCATTGCCGGGAGGTCCGTCGCGCCCGACCAACCCCGTCCATTCCGTGGAGAAGATCCAGATGCGTTCCGGTGTTGCCATGCAGAGCACAGTGGCTTTAGAGGAAAAGACGTAGAATTCACCCGTGCGTGTATTGAATCCCGTGGCTCCAATAATTCTCCCACCCAGTAGACCACCTTCATTCAATAGGCTTGTGGCCATCGTCCTTTCACAGAATTGAACATTCATACGTCTACATTCTTTGTAAAGGGAGGGTTTCATACCCACACCCCAGATACGGATGCAGGTGCGCGTATCATAATCATAGGCGAACAGCAGCTTGCTTTTTTCATCCCTGAATGGAGCCCCCTCAAACTCATCCTCGGTATCCCGTATCTTCATCCCCATTTTCTCCAATTCACACAAGACATCATAGCTGTCTTTTGCAGTGATATAATCTGCGAGGGCATTGCCATACCCTCCTTTGTATTTCTTTATTGGCAGAAGCGTAGAATCTTCTGGATTCACTTTACTCGCCGGATTGGAAGGGCAAGCCATCCAGTGGTCAATGCCGGAGCCGGCTGCCCCGCTATGAAGTACGGCACTCTTTTCGACCAGGACGACCTTCAGGCTCTTCCTGGCTGCGCTGAGGGCGGCAAAACAACCTGCCAATCCCCCGCCAAGCACCAAAACGTCGCACTCAATGTGGGTCTCCTTATCATACTCGATAGGATAGGGCCATTTGATAGACAATCCCCTGAGGGATGTGGGCATTTTTGCATTTCTCTTTTTCGGATTCATAATACCCACCGATAAACCCATGGATTTTTCTGATGGGGAAAGGACGACCCTTGTTTCCCCTCAAAACGAGAACTCATGGCGTCAACCTCGTCCTGTCGCGCGGGAAGAAAGACGCCTCTCTTATGTTTTTAAGATTCAGTGTCTGCACCGTGAGTCTTTCGGCTCCAATTGCAAACCCACCGTGGGGGGGCATTCCATACTTGAAAACCTCCAGATAGAAAGAGAAGTCGTCTGGATTCAATCCGCGAGAGGCAATGCTGTTTTTAAGCATCTGGTATTCGTGCATCCTCTGCCCGCCCGTCGTTACCTCCGTACCCCTGAAGAGCAGGTCGAAGGTCTTCGTGAACTGTCCGTCAGGCATCGCGTACATGGGCCGCTTCTCGGGCGGATAATGCGTAAGAAAGAGAAACTCAGAGCCATGCTTCTCGCGCGCATACTCGGAAAGGTTCCTCTCATCTTCAGGGGAAATGTCCTTTTCATGGGAACCTACAATTTCTAACGCCTCAGAGAAAGTGAGGGCGGGGATTGAGTGGGGGACCACGGGACATTCACACCCAAGCAAAGAAAGCTCCTCTCTTCTCTCCTGCCCCAGTTTTTCATATATGAAGAGGAACATCTCATTCTCGAGCTTTCTCAGGTCTTCATCGGATTCAATGAACGCATATTCGACATCGAGACTCAAGTATTCGTTGATATGGCGCACGGTGTTGTGCTCTTCCGCACGGTAGACGAATCCCACCTCAAACACCCTCTCAAACCCTGCACCTACGAGCATCTGCTTGTAAAACTGCGGGCTCTGGGCAAGGAATGCTTTCTTCTCGAAATATTGAACAGGGAATAATTCTGTCCCGCCCTCTGTGCCCGTCGCGACGATTTTCGGAGTGTGTATTTCTGTGAAATGGTTCGAGAATAAAAACTCCCTGAATCCTTCCACGAGGCACTCCTGGATTTTGAATATGGCTCTGTTTTTGGGGATGCGAAGGTCGATGGTGCGGTGGTTGAATCGCGTCTCAAAGTCTGCGGGCACCTTTTCCGTGGGATCGAGAGGCAGGGGACTTTCTGCACTACAGAGGATGTCGATTCGTTCGGGAATGACCTCGACGCCCGAGGCAAGTTGTCTGGACTCCACGGCGATACCCTTCACCTGAATCACATACTCGAGCCCTATCTCGTTGAAGATTTCAAAAATTTTCTCAGATACTTTTTTCTTTGGAGCGGTTATTTGGAGAAATCCGTCCCTGTCACGGAGGATGAGAAATTTTATTCCTCCCAAGTCGCGCTTGTCGTGAACCCAGCCTGCGACGATGACATTTTTTCCCACGGTTTCCTTCAATTGTGAAGAAAGTGTCCTCATGGAATCACCTTCAAAAATGAGCCTTAAATATCTTTTGGCGGAGAGAAAAATATTCGGAATTGATATTCCTATGCTTGTTTCTCAAAGAGCTTTCTGTATTCTCCGTATCCTTCTTTCTCCAAATCCTCTTTTGGTATGAATCGCAGGGCTGCGGAGTTGATGCAGTACCTCTGTTTTGTAGGTGCGGGTCCGTCGTCGAAGACATGACCGAGATGTGAATTCCCCCTCCTGCTCCTCGCCTCAACCCTTTTCATGCCATGGCTTCTGTCCTCATTTTCCACTATGCTTTCTTGAACCAAAGGCTTTGTGAAGCTTGGCCAGCCAGTTCCCGAATCAAACTTGTCTCGGGAACTGAAGAGTGGTTCGCCTGAAACGATATCGACGTAGATGCCTTCCCTCTTGTTGTTCCAGTACTCGTTGAGGAAGGGAGATTCAGTGCCACATTGTTGAGTGACCTCGTACTGTAATGGGGTGAGGTGATCCGTCTTTTTCTTCATTTTTGGTTCCATAATTCGCACAACCTCCGCTCCCTGCCCGAACCCATCTTATACGCCTGGTATCTGACAGGGCAGATTCTGTAATAATTCTGTTGATGATCTTCTGCTCTATAGAATTTTATGAAAGGCAATATTGCCGTGAAAATCTTCTTTTTCAACCTGAGTTCGAGCCTCTTCTTTGATTCATCAGCCAATGCTCTCTGTGTTTCATTATGAACGAAAATGGCTGTCGCGTATTGAGAGCCCCTGTCCACAAACTGCCCTCCCTCATCGAAAGGATCAATCTGCATCCAGAACAGTTCAAGGAGTCTTTCATAGGATATCCGAGATGGGTCAAAGGTCACCTGTACCGCCTCCAGGTGTCCTGTCGTTCCGGAACAGACCTCCTCATATGTCGGATTCTTGATATACCCCCCAGCATATCCTGACACCACATCGATTACACCCTCCAGTTCCTCGAAGAAGGCTTCAAGACACCAAAAACATCCTCCTGCAAAAGTGGCTTTCTCGAGTCCATTCTCACCACGCTCTTTTTTCATTGGATTTTCCCTCGTGTCCTGTGATTAATGGGTCATGCCTTCTTTCCAGGAGATTCTAATGTATGCAATAAAAGCCTATCCAAAAATAGGATAAAGAAAGTATGAATCATCGCCTCGTGTTCCCACGATTTTCGCCACATTTCTCTTTTTTTCGTGAGATTTTTTCGGCGAAAGAAGGTAAGATGTGTCTTTTCTGGGTAAATTTTCCTTTACTATGCAGATAGGAGCCGAAACCCTTAAATATTCGGTGTGTGCAATAAAATCTGGTGTTTGGCAACCAATAGCTTTATAAATGGGTTGCGAAATTTATCTTTCGCGATCCGAAATAAGGTAGCGCCAAATATATATCCAAAAGATAATAATTTGGGGCTATCTTAAAGGAAAGCACCCCATTTCAAAGATAGTATCAAATATATATTCGAAGGATTATAATTTGAAGCTATCTTTATGGCGTCGACTTTGATTATCTGGTGACGCAGGCAGCGTTGTCCTAGATAGAAGTGAGTATGACTCTAAAGATGAAAAGTCGCTCTCCTCGTGGGGTACATATGTTCAGTTGCATGACTGATGTCATACAACCAATAGTCAACTGGACGTTTTTCGAAGAAAAATGTCTGAACACCATGAGGTGCCTACCAAGGCGCTTATGAGAAAATGAGAGTCTGAGTACCTCAGATTTGATTGATGTTATGCAACTTGGTGAATTCCAGATTCTGTCCTTTGTGGAAGGTTGCTTCAAGCATTTAGATTTGAAGTGACCTTAGAAATCCTGAGAATTCCTATAGTCTTGCGCATATATTTCCTTTAGCGTAACTCCGGTCGATCCTGCCGGAGGCGACTGCTATTGGGGTTCGGCTAAAGCATGCTAGTCGTGCGATACAGCGGCATACGGCTCCGTAACACGTGGATAACCTACCCACAGGAAGGGGATAACCCCGGGAAACTGAGGCTAATCCCTTATAGATAAGAGAAGCTGGAAGGCTTTCTTGTCCAAAGGTCCGCCGCCTATGGATGGGTCCGCGCCTGATTAGGCTGTTGGTAGGGTAAAGGCCTACCAAACCTATAATCAGTACGGGCAATGAGAGTTGAAGCCCGGAGATGGGGACTGAGACAAGGCCCCAGGTCCTACGGGGCGCAGCAGCTACGAAAACTTCGCAATGCCCGAAAGGGTGACGAGGGAACCCCAAGTGCTTCCGTTTTACGGAGGCTTTTCTTTGGCTTAGTGAACCAGGGGAATAAGAGCTGGGTAAGACCGGTGCCAGCCGCCGCGGTAACACCGGCAGCTCAAGTGGTCGCCGCGTTTATTGGACCTAAAGCGTTCGTAGCCGGGCATGTAAGTCTCCAGGTAAATCGTGCGTTTAATCGTACGGCTTCTGGAGAAACTGCACGCCTTGAGGCCGGGAGAGGTGAGAGGTACTCCAGGGGTAGCGGTAAAATGCTATAATCCTTGGGGGACCACCTGTGGCGAAGGCGTCTCACTGGAACGGCCCTGACGGTGAGGGACGAAACCCAGGGGAGCGAGCCGGATTAGATACCCGGGTAGTCCTGGGCGTAAATCATGCGGATAAAGTGTGTCGCTATCTACGAGATAGCGTCATGCCGTAGGGAAGCCGTTAAGTCCGCCGTCTGGGGAGTACGGTCGCAAGGCTGAAACTTAAAGGAATTGGCGGGGGAGCACCACAAGGGGTGGAGGCTGCGGTTTAATTGGATTCAACGCCGGACAACTCACCGGGGGCGACAGCAGAATGAGGGTCAAGCTGATGACTTTGCCTGACAAGCTGAGAGGAGGTGCATGGCCGCCGTCAGTTCGTACCGTGAGGTGTCCTGTTAAGTCAGGTAACGAACGAGACCCCTGCCCGCAGTTACCAGCAGATGCTCTGGCATGATGGGGACTCTGCGGGGACCGCTTTTGCTAAAAAAGAGGAAGGAGGGGGCAACGGTAGGTCAGTATGCCCCGAATCTCCCGGGCTACACGCGGCCTACAATGGGTGCGACAATGAGTTCCGACCCCGAGAGGGGAAGGTAATCCCCTAAACGCACTCTTAGTACGGATCGAGGGCTGAAACCCGCCCTCGTGAAGCTGGAATCCCTAGTAATCGCGTGTCATTATCGCGCGGTGAATACGTCCCTGCTCCTTGCACACACCGCCCGTCAAATCACCTGAGTGGGGTTTGGGTGAGAGCCTGAATAAACAGGTTCGAATCTGAGTTCCGCAAGGGGGGTTAAGTCGTAACAAGGTAGCCGTAGGGGAACCTGCGGCTAGATCACCTCCTGAAATTTTTTTTATGGGAGACGTCTGCAGGACCGATGTCTATGAACATGAAAAGGTTTCATAGAAAATAATATGATAGGAATGGGACTATACTGAGGACAAATCTGGGCACTAGAAAGTTGCATAACACTTAAAAGGCTCGATACGGATGAGGATCTACGGGCTCGTAGCTCAGCTGGTATGAGCGCTGGCTTTGCAAGCCAGAGGCCACGGGTTCGAATCCCGTCGAGTCCATAAGATTGCTTCGAAATATAATCAAAGATATATATTCGTAGCAACCTTGCCATACACCTTTTCTCTTTGAGAAAGAGAAAAGCTGTACCAAAAGAGAAAATAATTTCACGCAATGCGCGAAGAGACCCTTCGCGTATGAAGGGTGGATGGCGATGATGAGACATCAGCAAGGCTGACGTCTATGAATTACTGTCACATGAAACCATGTATATGTCATGTCCGCAAACTGACTCTGGCTTAAGTAGGATTCTTGTGTCAGAACCAGTGAGGGAATAGCTTGGCTCAGGACGCTGAAGAAGGGCGTGGCAAGCTGCGATAAGCCCGGGCTAGGTGCACGTAGCCTTTGAACCCGGGATCCCCTAATGAGATTCTCGTAAACTCCGTAAGGAGGAGGAACCCCCTGGAATGAAACATCTTAGTAAGGGGAGGAAAAGAAAGCAAATGCGATGACGTTATTAAAGGCGATCGAAACCGTCTGAGGGCAAACTGAATTCCGCAAGGAAAATGTGGTGTAAAGGCCTGCAGGCTACACGGTGCTGTGCTGAGGGCAAAGTTGACTGGAACGTCACACCATAGAGGGTGAAAGTCCCCTAGCTGTAAGGCGCAGTGCTGTGCTGCAGGTTCTCGAGTACCGTGGATCGGATATTCTGCGGGAAGACGGGAGGCATGTACTCCCAACCCTAAATACGTTCTGAGACCGATAGTGGAGTAGTACCGTGAGGGAACACTGAAAAGTACCCTGAGAGGGGGGTGAGAAGAGCTTGAAACTCACTGGTGATATTTAGATACGGCCTGAAAGGAACGATTCTCGTTCCTCATCTTTGAGTAATCAAAGACGGGAGACGAGAGGACCAGGGTTGTATCGTCCGTCTAGAAACACGGGGCAGGGAGTTTTGCACAGTGGCGAGGTTAAGGAGCCAATCTCCGGAATCTAAGGGAAACCAAAAGCCCACATCGCAAGAGAGGGGCGTGGTGTGAAAGCGCCACTAGTCACTGTGTCTAGACCCGAAACCGCTTGATCTATCCCAGGGCAGGGTGAAGCCCTTCAACAGAAGGGTGGAGGCCCGTAGGGATGCTAACGTGCAACTTGCTCCTTTGACTTTGGGATAGGGGTGAAAGGCTTATCGAAAGCGGAGATAGCTGGTTCCTTCTAAAATGAGCGTAGTTCAGCCTCGGGCGAGATAGTTGGTGGCGTAGAGCACTGATTGAAAGTCATGGGACCGAAAGGACTCACCTTTCTGTCAAACTCCAAATCCACCAACATCGTAGACCCCGGGAGTGAGAGGCGTGGGGTAAGCTCATGCTTCACAAGGGAAACAACCCTCCCTGATGTTAAGGTCCCCAAGTACTGGCTAAGTCAAAGATTGTCCTCGTCCTAATACAGCAGGAAGGTAGGCTTAGAAGCAGCCATCCTCTAAGGATAGCGTAACAGCTCACCTGTCTAGGTAGAGGGCGTCTAAAATGGAGGGGAATCAAGCCAGCCACCGATACATCAGAACGCGCAAGCGATTTGGTAAGAAGGTGTTGTGGTAGGGCGGAAGCTGCTCCGTGAGGAGCAGTGGACCTGCCAGAATTAAGAATCCTGCCGGAAGTAACAGCAAAGCAGAGTGAGAATCTCTGCCACCGAAAGGGCCAGGATTCCTCAGCAATGTTCGTCAGCTGAGGGTTAGCCGGTCCTAATGGTTTTCCTAACTGGAGAAACTAGAAAGGGAAACAGGTTAATATTCCTGTGCCAGACACGCATTAGCGGCAACGCCAATTCATCTCCGACATTTCAAGATAGGGCGAGCAGAACCGTCGTACTGTTTAACAACCGAACCCCACAGAGATGCGTAAAGCAGAGAAGTGGGAGAATGTTGGAATAGCCTGGCGATTTAGCTGGGTTCGCCTGAATCATGGGATCCGTGAAAAGGGGGTGAGTCTTTGCGTGTCTGACCGTACCAAGATCCGACACAGGTGCCCCTAGGTGAGAAGCCTAAGGTGTGTTGGGATACCTCGGTCGAGGGAATTCGGCAAACTAGCCTCATAGCTTAGGTATATGGGGTGCGCATTCGTCTCGAATGCGTCGCAGTGACTCGGGAGCACCGACTGTTTAACCAAAACATAGCAACCCGCAAGTTCGTAAGGATGTGTACGGGTTGTGACGTCTGCCCAGTGCCGGTACGTCAAACCCTCGTTCAAGGGGGCTAAGCGCCGGTAAACGGCGGGAGTAACTATAACTCTCTTAAGGTAGCGTAGTACCTTGCCGCTTAATTGGCGGCTTGCATGAAGGACGGAACGAGTGCTCCGCTGTCCCCGACCGGGACCCAGTGAACCTACAATTCCGGTGCACATGCCAGAGACTTCCAACGGGAGGCGAAGACCCCGTGGAGTTTTACTACAACCTGCCGCTGCGACACGGATTTGAATGCGTAGCATAGGTGGAAGACATCACTACGGCCTGCTTCCGGGTGGGCTCGGAGTCGAAATTGAAATACCACTCTTTTTTGTCTGTGTCGCTTACTCGCAAGAGGACACCGGTAGGCAGGTAGTTTGGCTGGGGCGGCACGCCTTCGAAAAAATATCGAAGGCGCCCTAAGGTTGGCTCAAGTGGGTCAGAAATCCACTGTAGAGTGTAAGGGCATAAGCCAGCTTGACTGGACCATTGGCAGTAAGGGGTCCAGGGGCGAAAGCCTGGCCTAGCGAGACACAATGTCCTCATGCATGGGGGCTTGTGGTGTCAGAAAAACTACCCCGGGGATAACAGGGTGGTCGTGGGCAAGAGTACACATCGACCCCACGGCTTGCTACCTCGCTGTCGGTTTTTTCCATCCTGGGTCTGCAGCAGGACCCAAGGGCGGGGCTGTCCTCCCATCAAAGGAGAACATGAGCTGGGTTCAGACCGTCGTGAGACAGGTTTGTTGCTATCTGTTGGGAGTGTTGGATGTCTGAGGGGAAGATCCCCCCAGTACGAAAGGAACAGGGCGTCGTGACCTCTGGTGTACCAGTTGTCTGACAAGGCATCGCTGGGTAGCTACGTCATAGCAGATAAGAGCTGAATGCATCTAAGCTCGAAACAGCCCCCAAAAAAAGACATCCATTCCTGCACATGCCATGCTGTGGCAAGTGGGGTAGGCGACTACAACGCTCGTGCGGGACAAGGGCACCCATAGAAGATGGGGTTGATAGGACGGGGGTGTACGCATCAAGCGCAAGCGAGGTGTTCAGCCCACCGTTACTAATAGCCTGAGGCACATCTTTCCGAAAGAGCCGGAGTCGGGCGATAGACATGAGGTATACATGGTTTAGTTTTTACCTTGGGGTATATCAATGAGGGAGGACATTAACCCTGCAGGGAGATATTCTTCTATTAAGACGAAGCGAAATCATGATCTTATGATGAGAAGGCGTGGTATTCCTCCTCCGCTTGAAAGAACCTCCTATAAAGACCAACGATTATCTCAACAAACTGAAAAATCCTTTATTAAAGAGGAAAGAAAAAAATCCCTACACAAACAAGATGTAAGAAAAAAAATCATCAGAATTCTTGAATTATTTTTAGGTATTCTTTTATTCGTTACTCCTGTCATCTTATTACTCTTAAAATCAATATGGAAAATTCTTAAACCTATATCCTCCATTACTTTAATGCTTCTTGGAATTGGTCCTGGGAAAGGGTGGCACAGTGATCCTTCGGGACACAGGCATGCTGCAAGAAAGGCATGGAATACTCGAAGAAAAAGATATGGGCAAAAAGGAGTCAAGAAAAGAGGTATTTTCAATTTTTTTTTAAGTAAGATAATGATATGAAGTGCCCTTTTATAAACAAATCAGAATATTGAAAGTCAATGATGAGAAATAGAGCCATATAGTCAAAAAACATGCCAATATGTATATTAATATCATGACTATTTAAACTTTATAAAATCATTTTTTCCCTTATTTTTTAATACGAAGGGTAAAATCATCCTTTCCTTTTCCAAAACATCGACCAAAAAGCTTATAAGACATATCATATAGGATATATCATTATGCCCGCTACCGTTCTATATGGACGGTAGTCTCCCAATTATGGAATGATTTCTATTTTATGTTTTATAAGGATTAAGCTTAAATATGAATTTTACAATATTATTTATGACAACTAAAAGGTGTGCTATTTTCATTGACGGAGCCTATTGGGAGAAGTTAAAGAAAATTGATTTTGGCGAGCCAAGGACAAATCTCTTTAAATTGTCTGAAATATTAACAAATGACTATGAAAGATTGAGGACTTATTATTATAATTGTGCTCCATACCAAAGTGATCCTCCTACTAGAGAAGAGAAAGAAATGAAAATGCGTTTTGATAGTTACATAAATAAATTAAAGGAATTCCCAAGATTTGAAATAAGATTCGGAACATTAAGACCACGAGGAGGAGATTTTGTTCAAAAAGGTGTTGATGTTTTATTTGCTATTGACCTTGTTCGATTGAGTTTGGGAAAGCATATCGACAAAGCTATACTTATCACAGGAGATAATGATTTTGTACCTGCAATTAAGGTTGCGAAAGATGAAGGTGTTTTAGTATTCTTATATCATTCAATGAATACTAGGAGTTATGAACTTTTTTCTGTTGTAGATGAGAAATATCCTATCACAAAAGAGTTGATAGACAAAATAAAAATCTAAATTATAAACTTGAATCAGAAGAGTATTTACCATATTGTTTTTATAGTAATTTAAAATATATCTCTCATGGAAAGGAAGTTCTCTATGTATCTAATATACTTCTTCTTATCTACACACTGTTTCACTCACATAAATCTGACTTCTCCCTTCTCTCCATCATTCCGCAAAGCAATCCTATTTATAAAAATAAGCAGAAATTCGCCTTTTTTAGAAAAATTGTTCTACAGAATAATATAATCTCCTAAATTGCTCTCTCATAGAATAAGAATACCAGGAAATTACTCTGCTATGAGAAGCCAGGATGATCACTAGTATACTCGCCTGAAAATCCATTGGCACACATTCTTCTGACAATCTCACCTCTCATGACCCATCCACACGTTTTTCCTCGCCTATCCTGACACGTAATCATATTGCAGGGTACCATCATACGAGAAACGGAAAATTGGCTTGGGATTTTGCATTCACGGGATTCGTTTCACAACGTCAGATAAAAGAAAATCTTCCAAATATCGATGAATAGAAAAAAATATAATTAAAATATATATGCTTATCCTTGATTTATAATATGTAAAAAAGGTAAAAGCTTTAAATAGGCTATAATTGAGAAAAATTCGAAAAAAGAAGCAATTTTGAAGCTTCTAAGAGATAATAATTGAGAAAAATACAAATCAAGAAAAATCAACTGTAGAAACCCTTAAATACAGAATTAAATTAAGAAGAATAGAAGGCAAGGAGTAGTTGTGTAGGCAAAAGGAGGCATCCCAATGGAAAGGAAGGTATGGGTGATATTGGCAGTCCTTGCCCTAGTGTTAGTTATAGATAACCTTCCTGCCCAGCCCCCCCATCAAAACCCTGAGAAGGAAGTTGGATTCAGATATGAGGAAGACTGGTGGTTTGAATCCGCATCACTCATAATGACCGCAGATGGGCGAAAGTTCATCGTGTCATATCAAAAGGAATTTAATATCTCAGGAAAGATACTCTTCTTGAATAAGATTTCCCAAGAACAGCTCATGTTCTCCCCTGTTGACATTGTTGTGGGGTGGGGGGATACCGTCCTTCCAGAGAACCAGCAATATATTGAAATCATCAAAGATGGAAGACTCTTCTATTGGAGGAATAGAAGCAAATTGAAGGATGAGTATGTTGCCACACACCTCCTCAACATACATGCCGTTCCCTCCAATAAGACTATAGACAATGCACTTCTTACCATGAATGTACGCGACAACATAAGAATTTCTGGCAAAGTGGTGGAGGTGAAGTCTCAGGTGGGAGGCGGGATTACTAGCTGGCTTTCCAGCGATTCAAGGACAGATGCAAAGAAAGGGCAATCTGAAATCGTTCTCATAAGCATACTGTCTTTGAATGACTCGACCTACAGTTCAGCAGGAGAAGTAAAGTCGGGCAAAGAGATAATCACGGAAGAAACCCAGGATTTCATGAGCGGGATCACGGGCATTCTTTCGAAATATGGCCTTTATTTCATAATCATCTTTGTGGGGCTGATCGTCCTGTACCTTTTCAATACCATTGTGCTGAGGGGGTACAGCGCAAAAAAGACAGACAGGTACATCCTCACCGTGGAGGGGAGGGAACGTTCCTTTGAATACCTTCGCTCCTTTGAAAACTTCGGAGATGACATTCTCGTCATTCTTTCCCATGTACGCTCAAAGGGACCCACGGAACGCTCTGAGCTTGAGAAAAAGTATGGGAAGCGACCTGTGGAGTACCTATTGAAGAAAGGATATCTTGAACTGGAAAAAGGATAAC
>Ga0315268_10002787_pt1 | contig 19554 bp, 19 predicted proteins | sample C1_top_MG_FD_204535 | JGI IMG/M metagenome (GOLD analysis project Ga0315268, IMG submission 204535) | Sediment microbial communities from Yellowstone Lake, YNP, Wyoming, USA - C1_top | ecosystem: Environmental > Aquatic > Freshwater > Lake > Sediment | place: USA: Wyoming | collected 2017-08-01
TGAATTGGCTTTCCAACGGGCCGACCCCGACGCCCACAGCAACATACACGCCTACTCCCGGCCCGGGCACTCCGACCGACACGCCAGTTCCAGGATTGGATGCTTTTGAGCCGAACTATGATTTTGACCACGCCGCCGGCATTGGCCTGAACGTCAAATATACCAACATCAACTTTGTGCCTTTGCCTGGACAAACCATCAACAACGACTTTTTCTTGCTGCGCGTCAAGCGCGGGATGTTGGTGACGTGCGAGACGCTCGACCTGACGGCTGGCACCGACACCAACATGATTGTCTACGACAACGACCGCAATGGATTGGCCGGCAACGATGACGTGGATACGGCACACGGCGATCTGCGCAGCCGGGTGACCGTGAGCATCAACTATGACGGCAATCTTTACATTCTCGTGGGCCAGGGGTATGCCGTCCCCAATGCCCAGGCAAGCCTGTACACCTATTCGCTGGAATGTTCCTCTGGAGCCGGAAAGGTCACCTCGACGCCGACTCCGGGCACGTCACCAGCGGCGACGACGGCCTTTGCGCCGACACAGACTCCAGTGAGCGCGCCCACATCCGTGCCTTCCGCTACTCCTCCGCCCACGCCGTTGCCGGCGATTTTGGTGCGTCCGCTGGCGACTCCGACCCCCTCCGGGCCAGCACAGCAGATCGTGACTGCTGACCTGCGTGTGGCTTACGATGCAAATGGGAACGGCGTGGAGGATCCCGGCGAGGGCGTAGTGGGCCTGCCCGTCCGCGTCTACGACGATACAACCGGCGCTCTCCTCGCTCAAGGCTTCACCGATGATACCGGCCATGCCGTCTTTAGCGTTCCATCTGCCGGATCGATCCGCGTGGTCGTGCCGTACCTGAGCTTTGAGACTGTGGTGCCGCCTGCCGGCGCCGCGATCCCCGTGTTGATCAGCCCGCGCGGCCTGCCAGATCAGATTCCCTAGTGAGGAGACGCTTGATGTTCGACACCCCGCCCTCGACGGACGCACTGGCAAGCTCGCCCATGCCGCCGCAACGGAGATTTCTGTTGTTTGGCGTTGCGGGCGGAATGATTTTCCTGGCGCTCATTTGCATTGCCGTGGGAATTCTCTTGTACGCTCGCTCGCAGGGCCAGTCGCCGACTGCGCGCGCCACGCCTACTTTTGCAGCGGGCGAAACTGCACCCCTCATTCTTTCCGCGTTAGGCGGCGCTATTCCGCTCACCCAGACTGCGCCGAGCGATATCGAGATCAAAGGCCACAAGTTCCAAGTGATCCCGGTCGAAGTCGCCAAAGGGACCTGGCCTTATCAGCGCGAGGCGCTCCGAGGCGATAAAGCCGCCTGGGTCTTTGGCACGCTGATCAACTATGTCATCGGGCTGGATGCCAATCCGGACAACACGTCGCTTCTGCAAAGCCTCAACGAGACTGACTCGATCAACATGGTGACATTGAGCGGGAGGATGGTCGTGTTCCGTTACTCGGGCCGGCAGTGGGTGACAGTGGACAAGACCGATGTCTTTCGGCAATTGCGACCAGGGCTGACGCTGGTGTTGCTCGGTGAAAAGGGCGATCAACGTCTAGTCGTTTCGGCCAGTTACATCGCCGAAAACGAGCCGACGCCTCCGAGCAGTGCTTCAGCCAAAATCGGAACGACCGTGGACGTTTCGGGCGCGCAAGTCAAGGCGTTGAACAGCCGGCTGGTTAAGAATGTCCCGGGGCTGCCTGCAGGCAATGCTTATTACCAGGTGGATTTTTCAGTCACCGCGGCCGGCTCGAATCCATTGGATGCCAGCCTGTTTCAAATGGAACTGATTGACAGTTCCGGCACGCGTTATGCGCTTTCGATTCCGGCCAGCCAAGCCGGCAGCTATGGGCCGCCGGGCGGACAATTGTTGCCGGGCACAACGCTCACGGCTACTGCCGGATTTATCGTGCCAGACGCGCTGCCTGGCGCGAATGTGATCTGGACCTTTAGCCCTGAAGCGGGTGGAGCCTCGCCGGCTCGCTTCCAACTCCCGATTGCCGGGCCAACCCCTACGCCGGACCCGCGTACGCTCCTCGCCGTGCAAATAACCCAGGCACGGTATTCGGCGGACGGTCAGGAGGTGCTGGTCAGCGGCGGCGTAGGCAACCCGACCAAAGAAGCGGTGACGCTCTCGCTCAGCGATATCATGCTGCAAACCGGCACTTCTCTGATTCAAATCAATTCGACAGAGCCGCCATTGCCGTGGACGCTTCAGCCGGGGCAGAACCTGGCGTTTGTGATTCGCTTTGCGCGTCCGCCTGCTGGAACGGCGACATTTCGCCTCGTACAGGCATCGTTCGAACTGAGCGGATTGCAGTGAATGACGCATTCCGAATGTCGAATGACGAGTGTCGAATCAAGTGTTCGACACTCGTCGCTTTTTATTCGACATCCGCAAAAAACTCGCGGGTGAGCTGCCCTGAGGAAGGCTCGTCCGTGCACCGCATGTACGCGGCAAACGTGGGATAGATGTCTTGGATCAATTCGTACATCCGCACGGCGATGCGCCGGATCGAAAAATGCGCGTTGGGCGCGCTGCGCAGTTTGCAGAAATGGAACGCCTCGCGCAAATTGAGTGTGATGAGTACGCTCCGGTTAAAGGCATTCGGAAAAACGTAACCGGCCTCGTGCGGAAAATCCGCGCCAATCACCTCAAACGTCTCGGCGGCCGTGCTCATTGCCTGGCGAAAGCGAGCGCCCAACCGGGCTTCTTCAAACACACTCGGCACGGCAAAGCCCGATCGCACATTGAGCAGTTGAGGCGTGAGCGTCATCAGGCGGTGGCGCTTGAGTTCGTACCACGCTCCCCAATCCAGCAGGCAGTCGAACGTCAATGTGATGTGTTCCAGTTCGCGCAACGGGACATCAAAGTCGCCCATGCCCGCCAGCGCACCGTGCACGATATTCTCCAGGTCTGCTCCGTTCATCGCCTGCACGCGGCGCAACGCCGTCACATAGTCCATTCCCCCCTGGCGATACAGGCAGGTCGCCGCAAAACGTTCTTCGGCCTCGCCGTCATAGTCCACTAGAACCAGCGGCTCACCCAAGCGTGCAGTCGTGCTTTTTTCATTAGGCGATTCACAGTGAGGGTTGGCGATTTTTTCGAGGTAGGGACTCGAGTCCGCGTACTTGACGAGCGTGGGCACCTCCGCCTGCGCTACACGCTTGACCTCCTCGCCAATCTCGCGCACTTCTTGCAGCGGATAGCTGAGCATCTTTTTGATGGCGCTTTCCAGCACGCGCGCATTGGCCGTCATTCCTACGTTAGCCAGCGCCGCCGTCGGAAGCAGGAAGCGGCAATTGTCAATGTACTTGCTGCGGATGCGCGCGTCGTATTTCTTGGCGTCTTCGTTCGGCTTGCGTCGAAACTGGGACATAATGACGACCCGCACCGGTTCGAGGCTCTCAAAGTAAGCATCGAACAGCGCCCTCAGCGTACGATGATAACGTTCGGCATGCCTGGAACGCGCAATGGCTTCTGGTGTGTAATAGCCGTCTCGCTCAAAGACCTGATAGCGGGTAGACTTTTCCGTATAAGAGGCCAGGCGGTTGCTTTCAACCGCTTCGATCGCCAGGCGGCTGACGTTTTCAAACGCGATGTGCAGCACTGCGTGTTCGGCCACGCTGGCGTGACCGTAGCCTACGACCCATCGCTCGTGGAATTGAGACGAGGCTTCATCCGTCAATCCCTGGGCAATCTCGCGGAAACTTGCGGGGCTGCGAGACGTTTTGGCAAACGCGACGGCGATGACTTCGGGGCGAAGCTGCGACGGGCTAAGCAAATAAATGTCTCGTGGCTTGAACATGGTCTCCCCTTCTCATGCCGGAATTTGTTCAAGGATGCTTCGTGCAACCCTAATATCCTCGTGCATCTGGGCAACGAGTGCTTCGACTGAATCGTATTTCAGCTCGGGCCGCTGATACCCGATGATGTCGAGCGTCATCATTTGACCGTAGAGGTCGCCGTCGAAATCGAGCAAATGCGCCTCGATGGTGCGCAGGCCATTATCGAACGTGGGCCGTGTGCCAATGTTGGTCACGGCGTTACGTGGAGCGGTCATTCCTTCGACGCGCGCCCGGCAGGCATAGATGCCGTTGGTTGGAACGGCGTGATCAGGCCAGACGGCCAGGTTTGCTGTTGGAACACCCAACTTGCGCCCACGTTGCGCGCCCCGGACGATTGTCCCGCTCAATTGGAAGGGTCGCCCCAGGTAGGCATTGACCTGGCGCATGTCGCCTGCTCGCAGCGCGGCGCGGATGCGGCTGCTGCTCACCGGCTGACCGTCGAGCAGGATGGGATCAATGGAACGGACGGTGTAGCCGCGTTCGACGCCCATCGCCTGCAAAAACGCCGCGTTGCCCTCGCGCTGGTAGCCCAACGCAAAATCGTGGCCGATCCACATCTCGCGCATGGTCAGGTTTTCGATGAGCAGGCTAACGAATTGCGCGGCGCGGATTTGCGCCGTCTCTGGCGTGAACTCGACGACCACGACAATATCCAACCCCAGCGGCTCTAACTGCGCCAGCTTTTCCTCGTTCGAGGTGAGGTAAAACGGGGCGGCGCGTCCCAATACCACGCTCGGATGCGGAAAGAAAGTCACCAGCGCCGCGCGACGATCGCTCGCTCGTGCGGACTCGACCACAGAGCCGATGAGATGCCGGTGGCCGAGATGCACGCCGTCAAATGCGCCGATGGTGAGGACGGTAGGAGTGTCTGAGATTGGAATTGAGAGGTTGTGAAAGACTTGCATGATTTCATCTGAATCGCCAAGATTCAAAGAATGCAAAGAACCATCTAAGAGTGTCTTGGCGTTCTTCGCGTCTTAGCAGTAAAGTCTAAGCCAACACTTTCTTTGGCCGCCACGATTGAGACACTAAATCGTAAGTCATAATCGCAAGCATGGCGCCATCGCTATCATACACGCGGAGCAAACTAGCAGACGCCGCAACTCCTTCCAGTGAGATAGACTGCCCCACCGTCACGCGCCGCGCTTGATCCGCGTCGAGCGTGACAGCGGGCAAATCTTGCAAAGCTGCATCGAGCGGGCGCAACAGACCTTCGAGGCCTGCCAGACCTCGAAGGTCCTCCAACTTTACTGCCTCGTCAATGGAGAACGAGCCGCTCGCCAATCGCGTCAACTCGATCAGGTGTGCTCCACAGCCGAGCGCGGCGCCGATGTCGTGCGCTAGCGAGCGAATGTACGTGCCCGACGAACAGCGCACGTCCATCGTCACATCGGGCGGCTCGAATGTGCGCAGCGTGATCTCGTACATCCTCACGTGACGAGGCTCGCGCTCGACCTCAATGCCTTTGCGCGCCAACTTGTACAGCGGCTTGCCGTCGCGCTTGAGCGCGGAATACATCGGCGGCACCTGGTCAATCTCGCCGACGAATCCGCACAGCGCAGCCTGAACCTCCGCCTCGGTCACATTCACCGGCCGAGCGGCGACCACTTGACCCTCGGCGTCGTAAGTGTCCGTCTCTACGCCCAATCGCAGCACGGCACGGTACGTCTTGTCCGATCCGGTCAGGTATTCTGCCACACGCGTCGCGCGGCCCAGGCACACCAACAGCACGCCGGTCGCCATCGGGTCAAGCGTGCCCGCGTGTCCCACGCGCCGCGCCGCGTGCCTGGTGAGCTGCCGCACGCGAGCCACAACGTCGTGCGATGTCATCCCACGCGGCTTGTTCACGACAAGTATGCCATCCATACAAATTCCAAATCTCAAATTTCAAATTTCAAGCAGGACCATCCGACCTTTGAGAATCTCCCTCTTTAAGGGGTTTGAGATTTGACATTTGAGATTTTAGCGCAGTGACCACCCATTCGACAGCGACCTCCAGCGGCCCATCCAACACACAGCCTGCGGCTTGCGGGTGACCGCCGCCGCCGAATGAGCAAGCGGTGCGAGCCACATCATACGGCGCACGGGCGCGCATACCGACTTCAACTCGGCCATCGTCTTTTTCGATCAGAACCGCCGAAAGGTTAGCCTCTTCCGCCGCCAACATGAAATTGCTAAGACCTTGCATGTCGGTATCGGGCCAGCCTGCTTCAAGCCGCGCCTGTCGCGAGAGGGCAACCCAGATGACGCCGTCTTCCAAGCGCATCGTCTCGAGGGCTTTCTCCCATGCGCACAAAAGATTGAATGGGCGGCGAGTAAAGATTTGATCCATGATCTCGGCCAGCGGCGCGCCTGCCTGCATCAAACGCATCACCTTGCTCATCAGCGCCGGAGTAACGTTATCCGTCCGCAGGCCCTGCGTGTCACCGATGATGCCATACAACAGGCATTTTGCCATCTCGGCGTCAAGCGGCGCACCAAGCCGGTCGCACAAATCGAGCACCATCTCCGATGTAGCGACATACGCCGGTTCGACCCAGTTGAGCGTGCCAAAGTGGGTATTGGTCACGTGGTGGTCAATGTTGACGAAGGGAATCTCTCGCCATTCGTCGGCTCGATAGATGCGGCCAACGCGGCGCATGTCGCTGCAATCGAGGCTCACGATCAGATCAAAGGTATCATTGGCCTCTTGGACAATGTGCGAGTAGCCAGGCAGGTAAGCGAATCGGCTGGGCACAGCATCGGAGCACGAAAGCGTCACGTCTTTGCCCATGCCGCGCAGCGCCCTCCCCAGAGCCAACAGACCCCCGATAGCGTCACCATCGGGGGTAATATGAGTGATCAAAAGGACTCGGTTTGCAGAGGACAAAAGCGAATCAGGTGTCATGCTCTTCTTTTTTGGCTAAATCGTCAAGAATGCGAGAGATGCGCTCGCCGGTTTCCAGCGAAGCATCCCACCGAAAGATCAGCTCGGGCATGATGCGCAGATCGAGCCGGGTAGCGATCTCGTGTCGGAAAAACCCCTTGGCGTGTTCCAAGCCGGCCAAAGCTTCCTTACTGCCTTCCATACCCGCCAGCGAACTGACATAGATGAACGCCTGCTTCAAATCCTGTGTGACCTTAACGCCGGTGATGGTCAGGCCGCGCAGACGCGGATCTTCAGTCCGCCGCTCCAGCAGGTCGGCCAGCTCTTCGCGTACTCTATCGGAAACTCTTTGTTGGCGACGGGTCGGCATTTGGCTGATGGCCGATAGCGAATAGCTGATAGTAGGCGCCTATCAACGATCGCACTACCGAACTAACGAACTGGCAAACTAACTCACTCGCTCTTTGACATAGAACTCGATGACGTCGTTCTCTTTGAAATCCGCAAAGCCTTCGAGGGCCACACCGCAATCAAAGCCAGTCTTGACTTCCTTCACGTCTTCCTGGAAGCGCTTGAGGGAATGGATGCCGCCGTCAAAGATGACCTCTTCGCCTCGGCGTACATGCGCTTTCGCTTCGCGTTGAGCGATACCATCGCGCACGATGCAGCCCGCAATCACGCCCACACTCTTGATCCTGAACGTCTGGCGGACTTCGGCGCGCCCCACCACTTTGTCCACATAGACCGGCTCCAGCATACCCTTGAGCGCCTTTTCCACGTCTTCGACCAGCTTGTAGATGATGTCGTACAAGCGAATGTCCACACCGCTCGCTTCGGCTGCCTTACGCGCCGCCGCGTCCACGCTCACGTTAAAGCCGATGACGATGCCGTGCGAAGCGACAGCGAGCATCACGTCATTTTCGCTGATGTTGCCGGTTCCTGCGTGCAAGATGTTGACCTTGACATTCTCGCCGCCGAGCTTGTCGAGCGAATTGACAATTGGCTCAATCGAGCCTTGGCCGTCCGCCTTGATGATAAGCGCCAGTTCCTTGACCTTGCCCGCTTGAATCTGCGTGTACAGATCGGTGAGCGTCAAGGGGCGAACAGGGCCGCCCGCGGCGGCGGCCTCGTGAGCCGCGCCGATGCGCTCGGCTGCCATGTTCCTGGCGACCCGTTCGTTCTTGACTACCTCGAACACTTCGCCCGCGGTGGGCACGCTCGTCAAACCCAGCACTTCGACGGGCGTAGAAGGACCGGCCTTGTGCACGGCCTGGCCGTGCTCGTCGAACATCGCGCGAATGCGCCCGTAAGCCGTGCCGACGACCATGGGGTCGCTCACTGCCAGCGTGCCGTTCTGCACCAACAGCGTCGCCATTGGGCCGCGCGACTTGTCCATCTTGCTTTCGATCACCGTGCCAACCGCCGGGCGATCCGGATTGGCTTTGATCTGCGTGTTATCGGCCACGAGCAAAATCGCCTCGAGCAGATCGTCAATGTTTTGCTTTTTCTTGGCCGAGACAGGGATGCACAACACATCGCCGCCATACTCGTCAACGACGAGGCCGTTATCGGCTAGTTCCTTCTTGACGCGCTCCGGGTTGGCGTTGGGCTTGTCAATCTTGTTGAGCGCGACGATGATGGGAACGCGCGCCGCCCTGGCGTGGGCAATCGCCTCTATCGTTTGGGGCATCACGCCGTCGTCGGCCGCGACGACGAGCACGGCGAGATCGGTTGCCTGCGCGCCGCGCGCGCGCATCGCGGTAAATGCTTCGTGGCCGGGCGTATCAAGGAACGTGATCTTGCGCCCGCTATGTACGATCTGGTACGCGCCGATACGCTGGGTGATGCCGCCCGCTTCGCCGCTCACCACGTCGCTATGGCGGATCGCGTCGAGCAGCGAGGTCTTGCCGTGGTCAACATGCCCCATCACCGTCACGACGGGTGGACGAGGTTTGAGTTTGGCGGCATCTTCTCCTGCGTAGATCCGTTGCCAGAGCGTGGTCGGGACGACTTGCTCCACCTGCTCCGGCTCCGCCGGTTTCAATTCTTGGGCTTCAAAGCCCATCTCTTCTACGACAATGGCTGCAGTATCATAGTCCAACACCTGGTTGATATTGGCCATGATACCATTGTTCATCAGCTCTTTGATAACGTCAATCGGGCTGACGTCTATCAGCGTCGCCAATTCACGCACGGTCAATGAGCTGGGGACTTCTACCTTTTTTCCATTTGAACCCACAAGCCCCCCTTTTCACGGACCTGACAGGTTTTGGGCTACACACCTGTCAGGTCTTGCGTAATCTCTTCAATCGGTAGAGACATTGCAAAGGTCTCCAGTGCGTGGCGATCTGGGTCGGACAATGTCGCCTTGAGCGCACGCGTCAACCTTCCGCCTCCGAGCGCAGCGTCCCAGCACGACCGGACACGGTGGACATACGCGCCGCGCCCATTGCGCTTACCGGTCGGATCAACCTCGACCTGGCCCTCCGGCGTGCGCACCACGCGCACCATCTCACGCTTGCCCTGCACCTGGCCGCAGCCCACGCAGGTTCTCTGCGGGATATGCTTGCGAGGCCGGGGCTGCTCCTTCTTCGACATTCTCAATCGCCGGCAACACCCTGCTCTACGCTTCCTCTTCAACGTCCCAGATATTGCGCACGCGGCCTGGCTTGCGCTCGCGCTTGGCGACCACCGCGCCGCGCCGTTCGTCAAAGACCAGCTTGCGGCTCTTGCCCTTCTTGTCCTTCTTCTTGTCTTTGCCTTCTTCTTCTTCAGCCTCTTCCGCGACCAGGCTTTCGATCAGCTCAGGCGGAACAGGAGCAGCTGGCATGACCAACGGCTCAACCCCCGGCGTTAGGGCTACAGCGACAGGCGCAACTACCTCACCAGGTTTGATTTCTTCCACTACTGGCTGAGGAGCTTCAGTTACAGCCGCTGCAGCTTCGACCGCCGGCGCTTCTTCGACCGGCGCAACGACCTCGGTCGGAGCGGCCTCGACGGGTGCAGGCGCTTCGGGCTGTACCGCGACAGCCGGCGGCACAGCCGCCGGAACAAAGCTCAGCCCCTTGGCTTCGATCTGCGAGCGAATCTCGGCCAGCGCCTTGGGGCCAACGCCTTCCATCGAAAGCATCGCTTCATCGCCTTCGGCTAGGCGTTGCATGACCTGGCCGACGTTCACCAGGCTGGCCTTTTCCAAGTGCCCCTGCACGCGCGAGCTGAGGCCCAGGTCGGCCAATTGAGTTTCAAACGCCGCCGGGGGAATACGAGCGAGCATCGCCTGCACATCTGCCGCGTGCTCATCGGCTATCACTGGCTTGGGAGCACGCGCTGCTTCAGCCGCTGCCCTGGCTGCCGCTCGGCTGGCGTGCTTGTCGGCCACCGTGAGCTTGTACACGGCTTCGATAACCTGCCGCAGGACCTGTAGCTCTTCGCTGTTCCACGGAAGCTGCTGCTCAGTATGCCGTTGAATGACCGCTTCGGCAGTCGGCAAGATGTTGAGCGCGTTTTCGGCCAGGCGCGAATTCATCTCCGGCTCTTTGGAGCGGCGCACCGCTTCCGTCCCCGCCTCTATCGTGCTCTTGATGTCAATCCGCCAGCCAGTGAGCTTGGCAGCCAACCGGGCGTTTTGCCCCTCGCGGCCAATCGCCAGCGAGAGCTGATCGTCCGGCACGACAACAAGCGCCGTCTTGCCTTCGACCGAGTCATCGTCCGTGTAGACAGCCATCACGCGCGCCGGGCTGAGCGCCTTCTGGATATAAAGAGTCGTGTCCGGGTTCCATTCGATGACGTCAATCTTTTCGCCGCCCAGTTCACTGACGATGGACTGAATGCGGACACCCTTCATGCCCACGCACGAGCCGACTGGGTCGACGCCGGTCTGTTTGGCGGCGACTGCGATCTTGCTCCGCGCACCGGCTTCGCGCGCGATGGACTTGATCTCGACGGTGCCGTTATAGATCTCGGGCACTTCGAGCTCGAGCAACCGGCGCAGCATGTTCTTGTGATTGCGGCTGACGATGATCTGCGGGCCGCGCGGCGTCTTGCGGACTTCAAGGACGTAGGCGCGGAGGCGCTGGTGAACGCTGTAGCGTTCGCCGGGCACCTGCTGGTTTTTCGGCAAGAGCGCCTCGGTGCGGCCCAGGTTGAGCGTAGCGCCCTGCGCTGTCACGCTCTGCACCGTGCCGTTGATGATCTCACCTTCGCGCTCTGAAAAATTGCTATAGAGCGCGTCGCGTTCGGCTTCGCGGATCTTTTGAAGGATGACCTGCTTGGCCGTCTGCGCGGCGATGCGACCAAAGTCCTCTGGCGTGCTCTCGATCATCACCATGTCGCCCGGCTTGGCTTCTGGCGTGATCAAGCGTGCTTTGTCCAGGCTGACTTCGGTGCGTTCGTCCTGAGCCGCTTCGACGACTTCTTTCTCGCAAAAGATCTTGGCCTGACCGGTGTTGCCGTCAATTTTGGCCAAGATGTTTTGCGCCGAGCTAGCGTTGATGTTGCGCCGATAGGCCGACACCAACGCGCTTTGCAACGCCTCCAGGACAACCTCTTTCGGGAGGTTGCGCTCGCTGCATATTTGATTGAACGCAAGGAGGAACTCGCTCTTCATCCTACTTTCTGCTCCTGTCTTGTCCGGTCCTTACTAAAAAGAAAAGTGGGGGATGCCCACTTTTCATCAACTATAATATGCCCGAAGAACTGCTGTAATTATACCCATGTTCCTCGTGTCTGTCAATTTTTGCATGTTACGCGCAAGCGCACTACCATCCCTCAAGATACTTTTTCCACTCGACGTATTCACGGGTGTGGCGACCAAACAAGTACTCGGCGGTCGGGTGCGGCTCACAGGGACGGTGTCGTAGAACCATGTGCGCCTCCTGCAACGTCCGCCCGCCCTTATGCCGGTTGCACTGCGGGCAAGCCGCGACGAGGTTTTCCCAGCTATACTCGCCGCCCCGGACACGTGGGATGATGTGATCCACTGTCAGCCGGGGCGACGGCTGCCCACAATACTGGCAGATATAGTCATCGCGCCGGAAAATCTCGCGCTTGGTCAGCTTGACGCGCGGGCGAGGGCGATGGATCATGTTGGCGAGCCGAATGACCGACGGGCGGGGAAAGACCGAAGACGGTGTGCGAATGTATCCGCGTCCGTTTTCGACGATCTCAGCCTTGCCGACCATCAGCAGGCCCACGGCGCGCTGAGTATTGCAGACGTTAATCGGTTGAAAGTTCCGGTTCAGCACCAGAACAGGCTCGTTCATCTGCTGTCTCTCAATTATACAAAGCGAGCGGCCAGCCGCTCGCACGGGTGAGAGTATAGCACGAAGGAAAAGGAGCGTCAATCAGCTTAACCGATGCCCACTGGCTGCAGACCGCTGCTGCAGCCGGCCCAATTTGCGGTAGGTCTGGAAGCCGTAATAGTATGCAAGCAGAAGGCAAAGCCGCAGACCGTGCAACCCATCACGATAACCTCGAAGCGTAATATAGCGCCACCAGAAATGGCGCAATGGTTGCAGGATCAGGTTACGCGGCCTGAAGCGGATGCCTTGTTGATCCAGCTCTTGTGCATCGAACTGGATGTAGCGGCGCTGCTTGGCGCGGAACTGATCGAGGGTATCGTAATTGTAATGAATCAGCGGATTCTTCAGATGACCCTCTGCTCCGTCGAGGACAACGACTTCGTGAACTGGGCGCTCAAATCGAGCGTGACCTCGGCGCAGCAGACGCATCTGGTAATCGGGATAGTAACCGGCGTTCAAAGTGAGTTTGCCAAAGATATAATTGTTGCGCGGAACCCAGTAGCCAGCGGAAGGCAAATCTGCTGCCACAGCCGCCTTGATTTCCTGAGCCAGCTCTGGCGTGGCCCTTTCGTCAGCATCCACAAACAAAACCCAATCGGCCTCCGTCGCCGTGTCGAGCGCGAGGTTGTGCGCCTGGGCAAAGTTCTCGTGCGGGAATTGTGAAATCACTCGCGCGCCAGCCTGCTGTGCCAATATCGCCGTATCGTCGGCGCTGAAATTGTCGCACATGATCACTTCGTCGGCCCAGCGCAGGCTGGCGACGCAGTCGGCAATGTACTTGGTTTCGTTCTTGGCGATGGTGATGGCGGCTAGCAGATGGCTCATGGCGGTAGCTTATGGCAGATAGCGGACGGCAGGTGGCTGAGTGTTGGGAGCAGAATAGAGTTCGATGACGCGGCGATAGGCGGCGGTCAACCGCGCTTGCACGGATTGATCAAGCTCACCGCGCGACAGGCTGTGATCTGCGCGGCGGATTTCATTTTGCATCTTGCGGCGAACGAGCCAGCGGGCCGCCGACAGTTTCCACGCCGGATAGTGTTTTTGATACAATCGCAGGCGGCTTGTCCACAGTGCCACGATCATTTCCGGTTTGACTTGCTGCGTGGATTGCCCGGCATAGTGCACGACTTGAGCCTGAGGAACGCAGTACGCCTTCCACCCAGCCTTTTTGATGCGCCAGGCCCAGTCAATCTCTTCGCAGTACATGTGAAAGGCTTCGTCCATCAATCCGACCAGGCGAATCGTTTCGGTTCGCACCATGAACGACGCGCCGAGTGGGTGGTCTATCTCGAAAGGTTGGCCCGACGAGTACAACTTGCGGCTATAGCGGCCATTGAGGCGCGAATCAAGCAGGCGCGGATGGACGCCAGGTGCATCGAGCACTATCTGCCACAGGCTAGGGAAACCAAACGCGCTGTGCTGAAAGCTCCCGTCGCCATAGACGAGCTGCGCGCCACAGATGCCCGCTTGCGGCATCGCATCCATGAAACTCACCATCGCCGCAAGCGCGTTGCCGCGCACGACCGTGTCAGGGTTGAGCAAGAGGATATACCGTGGGGCGTGGATCGTCGAGTCTTGAGCACCCAAATTCCATGTCTTGATGCCCAGGTTGTTGCCGCCTGCAAAACCCAGGTTCTTGGCGCTCATAAGGAGCTTGACCTGCGGGAAGTGGCTGCGTATCATCTCGACACTGCCATCGCTGGAAGCATTGTCTACGACGACGATTTCTCCGGTCGGCGTGCCATCACTGACCGCTGGCCACTGACCACTGACCACTGATTTGAGGCAGTCCGCCAGCCGGTCACGCACGTTCCAACTAACGACGACGATGCCGAGGTCAAGCATTCAAGTCTCGCTCAAATCGGGATTTCAAGTCCTCGCAAAAGGCTTTGATTTCATCCGGCGGGACAGCGTCTTTTTCTTCTCAAGAAATTCATCGCGCGTCAACTCGTGCAAAGCTTGGACGTGACGCTTGAGCGCCAGGACAAGCCAGCCCTTGAGTTTGCCCGGATAGGCGTGCTCGACCAGCCAGAACTTGGCTGTGTGAATCGTCGGGCCGGGCGAGATACGCTTCTCACCCGAAATGGATTGGCAGGTAAAACATTCCACGTTGAATTCTCCAAGAGTTGCAGCGAAGCGGCTTGCGTGCTATCCTTGCGAGAGTATAGCCGAATCCGGCGACTGTGCAACCCAATCAATGCGAGGCTCACGATGATTCAATTGGTCTTGGAAAGCACGGGCGAGATTATGCCCGAATGGGAACACGAAGAAGAACGATTGGTGTTTCAGCTCTCGCCGGTTCGAGCGAGCTGCAGCACCTTGCTGCACGGCTGGCGGGAAGAAGCCGACGCGGCATTTCCAGATACAGCGGCGCTGGGATTGGTTGCCACGCGCTACGAAGGCGAGACCGCACGTCAAGTACGCGTGATCCTGGAATTGCCAGACGAAATATGGGATGCTCTGGCTGACCAGGCCGACGCATTGCTCGACGAGGGCTAGCCAAACAGCGAATCTAGGGTCAGCTATATCTCGCAATCTGCTTTCATCCCTGTTCTTTGCCTGTCGTCAAATCGCTTTGGCAATCCACGCCGGCAATGCATCCACGAGTTGCCGGAGAATCTTGGCGGCGCCCTCGACAAACACCTGGACGTTTCCGTCGTAGGCTTCGCCGCCGCTGCTTCCCACGAGGTCCGTCACACCGCGCAGAATGAGGCAGCGCGTATTGTTGCGCGCGGCAACCCACGCAATCGCGCCCGATTCCCAATCACCCGCCACTGCGCCGTACTCTGACTCGAGGCGAGGAATGTCGCCCACGATCAAGTCGCGGTCACCCGACACGAGCAATGTTCGCCGCACCGGATGCGGATACGGTTCAGTGAGCCACGCGAGGTCAAGGTCAGTGATATAGTGAGCGATGGCAGATTGCGGATCAACCATCTGCTCCAAGATGTCGTAGACGATGGTTCGCTCGACGAGGATGATCTCGCCTTTGGCGACCTTGCCCTCGAACCCGCCGCACGTGCCGAGATTGACGAGCAGCCGGGGCGACCAGCGGTCTATCACGTATTGTGCCGAAGCCGCTGCCGCAATCTTGCCCCAGCCGCCGTGGAAAAAGAGGACCGGCTCACGTTGATGGCCTGGGCCAACATCAAGGCTGAACCATTCGCCCAGCGGAGACGATTGCGGCTCAACGGTGGGAAAGAAGCTGCACATCGCCCGCCATTCGATGTTAGCAGAAATGATCACAACAACTCGGATAGACATGGGTGATTATTCCCCGTAAGCAAATCTCTAAACCGATGACGATTGCCAATCGTCCACCTGAGCTTCCACCACCGTCTCATTATCACTTGCAAAAACAAATCGTGCTTTTATCCTGTTGCCAGCCAGGACACGCGGCAGCCAGTGCGGATCATCTTGCCACATGCTTCCAAACGGAATCTCGCTCACTTTGAACCAGGCGGGTTTCATCTCCTCGCTTTCGATTGGCTCGCCATGCCATGTCCGCGCCAGAAAGACGTGTACAACCTGATCCCAATCCGGTCTGAAAGGAAACACGAACGTCAGGCGTGCCATTTTGGCGAGGTCGCGCTCTGCGACCTTGATCCCCGCTTCTTCTTCCAGCTCCCGCACCGTCGCCCTTTCGATGGTCTCGCCCGGCTCGACCTTGCCGCCAAAGCCATTGAACTTGCCCTGGGCAAAGCCCGCCTTTTTGTATCCTAATAAAATCCCGCTGACGGGATTGCCTTTGATGAGAAAAACCAAAGTCGCGTCTCTCACATTTCTCCTTGGCCCTGCCAATTTCAACCGATGCAATTTACCGCCGAGAGCACTTGATCAAGTGAGCGAATGTCCTTTTCGGCGATTTGGTGATTTTGCACCTGGCGCATTCCAGGCCGTCCCGTCAAACTGATAGGCGACTGGCGAATGTCCGCTAGCGTGGAATAGCCCCACACGGCGACACGCACACTCGACCTGGCAAGCCATTCGTCTTTGGGCAGCGTCGCCTTTTCATGCAACACGCACCTCAAGATGCCATTGGCCTTGCGTTCGAGCACCGGAATTGATTCACCGCCACGCTTCGCCCCAGATCATTCCAATACGCCGTGCTCCACGTTTTTACGTCCAGACGCAGCGGCGGCTTGATCACTTCAAGATCGCACATCGCCTCACGCTCGGGGAAGTGAAAGTGCGCTCGAACTGCCAGGCCGCGCTCCTGGAAAAACCGTTCGGCGGCGACTTCGCCCAGTCGCCCGACGAGATGCGACGTCAATTGATTGCGGTAATGGCCGGGCCGTGCGCCCCATCGGGCGATGGACTCATCCGCCGCATGGACGGCCCACTGAAGCGCATCTTGATCGAGCGTGATGATATGCATAGATTCCGTTGTCATGCCGCGTGATAATCTCGACGCGCTATTTCAAACCGCGCGACGCTATCTGCCAATCCGCCGGGCCGATTGCGCGTCAGCCACAGGCGCTTGTACTCGTGGACGATCTCGCGCAGGTCTTGCGCCAGCTCGCGGCGCAGGGCGGCTGCCCTGGACGGTCGCTGTTCGAATGCGAGCAAGCCGCGCCGGCAGGCATGACGCATCAGACGCGCCGTGTTCTCAAATTCGCAGACGATCAGATCGGCATCCGGCCTTTGCATCTTGTTTTTGCCCAGCCCGCGCATCGCATGGTCAATCGCTTTGAGCGCCTGCTTGAACGAGGCGGGCGTCAACCCGGTGTATTCGTCGAGTGCATGATCTAATGGGCGCTGGAGAACCCAGAACAACACCGACGAGTTGTGCGGCTCGAGGCCAACGGCTCGATAAACATTGCCCAGGTCACACGCCACGCGCCCCATGGTGCCCGTCGGATCTCGAAAGGCGTGCAAGCTCACGGCGTCCGCCACGTCGAGCTCGCGATTTGCTTCGAGCGCCCACGAGTACGCCGCGCCCGCCGCCAGGCCCAGGTAGCTCACAGGCAAGACCTGCCAGTGCCCCCGGTCGCCCCAGTCGGTATTGAGGTAGCCCGTCGCGCCGTGCTTTAATCCATTTTCGGCGGCGCTCAAGAGATTGCCGAGCGCGTTGTGCGTGCGGCCGGCCAGGCTGTTCCACGCCGAGGTGCCCGGGCAAACATAGAATGGCAGACCCGCCGCTGCAAATTTCGCCCCGTGCTCGTCGAATGGATGATGGGCCTCGTACCCCCATTCGAGCGCGATGCTATCATTCGGCAGTTCAGGCAAGAGTTCTGGATGTTCGACGATAATGTCGCCCCAGAACTGCATCGTGTGGTTGCGCGCCTTGACTTCGTTGTAAACCTTCAAGAGAAAATCAAGGTACACGCGAGCCGAACCGCGCTTTTCACATTCCTCTTTACTGCGCCCTTGTCCCACGTCGAACGTTTCGTCGCAACCGACGTTGACTATGCGACTGGAAAAGTGCGGCAAGAGTTCGTCGAGCCAACCGCGCACCAGGTCCAGACTGCGGGGGTCGGTCGGGCACAGGCTGAATGGGCCATCGTGATGTCCCCAGGGAAAGTCAAAACCGTTCGGAGCTTCGGCCAGCGGCAGGTAACGCGGCAGCTTGAGCCAGCCTTCCAGGTGACCCAACGAGTTTTGATTCGGCGCCAGCTCGATGTGACGCTCGCGGCAATAGGCGTCGAGTTCCAAAATCTCTTGACCCGTCAACGGCGAAGCGTTCTCCCAGACCTCCGGGTGATTGCGATAAGCGAACGTGTGCTCGGTGTAAAGCTGGAGCTGATTGATCTTCCATCCGGCCAGCATGTCCACGAGCGAGAGCAAGGTATCCATTGTCGGAACTTTATCGCGGCTCACGTCGAGCATTACCCCGCGCACGGCCAAGTCAGGCCAGTCTATGATGTGGACAGTGGGAAGTGAAGAACGCAGAGGAGACGATTCCACAATCTGGATCAGAGTGCAGACGCCGTAAAAGAGGCCGGCGTCGTCGCGTGCTTCGATAGTGATGCCATCGCTCGCGATGATAAGCTCATATCCTTCGGCGTGACCCCTGTCGGGCGTCACACGCAAGGTCAGTGCGATTTGGTCGAGAGGCACAGCACGGCTTGCGACGATTTCCCAATTCAGGTCAGAGCGATCGCGCAGAGTATGTTGAAATCGGGTGGCCGCCTGGAGCAGCGATTGCGGGCTTGGGCTGTCAAGCAAAATCAAACGGCCATTCGTCAACGCAAATGTATCTCCGGTCATCTCCAGGTGACGCGGAGCAGGCAAAAGATTGAGCAACGTGGACACGATTGACCTCCATTCTGTGTAGTATCAGACGGTTCAAATGACCTTGCCAGGCTTTCCTTATATCGGCAGCAGATGATCCGCAGTAGTCTGCGGTCGAGGTACGATCTCACACCACGAGAAGCAAACCCATCCCGCCGAAGTGGATTCTGCAATGACGACGTCTGCGTTGCCGGGAGGGTGCGCGAACGCAAAGGCGTGATCAACGTTCTTGAACAGAATCGGCAACATGCCGAGCAAGGTTCCGCCATGACTTACCAGCAAGACCTTCTCTGCGTCTCCACATCCGCGTTCCAGGCGCTCGATAAAGGGGCGAAAAAGCGCCTGAACATCCAACAGGCTTTCGCCGCCTCCCATGCAACTGTGCCTTCCACGAAGCGAACGGCGCGCAAGCGAGATCCGAGTATGGATAAAAATGGGAGAGAGCCGTCGCCCTCTCCCACCTCCCAATCCGTTCTATTCTCTATCCGCTGTGTTACTTGGCTGCCTCGAGCGCAGGCGCTTCCTTCTTGCTTTGCTGGATGGCCCAGATTGTGCCGGCCAGCAACAGAACAGCGATCACCACGACGCCCCAATTGATCTGCCCGTTGGCATCCATCATCGGGTATTTGACGATGATGGGCGCGGCAATCAAGCTGACCAGGTTGCCTACCTTGATCATCGGGTTGAGCGCCGGGCCGGCGGTGTCCTTCATCGGATCGCCCACCGTGTCGCCCACGACGCCCGCCTTGTGCCGCTCTGAGCCTTTGCCGGTGTTCTTGACTAGATCGCGCGGCTCGTCCTCGATGGATTTCTTGGCGTTATCCCACGCGCCGCCTGCGTTGGCCATGAACACTGCCAGCAGTTGGCCGCTTAGGATGATGCCGGCCAAAAAGCCGCCAAGCGCTTCTACTTGCAAGACCAGGCCGACCGCGAGCGGCATGAGCACGGAAATGGTCGCCAGCGGGATCAGTTCTTTTTGCGCCGCCGCAGTCGAGATGCCCACTGCTCGCGCATAGTCCGGCTGAACCGTGCCTTCCATCATGCCGGGGATGCGGAACTGCCGCCGCACCTCTTCCACAATCAAGCCCGCCGCGCGCGCAACCGCGCGGATCGAAAGCGAGCTGAACATCCACGGCAGTGCGCCGCCCAAGAGCAGGCCGATAAAAACTTTGGTGTCCGAGACGCGAATGGCTTGCATCAGCGGCATGCCCAGTTGCGACTGCACCCGCCCCACGTCGGTGACGAACGAAGCGAACAGGCTGACCGCCGCAATCACCGCCGAAGCAATCG
>Ga0315268_10002788_pt1 | contig 19551 bp, 17 predicted proteins | sample C1_top_MG_FD_204535 | JGI IMG/M metagenome (GOLD analysis project Ga0315268, IMG submission 204535) | Sediment microbial communities from Yellowstone Lake, YNP, Wyoming, USA - C1_top | ecosystem: Environmental > Aquatic > Freshwater > Lake > Sediment | place: USA: Wyoming | collected 2017-08-01
CCATCCGCGACATTTTTTACTTCTCCTTCTTTGCCAAGATTTTCGACGTCTTGCAAAAGTATTATCTTCATATTATTGGCAGTTTTTCTTGCAATAATTATACTATAAGCTTGCCCGCTTGCAAATAAGGTGATTTATTTAGTTTCTTCTCTTAGAATTTCCAAAGCTTTGTCCATTTGCGGATCTCGACCCCGGTTATAATCATCATCAGTCAGATCAACTTCTATATCAGGATTGAGCCCTTTTTCCATTATGTATTCGCCGTTTGGCGTTAGCCAGCGAGCAATTGTTATACGAAGGCTTGAACCACCAGCCATTTTTTCTAGCTCCTGAACAGAACCTTTTCCAAAGGTCTTTTTGCCGACTAATTTTGCTTCCAGGTTATCTCTCAAAGCTCCGGCCAAAATTTCTGAAGCACTGGCGCTCCCGCTGTTTACCAGAATGACCGCAGGAATTCCATTTAGCAAGTCTCCTCCCAATGCCTTATATTCCTTTTTACTGCCATCACGATTTTCTTCAGAAACAACCAGTTTGTCTCTTGGTATGAATTTCGAGGCAGCATCGACAGCTGTTTCGAGGTATCCGCCCGGGTTGTTGCGGAGATCGACAATGATTCCCTTGGCCTTTCGGCTCAAAATTTCGGTAGCAGATCGATTCAATTCAAAAGTTGTGTCATCTCCAAATTTGGATATCCTTAAGACGGCGATTTCTCCGTCTTTAAATTCGACCTTGGCGCTTTTAACATTAATCGTATCGCGGGTAATCGTTATTTCTTTTGGGTCGCCATTTTTTTCCCGAAGGATTGTTAGTTTCACTTCCGTTCCTCTTGGTCCTCTGATTTTTGAGACAGCTTCATCAACGCTCATGTCGGTTGTAACGGCATCGTCAATTTTGATGATCATATCGCCCGCTTTGATTCCAGCTTTATCAGCCGGCGTGCCTTCAATAGGCGCAATGACAGTCAGGATGTCATTTTTGACTCCAATTTCAGTCCCGATCCCCTCAAAAGTTCCCTGCAGATCAGCTGAAAAAGCCTGACTTTCCTCAGGGTTCATAAACTCTGAAAATGGGTCGCCGAGCGACTTTACCATTCCAGAGATAGCGCCGTAGATCATTTTATTTTTGTCGATTTTTGAGGGATCAACGTATTTTTCGCTTACTAGATTCCAAGCTTCCCAGAAAAGATTAAAATCAACGTCTTTTGGCTGGTCTTTTTTATGGCTCTCGATAAGCAAGTCTCCAATTACACTAGTTTTGTTTGTTTTGGAGACTTTGTACTGGGAATAAAAGACCCCCGCATAAAAACTGACGCAAACAAGAGCCGCAACCCAAAAAACCCTAAAATGCTTCTTAAAAGAAGACTTTGGCGGCTGAATGTTTATTTCTTCTTCAGATAATTTTGTTTGAGTCATTGTTCTTTATGCGGATTTTGTTTCCTCAAATACTTCCAAAAATATTTCATGGCACTTTTGATGTGCTCCCGAGTGAGCTTGTTGAAGAGAACGGCTTTTAGGGCGCTTTGGCTGGCGGAGCCTTTTCCGTGGTAGTGAAACATCTTTACATAAGGATAATAAACGACTTTGAAGCCCTTTTCCCAAAATCGGCGGCACCAATCAACGTCTTCGAAATACATGAGGCCAAATTTTTCTTCCATATAACCGACTTTTTTAAACGCGTCGCGGCTTATCATCATGGCAGACCCCATCAGCCAGTCAACCTCTTGCGGCCTTTCAAGGTCTTTATCTTTATACAAAAATTCATCTATTTTTCTTTTAGCAAAATGAAACCTTCCCAGGAAAGTCCGGCGATAAATGATTATAGGCAGCGTATAAAACCGAAAGCACGAAAGCTGCACTTTCCCGTCAAAATTGAGTAGTTTAGGGCCGATGATTCCTATGAGAGGATTGTTTTTAAATTGCTGGAGCAATATGTCTGCCGATTTTTTTTCTATTATTATGTCCGCGTTTAGTATGAGGATATGGTCACCCCTGGCTCTTCTCAGCCCGTTATTCACAAGCCTGGAGAAGCCCAAATTATTTTTAAACGGGAAGAACTTTATATCCGGAAAATCTTCCCTCATCATCATTTCCGTTTCTTCTTCCGTGGCGCTGTCAAGAACAAGGATTTCGCAATTTTCATTAAGGACGTTCTTTTTGAGTGATTCGAGGCAAAGTCGAAGAACCGATGGGTTTTTGTAGCTCGTGACAATTATGGAAAGTTCCATAGTCATTATTATCTAGCGCCTGCCCCGTAGTTGACGCGAGGCGGTATACTTTGGGGATCACTGGAATATATTCTTGCAAAGCTCGTGAATCTTGTCGTAGTTTCCGCCATTCGGAAGAAGAATATATGTTTTTCCTTCCGGCGTATCAGCTTTTGTGGAATAAAGAAGGCCCCCCGGTGAATCATCAATGACCTTTTGGCTGATTTGAGGATTTTGCATCTTGTTTGCAAGGTCAAAGAAATTTTTCATTTCGGAAATATCCATATCTGTCCGAACGTCGTTTCCAAGCACGTTCAATATATTATTCACTTTTCCAAAATCAGCAAGAGTTCCCAGGCTCAACAGTTTATCCTTGAGGGCGATAAGGGCTTGTTGTTGTCTTTTGGCCCGGTCGAAATCCGAGGACGCATAACGAGCGCGAACAAAAAACAACGCTTTTTGGCCGTCAATGTGGTTTTTCCCGGCTGGAAGAGAGAAATTGAGGGCGTTTTCGCCTTCAAATTGGGTTGGTTCGGAAAATGACTTGTCAAGATATATGTCAACCCCTCCAACCGTGTCAACGAGTTCTTTGAAACCGATGAAGTCAATTCTGACTGCGTAATGAATGGGAAGGCCCGTAATTTCGCTCACTACTTGCTTCATTGCGTCCAGTCCTTTTCCCTCACCCCTTTCCTCATAGAGGGCATTGACAGAATTTATTTTGCTTTGCGCGGAGCTGTCAGGATGCTTGACATAGAGATCTCTGGGTATTGAAAGAAGGGACACTTTGTTTTCGTTGGGCTTGGTCATCGCGACCATTATTGTATCGGCCAAGAGTCCTCCGCCAGGCATATTGTTTCCGCGCATGCCAAGGAGAAGCACATTGACCTGTCCTTCTTTTTCGCCTTGCAGTTCGTTTGACCCGACTCCCGGAATTGATTTCCAGAGACTTTGCAAGAATCCGTCTTTAGTGGAAATCTTGCTCAAAGTTGAGCCTGTTTTGTACATCGCATATCCGCCAGTCGCGGCTAGCAAGATGACAATAACCGCCAAGACCTTAAACCATCTTTTTTTATAGAATCTTTTTTTTCTGGGTTTGTAATTATCATTCTCGTATCTTGATCCAAAAATCCCCATAGAATTTCTTATTTATTATTTATAATGTTTAATAATCAAAACAAAAACAATCAGCCTTTCGGCATCTTTTGTGAGTATAGTACAAAAATAAAATTGTGGCAATGCAATCTGTTACTGAACACTTTTATAAACCTTTAGAACCTTTTCAGCCGTTTTTTGCCAGGAGTATTCTCTGGCGACTTTCTTTCCCCTTTGGACTAAATTATTGCGCAGATTTTCATTAGTCAAGGCCTCGTGAATTTTTTCCGCAAACTCGGCGTGATTTGCGGGGTCAACAAAAACAGCAGCATCTTTTCCCACCTCCAGCAAAGAGGATTTGTTTGAAGAGACAACCGGAATTCCGGCGGCCATGGCTTCGATGATGGGGATGCCAAATCCCTCGTAAAGCGACGGAAAAACAAAACAAGAAGCCAATTGGTAAATTATTGGTTTGTCACTCTCTTCGATCCAGCCAGGGAAAATTACGCTGCTCTGTAAATTATATTTTCCAACAGCTTCGTCTATTTTTCTGTCAAAATTATGCGCTTGGCGATTGCCTGCAATAAGCAGCTTAATATTTTTGTCAGGATATTTGTCCAGGTAAGCTTTCAGAGTTTCTACCAGCGCCGGGATGTTTTTTCGCGGTTGGAGCGTTCCAACGTAAAGTAAAAATTTTTCCGGAAGATTATATTTTTCTCTAATTTCCTCTTTTTCGCTGTTGGAATATTTATGATTGAATCTTTCAAAATTGACCCCATTGTACGCAAATTCTATTTTTTCGGGTGCGATCTTATAGAATTTTATAATCCGTTGCTGTTCGCTTTCGGAAACAGTAATTATTTTATCCGCGCGCTTAACACTTCTCGGAATGAGCGTTTTCAAAAAAAATAAATCTGATTTTTTGATGTGTTGCGGGAAAAAATTGAACGAAATGTCGTGAATTGTCAAAACCAGCTTGATATTTTTCGGTAGCCAAAAAGGCGCGATGTATTGGGTGTGGAAAATATCGACAGGATTTTTCTTTAGATATGCCGGCAGCGCCCAGAGATTCCACCAAAAACGATTCGGCGAATTAATGAAGACGATTTTGAAACTATTCCCGAGCTCTAATTTGCTAATTTCTTTTTTGAGCGCGGTATCTTTTTCCGGATCACGGTCGATGTATAAATAATATTCATTTTCTTTGCCCGCGACCGCTAGATTTTTCACCAAATTAAAAAAGTACGCTTCATCTCCCGTGCGATTCTTGCCAATTAGCCTTATGTCTATGCCAATCTTCATGAGCTAGATATCTTTAGCGCTTATGATAACTGCCAACCCCAGCCAGAAAATACCCATAAAAAGGCCGGCATTAAATAAGTTGGGAATCAGAAGAGCCGCGATTCCTAGAACCGCGAAAGCATTCGTTGTTCTTTCATAATCATCTTTCACGATTAGGCGGCCAATAATTTTGTTTAAGGGGCATACTGGCGAAATGCGACGGAAGCCATATATAAAAAGATATCCAATGGCGAATATAAAGGCCATCAGCCCCAGAATTCCGCTTCCCGCCCACACCTGCAGAAAAATATTACTTTCGTTGAGCCCTGCTCCGCGTTGGTCTTGTCCCAGTTTTTGAGTGATTGTACCATAACCGATTCCGAAAATCGGATTCTGTTTAATAATTTCAAAAGATTCTCGATAGATTTTGCTTCGCGTTTTAACGTTCGGGTCTTTGCGATAAATCTGGGTTACAATCTTTCCCCGTGATTTGTAATTATCAATTTCTTCAAGATTGATATGCTGGCAACTGTATTTTGCCAGTTCGCTAACATCTCCGATCGAAGCGGGAATATTTATATCGCTGTCGCAGGCAATCGTAATTTTTTGTTCGCTAGTGGCCGCCGAACGAGCCCGGTCGAAGATATTGAATTTTGAAAGACCCCCGACGCGGACTGCTGCCAAGGAAATAAAAATAATAAAAGCAAGAATAGCCCCTTCTCTCAAGAAGCTTTTGAAGTTAAGATTATGAATTTTTTGAGCCGTGTCCGCTTCGACTGATACGAATCGAGGCAAGCCTTTTCGCGACCCCGCCAGTATGATTAGTAGATAGAAAACCATAACAGCCGCTGATCCCGCCCAGGCCGAGCGGGAGAGGGTCAAAACGATCAGCGTCACATCAAGAAAAATCAAAATATCCAGAAAGAGGAGGATATATTTTTTTGGAATAAGCGTCTTTTGCTTCGCTCGGAGAAAATAGAATATCAGCGCCAAGAAGACTGCCAGCGCGAAACACAGGAAAACTCCCAGCCAATCCGGTTCAGCGAAAGTTGAGTTGGGTCGGCCAAACATCACTTCGAAAGATTTCGCGCTGAATTTGTCAGCGAGAACCTGATAAAAACCAAATAAAATCGTTGTTATGAATGAGATGGTGAAAAAAAATGCTGTTTTTATCAAATCTTCCCGGCTTCTTATGAAATTACGAATTAAATAATATAAAGCGGTAAAAGAAATTAGGATAAAATTGTTTTTTAGGCTGATAGTTTTACTCGAAGCGCCAATCAAAGCCAAAAAACTGGGAGGAATCAAAGAAAAAATAAGCCAATCAACCCAAATTGGTTTCAGTAATTTGAAACCAAGCCGTTTGGAGCCATAAAGAATAGCTAGAGCCAGAATCAAGATTCCTCCCAAAAATTGATACGGCCGCAACTGAATAGGAAGAAAACCGCCGGCTAAAATTATATTTTCAAGAGTAATGGAACCCACAAAAAGAAAAAATATCCAGCGGGGACGGTAAAGCGCGACAAGAAGTGCTATAAGCGCCAAAAAAACAAAGTCCCCTTTTCCAAGCGGAAGTTTATTTTTAGCGGACAGGGCCGCGAGAATCAGGCTTGACACAAATCCGAAAATCCAAACCCAAGCCAGTTCTCTTTTGAAAACATTTTTAATTGTTATAATAATTTTTTCAGTCATATTTACTTAAACCAATAAACTAGATTACTGGTTTAAAATGTTTTAGCTTAGGATTTTTTCCGTGAACTTTTTCCAGCTGAAGTTTTTGGCTCTTTTTCTTCCCTTTTCTGATAGTATCCTTTTCAATTTTTCGTTTCGCAGAACTTTAGCCATAACTCTCGCCATTTCCTTTTCATCATAGGGATTGAAATATAAAACCGCGTCTCTTCCAATCTCAATAAGTGATGAAGATTTTGAAACAACCGCGGGTGCGCCGCTGGCCATAGCTTCAAACACCATCAGGCCAAAACCTTCATAGAGCGATGGCAGAACGGAAAGCTCACACTGGCGATAAAGAGCCGGCATATCTTTCTGTTCAACAAAACCGATTGCCTTCACATTGTTTTCTATTTTCAAATCTGCCACTTCTTTTTTTATGTCCGTAAAAAGTGGGCTGAATCGCGATTTATTTTCTCCGGCCAAAACCAGCTTCACGTCGCTTACTTCATATCGTTCTATCATTCTGGCGTAGGCCTTGAGTAATCCCGGGATGTTTTTCCTGAAGTCAAATCCTCCGATATAAAAAACATAGCGGCCGTAAATGCCGTATTTTTCCAGAATCTTGTTATCATCGGCTGGTTCCTTTTTCTCAAAAAATTCGTCTCCCACGCTTGGATAAGCCACTTTAATTTTTGATTTTGGGATTTTCAGATATTTGTGAATATCTCTGGCTGACCATTCAGAAACCGTGTAAATTTCGTCGGCGTCTTTCGCGGCCTTCCAGGAAAGCCAGGCGTAAAATTTCTTTCGCCAGTTGTCAAGATACTCCGGAAAAACTTTCCAAATCATGTCATGGACGAGCATTTTGTGTCTGATATTTTTCGGCAAGAATGTGGGGCAGGGGTAAAAAGAGACGAAGACATCGCATTTGTCTTTTTTCACTTTTCGGGGGAGCAAAAATTTCTCCCACCATATTTTTCGGATCAAATCATCCCGCTTCCAGAGCATCGGCAAAAAGACGCGCTTCTCGAAATTTTGGGGAAGATTCAAGTCGGTATCCTCTTCCAAATACAAGAAATACCTGCGATTCCGGGATTTTTTAGCCAGCAATTCATTGATAAATCCGCGTGTCACTTGTCCGATGCCTGTGTCCGGTTTTCGCAAAAACGAAGCATTTATCCCAATTTTCATAATATGATTCTACAACAAATATTTGATTAAAACAAATTTTTTTGCTATGATTGGGCCAGTGTTAATTAGCTTAGTTTCTACCTTATTTTATGCCCGGTAGCACAACTTTTTGCATGTTTTACCGGGTTATTTCAAGAGACTAAAAATTATTACAAACAGCATCGAATTAGTTAAGCTATAATTTGGTGTTGTGCTACCGGGTATGCGTCTTATCGTCAATATCCCCGCCTATAACGAGGAAAAAACCATAGGTGAAGTCATTAAAAAAATTCCCCGTCATATCGAGGGATTCAGCGAAGTGAAAGTCCAGGTCATTGATGATGGCTCGACGGATAGAACCGTCGAAGTGGCTAAAGAGGCGGGAGCCGACATCGTGACAAGCCACGTCCGCAATCGGGGGGTAGGCGCGGCTTTTCGAACAGCAATTGAATCAGCTCTTGAACACAGAGCGGATGTTTTCGTGAATATTGACGCTGACGGCCAGTTTCCAGCAAGTGATATTCCAAAGTTCACAGAACTCATTGTGAGCGGGAAAGCCGATATGGCGGTTGCTTCGCGCTTTGGCATCAAATCAGCCAAGAATATGCCCTGGATAAAAAATTTTTTGAACCGGCTAGCTGCCAAAATTATCGGAAAATTCTTGCGCTACGAAATTGATGATCTCACTTGCGGCTTCCGGGCGCTTAATCGCGAGGCGATGCTGCGGCTCAATCTCGTCTATCGCTTTACCTATACTCAAGAAACAATTATTGACGCAATTTCAAAAAATCTAGTCGTGAAGTGGGTTCCGGTTAAGGTGACATATTTTGAGAGTCGCGAATCGAAAGTCGTAAAATCTGTTTCTAAATTTATTTTTCAGTCTTTTATGATAATTCTCCGCACGGTTCGCGATGCCCGGCCGCTTATGTTTTTCGGCATTCCCGGCGTTGTGCTGATTGCTGTTGCTTTGGCCATCGGTATTGCTTTTCTAGAATACTACTTTATTCACTTCAAGGTGTCTCCCTTTCGAACATGGCTCATGCTCGGCGGGATTTTGCTTCTTGTCGGAGTACAGCTTCTTGTTTTTGCTCTCATCGCCGATATGATCCGATCTAATCGGAAATTGACGGAAGATCAGATGTATTTTCTGAAAAAGGAGAAATATAAGCGCTGTGACGATGCTTGAAATTGCGTCGTTCGCCCTAGATGAAAAATTCTTTTTCATCTGCGGGCTCGCTAGCAATTACAAAAAATGAGAATTTTGTTTATAACGCGCACATTTCCTCCTGTTGTTGGCGGAATGGAGAAACAGAATCTTGAACTTTCCCGGCATCTTTCGAGAGTTTCCAAAATGAAGATAATCGCCAACAGGTACGGAAAAATTTTTCTTCCGTTTTTTCTTCCCTACGCTTGCCTAAGAGCAGTTTTGTCAATGAAAAAATATGACGTTATTCTTCTGGGTGACGGAGTCTTGGCAATTGCCGGATACTTGATAAAATTATCATCCAGACAGAAAAAGAAAGTTATTTGTATTGTTCATGGACTCGATATAACTTATAGCTTTTGGTTTTATCAGGCAATTTGGGTGAAAAAGTTCATTCCCGCCCTTGATAAGCTGATAGCTGTGGGGAATGAAACAATCAGGCAAGGAACAAAAAGAGGAATTCCGGAGGAATTGTTTATTTTTATACCCAACGGAGTCAACCCCGATCAGCATATCGGAAACTATTCAAGAACTAATCTCGCACAGATTATTGGCAAAAATATAGAAGGAAAAAAAACCATTCTTACTTCTGGGAGGATTGCCAAAAGAAAGGGCGTGGCTTGGTTCATCAGGAACGTGATGCCAAAACTCTCTGAAGATACAATCTATATTATTCTTGGAGATGGTCCTGATAAAAATAATGTTTTAGAAGCAATAAAAGAAAATAATCTTGAAAAAAGAGTAAAAATTTTGGGGTATCAGCCGGATAAAATCAGAGATACTCTCTTTAATACTTGTGATATTTTTATTCAACCCAACATAAAAATTCACGGAGATATGGAAGGGTTTGGAATTTCAGTAATTGAGGCCACAACCTGCAGGTTGCCGGTCGTGGCCTCCAATCTTGAGGGGCTCAAGGACGCGATCAAGGACGGTGAAAACGGGTTTTTGGTGGAAAGCGGGAATGCCCAGGCGTGGGCGGAGAAAATAAACGAGCTTCTCGCAGACGATCAATTTCGGAAAGGATTTGGCGAGAAAGCGAGGCAATACGCGATTGAGCACTATAGTTGGGACAAAATAGCCAAAAGATATATTGAGGTAATCAGTAGTCTAAAATAGTGTTTCTTATTCTTCTAAAATTTATTCTCGCTGTCCCTTTTATTTTCATATTGCCGGGGTTTTTTCTTTTACTCGCTATTTTCGGCTGGAAAAATTCCAAAATTTCTTTTTTTGAAAAAGCCGTTTTGGTTGTCCCAATGAGTATTCTTTCGGTTGATTTTTTGGTTTTACTTCTCAATCGAATGAAGATTATCATCAATAGTCCAGTCCTAATTGGAACAATTCTCGCCTTTTCAATCCTTGGCTATGTTATTTTCCAATATCGTTCCTGGAACAGGACTGGAAAAAACCAAGAAGAAAAAGGCGAAATAAAAGACTTCTTTAATTTTTCCTATTGGGAAACGATATTTGTTTTGATTTCTCTGTTCCTCGCAATCTTTATTCGAGCGACTTATCTTTCCGATACTATTGTTCCTTCGGCCACGGACCTCGGCCACCATATGTACTGGAGCCAAACAATAGTTGATACCGGGAGATTGCCGGATTATGGAATGCCGGATTTCATTGTAGGAGAGCACATTATTTTCGCTGTAGTGAATCTTGTGAGTGGAGCGAGCCTTATGAGTGCTATGCCCGCTCTGGTTCTGCTTCTTATAAATATCGTCGGAATTTTTGCCTTGGCTATGCTTGCCGGAAGAATGTTTGATAGTACAAAAATTGCGGCAGTTATTTTCTTTGTTACTGGCGTTCTATATGCAATCAACGCCCCTCAAGGAAAATATGTGAGTGGCGGAGTAGTTGGGAATATCATCGGAAACATGCTGATTCCAGTTATTCTTTATTTTCTTTTCCGCGCTCTGTCTGAAAAGAATTTAACTTTTGCCGGCTTATTTGTTTTTTCTTTGGCAGGATTGCTTTATATCCATCACCTGTCGAGCTTCATACTTTTATATTCTATCGCAGCAATTACTGCGCTTTATTTGATTTTCAATATCGATCGAATCTGGAAAATCATCCTTAGCTGGATAAAAGTTTTTTTGAAACCTTTTCCAATAATTGTTTTGCTGTTTGCTGTTTGCTATTTTCTATTTATTTTCACTCCGTCTTATTTCAATCCGAAAGCTGTCGCCCAGGCGACAGGGACTCCGATAAAAATCACAAGAATTGGGCTCGACCTTAACCAGATAGGGCTCAATGCCGGAAGCGCCAGATTTATTCTGGGCATTTTGGGATTGGCGCTTCTTCTCGCGGCACTAAAAAGAAAAGAATACAAATATAGCTTTGCTCTTGCCTGGGCGATTATTCTTTTTTTGATGAGCTGGAAGCCGGGCTGGCTATACGTCAACATTCCCAGCAACCGGATAGGAAATTATTTATATCTCCCCTTTTCCCTGCTTTCAGCTTATGGATTGGTTGAATTTTTCAATTTTTTTCGAAAATCAGCCACCGCTTTTTTCTCGACGATTCTTCTTTTTATCTTGCTATTTTTTGTAATCACTGACGGACTTTCCGATAGCGCCGAAGCATTTAAAGTCCGGCCGCAATTTCAGGAAGCGATGGAAACTTTTCATTCGGCACGGTATTTGGCGGACAAGTTAGATACTTCGCGGGATATTTTACTTAAAGACCACGTGAATATATATGGGGATTCCTGGTATAAGTTATTTTTTATGAAAGATTATAAATATCCTTTGAGCCGGGGGAATTTGTCGCGCTACAGCGATCTGACCAAGCCTCGCGAAACCTGCACTCGGGATATAATTAGCGACCCGGAAAGCGAAAAAGGCCAGGCTTGTTTTGCGGATACCGGTGTGAATTATGTTGTCCTAAACGCGCCGCTCGAAGGAGATAGCTTTGAAAAATATCCGGAGTTTTCGAAAGTTTACGCGTCGAATTATATTTCGGTTTTTAGACGGAACTAAAAGCTAAGCTTTAGGAAAATTTCCTAAAGCTTAGCTTTGAGATCATATGTCCAGTAAAATCATTATCATCGCAACTATATTATTCCTAATCATAAGTTTTTCGATTTTGTTTATCATTGAAACAAAAAACCACGACTACGACTACAAAAAAAGCTGGAGTGTGGTTTATTTTGACAATCCCCGTGACAATTCACTCGTTTTCACAATCGAAAATCATCAGGGAGAAAAGCTGGAATATAATTATGATATTTTTGTCAATGACAAAAAGGTGAAAGCAGATAAGACTGAAATCGAAAAGGGCGCGAAGCAAAAAATTGTTCCAATTCTGGATTTAGAGAAAAAGGGTGGCGCTAAAATTTCCATCGAAGTGAGCGCGAAGGATTTGAAGTATAAGATTTATAAGAGTTTGGGGAAATAAAAAAACACGGCAGTGTTGGTCTGAGGTTGTTAGGAACTTGCATATTCCGCCGTAGGCGGATCGCTCCAACCTCAGACCCTCTGCCGTGTCATAGAAAGATAGCAGATTCTTAAATTTTTGTCAATAGCTTAAACTTGAAAATTCTAGTTATTGGCTTATATAAGCCAGAATATGACTGATAAAAAACGAATTTTATTTCTTACTCGCCCGATTTGCCCACCGTGGGATGATGCCATGAAAAATTTTCCCTATGATATTGCAAGAAATATTAAAGATTTTGAGATTATTCTGCTGACCTGCAAACCGCTCGCGAATTTGCCTAAGAATATAATCCAGAAGAATATTTATTCCTCTCCGAAATGGAACTGGGTTCAAAAAATCAAATCATACATTTTTCCTTTTAAGGAAATTTTTATCAAGAAAGCTAAAAACTTTGATATTTTACATTCCTTTTTCACTCCAACTAAACTAAATGTTTTTGCCCTTGGATTATTGATTCGCGATAAAAAACTCAAAACGATTCAAACCATCACGACTCTTCGGGAAGATTTATACTCAAACAAGGATATTAAAAAAATACTCTATTCTGACATCATTATCACTTATTCGGACTATGCAAAAGATAAGCTTGAAAAACTTGGATTCACTAACATTAAAAGAATTTATCCGGGGATTGATATGAATTTATACTCCCCCGCTCTGAAAAATCAGGAGCTGATGAAAAGATATAGTATTTCCGAAAATAATTTTGTAATAAACTTCACGGGCGAATACGTCCGCCTCGGTGCGATTGATGATGTGGTTGAAAGTTTCATTGAGCTGGCGAAAAAATTTCCAAATTTTCATCTTCAACTTGCTTGCCGAATCAAAAATCAAGCCGACGCGAAAAAGAAAGAAGAAGTTGTCGCCAAATTAAAAAGTGTCGGCTGCTTCGAAAAAGTTTCCATTCTCGACGACCAAAGCTATAAAATGTCGGATGTATATAATCTTTGCGACGTCTCAATTTTCCCCGTTCGTGATATGAAAGGAAAATTTGATATTCCTCTCGCCGTCATTGAAGCAATGGCTTGCGGAAAGCCTGTGATTGCGAGTAATATTGAACGATTGCGGTATTTTCTCAATGATAAGAATAGTATTTTGATTGAGCCGGGAGATCGCGAAGCGCTGAAAGAAAAGATTTTATATCTGTACAATAACCCAGAAGCACGCCGGGAGCTTGGCGAAAAAGGAATGAAATTCGCGAGGGAAAATTTTGGTATAATGAAGATTGTTAAGGATTATGAAAAAATTTATAAAGACATTATCACTAACTAAATCAATATATAATACATAGATTCTAGTTCACTAGAGAACTAGAGAGTTTACTAATTTTAGAAAAGCAATGTTGTGGATTATAAGATAAAATCTCTGCGAGCTCACAAAAAAATTATTGAACTAGTCGGCAATATGAAAATCCCCGTTGTTTTTCACGTGAGCGATGATCTGATGCCGAGTGGCGATACTATTCAAGAGCTGGTTGATATTGCGAGCGACCCGCATGTTTTTTATCATGTCGCGGCGCTTGCGGACGTGCATTCCAAAAAAGGGCGCAAAAATCCAACCGGAACAGCAGTGGCCACGAAGCGGTATATTCTCCCGCAAACAATGGACACGGCTCCTAATTGCGGGATGCGTCTATTGAAAACGCCTTTCGGTGTGGATGACTTGAGCAAAGAACAAATTGACAAATTATTTGAAGAACTAGTGAAAGTTATCCCAACGATGACTTATATGGGTATTCGGATATCATTTGATACCGTTATGGATGTTTGCCGGAGAGGTTCAAGAGCAATTCTCGAAAAATTCAAGATTGATTCCGATGAAGAAAGGCATACTTTTAATAATGGGAATTTTTTCGATGAAATTCCAAGTGAGAAAGAAATTTTTTCCTCAATTCCAAAATTATTTTTGCGAATTGCCCAGTTGCGCCTCGGAATTCTGGGCGCGGCCGGCAACCATTTTTTGGATTTAATGAAGGTAACTGATATTATTAATGAGGATATCGCTCAAAAATTTGGAATTAAAAAAGGGCAATATTTGTTTTTGATGCATACCGGTTCGGGAATGTTAGGGCAATATACTTCCTATTTCTATACTCCTAAGGAAAAAGAGCACCGCAGCCAGAGAATTGTCTTGGAAATAGGGCGGCGCGGATTTTTGAAACGAAATAATCCAGCTCATGAGCAACTGCGCCGCGAGATTCCGCTCTGGAAAAACAAAAAAGAATATTATCCGATTGATTCGGAGAGCGAGTTGGGGCGAATGTATCTCACCGCTCACCGCGCGAGCGCCAATCATGGATTCGCCAATCGGGCGATTCTCGCGAATAACATTCGAAAAGCGATCAAAAAAGTTTTCGGCCGCGAAGTTGAATTGCCGCTTGTTTATGATATGCCGCACGTTCACGTTCAGGAAGAAACACATTTCGGGGAAAAGTTATTTATTCACAGGAATGGTGCATCCCGAGCCTATGGACCATCTATCCTAAGACCGAGTCTTAGGAAATTCGAAGACTCGGTCTTAGGAATTACGGGCGAACCGGTTTTTATCCCCTCCTCAATGGCAACGCCCTTTTATTTCGGCGTGGGGACGGATGAAAACGAATCCACATTTTTTTCCGCCGGTCACGGAACGGGAAAGGCATCCCACTCTGATGACGAAGTTCCCAAGAGTCGCGAGGAATTAATAGAAAAAATGAAGAAGAATAAAGTGAAACTATTCAACGCCCGTTCAAGGCAAATTATAGATCAAGATAGTTCGCACTATAAGGACGTTGAAAAAGTAATTGCGGGAATGGTTGAGAATAAGATTATAAAAGTCGTGGCGAAAATGGAGCCAGCGGCGGTGCTGATGGCGTAACGTCGTCAATGATCAGTGAATAATAAACGGTGATCAATATTTTTATAAAAAAGATCTCCGCCAGGGGCTGTGCAAATTAGCGCACAACATAGCGGAGTTGAAAGGTTTGAAGTTTGGCTCATATATTACCTTTCCCCTTGCATCTTTTACAGATGCCCTTGACAAGGTCAAGTCCTGGGGCGGAAGAGATGAGCACGTAACCGTCGACGCATTCCGGGCACTTCTCTTTTTCTTCAAGTTGCCCTACGTCAAGTTGTGGAGGTCTTCCCGTTGGAATATTTCCACCTTTGTCAATCGTCGGCATAAACACCCCCATAAGTAATGGATTTTATTATATAAAAGCATATATTATATTTAGTGTCAAAATTAATAACAATTTCCGGGCTTGATGGTTCCGGGAAATCGACGCAAATTGAAATGCTGAAAAATTACCTGAAATCGCAGGGGAAGTCTTTTTATTATTTCCATGCAATTAAATTCTCGATAGCAAATATTTGTAGACGTCGGACGTCTACAACTGAAAAAAGCGTTGTAAAAGCCAATTGGCTTCAGATTCAATTGCGGAAAGTCGCGCTTTTGATAGATGTTTGCCGATTCGGGAGATTATTAAAGAAACTAAAAGTCGATTATATCATCAGTGATCGGTATTTTTATAATAGTGCAGTGAATATAAATTATTTGTCTGGCAAGAATAAAAAACTATTCGCGGAAAGATTCATACCAAAACCAGATCTAGTATTTTATTTAAAAGTTTCTCCGCAAATCATAATGCAGAGAGAAAGAAAACCAGACCAGGGAATGGAATATTTGATAGAGAAAGAAAAAATATTTTCTGATAAAATCAAGGAATGGGATATGGTAATTTTGGATGGCGAAAGAGAAAAAGGGGAAATTTTTGATGATCTAAAGCTAAGCTTTAGCAGAGCTGCTAAAGCTTAGCTTTAGAATTATTTATGTCTAAGTTTCTCGTAAAATCTTTTTTTTGGGTGACGTTATCGGAGATTATCTATAACCTCTCCGCCTATGTCATTCATTCCGGCATGGGGCGGATTTTGGGTCCGGCCCAGTATGGCCGGTACGGGCTTGTCGTCACACTTACGACAATGATTGTGGTTCTCATTGGCCAGGGTGTTCCAACAGCAATGGCGAAATATTTGGGGGAAATATATGACACAAGATTAGGCCTTATTCCGATCATCAAAAGACAAACAGCAAAAATTCAGTTTATTCTGATTGGCGGGGTAACAGTAATATTTTTTCTTTTGTCTCCCATTATCGCGTTGATTCTTCGTGATTCATCGCTAACTAATTTATTCAGATTATCTTCGTTCGTCATCCCCGCTTTTGCGCTGGCCTCGTTTTATTTTTACTATTACACAGGACTTCACGAATTCAATATCCAGGCTTGGCTCAAGACAAGCCGGTCGATTGCCCGCTTGGTTTTCATTCTGGGCTTAGCCTTGCTTCTGAAATCCAGAGGCTACGCGCTCGAGGGCGCGATAGTCGGATACATCCTTGCTCCGCTTTCAATTTTTTTTGAGGCTAATCTTCTCGATAAATTCAAAAAAATAAAGCCGGGAGGATTTTTCGACTGGCGAAAACTTTTGCGCTATGCCTGGCCGATGACTTTGTTTCTCATCGCCTATGAATTTTTGATAACGATTGACCTTTATCTAGTCAAAGGAATTTTGCGCGATGATCACCTCACGGGACTTTATAACGGGGCGATCACAGTTGGACGCATTCCCTATTTTCTTTTTTATGCGCTGACTATTATAATCCTGCCCGCTGTCTCGAAATCCACTTCAAGCGAAAATCATTCGGAAACGAAAAAGCTAATCAGCCAGTCTTTGCGATTGATGGTGATGTTTCTTCTGCCGATTGCAATTTTGATGTCTGTGTATTCGGCGCCGATTCTTCAGATATTTTACGGCAAAAAATTTCTTGACGCGGCCGGTCCGATGTCGATTTTAATGTCGGGAGTGACCTTTCTCACCATATTTTATGTAATGGCGTTTGCCTTGAATGGCGCGGGAAAAGTGAAAGCGCCGATGCTTATTTCTTTTATTGGTCTTGCTGCGAACATTTTTTTAAGTTATTTTCTCATAAAAAAATACGCTCTTTCCGGTGCGGCAGTGGCTACCTCAATCACTTCTTTCGTGGCGATGGTTTTGGTTCTTGTTTATTCTTATAGATATTTCGGATATCTATTTAGATTTTCCAGTTTTTTGAAGATTATACTTGCTTCTCTCGCAATGTTTTTCGCTTCAACTCTTTTCTCCGCGGGACATTATATTTTCATTGTTTGGTCGGCGATTTTATTCGCGATTTATATGCTGGTTCTTTTTGCTACTCGGGAGTTTGGGATGAATGAAATTGAAATCTTTAAACAATTGCTGAAAAGAAAAAAAGCTCCCCGAGAGGAGCTGGAAGAAGAAGTCATTTGATTTTTTTTATTAATCTTACTGTATTCCACATCAGCATCGCGACCGTCATCGGGCCGATGCCGCCGGGAACGGGGGTTATATATGAAGCTTTTTTTGAAACCGAAGCAAAATCCACGTCGCCTTGGATTTTTTTGTTTTTGTCGCGATGCATGCCGACGTCAATCACAACCGCTCTCCTTTTCACCATATCGCTGGTGAGAATATTCCTGACGCCAGTGCTAGCAACGATTATATCCGCCTCACGGGTAATTTTTTTTAGATTTCGGGTGCAGCTGTGGCAGACAGTGACGGTTGCTTTTCGGTCAATCAGAAGTTCCGTGGTCGGTTTTCCAACAATGTCCGAATAACCAAGAACAACTGCATTTTTTCCTTCAAACGGAATCTTATGTTCTTCAAGAAGTTTGATTATTCCAATTGCCGTCGCGGGAATAACAACCGATTTTTTTTCTCCAACCTGCAAAAACTTTCCAAAGTTATGATGATGCAGGCAATCGGCGTCTTTTTTGGGATCAATTGCTTCAAGAACTTTGTATTTGTCTATATGCTTTGGAATCGGGAGCTGAAGAATTATACCCGTAATATTCTTATCGCGGTTCAGTTTTTCGATTTCGACAATCAGTTTTTTTTGCGAAATTTTTGCCGGGAGCAAAATTTCTTTGTTTCCTATCCCCACTTCCTCGCAAGCTTTCTTTTTGTTTCGGATATAAATTTTTGAGGCTTCGTCATTTCCGACGAGAATCATCGCCAAAACAGGCTTCTTTTTCATTCGAGAAATCTTTCTTTTGAGCTGAATTAATATTTTCTTCGCTAATTTTTGCCCGTTAAGAATTTTCATAATAATATTTTCTAATTTCGTTTATTTTATATCTCTATCTTCGAAAACAGATATCCTCCAATCACAAGAAGAATTGATGTGGCTGTGGCAAGGACGATGAAATCCGTGTGTAAACCGAAATGAGTCATATTGATAAGCGTTCCCCGAAGTGCGTCCACGCCGTACGCCAACGGATCAAGACTGCCGACTATAGTTATAGCTCGCGGCAGTCCCTGAAAAGGAAAAAGGGCACCCGAGAGAAAAAAGATTGGCATGACAAGGAAGTTCATAATCAACTGAAAACCCTGCATATCTTCGAGAACCGATGCAATGGCAGTTCCAAGCGCTGTGAAAAAAAGAGCAATAAGAAAAACGAATACGACCGCGAGAGGAATCAGCCACAAATTAGACAGCCTGAAACCGACAAAAAGCGATATTAAAAAAATAACGACTCCCTGCAGCATAGCCACAGTTGCCCCTCCAAGAGTTCGCCCTATCATTATGTTTATTCGGGAAACAGGTGCTACGAGCGTTTCTTTCAGGAATCCGAATTGTTTGTCCCAGATAATCTCGATTCCCGTAAATACGGAAGTGAAAAGCACACCCATTGCAATGATTCCTGGAGTGAGAAACTGAATGTAGTTCCCCCCGCCCGCCCGCTGATAAATCGGTCCGAAGCCATAACCGAGCGCCAAAAGAAACAAAAGCGGCTGGCCGACGGAGCCGACAATGCGGGATCTGGAACGTAGGTATCTCTTCAATTGTCTCAGCCACAGAATATAAATAGTGCTCATATTTTTTTAGCGTCTTCTCCACAGCCGGCTTCGCATTCTCATCTCGGAGGCGGAGCTCGCATGCTCTTCGCGGATGTCGCGGCCGGTGAGCTCAAGAAATGCCTCCTCGAGCGAACTGGTCTTGGTCGATTGTTTAAGCTCTTTGGAACTTCCCTCAGCGATTATTTTCCCATGATCAATGATAGCGATGCGGCCAGCGATTTTTTCAGCTTCCTCCATTATATGGGTCGTGAAAAAAACGGTTATTTTTTCTCTCTTATTTAGATCTTCGATATATTTCCAGATGTGATTTCTAGTTTGGGGATCAAGGCCAAGAGTCGGCTCGTCAAGAAATAAAATTTTTGGATGGTGCAAAAGCCCGCGGGCAATCTCGAGCCGCCTTTTCATCCCGCTGGAAAAACTTTTCACCAAATCATCTTTTCTTTCCCAAAGCTCGACCACTTTGAGAAGCTGTTCTATGCGGGACGCGCGGACTTTTGACGCAACTTGATAAAGTACGGCATGGAAATACATATTCTCATGGGCGGTGAGTTCGTCATCGAGACTCGGGTCCTGAAATACGATTCCAAATGAGC
>Ga0315268_10002789_pt1 | contig 19550 bp, 31 predicted proteins | sample C1_top_MG_FD_204535 | JGI IMG/M metagenome (GOLD analysis project Ga0315268, IMG submission 204535) | Sediment microbial communities from Yellowstone Lake, YNP, Wyoming, USA - C1_top | ecosystem: Environmental > Aquatic > Freshwater > Lake > Sediment | place: USA: Wyoming | collected 2017-08-01
GCCGATGGTGTCAAAAGCTATATCCTGGCTCCATTAGGATTGAAAGTAGGTGACACTGTTTTTTCCGGTTCAAAAGTTGAGATCCGTCCTGGTAATGCTCTTCCTTTAGCCAGTATTCCGGTTGGTACCATGGTTCATAACCTGGAACTGAAGGAAGGTAAAGGTGGACAATTGGTCCGTACAGCTGGTGGGTCTGCCCAGGTATTGGCGAAAGAAGGCGAATTTGCCCAGATTCGCTTGCCTTCCGGTGAAGTTCGGCTGGTAGCTCAATCCTGTTATGCGACCATCGGGCAGGTTGGTAACCTTGACCACAGCAATATCAAGCTGGGGAAAGCGGGTCGCAAGCGCCATATGGGAATTCGACCGACAGTTCGTGGCACAGCCATGTCACCTCGCGACCACCCGCATGGTGGTGGTGAAGGTCGGCAGCCTACGGGTATGCCCGGTCCGAAGAGTCCGTGGGGACGCCCAACACGCGGTTACAAGACGCGTAGGAATAAAACCACAGATAAATACATTGTGCGCCGTCGCAGCAAGTCCAAGCGCTAAGATGATGAGAGTTGGATAATCGAGGAACGAAAATATGTCACGATCGTTGAAAAAAGGGCCATTCATTGACCCGAAACTCTTGAAGAGAATTGAAGCGATGAACCAGCATGGGGAAAAGAAGGTTGTTCGTACCTGGAGCAGGGCAAGTGTAATCTTCCCTCAAATGGTAGGACACACGATTGCTGTCCATGATGGTCGTCGCCATGTACCGATCTATGTCACTGAAAACATGGTCGGTCATCGCCTGGGCGAGTTCGCACCTACACGTACTTTCCGCGGTCATATGACTTCTGCGGATAAGGCTGCATAAAAGGAAAGGAGTAGAATAATGGCTCATGATATTCATGCCCAACTGCGTTTTCTTCCCCTCTCTGCCCATAAAGTACGCCTGGTTGTCGATGTAGTTCGCGGGAAAGATGCAGTGAACGCTCAAAATATTTTGCGCTTCATGCCACAACGGGCAGCCAAACCTGTCTTAAAACTGCTAAATTCTGCGGTTGCCAATGCTGAAGAAAACTTTGGTGTCAGTCGGGATGACCTGTTTGTTGTCAAGATCTTTGCAGATGAAGCTCCCACTCGTCGTTGGCGACGATTTGCTGCACGCGGCCGTTTTAAGGCGATTTTGCGCCGTACATCCCACGTAACCGTTGTCTTGCGAGAACGGGAAGCCGCGTAACCGGCAGATAGAAGGAGAAATTTATGGGTCGCAAAGTACATCCAATTGGTTTCCGCCTTAGTGTAACTCGCGCTTGGCGCGGACGCTGGTTTGCTGAAGGCGCCTTGTACCGAGAGCAATTAAACCAGGATTTTGAAATACAGAAATTGGTGCAGGGATCTGCTCCCCGGGCTGGTGTTTCGAACATAGAAGTGGAACGGTATCCCGGAAAGATCAAAGTATCTGTGTACACCGCCAAACCCGGCATTTTGATCGGTCGCAAGGGTGAAGGCGTCAAGAAAATTCGACAAAGCCTGGAAGAGCTGGTTGGCAAGAAGATCGATCTGGATATCAAGGAAATTAAAGCCCCTGATACCGACGCCTACCTCGTAGCCCGCAACATCGCCGACCAGGTGGAAAGACGCATCAGCTATCGACGTGCTATGAAGCGTGCCATTCAACAAGCCATGCGTCAGGGCGCAGAAGGCATCAAGATCGAAGTCGCTGGTCGGTTGAGCGGAGCAGAAATGGCACGGACAGTATGGCTTCGTGACGGTCGTGTACCGCTGCAAACTTTGCGGGCAAACATCGATTTCGCCCGGTCAGAAGCGTTGACAACATTCGGACGCATTGGCGTCAAGGTTTGGGTCTACAAAGGTTTATTCAAGCCCGAACTTGAAGAAAAGATTGAGACGACCGAAGGCGTATACGTTAGCGAATAACGTGCCCAAGTGTCCTTTGAAGAGAGGTTATTGCTATGTTAATGCCTAAACGTGTTAAATGGCGCAAGCAGATGCGCGGCCGGATGAAAGGCAAAGAACTGCGCGGTGCACAGATCAGCTTTGGTGAATTTGGCTTGCAAGCCCTTGAGCCTGGTTGGGTAACCGCCCGCCAACTGGAAGCTGCCCGTCGTACGATCGTCCGCTCCATGAAGCGCCGTGGAAAAGTTTGGATCCGTATCTTCCCGGACAAACCTTTTACCCAAAAACCACCGGAAACCCGAATGGGTAAGGGTAAAGGAAACGTGGAGTATTGGGTATCAGTCGTAAAGCCTGGTCGCGTAATGTTCGAAGTTGCCGGGTTACCAGAGGATATTGCCCGCGAAGCCTTAAATTTGGCCCGCTATAAATTCTCGATCAAAACCAAAGTCATCGCGCGTCATGACGTGAGCGGAGGAGAATAGGCATGAATGCAAAAGAAATGCGTGCCTTATCAGCCGAAGAATTGAAAACCAAAATGGCAGATGCTCGTGAAGAGCTTATGAAACTGCGTTTCCAGGTTGTTTCCGGCCAGTTGAGCGATACCAGCCGCCTGCCAGTTGTTCGTAAGGATATAGCTCGTATGCAGACCATCCTCAACGAACATGTAGAAACGACTGTACAGGAAGGTGATAAATGAATAAACGTCGCCGAATGACTGGTTTTGTGACCAGCAACAAGATGACAAAAACCGTGGTAGTTGAAATAACCCGGACTTACCGGCACCCTCTTTATCGTAAAGTTGTTCACTCCAGTATGCGGGTGAAAGCTCATGATGAATTGAATTGCCAGGTTGGTGATCAGGTATCCATCGTTGAAAGCCGACCCATTTCGAAAGATAAGAACTGGGTGGTTGAATCAATCGTCAAACATGAGATCCGAACAGAAGATTCTGGCTTGGAGGCACAACTATGATCCAACAAGAATCGCGGATGAAGGTTGCAGATAATACCGGAGCACGTGAGTTGTTGGTCATCCAGGTTCTGGGTGGCACCAAGCGTCGCTACGGCGCTGTAGGCGACATTATTGTTGCAACGATCAAGTCCGCAGCACCACAGGGTTCAGTAAAGAAAAGCGATATTGTCAAAGCAGTCATAGTTCGTTGTTCAAAAGAATGGCGTCGTGATGATGGTTCTTATATCCGCTTTGATGATAATGCAGCAGTCATTCTGGATACTGACGGACAGAATCCAAAGGGCAGTCGTATCTTCGGTCCGGTGGCACGCGAATTGCGTGAAAAAGGGTTTATGAGGATCGTCTCTCTGGCTCCGGAAGTTCTCTAGGTCAGTGAGTAGGAGCATATCGATGAAGACGAAAATTCGAAAAGGTGACACCGTCGAGGTGATCAGTGGCAGCCTCGATGATATGGGCAAACGCGGCGAAGTGATCAAAGTATATGTTGAAAAAAGCCGCGTAACCGTGCAGGGAGTCAATATTTGTGTAAAGCATCAACGCCAGGTCCAAACCCAGGGACGCACGATCAATCCTGGTCGCATTAAATTTGAAGGACCTGTGCACATTTCCAATGTAATGCTGGTTTGCCCCAAATGTAGTGAACCCACGCGTGTAGCAGTTCAGCGAGACGAAACCGGTGCACATCGTGTCTGCAAACACTGCAAGGCGTTGATAGATTAAGATTGCGGGTTGGAGCATCAATAATGAATAGAATGAAAGAAAAATATCAGAAAGAAATCGTTCCGGCCTTGATCAAGACCTTTGAATTCAAGAATGTCATGCAGGTTCCACGTGTGGAAAAGGTTGTGGTCAATATCGGCATGGGCTCTGAAATGGAAAATTCAAAAGCCATTGAAGCTGCCGTGTCCGATCTGACAAAGATCACAGGCCAGAAACCGATCGTAACCAAGGCGCGTAAGAGTATTGCAGCATTCAAACTTCGCGAAGGACGCATCATTGGAACCAAAGTAACATTACGCGGTGAAAAGATGTGGTCATTCCTCGATAGATTACTGAATATTGCCTTACCTCGTGTTCGAGATTTTCGAGGTGTATCCCCGGATGCTTTTGATGGTCGGGGCAACTATACCCTTGGCTTGAAGGATCAGTTGGTTTTTCCGGAGATTGAATACGATAAGATCGACAAGCTGCGTGGCCTGGAGATCACTATTGTAACAACAGCCAAATCCGATGATCATGGACGGATGTTAGTCCAGATGCTTGGAATGCCGTTCAGGAAGGAAGCGTAACCTATGGCAAAAACTTGTATGCAATTTCGTGAGACACGGCGGAAGTATCCTACACGGATACGCCATCGTTGTTCGCGCTGTGGCCGCCCGCGCGGTTACATACGTCGTTTTGGACTTTGCAGGATTTGCTTCCGTGAATATGCATTGGAAGGCAAAATTCCCGGTGTTATCAAGGCTTCTTGGTAAACGGGTGGAGGTGAGAGCATGAGCGTTTCTGATCCTATTGCTGATATGCTTACCCGCATCCGAAATGCGGTTATGAGCGGACAATCCTTGACAGCCATGCCTAATTCCAAGGTTAAGGTGGAAATTGCCAAGATCTTGAAGGAAGAAGGCTATATTGATGGTTTTGACGTAGTGGATGGAGAACGACCAAGCCAGATGGTCTTGCGAGTTCGCATCAAATACATTGGTGAGCGTCGTGAAAGACGAGCTGTCATAACCAATCTTGAACGTATCAGTCGCCCTGGTCGGCGCGTATACACCAAAAAACAGGAAATCCCCTGGGTGCTTTCAGGTATGGGTGTTGCCATCCTGTCCACTCCCAAAGGGATCATGACCGGCCAGCGTGCCCGCCAGTTAAATCTCGGCGGTGAACTCATTTGTAAAGTTTGGTGAGACAGGAGGTCGTAGAGTGTCTCGAATTGGACGCATGCCCGTGGATGTCCCGAATGGCGTGCAGGTAGAAATCAAGGGATCGCATGTCAGTGTGAACGGCCCTAAAGGGAAGCTTGAGCGCATGTTCTCGCCTTCCATTTCCATTGCGATGGAAAATAGCCAGATCCTGATCACCCGGTCTTCAGATGCACCTGCTGAACGCGCATTACATGGAACTACCCGCGCGGTTTTAAATAATATGATTCATGGCGTTAGCGCCGGTTTTCAAAGAGTGCTGGAGTACGAAGGTGTCGGTTACCGTGCTGAGATGAGCGGCCCAAAACTGGTTCTTTATTTGGGCTATTCCCACCCGATCGAAGTTGAACCTCCTGCTGGTATTTCATTTGATATAGATGCAAAAGCTCGCCAGGTGTTTGTTCGTGGTTTCGATAAGGAAGATGTAGGACAAACAGCAGCGAATATTCGTGAACTTCGCCCACCTGAACCATATCATGGCAAGGGTTTGCATTACCTGGGCGAGAAAATCCGCCGTAAACCCGGTAAGTCTGGAAAGGCGAAGTAGAATTATGGCTAATAAAACTCGTTTTGCTGCCCGCACGCGGCGACATATCCGTGTCCGCAAGCAAGTTGATGGGACCGCCCAGCGACCCCGTCTCTGCGTCTATCGTAGTCTGTCTGAGATCTATGTTCAGGTCATCGATGATCAAAGTGGAAACACACTTACATCCGCTTCGACGATTGATCCTGAACTGCGTGAAAAAATGAAGGGTCTCGATAAATCCAAGCAAGCGCAGTTGGTGGGCAAGGCTATTGCCGAACGTGCCAAGGGAAAGGGCGTAAATTCTGTCGTTTTCGACAGAGGTGGTTTTCGCTATATGGGTCGGGTGAAAGCTTTGGCCGAAGGTGCGCGCGAAGGTGGCCTGGAATTTTAAGGCTAAGTGGAGACATATATGACAAATTACCAGGTATCTGAGTTCGAACAACAATCCGTTGAGCAGCCACTCGATGAGCGCGTTATTGAGATCGCCCGCGTTGCGAAAGTTGTAAAAGGCGGTCGGCGCTTCCAATTCCGCGTTACGATCGTTATTGGAGACAATAATGGCAAAGTTGGAATGGGTGTTGGCAAAGCTAACGCTGTTCCGGACGCCATGCGCAAAGCCACTGAACGTGCTCATAAGCACTTGCATAAAGTTATCCTGGCCCGCACAACGGTGCCCCATGAAGCTGTCGGTCGAGTTGGCGGAGCTGAAGTCCTTCTAAAACCTGCTTCTCCGGGAACAGGCGTTATCGCAGCCGGTGGTGTACGTGCTGTATTGGAAGCTGCAGGTGTACGTGACATCCTGACCAAGTCGATGGGTAGCGCCAATGTTTTGAATGTGGTTCAGGCAACCTTCCAGGCTCTTGATATGATGAAATCTGCCCAGGAAGAGGCAGCCCGACGCGGCAAACCTGTCAGTGAACTCCTTCCTTTCTGGGAGAGGAGAAAGAGCAATGGTTAAGACAAAAACCACACCCAAAACAATAAAAGTCACACTTGTACGCAGTGCCATCGGTTTTCCAAAGAACCAGAAGAATACTGTCCTGGCTTTGGGTTTGCACCGCATACATCAGACTGTGGAACATAATGACACCCCGGCTTTGCGGGGGATGTTAAATAAGGTGATCCACCTGTTAAAAGTTGAAGAATAGGGAAGAACATGAAACTGAATGATCTGCAACCCAATCCAGGCTCCAAGAAAAACCGCAAGCGCGTTGGTCGCGGGACAGGCTCCGGTACCGGTAAGACTTCTGGACGTGGTACAAAAGGCCAGAACTCGCGCGCCGGATCTGGTGGACACCTGTACAGACAAGGTGGAAACCTGCCTTTCTTCCGCCGCTTGCCATTCCTCCGTGGATATGGATTTACTCCCCCCAACCAGGTGGAATATTATGAAGTAAACCTGGAAAAACTGGCTGATTTTGCGGCGAATACAGAGATCACTCCTGAAAGTCTCCTGGATGCCCAGTTGATCCATAATTTACGCTCGCCGATCGCAATCCTGGGGCGAGGTGAGGTCAAGAATCCCCTCAAAGTTCGCGTCCATCGCGTAACCAAAAGCGCCCGGGAAAAAATTGAAGCTGCTGGCGGTAGCGTGGAGATAATTGCCTAAGTTATCAGGACGAGGAGAGATATGAAATCCACTTTTTCTGCGTGGCGCTATCTTTGGAAATCGCAAGATATCCGGAATAAACTGCTCGTGACATTGGCACTGCTGGTCGTTTACCGTCTGGCTGCCAATGTCCCCGTCCCGGGCATTAATACCACGGCTCTGGCTGCCATGCGTGCAAATTTGGGAGCATCTGGAACATTTTTCGATTTCCTCGATATGCTTTCAGGTGGAACGGTCTCCAGTTTTTCATTGCTGGCCATGGGCGTTTATCCATACATTACAGCCCAGATCATACTTCAATTGTTGGTCCCGATTATTCCAGCATTACAGCGCCGGATGGAGGATGATCCACGTGAAGGCCGCAAATGGATGGAAAAGTGGACCTATTACCTGGCTGTACCTATGGCTGCGCTTTCGGCTATCGGTCAGATCAATATCTTCAATTCCATATCTGTAAAAAGTGGTGGGGCGAAGATCCTGGATTTTGGTCTTACACCTTCCCTGGTGCTCCCTTCCATTGCCATGTTAACCAGCATGATCGCAGGAACGATGTTCGCCATCTGGTTGGGAGAATTGATCTCCGAGTATGGTATTCGCGGACAGGGACTTTCGCTTATCATTTTTGCAGGTATTGTCTCAAAAATGCCCAATAACCTCAGGACAATTTTGCTTGATCAGCAAAATCGTTGGTTCATGCTTACCTTTACTGTCATCCTGATCCTTCTGACGATCTTTGCGATCGTATTTGTGCAGCAGGGTCGCCGCAATGTACCTGTCATGTACCCGGGTCGGCGAATGGGAAATCGCATGTCGATGCCGGTTAAAGGCACCTTACCATTAATGGTTAATATGTCTGGAATGATCCCACTCATATTTTCGAGTGCATTCCTGCAATTCCCTGCCATCCTTGCCAGCTACTTTACACAATCAACGACTACCTGGGTGGCAAATTTTGCCACTTCAGTGAGCAATCTTTTCAACGGTGGTCACTGGTTTTATTGGCTGCTTTATTTCCTGATGGTTGTCGGTTTTACATTCTTCTACACCGATGTTTTGTTCTCACAACAAAACTATGGCGAAAATCTGAAGAAAATGGGTGCACAGATCCCGGGTGTAAACCGGGGTGCGCCTACCCAAAAATATCTCACCAAAGTTCAGCGTCGGATCACTCTTCCCGGGGCTTTATTTCTCGGTTTGGTAGCCATTATGCCATTCCTTGTTCAGTTCATTCTACCGCAGGGTGGAACGCGAACTTCGAGCTTGTTCCTTGTTTCATCTGCCGGTTTGTTGATCGTCGTCGGTGTGGTCCGGGATACATTCCTTAACATCGACGCTGAATTGAAATTGCACGGTTACGAAGATTCGCTCCTGGTTCGTTAACATGGATTGAGAATGCCAACCTACATCGTTTTGATCGGTCCACCAGGTGTTGGAAAAGGTACCCAGGCAAAGATAATTGCGGAAAAAACAGGATTACCGCATATTTCTTCAGGTGACTTATTTCGGGAAAACATCAGAAATGACACCGAACTGGGTAAGTTGGCACAGTCATACATAAATAAAGGTGAACTGGTTCCAGACAGTGTAACAATTTCCATGGTACGGGAACGTTTGAATGAGCCTGATTGTGTGAATGGAGTTTTGTTGGATGGTTTTCCCCGAACACCCACCCAGGCAGAAGAACTCGAAAAGATCCTGGTTCAGTTCCATGGCAAAGTGAACCATGTTCCTTACATTTCAGCCTCCAGCGAGACCTTGATAGAAAGGTTAAGCGGACGTCTAACCTGTCGAGATCACGGACATGTTTTTCACAGCAAATACAATCCACCCAGGGTCACGGGAAAATGCGACCTGGACGGTTCGGAACTGTATTTGCGGGATGATGATAAAGTTGACACGGTCACTCGCCGTATCCAGGTCTATTTCGATCAAACCTCACCTTTGATTGAGTATTATCGAAAGCGTGGATTGTTGGAAGAGATCAATGGCGCCAGACCGATCGAAGAAGTGACGGCTGATATTTTGAAAATAATAGGAACCGGACAGGCATGAATTGGGCCGGTCAGGTAAATATTAAGACCACAGCTGAGATCATGCTGATGCGTGAAGCTGGGCGAATAAATGCACTCACGCTGGCTGCTGTGAAAGAACTTTTACAACCTGGTGTTACTACCGCAGACCTCAACGCGGCTGCTGAGGAAACCTTGCGGAAAAATGGTGCATATTCACCTTTCAAGAATTATGGTCATCCGCCATATCCGGCTTCCATCACCGTGAGTATTAATGAGCAATTGGTGCATGGGATACCGGGGAAAAGAAAATTGAAGGAAGGTGAGATCGTTTCTGTCGACTGCGGAGCTGTCTTTGAAGGCTACGTAGGTGATTCTGCCTTTACTGCTGGAATTGGTGAAATTTCACAGGAAGCCCGATCACTCCTGGAGACGACCGAAAAAGCACTTTATATTGGCATCGATCAGATGCACACCGGAAAGTTTACGGGAGATGTCTCCTCTGCCATCCAGAGGTATGTGGAAGGAAAGGGATATCACGTAACCCGGGAATATACGGGACACGGCGTTGGAAGGCAGATGCATGAAGGTCCCCAAGTTCCAAATTATGGAACACCAGGGACAGGCATACAACTGCGACCAGGAATGACCATAGCCCTGGAACCGATGGTGCTGGTGGGCACCCACAAGACTCGTGTCCTGGCTGACCAGTGGACAGTTGTATCAGTAGACGGATCATTGACGGCACATTTTGAACATTCTGTTGCAGTCACCGATGGAGAACCTCTTATCCTGACAGTCCTTTGATCCGGGCTGAGTAACTAAAATCTGGACGGAAGTTGGAAAAGAAAGTATAATTTACCTTTTGGCTGGAAAGCCATATGTGTTGGTCGAGGAGAAGTGCAATTATGAAAGTTTCACCATCTATACGTAAACGTTGCGCAAAATGCAAGGTCGTGAAGCGCAAACGCAGATTGTTCATAATCTGCGAGAATCCTAAGCATAAACAACGACAAGGATAAGTTAAATTATGGCGAGAATTGAAGGTGTTGATCTTCCGCGAAACAAGCGGGTCGAAGTCGGGTTGACCTATATTTTTGGTATCGGTCCCACACGAGCCAGGGAAGCACTGGCTGCTACTGCGATAAGTCCGGATACACGCGTTAAGGATTTAACCGAAGCAGAAGCAACCTCTCTTCGTGAATATATTTCTAAGAACTGGAAAGTAGAAGGCGATCTGCGCCGCTACGAACAGTTAAATATCAAGCGTTTAATAGAGATTGGCTGTTATCGGGGACTGCGACATCGTCGTAGTTTACCAGTCCGTGGGCAGCGAACTCGCACGAACGCTCGCATCCGTAAAGGCACCAAGAAAACGGTTGCTGGTCGTGGTCGACGTCGTGGCGGCAAGAAATAAGCCTGTCAGGATATCAATAGGTTAAAGAGGTATTATGGCTCAAAATGTTCGTTCTACGCGTCGTACTGGTGGTGCTAAAAAGGTGAAGCGCTCACTGTCTGTAGGGCAGGTGCATATCTTTGCTTCATTCAACAACACCATTGTTACAATTTCGGATACCGATGGAAATACACTGACTTGGGGAAGCAGCGGATCAGCCGGGTTCAAGGGATCTCGAAAGAGTACCCCCTTCGCCGGTCGATTGGCTACAGAACAGGCTATTAAAGCCGCCCAGGCCATGGGTATTCAGGAAGTGGATCTGTTCGTGAAAGGACCAGGCCCGGGTCGCGAGTCAGCCATCCGTGCTGTCCAATCCATGGGAGTAAAAGTGCGCTCCATATCGGATATAACACCGGTTCCACATAACGGCTGCCGTCCTCCGAAGAAACGCCGCGTTTAGTCAGGTAAAGAGAGGTTAGAACAATATGGCAAGAGCTATTGGTCCGGATTGTAAATTGTGCCGGCGTGAGGGTGAAAAATTATTTCTAAAGGGAGAACGCTGTTTTACTCCCAAGTGTTCATTTGATCGGCGAGCTTACGCCCCAGGTGCGCATGGAAAATCCATGCAAGGTGGTGGTGGACAACGCCGAGGTGGTACTGGGCGCGTATCAGATTATGCCCGCCAATTACGTGCCAAGCAGAAAGCACGTCGTGTTTACGGAGTTCTGGAACGCCAATTCCGTCGTTATTATGGCATCGCATTGCATCAACGTGGTGTTTTAACAGGTCTGGGATTACTGCAAACGCTTGAATCACGCCTGGACAATGTGGTCTTCCGATTGGGATTTGCCAGCAGTCGTGACCAGGCTCGCTTATTGGTCAGCCATGGTCATTTCACTGTAAATGGTCGTCGTATCGATGTACCATCCATGTTGACTGGTGCGGGTGACCAGATTGCAGTCTGCGAAGGGTCACTTAAGACCACGTATTTCAAAGAACTTCCGGCATTTGCCGAAGCTCGTAATACTCCAATGTGGGTGAGTCGGGACCTGAAGAATCTTTCCGGCAGCGTTTTACGTTTACCAGAACGCGCTGAGATCGATGCAAACCTGGATGAGCAGTTGATCGTCGAGTACTACTCACGATAACCGGGATCTTGGTTTATTAACATACAAGGTGTGCAATTATGCACCAGGGAGAGGTGAACCATGACGGGTATTAGTAATATGGTCATGCCAAAAATTGAACGGGAAGCGGAAGCCCGAAATTACGGCAAGTTCGTGATCAGCCCGCTGGAACAGGGTTATGGAATGACCCTTGGGAATGCGATGCGCCGGGTTTTGCTTTCATCGTTGGAAGGCTTCGCGGTCACATCCGTTCGTATTTCAGATGTGCTGCACGAGTTTAGCGATATTCCAGGCGTGCGGGAAGATGTGCTACAGGTAATGTTGCAGATCAAACAACTACGACTGGTTTTACACGATGTCGATACCACACGCATGCATCTGGATGTTCGTGGAGAAGGTATTGTCACTGCTGCGGATATTATTACGCCTCCGGAGCTTGAGATCGTAAATCCAGACCTGTATCTGTTTACTGCAGATAGCCCCAAGACGCGTTTGGATATCGAATTTACAGTTGAACGAGGTCGTGGTTATTCTCCAGCCAATGAACGCGGAGGACATTTGCCAATAGGCGAACTACCAGTGGATGCCATTTTTGGCCCGATCAAGCGTGTAAATTGGGAAATGCAGTCGGCACGTGTTGGTCAGAGCACCAACTATGACAAACTCATCCTTGAGATCTGGACGGACGGAACGCTCTCACCTGAAAAAGCCATGAGCACAAGTGCGAAGATTTTGATGGAGCACTTGCGCTATATCGCTGGAGTAAGTGAGGAAACCCTGGCCATTTCCATTGAAAAAGAGATCTCCAGTTCAGGTTTGACGAGTGAAGTGGCTGAAACTCCGGTGGAATCGTTGGATCTTTCAGTCCGGGTCTTCAATTCACTTAAACGGACCGGGATCACCACTGTAGGCGATGTATTGGATCTGCTTGAAAAAGGTGACCAGGCGGTTATGTCCATCCGGAATTTTGGTGAGAAGAGCCTGGATGAACTTCGCCAGCGGATGATCGAAAAAGGCTATATGAAAGATGAAACTCAGAAAGAGTTGGAGTAGTTAGACATGCGACACCAAGTAGCAGGATATAAACTTAATCGTAGCAAGGGTGCAAGAAACGCCCTGCGTCGTAATTTGATCAAACAATTATTCATTCATGAACGCATCCAGACAACGGAAACCAAAGCTGCGGCGATCCGTGCGGAAGCAGAAAAAATGATCACTACAGCTCGTAATTCTATAGAAAGCACTGAATCTGAAAAAGTGGCTGCCCGCCGTTTGATCGCAGCCAAACTGGTCGATCATGCAGTGATCAATAAGCTCTTTGATGAAATAGCTCCTCGCTTTGTTGGACGTCCCGGTGGATATACCCGTGTCATGAAATTGGGTCCACGAATGGGTGATGCCGCCAATATGGTTTTGCTCGAGCTTGTTGAAGAATAGTAGGTTTTCACGACTTTCGGGTCGGATGAAAGACGGTGAGAACCGTCATTACAATGGCACGTTACCAGATTAAATTAACTTACGATGGCACAGGTTTCGCTGGCAGCCAGCGACAGTTAAAAACCCGGACAGTTCAAAGGGAGCTCGAAAAAGCTCTTAAAAAATTGGACTGGAGAGGAAAATCTGTCATGATTGCTGGACGAACGGATACCGGAGTTCATGCCAGCGGGCAAGTGGCGGCATTTGACCTGGATTGGAAGCACACACTTGACGATCTCGGAAATGCCTTGAACGCTGCTTTACCTAAGGATATGGCTGTAAGGGAAATTCAAAGCGTTGCCGATGGTTTCCATCCTCGCTTTGATGCAACCTCCCGGAGGTATTGCTACCGGTTATTCTGCAAACCTGACAGAGATCCTTTGCGGGAACGATATGCGTGGCGGGTTTGGCCGGCAGTCAATGACCTGCAGGATTTGTCCGCAATCTGGCCAGGTGAGCATGATTTTGCAGCTTTCGGTAGCCCCCCAAAGCCCGGAAACAGTACAGTGCGTACGGTAATGGCTGCAAAATGGCGCTTGGTGAACGAAGAATGGCAGTTTGAAATACAAGCCAATGCCTTTCTTTATCATATGGTGCGCAAGATCGTACATGCTCAGGTGGCAGTTGGCCAGGGAAGGATCTTGAAAGAAGATCTTCTCCAGGCGCTCGAGAACCAAACCAATTTGCCTTCTGGTTTGGCACCGGCACATGGGTTGACCTTGGTCGAAGTAAGTTATGATGTCCTGGAATGATTAGTCTGAAATTGGAGAGACAAAGTGTATAAATCGTATTATCCAAAAGCTGCTGAAATAGATCGTGAATGGGTTTTGGTGGATGCCAAAGACCAGAATTTGGGTCGTCTGGCAACCCAGGTCGCTTCGATCCTGCTTGGCAAGCATAAACCAACATTCACACCGGGTGTGGAAATGGGAGATTTTGTGGTTCTGATCAATGCCGCACAGATCACTGTTACCGGTACCAAACTGGATGAAAAAATGTATCATCATCATTCGGGTTTCCCGGGCGGTTTGAAATCGGTCACCCTGCGTGATCAATTGAAGAGACACCCAGACAGAGTGATCTCCTCCGCGGTGTGGGGTATGCTCCCGCACAATAAAATGGGGAAACATCTCCTAAAAAAACTGAAGATCTATGCTGGTGCTGATCACCCTCATGGAACCCAAAACATTAAAAAGGTTATCTAGATAGTAGTGGAGCAGAAAGGATCTTATGACTGTTCAATATTTTGAAGGCGTTGGACGCCGAAAAGAAAGTGTGGCCCGTGTTCGATTGATGAGCGGATCAGGTAACTTTGTAGTCAATGACAAAGAAGCTCAAGCATTTTTCACAAGACTGGGTGATTACGAAGCCATCCTGGCTCCTCTAAAGGCTGCTGGCGAAGACTTGAAATCATACGATATTTCTGTCCATCTAAACGGCGGGGGTGTCACAGGGCAGACGGATGCAGTTGTTTTGGGTCTAGCTCGTGCTTTGGCTTTGTTCAATCCAGATTGGAAAATTGCAATGCGCAAGGGTGGTTTTCTAACCCGCGACGCTCGTATTAAGGAACGCAAGAAACCAGGTCTGAAGAAAGCCCGCAAGGCTCCAACATACACCAAGCGTTAATATTGTTATGGGCAGAAAATGCCCTGAAAATTTCAACCGCAGAGCCCGCGGAGTACATGGAAAAAGTATCGTTTCTACGTACCCTGTGTGCTCTGGGTTGCGTTTAAGGAGATGGCATGGCTGGAATAACGATAATTGGGCTTGGGCCAGGAAATTCCTCCCAGATTACCCGGGAAGCCTGGGAAGAAATCTGTAATGCAAAAGAACTTTGGTTGCGAACCCGTCAGCATCCAACCATTGCTTTTCTGCCTGATACAGTTCATCTCGAATCCTTTGATGATCTTTATGATGCTGGCGAATCATTTGAAGGTGTGTATTCTGCCATCGTTAAGAAAATTCTAGATCTGGGAAAGCGGGAACAGGGTGTGATCTATGCTGTTCCAGGGGATCCTTTCATCGCAGAGGCAACCGGCCCGGAAATTACTCGGCAGGCTCGCCTGGCAGGGATAAATATCCGCATCATCAACGGACTGTCTTTCCTGGAACCTGCCTTCTCCGCTCTTGGACTGGATCCATTTCCACAATTGACATTGGTGGATGCGCTCGAATTGAGCCTGAGAAATATTCCTTCATTCCCGGTGGATAAACCCGCCCTGGTAGCTCAAATATATTCCCGCCTGGTTGCTGCTGAGGTAAAAACAACACTTAACAGTATCTATCCGGACGAACACCTGGTCACCTTGGTACATTCTGCAGGAACTTCGCAAGAGATAGTTGAGGTATTACCTTTATTTGAGATCGATCGAAGCCCACATATCGGTTTGCTTACCATTCTTTATGTCCCACCGTTAGGACCAGGCACTTCTTTCGAGGCTTTTCAAGAGATCGTTGCCCGATTGCGAGCACCGGATGGCTGCCCATGGGACCGCGAACAGACTCATGAATCCTTGCGACCGCATCTATTGGAAGAGGCATATGAAACCCTGGCTGCAATGGATTCTAATGAACCGCAACAGATGGCTGAAGAATTTGGTGACCTATTACTCCAGATCGTTTTGAATGCCCAGATCGGCAGTGAAGAAGAAGGATTTTCCATGGTGGATGTCTTTAAAGGGATCCATGACAAGATCATCCGCCGCCACCCGCACGTGTTTGGGAATATTCAGGTCGCAGGTGTCGAGAATGTGCTACAAAACTGGGAAAAACTCAAAGCGGATGAAAGAAAGACCAATGGGGATTCCCAAAAAGGCATTTTGGATGGAGTTCCTCTAGCTCTACCAGCCCTCATCCAGGCTCATGAATACCAGGATCGGGCAGCGCGGGTCGGGTTTGATTGGCCACAGATCGAGGGTGTCATGGAAAAGATCGTAGAGGAAATTGGTGAGGTTAAGCTTGCTTCCAACCAAACTGAACTGCAAGATGAGCTCGGTGATCTCTTCTTTGCCCTGGTGAACCTGGCACGCTGGAAGAAAGTGGACGCGGAATCTTCTTTAAGAAGTACAAACCTAAAATTTAAGAAGCGTTTTGCTCACATCGAGGAATTAGCGCGCAAGCAAGGCAAGAAAGTTTCCGATCTCTCGTTGGATGTGATGGAAGCAGCCTGGCAGGAAGCGAAAATCATTCGATAGGTGCGTGGGTCAATCTTCTTTTTATAAAAAAGAAAGAAAACGATTTCAGGTGATATTAATATTCAATACCTTCACCAGGAACGCATAGATATCCGCGTATTCCGAGATCCAAATGGAAGTAGGTTTGCCCATCCCGTGACCAGCACGCGTTTGGATCCTAATAAATATGGGAGGCTCGCCTGTCTGACAGGCTTGCAGAGTGGCGGTGAATTTGAAGGAATGACCCGGCACCACGCGGTCGTCATGGTCGGCAGTTGTAACCAGGGTTGCAGGGTATTGTGTACCCGGTTTCAGGTTATGCAATGGTGAATAAGCGATCAGGGTCTTGAACTGCTGCAGGTCATCCGATGAGCCGTAGTCGCTGACCCATGCCCACCCGATCGTGAACTTGTGGAAGCGCAGCATATCCATTACACCAACAGCCGGCAGGGCAGCTCCGAATAAGTCAGGTCTCTGTGTCATGCAGGCACCCACCAACAGACCGCCATTGGAACGTCCTTCGATCGCCAGTTTGGGAGTGCTGGTGATCTTTTCCCGGATCAACCATTCAGCGCAGGCGATAAAATCGTCAAAGACATTTTGTTTTGTATGGATCATGCCTGCCTGGTGCCATTCCTCCCCATACTCGCTTCCACCACGCAGGTTCCCGACCGCAAGTACTCCTCCCAACTCCATCCAGATCAGCCGGTGAATGGCAAAAGCAGGCGTTTGGGCCAGGTTGAATCCGCCATACCCATAAAGGATGGTTGGATTACTCGCGTTCTTCGCCATATCCTTACGATGGATCAAGAACATTGGTACCCGTGTGCCATCCTTGCTGGCGACGAATACCTGGTCTGTTTCATATCCTGATAGATCGAAATGAATGGGCGGTTGGAAAATTACCTGGCTCTTTCCAATAAGAAAATCATAGCAGAAGATGGTTAAAGGATAAATAAAGGAATGGAAAGCGAAAAACATCTCATGGTCATCCCGTTCACCATGCAGACTCGGTTCGTATGCCACCATTACTGAACCAAGCGTGGGCAGCTTCACTTCACCTGAGGGGCTCCCGTCCAGTTTGAATAATTCAATCATATCGTGCGCATCTTTCATATAGATAATTACGAATTGGTCGTGAATGATCTGGGCGGATTGAAGAACTGAATCTGTCTCTGATATTACCGTTTTCCAATTATCCCGTTCCGGATGAGCGATATCGATGGAGATCACCCGCCCGCGGGGGGAACCCAAGTTGGTGGTGAAATAGAACATTGTGTCATCATTCCCAATAAAATCAAAAGTTGCTTCCAGGTCTGGAATTAGTTCCACAACTTCTGAATCGCTCACAAGATCCTTATAAAAAAATCGATTGCGTGTATCCGTACCATGGGAAATGTATATAAGCAGGTAACACCCATCATTACTGATCTTTGTCCCAAATCCCCATTCAGAGTGATCTGGGCGATCGTAGACTAGGAGATCATCAGCCTGGGAAGTGTTTCGACGATGAAAGTAGATCTTCTGGTTGTAGTTGGCTTCCTGGAAAGTTTCACCTTCCTTAGGGGCAGGGAAGGGACAATAATAAAAACCAGTACCGTCTTTGCTCCAGGAGGCGTTTGAAAACTTGCTCCACTCCAAAGTTTCCGGCAGATCCTGGTTAGAATCCACGGAACGGATGTGCCAGGTTTGCCAGTCTGAACCGCTGGTTGAAATGGCATAAGCGAGCCATTTTCCATCTCGACTGACCGACCAGCTATTAAGGGCAACCGTTCCATCCGTTGAGAGTGAATTGGGGTCCAGGAGAATTCGTGGGGTTTCCGTGATCGATTCGGACACATGCAAAATATCCTGATTCTGCAAGCCGCTGTTCCGAAATTGAAATAATCGCCCGCCTTTTTTGAATGGGGAGGAGGCTTTTGAGTAATCCCATAATTGAGTCAAACGTTCATGGATTTGTGCCCGGGCTGGAATTTTTTCCAGGAAAGCGAATGTCAATTCATTCTGCTGTCGGATCCATTCCAGGGTTTCTGGTGAATCAACATTTTCCAACCAGCGATACGGGTCTGCAACCATGGTCCCTTGATAATTATCGATCTGGTTAACTTTCTTTGCAGGTGGGTAATCTATTCTTGGCATTTGGATCTCCAGGGTAATTGTTGCTTATGGATAGAATGGCTTAGTCTGAACCAACCAGATGCAAATTATACCGTCATGTTTATTATTATGTGCCTGCCTACCTCACATCGAGATGGGGTGGATGAGAAAGTTTAATTTGAATCATTCAGGTCTTGTTAATTAACTTGATACATAAGTATCCATTGGTACTGGTAAGGAATATTTTAAGGAATTTTTCGACCATTCCTCTTGTAATGGCTTTGCTTATATGTTAGAATATTTTGAATTTCCCGATATGCAGGGGGTGGTAAAATCACATGCGGCACATATGGCGGCTACATTTGTTCTATAAATGGAGATTTTTATGCGATGTCCGTACTGTCAAATGAATAACTCGAAGGTATTGGATACCACGCATGACAGTCATGGTGGTATTCGCCGCCGCAGAGAGTGCCTGGAATGTGGGCAACGATTTAGCAGCCTTGAACGACCCATCCTGGCGACACCACTGATCATTAAACTGGATGGGTCCCGCGAAGAGTTCGAACGGGAAAAAATGGCACGCGGGATCAGGATCTCCTGCGCCAAGCGCCCGGTCTCAGCAGCAGATATAGAACGTCTGATTGGCAGCGTGGAAGCAGATTTACAAAAACTGGGGAAATCCGAAATTTCTTCCCGCGTTGTCGGCGATATGGTAATGAATGGTTTAAAAGATCTTGATCAAATTGCTTATATCCGCTATGCGATCGTATATTTGCGATTAGATGACTTGCACGCTTTACGAAGCGAAATCGACCAGCTTTTAGAGCTTTAACGGAGATTAAATAATGGTAACCAAAGCTGCTTCTATCCAGGAAGGTCAGTATTCTACTCCCCTTATGCCGGATAATTTGCCTGCCGTGGAATTAACTGAAAATGCCCGCCAGGTGTTGATCAAGCGTTACGTCCGCCGTGGTGAAAAAGGAGAACCAGCGGAGACACCGGAAGAAATGTTCTGGCGGGTGGCTTACAATATTGCAAAAGTAGAAGAAGCCTGGGGAAAAGATGTGATGACCCTGGCAAGAAAGTTCTACAGCATCCTGACTACCAAAAAATTCTTCCCTAATTCACCAACCTTTACCGGGGCTGGCACTCCGCTGGGACAGTTGGCTGCCTGTTTTGTACTTCCTATCAGCGATGATATGGGGCGGGACCAGGCTGGTATTTTCCAAACCTTGCGGGATGCCGCACTGATCCAACAAACTGGAGGGGGAAATGGCTTTTCATTTGCACGAATACGCCCGAAAGGGTCACACGTAAAATCATCTGCCGGGCAGG
>Ga0315268_10002790_pt1 | contig 19536 bp, 15 predicted proteins | sample C1_top_MG_FD_204535 | JGI IMG/M metagenome (GOLD analysis project Ga0315268, IMG submission 204535) | Sediment microbial communities from Yellowstone Lake, YNP, Wyoming, USA - C1_top | ecosystem: Environmental > Aquatic > Freshwater > Lake > Sediment | place: USA: Wyoming | collected 2017-08-01
ACCATCACTGGCATAGGCCGCCGTGATGTTGTCGCTGTTCTTGATCCCTTCAATGGTCCCTGTGAAGGCCGAGAAGACATCCCCGTAGGTCTTGCTCTGGTTATCCGGCGTCACAGAAAGCGGTGCAGGGTTCACCTTCAGGGTGGCAGTGTTCCAAGTCACAGTGTAGTTGTCCAGCTTGCTATCGGGATCACTTAAGGTTGCCGTGATGGGATAATCACCAACCGTCGCTGTGGCTGCCGCACCATCACTGGCATAGGCCGCCGTGATGTTGTCGCTGTTCTTGATCCCTTCAATGGTCCCTGTGAAGGCCGAGAAGACATCCCCGTAGGTCTTGCTCTGGTTATCCGGCGTCACAGAAAGCGGTGCCTTTAGCACGGTGATCGTCACAACCTTCGAAACACTGTTGTAGTTGTCCTTGTCCGTCGGGGTGAAGTCCACGCGCAATTTCTGGTTTTCGCCTGCATTCAGCACCGTACCGACGTCAGGTGTGTACGCAAACGTCCCCTCTACCGAAGCGGTGGCATTGAGCTGTGTCCCATCCAATGCTGTCCCATACCCGATATTCTGCGGATTTTTCCAGATGATCTCCGGTGTCGCCTTGCTCACAGATAAGGTCACGTATGTAGAGGTGGCTGTCCCACATGAGTTGCTCACCACCACATGATAAACACCAGCATCGCTGATCACGACTGAGGAGATTGTATAGCTAGTATTTGTCGCCTCAGAAATTTCATTATCATTCTTGTACCATTGGTATGAAAGCGGTGCAGTTCCGCTGGCAGTCACCGAAAAAGTCACAAGCTCTCCGACCGTCTTAGCTGCACCGGTTGGCTGGATAGATATCGAAGGCCCTGTGCACGGTAGTTGGTATTGAAGGGTGACCGTCGTAGTGGTATTGGCGTCCCCTGCATTACCGGATATCGTAGTAGATCCTACATAAACATATCCATTTACAGTCTGCTGAATCTCCTTGATCTCAAATAAGGTATTTGGTTTTACAGCATAAGATTGTGTTGTGCTCCCACCATTGGTTTGAGTGTTTCCATTTGCTAGTATACGGGTGATCTTAAAGGATCCTCCGATTGCACCTGGAGGATCAGCAGTGACATTTACCATAGCCTGCGGTGGTGAATCCGTAAACGTCCCAGTCTGAGAAACACCCGAGGATAAACCATTGGCCGTGTAGGTATATTCCCCCACCGCTGATTCATCCCCCGACAACGTCACCTGGCAAGACCATGCCCCATTTTCATCTGCCGTCCCTTCACAAGATGATGAATACCCGTTTGGTCCGCTGACATTCACGCGTATCGTTTCGCCTGGTTGGAAACCAGCGCCATCACTATTATCTCCGGAGATCGTGACCATACTTCCGGGTGGATAATCTGGCTGGTCAGTCCATACCGCCGCCAGGGCGGTGAGCGGTGTGAGCGCCAAGGCAATGATCATCACTGCTGCGAGAGCTAAGAAGAAATTCCGTTTCATACAAGACCTCCCTAAAACTGAAATAGATGGATTTAACCCCTACACAAGAAAACAAAAAACCGGATGCAAAATTGCCAGCCGGTTTCGCTATTGGCTCCCTGAACCTCTCTCCGGGTGTTCCCCCTGGAAAAGCGACCAGATTAGATGCTCAGATCAACGCCGCTGAAAGACACCTGAATTTTTAAAACTGGGATAGGAACATATTTATAACCAAACTGCAAAGTTATTTTATCCCAACCTTGTGATTATAGTTTAGCACATATTCAGGACTTGTCAATAGGTTTTTGAATTTTGATAGGAGTCTGCGCCTGGCTCTTGATTTCTGGCCTTCTCAATGTGATAATTCTCACAGGATGGTGATCTGCGTCACTGAGCAGCCCTGCTGAACTGCTGCAGATCCGTCACAGGCAGTCTCTTTTTTCAATTTTCGCAACCCGATTTCCTCCAGGAACTTTAACTATGACCCTTGTACCTCCCTTTCCAGAATTGGACGAGTTGATCGAAGTGATTGGCGAAGCCGGTCAACGCATCTCCGAGATCGAAGCCAGCGAGGGTGCCGCTGGCAATATCTCCATCTACATTGGCTGGCCGATCGAGCCGCGCCGCCGTTTCCCCATCACCGAGACCATCGAGCTGCCACTGTCTGTCCCTGAGCTGGCCAGCAAAGCCTTCCTGGTGACCGGCTCTGGCCGGCGGCTGCGCGAGATCATCCACGCCCCTACTGCCAACCTGGGCTGCCTGGTGGTGGCGGAAGGTGGACGTACCGGCCAACTGCACACTTCTCCCGGCCGGCTGTTCACCCAACTGACCAGCGAGTTTAACTCGCACCTGGCAGTACACGCCGACCAGGTGTGCCTGACCGGCACCAATTTCCACGCCGTGGTGCACGCCCAGCCGTTGCACCTGACCTACCTCAGCCACATCCCCCGCTACCAGGACGAGCGCTACCTGAACCAGCATTTATTGCGCTGGCAACCGGAGCTGATCGTCCAACTGGCGGATGGCATCGGCTACATTCCCTTTGCGGTACCGGGATCGCAGAACCTGATGAACGCTAACATCCAGGCCCTGCGCAACCACCGTCTGGTGGTGTGGGGCAAGCACGGGGTGATGGCCCGCTCGGATCTCTCGGTCAAGCGCGCTTCGGACCGCATCGAATACGCCGAGACCGGCGCACGCTACGAATATATGAACTTGGTCAACGGCGAGATGGCTGAAGGGCTTTCAGCAGAGGAGGTACGTGCCATCTGCGCGGCCTTCCAGATCCAGCAGGAGATTTTTTGAACCGGCAGCCCTCACCAAGCATCTCAGGTGACATTCACTCATCGGTAACCACCCTGCGCTACACCTTTGCCGGCCAGACCGGCTACCTGATCACACCGCAGAACGCCGGGCACGCCTTGCTGGCTCTGCGCCACAGCGCCGGGGTCGATCCCTGGCAGGATACCGGCCTGCACTTTCACAGTGTAGCGGAAGAATATTACCTTCTTCTGCAGGGCGAGCTAGACTTCATCATCTCCAACCACTTGCTGAAGCTGCGCCCGCGCCAGGTGCTGCTCATCTGGCCGGGCATCCCGCACGCCGTGGCTGGAGGGCAGGGGCCGATCGAGCATTTTGTGCTGCGCGCCCCGGCCCCGGAGGATCGCCAGAGCACTGGGGGCCTCCCCAGTCTGCTCGCCCCGCTCCCAGACTGGGAACCTGGCTTCCTTCAGGAGAAGTGGGGCACCCGCATCCCGCTGGAGGAGCCGCACCACCAGAACTGCTGGCTGTTCGGGAGCGGAAGTGCCCGCATAACCACCCGCCACCTGGCCCTGGCCTACCTGGATTTCGCCACCCACGAAGCTGCCAACGCCGGGATCGGGACGCGCCACCGCCTGCACTGGCACCGGAAGGCATGGGAATACTACGCCGTATTTGCCGGGAGCAAGACCCTGCAGATTGAAGACGAAATGGTGACGATCCGGCCCGGCGAGATCCTGGCCGTGCCGCCCGGAACCCGCCACACGCTGGCCAGCCGCCAGGCACCTTACCGGGGGATGACCTTCCGCGTCCCGCTGCCGGAAAGCGATGATAAGGTGGAGGATTGAAGATCTTCCTCAGGCTTCACAGGCGGGTGAAGGCATCCACCGCCGCTCCAAACAGGGCCGAGTTGGGCAGCGACTCCTTCACCACCCGCAGGTCGCGCCTCGATTCTTCCGACATCAGGTAGTCGCGGATCTTGCGATCAACCCACGGCACGAAATCCGGGTTGGCGTTCACCACGCCCCCGCCCAGCACGATCCTCTGCAAGTCCAGGGTGTTGACCAGCCCACCCAGGTTGATCGCGATCAGGCGCACCACCTGCTCCAGGATGCGGCGCGCTTCAGGGTCGCCAGCCTGGCGGGCCTGGAAGACCAGGGCGGTGGTCACCGGCTGCCCCGCTGCCAGCTCGCTCAGCAGAGGGCTGCGCCCCTGATCAACCGCTGCCTGGCCCTGGCGGGCGATGGCCGGCCCGGCGACGAACGTCTCCAGGCAGCCGCGCCGCCCGCAGCCGCACGGGTAGCCATTGATCTCATCCACCGTGGTGTGCCCGAACGGCCCGGCGTAACCGTGGTAGCCATCGTAGAGCTTGCCATCCAGGAAGAAGTATCCCCCATAGCCGGTACCGACCGTGCACCAGGCAAAGTAGCGGATCCCCTGCGCCGCTCCCCAGGTATGCTCGGCCAGGGTCGCCTGGCGCACGTCCGTGGCTGCCGCCACCGGCAGCCCGAAAGCCTGGCTCAACATCCTCCCAAAGGGCACCCTGCGCCAGTGCAGGTTGGGGATCAGCACCGCCTCGCCGGTCAGCAGGTGAACGTTGCCGCACAGGCTCAGCCCGATTCCGCCCAGATTCCCATCCAAAAGGCGCGCCCGATTCACAAAAGGCGCAATGGCATCGATCAGCCCCTGGGCACTGGCTGACCCATCTGCCTGGAAAGGCACCGGGAAGGTGTGGATGCCATCCCGCACCTGGCCCTGCCGGTCAATCAACGCCAGGGCGGTCTTGGTCCCGCCGATGTCGATCGCCAGGCACAGCTCGGCTTCACCCGGCATGGCTCCTCCCGACCTGGATCGATTGGAACAGCCTCGCGCCCATCCCATCTTCTTTCAAAATATTCTGCGTCCTTGGTGCCTGTACGTCACATCTCGAAAGGATGCTTTTCCACCGCTACCGGCTGGTCCAGCTGCGCCGAGCGTTCGATGCTGGTGAGGATCTCAGTGGCGCGCAACCCATCCAGCCCGGTCGCCAGCGGCTGGCTGCCGCTCCACAGGCAATCGGCGAAGTGGCGGATGCTCTGCGCCCCAAAACCCACCTGGTTGCCATGAATCACCGGCATGAGCGTGGTATCCACGTAGGGCTGGAAAGGGTATCCCTGCGGGGTGCGCTCGCTGTAAACCTCCAGGCTGCGGTTGCTGCTGGTATCGATATACAGCGTCCCCTTGGCTCCCTGCAGCTCGCATTTCAGGTCAAACAGGCTGGGGGTGCTGGCGGCGACGATCCAGGAGTGCTCCAGGTGGGCCACGCCACCGCGCTCAAACTGCAGGATGATCGAGTAAAAATCGGGGGTGTCGATGCCCTGCCCGCTCAGCACGCCGCTGCGCCGGACGGCATAGACCTTGCTGACCTCGTCATCAAACAGCCAGCGCAGGGTATCAACAGCGTGCGGGCCGAGGAACCACAGCACGCTGGAGCGCGCCGCCCAGGAGATATAGCGGGTAGGGACGTAGATAGTGTCGTTCAGCCGGAAGTAGATATATTTCAGCTCGCCGATCTCTCCCGAGCGGATGGTCTGCCGGGCGGTGTAGAAGGCCGGGCTCCAGCGGTTGTGGAAATCGACCATCAGGGTCACTCGAGCTTCCTTTGCCGCCTTCAGGATCTGCAGGCACTCCGCCACCGTGGTCGCCATGGGTTTCTCGACCAGCAGGTGACGCCCGGCCTGCAGAACCGCCAGCGCCGGCGGGCCGTGGGCGAAATCCGGCGTGGCGACCGAGACTGCCTCCACCTCCGGGTTCTGCAACAGCTCCTGGTAGGAGGTGTAAACCCTGGGGATGTGATACTGGTCGGCGACCTGCCGGGCACGCTCTCCATCCAGGTCACAAACTGCCACCAGGTGGACTTTCTCCGCGCTTTCCGAGAGCACCCGGGCATGCAGCTGCCCCCAGATTCCAACCCCAATGATTCCGTAACCGATTGGTTTTTCACGTGCCATATTTTGTTCTCCCTTTTATGAGAATTTACCACGAAGCGCACGAAGAGAAAAAGAATTCTGGTTTCACATAGCCCACGTTCGTGTGATTGATCTTTAAGATTTTATCAAAAAAAACCAAGCTGAACCACCTGATTACCCATTGACTTTTCTCCAGGGGATGGGATAAAATAAACACAATTGAACATATTATTGAGAAAAAGTGTTCATTTCAGCACCAACATTCTTTCAAATCAAGCCTTAAGAGCGGAATCTATGCTAACCGAAGAACGCCGCCAGCAAATCCTGGCCCGGGTGAATGCCAGCCCTGAGGGGGCCATCCAGGTTTCGGAGCTGGCCGAAGCCCTGGGCGTCTCCGGAATGACCATCCGCCGCGACCTGGAGGAGCTGGAGCATAAGGGCCTGCTCAAACGGGTGCACGGTGGGGCGATCTCCTGCCTGGAAGGGCTGGGGCTCACCTGGATCCCGTTTGCCGCCCGGCGTCGGGAATACAGCCAGGAAAAGCAGCAGATCGGCTGGCTGGCTGCTCAACTGGTGCAGGATGGCGAGAAGATCATCCTGGATTCGGGCACCACTACCCTGCAGATTGCCCGCCGACTGGCCGAAAAGCGCGAGCTGTGCCTGGTGACCAACAGCCTGCCGATCAGCGAGGTGGCAGCGCGCTTCCCTCACGCCCGGGTGATCCTGCTAGGAGGGGAGCTGCGCACCGATGAGCTGTGCAGCGTGGGCTCCGTGGCTGCCCAGCAGGTGGCACAGTACTCGGTCGACAAGGCTTTCATCGGGGCCTCCGGATTTTCGATTGAAAGAGGCGCTACCGATTCCCTGCTCCCCGAGGTGGAGGTCAAGCAGGCTATGATGCGCGCCGCCCGCCAGGCGATCCTGGTGGTCGATAGCAGCAAGTGGAATATCGAGCGCTTCATCCGCATCGCAGAGTTAGGCGCCTTTCATACCGTTATCACCGATGACCACCTTCCCCCTGAAGGGCTGCGCGCCCTGCAGATGCACCAGGTGGAAGTGCTCATGCCTCAAGGGAATTTCACCCTACCAAGAGAGGAGTAACCGCACCTATGCCTCCCAAGATCAGCATCATCGGCGCTGGCAGCGGCACCTTTTCGCTGGCTCTGATCCGCGACCTGTGCCTGACCCCCAACCTGGCCGGCGCCACCATCAGCCTGATGGATATCGACCCGCAGCGCCTGGATAGCGCTTATTCGGTCTGCAAGCGTTACGCCCGGGAACTCGGCTTCTCCATGCGCCTGGAGAAAACCATGGAGCGGCGCCAATCGCTGGAGGGCGCCGATTTTGTCATCAACACTGCCCTGGTGCAGGGCCACCACCGCCTGCAAGAGGGCTGGGCGATAGCCCAAAAATACGGTTTCAACTGGGGTTCCAGCTTCCATGTCCTGTATGACGAGCCGTTCTGGGTCAACTTCTACCAGTTCCGCCTGTTCGAATCGATCGTCGAGGATATGCTTTCCATCTGCCCGGATGCCTGGCAGCTCCTGGTGGCCAACCCGGTGCTGGCTGGCGTCACCTACCTGGGGCGCAGGTATCCACAGGCTCGCCTGGTCGGGCTTTGTCATGGCTACTCCGGAGTCTATTCGGTAGCCAAAACCCTGGGATTGGACCCGGAGCATGTCACCTTCGAGATTCCCGGGGTCAATCACTTCGTCTGGATGACCCGCTTCTACCATCAGGGCCAGGATGCCTTTCCGATCCTGGAGCGATGGATTGCGGAGGAATTTCCGCGCCTGCGCGCTGCAGGAAAGCTGCACACCGATTTCTGTCTGAGTCCCAAGGTGGTGGATCTCTATCAGCGCTTTGGCGCTCTGCCGATCGGGGATACCAGCCATTGGAGCGGCGCGGCCTGGCCGTGGTGGTACCACAGCGATTCAGCCACCGAGCAAGAATGGGGCGAAAACCCGGTCCTGGGCTGGGAGGATTACATCCGAGGCTCGGCGCACAACGCAATCGAGTTTCAACGCGTGGCGGCTGACCCATCCATCCGCCTCACCCAGCTCTTCCCGCCGGTCAAATCCGGCGAGCAGATGATCCCGATCATCGAATCGATTGCCTGCGACATCCCGCGCGTCGTTTACGGCACCAACATCTTGAACCGCAGCAGCTTCGTCCCCGGAATCCCGGCCGATTTTGAGATCGAAGTGCCCACCCTGGTCAGCAAGCGCGGCATCCAGGGCATCCAGACCAGCGGCCTGCCCCCGGCCCTCATCGCCCACGCCCTGCGTGACCGGGTGGCGCCGGTGACACTGGAGCTGGAAGCCTACCAGAAGGGCAGCCGTGAGCTGCTGGTGCAACTGATCCTCATGGACCACTGGGCACGTTCCGCCGCCCAGGCGCGCAGCTTCGTTGAAGAAATATTGGCCTTGCCCCACTACACCGAGATGCGTAACCACTACCAATAAAAGAAGGTGCACATATGCCAGAGATGACCAAAGCCGAACGCCTGGTGTGCGCCCTTTCCCGTGAGGAGCCGGACCGCGTTCCCATCTACGACCTGGTCGATCACCGGGCATTGATTTCTCGGCTGGCTGGCCAGGAGCTGACCCTGGAAAACGCCCTGGAAGTCATCCCACGCGCCCTCGATCAAGTGCTGGATACCACCCGGGTCTGGATGCCGGCTCAACCGGGCCGGCGGGTGGATGAGCGCGGCTTCACCCACGAGCGGGTTGACTGGTGGAACGAGTGGCAGGTGCAGACGCCTTTCCAGGATATGGACGGGCTGGTGAAGTTTGTGAAATCCGAGATTGAGCGCCTGGAAGCCTGGCAGCCAAAGAACGCCGCTCAGGAGCTGGCGGCATTGCAGGAATGGCAGCGACGCTTCGGTGAGACGGTCATCCCGGCCAGCGGGGCGGGCGAGGCGCTGCAGGATGCCTACATCCTGGTCGGGATGGACCGCTTTATCTTCCTGGAATTGGATCATCCCGAGCTGGTCTCGCGCTGGCTGGAAGCCCAGCACCAGGCCACCATGCGCCGCCTGCAATCCGAATCGGGGGTTCAGGCGATCTCCCCCATCGCCTGGGTGTTTGCGGATATTGCCTTTAAGGACCACCTAATGTTTTCCAAGACTTACCTGCGCTCGCACGGCTTTTTCCGGCGCCTGGCGGAGATCATGGGCCTGTACCACAGTTATGGCCTGAAGGTCATCTTCCATTCGGATGGCGACATCACCCCATTGGTGCCGGAGCTGATTGAGGCAGGGGCAGATGCCATCGCGCCGGTGGATACGCCTGCTGGAATGGATATCTTCCAGCTAAAGGCAGACTTTGGCCGCCGGGTCTCCTTTGTCGGCGGGATGAACCTGGGCGTTCTGAGCGCCGGTTCACCAGATGAGGTACGCTCACTCGCACAACGTATCATCCAAACTGTTGGCCGGGGCGGCAGCCTGGTGCTGGGCTCCTCCTCCGAGGAACTGTACGAATCGCTGCCCGAGGAGAACATCCTGGCGATGTGGGAGACGGTCTGGGATGACAGCCGACATCCAATTCACCCCGCCTGATTCCTGGCCAGCGAAGATGGGATGGAGCAGAAATTGACACACCTGAGGACGGATCTCCCCGAGCTGCACCACTGGCGCGTGATCACCGATGGTGAGATCGAGCGCATCCGGGAGGGTGCCTTGCGCCTCCTGCAAAAAGCCGGGTTCCGCATCCTCAGCCGCCCGATCCTGGAAAGACTGGAGCAGCGTGGCTTCCAGGTCGATTATCCCTCCGGTACAGTCCGGCCCACCCCCAGGCAGATGGCCCAGGTGGAGGAAACTGCCCTTCGCAATGCCCCACCGATAAACGATGAGCCTTTGTTACGGCGTGCCCTCCCGGCTGGGGAGAGCGTCGGCCACAATTTCACCTGCTACTACGACGCCCGTGAAGGCATTCGCCGGGCAGCCACGCTCCAGGATATCCGCAACGTGGTCAAAGCCTGGCACATGCTGCCGGAGATCGCTCAGACCGGTCCCTGCATGACCGCCCAGGATGTTCCCTATTCAATCGAGCCCATCGCCTCCACGGTCGAGGCGCTCAAACTGACCGACAAAATCCACCACTGCCCTGAACTGATGCTGGCGGAGCAGCTTCCCTACCTGGAAGAGCTGGAAACCCTCCTGAACGATCGCCCGGTCCGCTACCACGTCAACGGCTGCTCGGTCAACCACTTCACCATGGATGAGCGCGCCTGCCGGTGTTTGCTGGCGGTGGCGCGCAATGGTCTGGAAGGCTGGTGGATCAACAGCACGCCGGTTGCCGGAGCCAGCGCCCCGGTCTCCCTGGCAGGCGCTACGCTGGTGGGGGTGGCCGAGACGCTGGGCGGCTGGTTGGCCGGCTGGGCGCTCAATGAGGGAGTGCGCCTGAGCGCCATTCCCCTGGCAGGGATCATGGACATGCGCACGACCCGTTCGCTCTTCAGCACCCCGGAGACGATCCTGATCGATTGTGCCCTCTACCAGTTCTTCTATCGCCTGTACGGCATCCAGATCGGGCTGTGTGCCGGCTACACCGACGCCACTGTCCCGGGGATGCAGGCCGTCAATGATAAGCTGCTCAAATCCCTGGCTTACGGGCTGTTTGTCGATTTCCTGGGAGGCCAGACCGGTACGCTCTCCGCCGGGAACATTTATTCCCCCACCCAACAAATGCTGGACCTGGAGATCAACCGTCAGGCTGCTCAACTGGCACATGGGTTTGAGATCAATAGCGAGACCCTGGCCCTCAACGAGATTGAGCAATATGCCTCCGATGAACGCGCTTCTTTCTTGATGATGGACCACACCACCCATAACTTCCGCCAGGCGCTCTGGCGACCTCAATTCTTGAACCGCCTGGCCTTTGAGAGCGCGGCAGAAGAACGCCGCAATGACCTGGCAACCGTGGAGCGGGCTGAGGCGCGCTGGCGGGAAGCCCTGGCGCGCTACTCACCGCCAGAGCTGGATGAAGCCAAAATCAAAGCCGCAGAAGGAGTGCTGGCTCATGCCCGGCAAACTCTTTTACTGAATGGATAGTTGCAATCGTATTGTTAGCTGGGAAGCAATATTTCCTGGTGACTTAAATCCCTGAATCGAAGGAGTCTATATGTCTCAAAAACCGAAACCCAAAATTGGACTGCTGATCACCGCCTTGCTGGAAGACGACTGGAACAAGACCGGCTACCTGCGCCCCAAAGCCCAGGCCTCGGTAGCCAATTTCGTCGAGAAGTTATCGGCCTTCGCCGAAGTGACCTGCCCCGGGCTGGTGGAAAGCGAGGAACAAGCTGCTGCGGCTGACCTGGTCTTTAAAAACGCCGGCGTTGAGGCGCTGGTCTTCACCGAGCTGGCCTATACCCAGAGCGTGGTGCCCATGCGAGCGCTCTCCCAGACCCAGGTGCCGATCATCGTCTGGAACACCCAGCAGCTTTCCGCCTGGCCGGCAGATGCCGATTGGGACCTGGTGATGCTCAACTCCGGGCTGGCTGGCCTGCCGGAGACCACTCACGCTCTGGTGCGCTCCGGAAAACCCTTCCAGATCGTCACCGGTCACCTGGCCGACCCCCACAGGCTTGCGTTGCTGGAGGAATACGTCATCGCCGCCGCAATTGCCCAACGCTTGCGCTGGATGCAAATCGGCATGGTCGGGCATCCCTACCAGTTCATGGCTGACCTGATGATTGACCCCTTCAGCCTGCGCAACGTCATAGGTCCGACGGTGGTGCACATTGAGCCGGAGGAGATCGCCGCTGCGGTGGCAACCGTGACCACCGAGCAAGCCCAGGTCTTGATGCAGGAAGCTCGCAGCCAGTGGCGCACGGATGAGATGGAGCCGGTTTTGTTCGAGAAATCGGCTCGCTACGCTGCAGGACTGGAGAAGGTTATTCGGCAACACAAGCTGGATGCGCTGGCGCACTTTGACCAGTGCCTGCTTTCCGACCCGCGCTGCGGGGTGGTGCCTTCGTGGGGCGAATGCCGGCTGATGGCGATGGGCATCCCGGTGACTGCCGAGGCGGATGTCAACTCGGCGGTCGGCATGCGAATCCTGCAGGAGCTGACCGGAGACGCCACTTTTGCCGAGAACTACGGTTTTGATTTCGACAATGGCTACGCCTACATCGCCCACGACAGTATCGGCAACCCCAACCTGGCCGCGCCTGTGCCGCAGATCGCCCTGCACCACAGCATCTATTACCTGGGGATGTATGGCTTTGGAGCAGCGTTGGAGTTCGCTTACCGGCCTGGAGACGTGACCTGCCTGGCGCTGGTGCAGGTGCCCGGCGGTTGCTGGAAGATGGTGGTAGGTGAAGGACAGGCGCTTCCTGTTCAGCCGCGCCCAACCGTCTCCCCGCAGATGCTCTTTCGCCCAGCCGAAAGCACCCTGGAAGATTTTTATGACCGATGGTGCCTGGCCGGCTCCGGCCACCATTCGGCGTTGGCCTATGGCCACCAGGGCGGCAGGCTGAACAAGCTGGCCAGGATGTTAGGCATCGAATGCGAAGTGATCCGCTAGAATCCGTAAATGGATCGGACAAAAGGTACCGGATGAACTCATCAATCCAACTGTTTTCGGAAAGTGACTTGGAGCTGCTCCACCTGGCTGCACTGAACCTCCTGGCTGACCCGGGGATGCGCATCCTCTCGGCCGCACTGCGCGATGCGCTGAAGAAGCATGGTGCAAAGGTGGATGCTGCTCGCCAGGTGGTGCGCTTTCCGGCCCGGCTGGTAGAAGAAACCATCGCCGGGATGCAGGCCGACCTACGCCAGGGGCGTACGCCGCTGTTGCTCAACGGCGTCGTCTCCTCCCTCAGCCAGGGACCCATCCAGGCCAAGTTCGGCGGGGCATGCGTGGAATTTCTGGATTGGGAAAGGCAAGAATCTCGCCCTCCCACCCGCCAGGACCTGGTCAATATGGTTCGGCTGGGCCAGGCGTTGCCAGAGGTGGCAACCGTGGGCAACCCGGTGATGTACCTGACCGAAGACGATGGAACGCCAATCGACCCACGTCTACAACGGGTGAAAACCGCTGCCCTGATTGCCTGCTACACCACCAAGGCCGGAGCCACGGAAGTGTGGAATGCTGAAGAGCTGGATTTCCTGATGGAAATCGGAGAGATCGTGCGCGGCAGCCGGGAGGCTTACCTGGCTGCCCCCTGCTTTGTTACCGCCAAAGAGACCATCTCTCCCTTGACCCTGGACGATAAGGCTGGTGATGTGCTGCTCTTGCTGGCAGAGCGCGGCCTGCCCACCACCATCATCCCCATGCCACTGACCGGCGGCTCAGCGCCGATGTCGCTGGCGGCTAATGTAGCCCTATGTAACGCGGAGGTGCTGGGGGTGGCCGCCGCTATCCGTTGCGCTTCCCCGACGGCCTGGGTGGCCGGTGGGGTGATCAGTGGGGTGCTGGATATGTCCAGCGGTGCGGCTTGCTTCTCCACTCCAGAGGCGATCCTGCAAGACCTGGGTATTGCCGAGCTGCACGAACGACTTTACGGCTTCGATTTTGCGATCGGCACCGGCTACACCGACGCCAAGTATCCCGGCATCCAATCCATGATGGAGAAATCCGCCAAGTTTTCTGCTTCTTTCCATTCCGGGCGGGTCAACTACCCGGTCGGTTTGGTCAACGGTGGGAAGGCTTTCTCTGCTGAGCAGGCACTGCTCGACCTGGAAGTGGCGCACTGGCTGCACAGCTTCGGAAAGGGAATCCTGGTCGAAATGGATTCCCTGGCGCTTTCGGTCGAGAGTATCCGCAGTAAAGGGATAGGAGGCAACTTCCTGGATGCAGAACACACCCTGCAGAACATGCGCAAGGTGGTCTGGTATCCAACCTTGATGGACCGCAAGCTCTCCAGCAGGTTGGAAAAGGACCGCCAGCGCGATATGCTGGCCCGGGCCAGCGCCCAATATAAGAAAATCCTGGCTTCTGCCAGTTACGAAATTGACTCTGACCGCCGGCGTTCCATCGAAGACGTGCTACGCCGCGCCAAACAAAAATTAACATCTTGATTCCAATTCCTAAGATCGCTTACCCAGGGAATCAATCTAAAAGGAGATTAACCCATGATAGGCCGCCAACTGCGCCTCAATAAGCTCCTCCCCGGCAATGACCGGATCATCATCCTTCCCCTGGATCACGGAGAGTTCCAGGGTCCACGCAAGGGTCTGGTCAACTTCCGCAAGACCCTGCAGGAAATCGATAACGGTTACGATGCCGTGCTATGTTCTCCGGGCCAGTTCGAGAAAAACTGGGATCTCTTTGCTGAACGCAAATGCCTCACCTCGATCGTGCGCATCAATTGGGATTCGGATTACTGTTTCCAGTGGGGCTACACCAAAGGATATCACGCAGCGGTGCTTTCGCCTGCCCAGGCCTCGGCGCTGGGGATCGACGTGCTGCTGGCCTCCATCCCCCTCGGTACTGGTGACCCGCTGGTTGATTCAGCCAACGTAGAGCTCTTTGCCCGGTTGGTGGCCGAGGCCCGCAGCGCGGGCATGCCGATCGGCGCTGAAGTCTATCCTGGGCTGGCAGGCCAGTTGAACCAGGACGATCTGCATGATATTATATTTAAGAGCTGCCGGATCGCAGCTGAGCTGGGTGCGGATTTCGTCAAGACCTTTTACACCGGCCCCCGCTTTAGCGAGGTGGTGGAAGGCACCCCCATCCCGCTGATCGTCCTGGGCGCTGAGAAGATTGCGGAGACACAGGCGCTGTTGCTGGCCGAGAATGCCATAGCGGCCGGAGCGCGCGGCGTGGTCTTTGGGCGCAACGTATTTGAATCCGAACGTCCGAAAGATTTCCTCAAGGCGCTTGGAGAGATTGTCCGCCAGGGCTCCTCTGCGCGGCAAGCTGCAATAAAGTTTCAATTCTAAGTACATCTTCTAAGATTAGGAAAAAAACCATGAGCGAGGAAAAAATCCATACCGAAGAATTCCAGGTCGACGGCGAGATGTTGATCACCAAGATAAAAGAGCTGGTGCATCAGGGAAACATCCGGCGCATCTCGATCCGCAATGAAGAGGGCAAAACCATCATTGACATCCCACTCACTATCGGCGTGATCGGGGCTTTGCTGGCTCCCCAACTGGCTGCCATCGGCGTGATCGCTGCCATGATCTCCAAGGCCACCATCGTGATCGAGCGAGTGGAAGGTTGACCAGCGGACGCCAGAGACGGTTGAAATTAAAAGAGGCAGACGATCCCGCCGTTCCAGGAATAGAGCATCAAGACAGGTTCCAGCCCAGGATCGATATCACTGGGATGATCCCCGAAGCGCAACCCATCGTGCAAAGGGTCGCCGAAGTTTACCTGCGTCATGTTGCGGAATGGTTTGTCGGGTTGCTCGCCCACGGGTCAGCAGTCAAGGGCGGGTTCATCCCGGGGTGCAGCGATATCGACCTGCAACTCTATCTGACCGATGAAGCTTTTCACTGGCAGGGTAGCCTGCCTGTGGAGGTAGGGCTGGCAGTACGCCGGGAATTGGGAAAACTGAATTTGGGGCCATTCCGTTATGTGCAGTGTTACCCCCGTCACACGGTTGCGGATCCAAAGCTGGTCGGGCCAATCCCCGGCGCCTACCACATCATTGCCGGTCGCCTGCCCATCCCAGAGGCAACAGCCGAGGATTTGCGCCAATCTGCTCGCCAGGCGCTGGAAGAGCTGAAGCCGGCCCCCGAATACCTGGGCAATAGCCTTATCGGACCGGGAGGTGGGAGGTTAGAACGCAACATCCGGTTGCTCTGCACCCAGGTCTGGCCAGTCCTCTACCAGATGCTGGTGTTGCAAGGAGAGGCTCCGATTTTCACCTGGTGCCTGCGCAAGGAGCAGGCCATCCAGCGCCTGCCGCAAGGCAGTCCGATGGCTGATTCAATCCAACGTTATTACCGAGCTCTATGGAGTTACTATCCAACGGAGGAATCGCTGGAGGACGGATTGACTGTCATCCAGTTCGGGGTGGCGTTTCTGCAGGCTGCCAAAGATTGGTGGGCAGCAAATTTCAACCGAGCATGAAACTTGCCTGCCCATACAAGCACTCCATGCGGCGTTTTGGGTAAGCGCTGCCCAGGTACATATGTCGCAGGGTGCGCACCTGCTCAAACCCACGAGAGCTGAGCAACCCGGCCGCTGGCGATCTAGAAGGAATAATGACGGATGGTTCTTCACTGAACTCAAGCGACAGGGCTGCCGCCAGCAACGCATCAGCCACCTCAGGCTTTCGGGCTGCCCAGGGACCCAGCCGCCAGGACTGGGCATAGATATACCCGGTGATTTCTCCTTCCGGATCACGGCACAGGAAAGCCCGCCCGGGGAAATCCCGCAGATATGCCTCCAGCACGCACCGGCGGTCAGCCCCGAAGATAGGCCGGTCAAAGCTCGCCAGCTCCGGCAGGTCAGCGAATGTCACAGGCTGGATTCCTGCCCCAATCCCGGCCCTGGTAGCATTTCCTGGCAGAAAGTAAAGCTCAGCCAGAGATTCATCACGGTAGCCCAGCTGTGCATATAACGGAGCACCCTTCTCAGAGGCATCCAGCAGAATCAGGTCACAACCGCGGTGCCGGATGACATCCTGGATGGCGCACATCAACCGCCGGCCAATCCCGCGGCGTTGAAAATCTTCATGGACGCCCATCAGCCCAATATAGGCAAACGGGCCGTAAAGCACCGCCCCAACCATTCCGGCAGGCTGTCCATCCCAAAAAGCCATCAGCCAGGTCTCGGGCTCAATGAAAAGGTAGCGCTCGAGCTCCAGCCGGCGACTGTGACCGCCAAAGGCCGACATGAGGATCGAATCTGCCACGTCCAGGCTGTTTAAGGAAAACGGTTGGATATTGATCACTCTATTACACTTTTCATCAATGGATCCTCAGCCACGCCCAGGAGTCAAAGATCCTTTCGAAATCCAGTTCATTCGCCTTTATAATATCCTCAATTGCTTCAATAGGGAATAGAACCCGGGTGACCTCTCCATATCCCTCCTCACGGCTGCTGCCCTTCCAGGGGACACACAACTTCCGCGATGCAGGCGGTTACCATACCAGTGACGGACTGCGGGTGCGTTGGGGCCGGCTCTACCGCTCCGACGACCTGGGCAGACTCACCCGCTCGGATCGAGAGAAACTGGCGCGCCTGGATCTGAAACTGGTGGTCGATTTGCGCATGCCCTTTGAATATCATACACGCGCCGATCGACTTCCCCGCAATTTCACCGGCCAGGTGGTGCATTTACCCATCCACCGGGCAATCAATCATTTCCTCTGGAGAGGGACAACCCAGGGCAGATTGATTCTCTGGTTGCTTTCCGGGCAGACCCGTTACCTGGGTACAGATAATTCATTTTATAAATACTATCGCTCTCTAGCGTTGAATTTCACCAAAACCTATACGCAATTGTTTGAACTCCTGCTGGATCCTTCCCACTCCCCCGCTGTGATCCACTGTACGGAAGGCAAGGACCGGGCAGGTGTCGCCATGGCATGGATCCACCTGGCGCTTGGGGTTCCTGTCGAAAGTGTCTTCGAGGATTACCTGCTCACCAACGACTGTATCTCCAGCCAGGTTGCCCAAAGATTGCGCGCCATCCGATGGGTCTCTCTCTTTCGCACATCTCCCGAGCAAATCCGGTCCATGTTGGTGGCACGGCGCGAGTTTCTGCAGGCCACGCTAGATGCAGCGCAGGAGAAATACGGCTCCCTGGATAATTACATCACCCGCGCCTTGGGAATCACCCCCGAGATACGCGCCAGACTGCGGGAAATCTACCTGGAGCAGTGAATTAAACCAACAAGATGCAGGAAAATCCCGCCATCGATTGCCTGAATCACCTGTTCGATTTGGTCTTGTACTAGTTAAGGTGTAAGATAAGTAGAAGTCATCCCCATCAGGAGAAATAAACATGGAATACAAAATGAGAAAAAGACTCCCTCAGGATTGGCAGCTTGGCATGCATGCTGAACGCAAGGCCAAACCTGAGGAATGGGTGTCCTCCCATGTGCCAGGGGCAGTGCAGCTCGATTGGGGACAGGCACACGGCTACGGCCCCTATACCTATTCCGACAACTACAAAGAGTATCGTTGGATGGAAAATGCCTTTTGGACCTACCGGACTCTATTGAGCTTCCCAAAACTGGAAGACGGGCAGCACCTGTTCTTCGTATGCGGGGGAATCGACTACCGATTCCAGATCGGGACAGGGAGGAAAATCCTGCACGACCAGGAAGGCATGTTCACCCCGATCGAGCTGGAATTGACCGGCAGCGTTCAACCAGGCGACGAGCTGTGGGTTTGTGTCTACCCGGCGCCCAAGTCCTTTCCCGATCCGGATGTGCCTTCCCACGAAGAGCTGCGCAAGCAGGCCGATCACTCCTGCAAACCAGCTGTCAGCTACGATTGGGATTTCCATCCCCGACTGGTGCCGCTTGGTATCTGGCAGGATGCCTTCCTCGAAGTGCGCCCGGCGGTGTACTTGGCGAAAGCCGAATTGGACTACCGTCTGAACGAGTTCTGCGACCTGGCCGAGATCACTGTGGATGTGACGATAAAGGGTTCTCCAACGGGTTCGTCTAAGGTGCGCTGGGAATTGCTCGACCCGCACAACAAGATGGTTTTGCAGCAAGAAATGCCGGCAAAAGCAGGACAATCCAAATTCCAGGCGAAACTGGAGAAACCTCGCCTGTGGTGGCCCCACGACCAGGGAAAACCAGAGCTCTATACCAGCCAGGTCACACTGCTCGATTCACAAGGCCAGGCCAAAGATAGCTGCCAACAGCGAGTCGGCTTCAGGCGGGTGCGCCTGGTGATGAATGAGAACGCCTGGCTTTATCCGGATACGTACCCCAAGCCGCGCTCGCATGCCCCGATGACGCTCGAGATCAATGAACGCCGCATCTTCGCCAAAGGCTCCAATTGGGTCAGCCCGCAAATCTTTCCCGGTCTCCTCAACCGGGAAACCTATGAGACTCAGCTTGGATTCGCCAAACAGGCCAACATCAACATCCTACGCTGCTGGGGCGGCGCGCCGGTGATGAAGGAAGATTTCTTCGAGCTGGCTGACGAGTTGGGTATCATGATCTGGCAGGAATTTCCGCTGGCCTGCAACGATTACCCCGATGACCCGGCCTACCTCAAAGTACTGGATCAGGAATCGCGCTCTATCATTCAAAGGCTCAAACCGCATCCCAGCGTCGTGCTATGGTGCGGCGGCAATGAGCTGTTCAATGTCTGGTCGGGGATGGATGACCAATCGCTGCCACTGCGCCTGCTGAACAGCAACTGTTACCAGCTCGATCCAGAACGGCCGTTCATTTTTACCTCTCCGATCGACGGCGCCGCTCATGGGCCGTATGGCACTGTCGATTTCTCCACAAATAAGGAGAGCTGGGCATTATTTCAGGATTCGGCCTACACCGCCTACTGCGAGTTCGGCACGGGAAGCAGTATGCCGTCTGTCGAATCGCTGCGCAGCTTCATCCCCGAAGATGCACTTTTCCCAGTCAACCCACACCCAGCCTGGGTGGCACATCATGCGATCAGTCCTGAGGGCAAGCCTTTCCATCTGCACCTGAAGACCATCGAGGACTACTTCGGTCCCAGCGCCAGCCTGGAGGAGCTGGTCGAGCGCACCCAGTACCTGCAAGCGGAGGGCCTGCGCGGCGCTTTTGAGGAGGTCCGCCGACAGAAGATGGAGGCCTCGATGGCCATCAACTGGTGTTATAACGAGCCCTGGCCGAACGCCTGCAATCTGAGCATCATTGCCTGGCCCAGCACGCCCAAGCCCGGGCTCTATGCTCTGGGCGAAGCGCTGCGACCGGTGCTGGCCAGCGCTCGAATCCGCAAGATGAAGTGGAAGCCCG
>Ga0315268_10002791_pt1 | contig 19533 bp, 18 predicted proteins | sample C1_top_MG_FD_204535 | JGI IMG/M metagenome (GOLD analysis project Ga0315268, IMG submission 204535) | Sediment microbial communities from Yellowstone Lake, YNP, Wyoming, USA - C1_top | ecosystem: Environmental > Aquatic > Freshwater > Lake > Sediment | place: USA: Wyoming | collected 2017-08-01
CCGTTGTAACTTCACCAATCTGAATGCCAGAGCGGACAATTATATTTCCACCAATCCGCACTTTTGCCGCTCAGCTTTGGCACGCTATACGCCGCAGCATTTTATAGAGTGGTTGAATGAAAATGGTATTGCCTATCATGAAAAGAAGCTGGGCCAATTGTTTTGCGATGACGGGTCGGAAGCAATTATCGCGCTGCTAAAGCGGGAATGCGATGCGGCGGGTGTGAAATTTTTTATGTCATGCAGCGTAGAAGAGATCCTTCGCGACAAGGATTTTGAAATACGCACCAGTCGCGGCAAATTTGATGCGGAATCGCTGGTGATTGCCAGCGGAGGATTATCCATTCCCAAGACAGGCGCCACGCCATTCGGTTATAAAATCGCACAACAGTTTGGCATCCCGGTTACCAAGCTCAAGCCTGGTCTGGTGCCACTCAGCTTTCATCCTGAAGAATGGACTGGCTACGCAGAGTTATCCGGTATCTCCATAGATGCGATCGTGAGTTGTGGCAAGCAGGCGTTCCGTGAGAACCTGCTGATTACCCACAGCGGCTTAAGCGGCCCTGTCATCCTGCAAATTTCTTCCTATTGGGATCACGGTCAAGCGCTGCACATCAATCTGCTTCCCGATCACGACATGCACGCTATATTCAAGAAGCAGCGCAGCAGCCATATGTTGCTCAATAACTTTTTAGCGCAATATCTATCCAGGCGCTTTATTGACGCATGGCTGAAGCAGTTGTCAGCAAATAAGTCATCAGAAACTCATTTTGCAGAGAATAAACCTCTGAATCAGTACCCCGAAAAAGACTTGGCACTGCTGGCCGATCAACTGCACGATTGGCAGATCATACCCACCGGAACTCTGGGTTATTCAAAGGCAGAGGTAAGCTGCGGCGGCGTGGATACCCATGCCCTATCCTCTAAAACCATGGAATCCAATGATGTGCCCGGCCTGTATTTTATCGGCGAAGTGGTTGACGTAACCGGCCAACTGGGCGGTTACAACTTTCAGTGGGCGTGGGCTTCAGGATACATAGCCGGACAAAGTTGTTGATACTTCTCAGTGATATAGAACAGCCTGAAACAAGTGAATCTTTGACATATGGGGGAGAAATATATATGATGCGCGCCTTATGTTTACAAGGCCTTTCATCGATAGCTTGGACTTTGCCCGCCGTGGTGGAGAATTGATGGGTGAAGTCCCGCTGTCAGAATTGCCCAGAATGGCTGACATACTGGCGGATTCTGAAGGAAAGATCAGTTATATTCTGCGCGGCTTGTCAGGCAAGGATAGCAAGCCACAACTGGAGTTAATCCTGAGTGGTGTGTGTAATTTGCGTTGTCAGCGCTGTTTGAACGCGTTGATTTATCCGGTGAAACTGGTTTCGAAATTGAGGCCTGTGTCTGAAGGGGAAATCGATAACGCGGATATTGACGACGACGAGGTGGATAGCATTCCGGCCGAGAAGCGACTTGATGTGCTGGCATTGCTTGAGGAAGAGTTGCTGTTGAGTTTGCCCATTGCGCCCAAACATGCCTTGGGCGAGTGCCAGATTGCGATAGAAGGTTTGAAACGGACAAGTAGCCCTTTTGCGGTACTTGCCGGGTTAAAGAAGTAATTTTATTATAAGTTTTGTAAGGAGTTATCATCATGGCAGTTCAACAAAATAAAAAATCTCCATCCAAGCGCGGTATGCACCGTGCACACGATTTCCTGACTGCTCCATCACTTGCAGTTGAGCCTTCTACCGGCGAAATGCACTTGCGCCATCACATCAGCCCGAGTGGTTATTATCGCGGCAAAAAAGTTGTTAAAACCAAGGCTGATTAAATTCTTTTTAATACACAATGTTTGCGCCCTATTCTTCCAGTTGTAGATAGGGCGCTTTTCTGTTGCCATTTACGCATGATTCCCGGTGTAACAACCGGTATAAAAGGATCTCCTGTTGGATATAACAATAGCCATCGATGCAATGGGAGGCGACCATGGACCGAAAGTTACCGTCCCTGCCGCTGTAGCCTACCTGCGCAAAAATCCTAATGACACTATCGTGCTGGTTGGGCTCAGGGATGCCATTGAAGCTGAACTGGGCTCGAGTCAATTGCGCAATACGCGATTGCGTATCCATCCTGCAAGCGAGGTGGTTGGGATGGACGAGTCTCCCCAGCTCGCACTGCGCGGTAAAAAAGACTCTTCGATGCGTATCGCTATTAATCTGGTAAAAAACGGCGAGGCGGGCGCCTGTGTCAGCGCGGGCAATACCGGTGCGCTGATGGCCACAGCGCGCTATGTACTGAAAACACTGCCGGGCATCGACCGTCCCGCTATTGCTTCCTATCTTCCCACCCTTAAAGGGCAGGTCTGTATGCTGGATCTGGGCGCCAATGTGGACTGCACTGCCGAGCACTTGTTGCAATTTGCGTTGATGGGCAGCGCCTTGGTCACCGTCCTCGAGCACAAGGAGAAACCTACTATAGGCCTGCTTAATATCGGCAGCGAAGAAATCAAGGGTAATGAAATTGTGAAGCAGGCTGCTGAATTGCTACGAAAAAGCGACCTGAATTTCTACGGTAATGTCGAAGGTAACGATATTTTCAAGGGCGTTACAGACGTAGTTGTTTGTGATGGTTTCGTGGGCAATGTTTCACTCAAAACCACGGAAGGGCTGGCGCATATGATACGCAGTTTCCTGAGGGAAGAATTTAACCGGAATGTCTTTACCAAAATGGCTGGCTTGATTGCATTGCCCGTGATAAATGGCTTCCGACGCCGTGTTGACAGCAGACGTTACAATGGCGCCAGCTTCCTCGGGTTAAAGGGAATAGTGCTGAAAAGCCACGGTTCTGCCGATAAATTTGCGTTCCTTTGTGCGATTGAACGTGCCGCTGAAGAAGCGCGCGGGGGAATGTTGCACCATATCAGTGAACATATTAATAAAGCGCATTTGGCGAGCCAGAAATTAGCAGAGGCAATCCTTTGATACATTCCAAGATTATCGGTACCGGCAGCTATCTGCCAGCCAGGGTTGTAACCAATTACGACCTGGAAAAGATAGTAGATACAACCCATGACTGGATTTTTAGCCGAAGCGGAATCGTAGAGCGCCATATCGCGGCAGAAGGCGAAATGTCCAGTGACCTCGCTTTTCAGGCAAGCAGTCGTGCAATAGAAGCTGCAGGCATCAGTGCCAACGATATAGATCTGATTATTGTTGCCACTACTACTCCGGATCATATATTTCCCAGTACTGCCTGCGTGCTGCAAGACAAACTGGGTATCGAGAGCGCCATAGCCTTCGATATACAGGCTGTGTGTAGCGGTTTTATTTATGCGCTGAATATCGCCGACCTGTATATACGCGGTGGTCAGGCGCGTAATGTGCTGGTTGTGGGCACCGAAGTATTGTCCAGAATTCTGAATTGGCAGGATCGCACTACCTGCGTATTGTTCGGCGACGGTGCGGGAGCGGTTGTTCTGCAGCGCAGCGAGAAGCCGGGAATTTTGTCCACCAAGCTGCATGCGGATGGTAGCCAGCGCTGCATGTTGAGTGCGCCCGGGCAAATCATCAACGGCAAGATTGAAGGTGAGCCTTTTATCAAAATGGATGGGCAGGGAGTATTCAAGTTTGCAGTCAAATCCTTGAGTCTGGTTGCAGAAGAGGTTTTGGCAGAAAACAAGCTGTCTGGCGCTGATATTGACTGGATGATTCCGCACCAGGCCAATATTCGCATTATCGAAGCCACTGCCAAGAAACTGGGCCTGGGCATGGACAAGGTGGTGCTGACCGTAGATATTCACGGCAATACTTCGGCGGCTTCCATTCCGCTTGCACTCGATGTGGCCGTACGGGACGGGCGCATCAAACCCGGGCAACACCTGCTGATGGAAGCTGTGGGCGGCGGCTTTACCTGGGGTGCCGCGCTGATACGCTGGTAATCTTTCTATTTTTAACTTATCACTATGACTCAATACGCATTGGTTTTTCCCGGTCAGGGCTCCCAGTCACGCGGCATGATGAATGCCTACGCAGAGTTTTCCGTGGTACGCGATACATTCGCTGAAGCAAGCGAAGTGCTGAAACAGGATTTATGGCAACTGGCAGCGGAAGGCAGCGACGCCGAATTGAACGCCACGGTAAATACCCAGCCGCTCATGCTGACTGCCGGTGTGGCTGTATTTCGCGCCTGGCAAAGTCTGAAGGCGCCGGCGCCGAAAATGATGGCCGGACATAGTCTGGGCGAATACACCGCGCTGGTTGCGAGTGGTGCGCTCAAGTTTGCCGATGCATTGCCACTGGTGCGCTATCGCGCCGAGTGCATGCAACAAGCCGTGCCGGAAGGCGTGGGCGGTATTGCCGCGATACTGGGGCTGGATGACGAAGTTGTGCGCGAGGTGTGCGAGGAAGCTGCGCAATCTGAAGTGCTGGAAGCCGTTAACTATAATTCGCCAGGGCAAATTGTCATTGCGGGAAATCGCGCGGCGGTTGAAAGAGGCATGGAACTGGCCAAAACGCGTGGTGCCAAACGCGCGCTGATGCTGCCGATGAGCGTGCCGTCACATTGCAGCCTGCTGAAAGAGGCTGCAGAAAAACTGCGCACATATTTGAATACCGTGTCGATGCAGGCGCCTGCGGTTCCCGTATTGCATAACGCAGATGTAAAGAGCTATAACGACGCGGCCTCGATCAAGGATGTGCTGGTACGCCAGTTGTATTCCCCAGTGCGCTGGGTAGAAACCGTGCAGCATTTTGGCACTCACGGTATCACTCATAACCTGGAATGTGCGCCAGGCAAGGTTTTGGCAGGATTGAACAAACGTATCGATACCAGGCAGCAAGCCCTGACGCTGAATGATAGCGCGGCTTTGCATGCTGCGTTGGCTGCGTTGAATTGAAATTAGGGTAGCGATTCGATTGCTTCCTCTCCCGTTTACGGGAGAGGATTGTGGAGAGGGAAGGAAAAAAATATGAGTTTGCAGGGACAAATCGCATTAGTTACAGGTGCCAGTCGCGGCATAGGCCAGGGCATCGCGCTCGAATTGGGCAAGCTCGGCGCAATTGTTGTTGGCACCGCTACCACGGCTGCCGGTGCACAAGCCATTAGTGGTTATCTTGATGCTGCGGGCGTTAAAGGTTGCGGTATGGTGCTGAATGTAAACGATGGCGCACAAATCGAGCAGGTATTGAATGACATCACCCAGAAATTCGGTGCGATTTCGATTCTGGTCAATAACGCAGGTATTACGCGCGACAACCTGCTGGCGCGCATGAGCGACGAGGAATGGGATGACATCATCTCCACCAATCTCAAGTCTGTATTCAGACTGAGCCGTGGCGTTCTGCGCGGAATGATGAAGGCGCGGCATGGGCGTATCATAAATATTTCATCAGTGGTAGGTAGCATGGGTAATGCCGGGCAGTCCAATTATGCAGCTTCGAAAGCTGGCATGATCGGTTTCAGCAAGTCGCTGGCGCGCGAAATTGGCAGCCGAAATATAACGGTTAATTGCGTTTCTCCCGGTTTTATTGCCACCGATATGACAGAAGAGCTATCGCAGGAACAGCACGACAAGCTGGTTGAACAGGTTCCATTGAAACGTTTGGGACAGGTGTCTGATATCGCCGCCGCTGTAGCGTTTCTTGCAGGAGCCGGGGCGGGCTATATTACGGGTGCCACTTTGCACGTAAATGGCGGCATGCACATGGAATGATGACGTGTACTACAGCGGAATTTGGGTTTGGAATTTGATACAAGTTTGGTAGAATAGAGAAGTTTTTTTGAACTTTAACTTAAGTAGGGAGAATACAGATGTCGAATATAGAACAACGCGTTAAAAAAATCGTAGCCGAGCAATTGGGCGTAAACGAGACTGAAGTTAAAAATGAATCCTCGTTTGTAAATGATTTGGGCGCAGATTCACTGGACACAGTTGAACTGGTCATGGCGCTGGAAGAAGAATTTGGCTGCGAAATCCCTGACGAAGATGCGGAAAAAATCACTTCCGTGCAACAAGCGATTGACTATGTAACCGCGCATCCGAAGTAATTGATGTAGAAGTGCACCTAAAGTATCCGATCCGTTCTTTTTATTGTTTTTCTTGGTAAGCGGAGTTAAGTTTGGCTAAACGCAGAGTTGTAATTACCGGCTTGGGTATTGTGTCTCCGGTCGGTATTGGGGTTTCCCAGGCATGGCAAAATATTGTGGCTGGCAAGTCTGGTATTGGAAGAATTACCAGCTTTGATCCCGGCCTTTTTGCTTGTCAAATAGCAGGCGAAGTAAAGGATTTTGACGTAACCCAATATTTGCCGGCCAAGGATGCGCGTCGCATGGACAGATTCATTCATTTGGGCTTGGTTGCCGGAATGGAAGCGTTCAAAGACTCCGGTATTGAAGTAACTGAACAAAACTCCGAGCGTATTGGCGTGAATATTGGTTCCGGGATCGGTGGCTTGCCGATGATAGAAGAAACCCATAACGATTTCCTGGGGGGAGGGCCACGCAAAATCTCCCCGTTCTTTATTCCTGGCAGCATTATCAATATGATTTCCGGAAATCTGTCCATAATGTACGGATTAAAGGGGCCCAATCTGGCGATGGTTTCTGCTTGCACTACGGGCACACATTGCATCGGCGAATCCGCACGCATCATTGAGTACGGTGATGCTGATGTAATGGTCGCCGGTGGCTCTGAATCAACTATTTGTCCCTTGGCTATAGGCGGTTTCTCTTCGGCAAAAGCGCTGTCTACACGTAATGACGACCCCGCAACAGCCAGCCGGCCATGGGATAAGGATCGAGATGGCTTCATCATGGGCGAAGGCGCAGGGGTGCTGGTACTGGAAGAGTATGAACACGCGAAGGCGCGTGGCGCAAAAATTTATGCTGAACTGTCCGGTTACGGTATGAGCGGCGACGCCTACCATATGACAGCACCCAGCACTGACGGTCCTAAACGTAGCATGCTGAATGCATTGAAGAATGCCGGACTTAATCCGGATCAGGTAAGTTATATAAATGCTCATGGTACTTCCACGCCGCTGGGCGACAAGAACGAGACTGAAGCAATCAAGCTGGCATTTGGCGATTACGCCAATAAACTGGTGGTGAGCTCGACGAAATCCATGACAGGCCACTTGCTCGGTGGCGCGGGTGGAATCGAATCCTTATTCTGTGTACTGGCAGTACATCACCAGATTGCTCCGCCAACGATCAACATTATCGAGCAGGATCCGGAGTGCGACCTGGATTACTGCGCGAATACTGCCCGCAATATGAAGATAGACGTTGCGGTAAACAACAACTTTGGTTTCGGTGGCACCAACGGCTCTCTGGTGTTCAGCAAGGTTTAACATCCATTCCACCCGGCGAGCCATGTTTATTGTCGGTACGCCATGATAATCAACGGCTTGCCGGGAGAGTTGCTCAGCGCCAACGACCGGGGCCTGACGTATGGCGACGGTGTATTTCGTACCATACTGGTTCGTGAAGGTCGTCCATTACACTGGCAGCAGCACTATGACAAGCTGCAGCATGACTGTAGTGCTCTCGCTATTGAGTGTCCCTCAAGGCAAATTCTGACTGCTGAACTGGAACAATTGCTTCGCATCCGGTCTGATGGAATTGCAAAAATAATAATTACACGCGGAACAGGCGCAAGAGGATATGCTCCGTCTGCAAATCCTCAAGTCACTCGTATCCTCAGTATTACCCCGCCCCCGCTTTATCCCGTTTCGTTTGCAAGCGCAGGGGTAAGCGTGCATCTATGCCGCTTGCGGCTGGGGCACCAATCCAGGCTGGCAGGGATAAAACATCTTAACCGCCTGGAAAATGTTCTGGCCGCAGCCGAGTGGAATAATGCCGATATTCCTGAAGGCTTGTTATTGGATGAGGCAAGTCATATCATTGAAGGCACACGAAGCAACCTGTTTCTGGTGAAACAGGGTGCCTTGTATACTCCTGATTTGTCACGCTGTGGCGTGGCAGGTTTGCAGCGACAGCGCGTTATGGATTGGGCGAAGCAGCACGGAGTCGAGTGTAAAGTTGCAGATTTGCAAATGGAAGCGCTGTTGGCAGCGGATGAAGTTTTTTTAGTGAATAGTATTATCGGACTCTGGCCAGTGCGAGAAATAACTGGTTTCCATCGAGTCTATTTTCCGGTTTCCCTACAAATTCAGGATTGGTTGAACCATGGGTGTGATTAAATTCTTGCTGCGCTGGTTGGTAATTATTGCAATTATTTTGGCTGCAGCAGCCGGCTATTACGTAACGCGCCCACTTACGCCTCCGGCTTTCCCCTTCGATTTTAGCCTGCAACCAGGCAGCAGTTTAAAGAGTGTTGCGCATCAGATGAAGCTGGCGGGCGTACTTGAAGATGAGCATAGTTTTGTCTTGCTTGGGCGCAGTCTGGGTAAATCCGGGCAAATCAAGCCTGGCAACTATCAATTGACCAAATCCACCTCGTTGTTTGAATTGCTTGAGATCGTGAGCAAAGGGCGGGTAGCACAAAGTGATCTCACTATTATTGAAGGCTGGACCTTTAAGCAGTTTCGGGAAGCTCTGAATGCCGCACCCAAGTTACGCCACGATAGTGCTGCGCTTTCCGACTCTGAAATCATGCAACGTATCGGTGCCGTAGAAAAACATCCGGAAGGGCTGTTTTTCCCTGACACCTACATTTTCCCATCCGGCTCCAGCGACTTGGCTCTTCTTAAACGTGCCTACCAGACCATGCAGAGACGTTTGCAGGAAAGCTGGCAGGGAAGGGATAAGAATCTTCCGCTGGAAACGCCTTATCAGGCGCTGATTCTTGCTTCTATTGTAGAAAAGGAAACCGGTCGCTCAAAAGATCGTGACATGATTGCTTCTGTCTTTATCAATCGTTTGCGCAAAGGCATGCGGCTGCAAACCGACCCGACTGTAATTTACGGGATTGGAGATAAATATGACGGAAATATCCGCAAACGTGATCTGCTGAAAGACACCGAGTACAATACCTATACACGCGGCGGTCTAACCCCAACCCCGATTGCGTTGCCCGGACGGGAGTCTTTGCATGCGGTAATGCATCCAGCAACCAGTGCTGCATTATATTTTGTCTCGCGCGGCGATGGTAGTTCGCAATTTTCCAGCACGCTCAGTGAGCATAACAATGCAGTCAATCGTTATCAACTCAATATCAAATGAGCAAAGCCAAGTTTATAACCTTTGAAGGTGTGGATGGCGCGGGCAAAAGCACCCATCTCGCATGGTTTGCTGACATGCTGCGCCGCCGCGGCATCGATGTGCTGTTGACGCGCGAACCAGGTGGCACGCAGCTCGGTGAAAAATTGCGTGAAATTCTGCTGCATCAACCCATGCATGCCGAAACCGAGGCTTTGCTGATGTTTGCCTCCAGACGCGAACATATAGAGCAGGTCATCAAACCCGCATTGCAGCGCGGCACATGGGTAATTTCTGACCGCTTCAGCGATGCCAGCTTCGCCTATCAGGGCGGCGGCAGGGGTGTGCCGGTAGAAAAACTTGAGCAACTCGAAAACTGGGTACACGCAGATTTGCAACCGGACCGAACCTTGTTATTCGATATACCAGTTGAAGTGGCTCGCCAGCGTTTGTCCAACAACCTGATGCTGGATCGTTTTGAACAGGAAAAAAGTGAGTTTTTTGACAAAGTTCGCAACGCTTATTTGGCTCGCAGCCAAAAAAATCCGGCGCGTTTTGCTATTATTCGAGCCGAAAACACACTAGATGAAGTTAAAGCGAGTTTAGAGAAAATTATTGCATCTATATGATATGAATGAACTTTATCCTTGGCAAAATGAAATATGGGCGCGCTTGCAAGGGTTGCGTACGCGTTTACCCAATGCCCTGCTGCTTAAGGGGGCAGAAGGCATAGGCAAACTGGATTTGGCGCTTAACTTTGCGCAGTCCATATTATGCGAATCATCTTTACCTTCAGGTTTAGCCTGCCAGGCTTGTCCTTCATGCCACTGGTTTGCACAAGAATCCAACCCGGACTTTCGCCTGATTCAACCGGATGCTCTGTCAGCTTCCGATGAAACAACAGAAAAAGAGGGGGACAAAAAAGCATCCCGCGAGATTTCTGTCGATCAGATACGCGCGCTCTCAAGTTTTGCCAATCTGTCTGCCCATAGTGGCGGCTATCGCGTGGTATTGATACATCCGGCTGAGGCAATGAACAGCAACTCGGCCAATGCATTGCTCAAAAGTCTTGAGGAACCGACAGACAAGCTATTGTTTATATTGGTAACAAATAAACCACAGCAGATGTTGCCCACCATTTTAAGCCGCAGCTTGAGTCTTGCCGTGCCCATGCCGTCACGCGACGACAGTGCTGCCTGGCTTAAACAGCAAGGCGTTGTTGATCCAACCGCCGTTCTGGCGCAAACGGGTTTTGCTCCATTATCCGCTTTGCACTGGGCGGGCGAGGGCGCAGGTACGGAAGAACGCAAATTGATGCTGGAAGCGGTCAAACAGACTGCAAAATTTGATGCAATTGCGTTAGCCGATCAGCTACAGCGCGCTGCACCCGTACAAGTGATCCATTTTTTACAGCAATGGTGCTATGACCTGGCCAGTTTCAAGCTCGCTGGCAGCATCAGATATCATCCGGAACAATCTGATTTGATAGGAAAAATTGCACAGAGAGTTTCCTTGCAGGCATTGCTGCGCTATATCAAGGAATTGCAGGTAGCCAGGCGCGAAGCATTTCACCCGTTAAATCCAAAATTGCTGTTTGAGTCCATCCTGTTGACTTATCAACAAATGACACTGACAGTAAATAAAGCCTGATACTCAATATGTTTATAGATTCGCATTGCCATATTAATTTTCCCGAGTTGGCCGACAAGCTCGAGGAGGTTTTGGCGAATATGCGCAATAATCAGGTCTCCAATGCGCTATGCGTATCGGTGGATCTGGATAAATTCCCTGAAATTCTGTCATTGGCAGAGAAAAATAAAAATATTTATGCGTCGGTAGGCGTTCATCCCGATTATGAACTGGAGCATGAGCCCACCCAGAGCGAACTGGTGCGCCTGGCAAATCACCCCAAGGTTGTGGCGATAGGCGAAACAGGCCTGGACTATTTTCGCCTGCAAGGCGACCTGGAATGGCAGCGCACACGCTTCCGCACCCATATACGTGCCGCAGTTGAATGCAATAAGCCATTGATTATTCACACACGGTCAGCTTCAGCCGACACCTTGCGCCTGATGCAGGAAGAAGGTGCTGAGCAGGTGGGCGGCGTAATGCATTGCTTTACCGAAAGTCTGGAAGTCGCTCGTGCTGCGATAGAAATGAATTTCTATATCTCCTTTTCCGGTATCGTGACCTTCAAAAAAGCGCTGGAACTGAAAGAAGTCGCTAAAACTATCCCGCTTGAGCGCATGCTGATAGAAACGGACTCTCCTTATCTGGCCCCTGTTCCATTTCGTGGCAAGCTCAACCAACCTGCCTATGTGAAGCATGTGGCGGAAGAAATTGCCAAGTTAAGAGATATCAGCGTGGAAGAGGTGGGCAACGTGACTTCGGCGAACTTCAGTAAGCTGTTTTTAGATAGAAATCAGATGCTTAATTGAGTTTGCGCTGTTTGATTGCCGGAATCATGGAGCTATTCGATAAGCGGGAAACTTTAGCGCTTTACCAGAGGCGGGAAAGAACATAGACTGAAACAATATGAGCGAGGAAATCAAACTCTACTATCGGCAGCATGCAATTAAGCGTATGTTTAAACGGAGTATTTCCGAGGAAGAGGTTGAAAAAGCTTTAACTCATGCCGTTGTAATAGGAAATTATCCAGACGACAAAGCTTTTTCCAGCACGCTTGTGTTGGGTTATGCGGAAAAACAAGGCAATCCATATTGTTTTTGCGGATGATAGCGAGGCAGGAACGAGGATAATCATTACAGTCTATGAGCCTGATCCTGCCATTTGGCAGGAAGACCTGAAAAAGAGGAGGTAGGGCATGAAATGTCCAATTTGTAAAAATGGTGAGACGCATTCGGGGATGGCCAGTGTGATGCTGGAACGAGGAAATACTACTGTCATGTTCAAGCTGGTTCCGGCGGAGATCTGCGAGAATTGTGGTGAGGTTTATCATGATGCCAAAGTGACGCGTTCTTTGTTGCAGCAGGCTGAGAGTGCCGCAAAAGGAGGCGTTGAGATCGATGTAAGGCGATATGCTGCAGCTTAGACAGAGATAAAGTTACCTCCTGCCACTGCAAACGCGCAGGCAGAACACTGAGGTGACTTCAAGGTTGGTCAATTTTTATAAATATAATTAACATCTTGGCGTTTTACGAATCCGAACGGGAAAATTTCTTCAGGCCTCTCAATGGCAAGCGCCGTGAGCTGGTCGTTACCTGCCTGCGCTCTCTGTATGAACGCATGCATGGCTCCGGCGCGGATTATTCGCATAATCTTACGCGGGATGACCTGCGTGACATTCTAGTGCCTGTGGTGCAAACGCAGTCCGGCGAAGTCAGTGCAGATGTTGCTGCCACGGATGATGAGCTCGCCGCGATTGAATCCGGCGATGTGCTGGAACTCAGCAGTGCCATATTTCGCAGCCTGTTGCGCGACGGCTGGCTGGAAATGTTTGGCGACCGTGCCGGCCTGGTGACTGCCTATCGTTTCTCGCGTGCGGGCAAATTGTTTGCCGAAGCACTGTGGGTAATGGACCGTCCGCGTAGCCGCAGCCGTCAGCGCAATGTGCGCAGCTGTCGCAACTCCCTCGAAGCAACATTGCGCAACAGTGATGCTTACGACCTGGTTGATGCCTATGACTATGCTGAAAAAGTGATTAGCGACCTGTCGGAAGGTGTTGATTATTTTCAAGAGTTGGTGCGTCATCTAATGGTGGAAGCGTCGCGGACACCGTGGGATGAGTTTATGGATTTTCTGGATCGCTTTGAAAAGGAATTCAAGAAACAACTGACTGCTGACAGCGTCGAGCGCCATCGTCAGGCAATACGCGAAACCGTGAACAGGCTGAGGGATATCCCCGAAGACAAGGCAGCAGCAATTAACCATCAGTTAACCGAGGTAGCGCGCTGGGCAACCCAGGAGCGCAGCGGCAATTCAACTTATGACTGGCTGCTCGATCGCATTGAAGAAATGGTGGAGGCTGCCTGTACTACCAGGCAGCCGGAACTGATCAAGGCGATGAATACCTATATGCGCCAGGCCACCAACATCGTGCAGCAGGCGATGATGTTGCGCAGTGGACAAACTCGCCACGCCTATAGCCGCGCCATCAGCCGGGTAGCCAAGCTGGAAGGTGACGCGCAAAACCGGTTTCTGGCAAAACTGGGCGAGGCTATCTCAGGCTCGGAAATACGCCTGCTCGACCCCGCAATCTTCAAGCTGCGCAGCGCTTCGCAGCGGCGCAGGGCCTTGACTGTCACCGCACAGCCCAAAGTCAGCCGTGACGCCAGACTGGCCGCAGCCATGCAACGCGCAGAGGCGGCCGGTTTTGCCTTGTCCAATGAGGATGTGATTGTCGTCCTGCGCAATGAGTTAAAGCTGCGTGGCCGGCCATTTTTGCTTTCCAGCCTGCCGGTAAACACCGCCAAAGATGTCTTGCAGGCTATGCAAGCTGTTGAAGCAATTAGAGGTTTCCGGGATGGCAGCATCAGGGTGCGCAAATTGCCCAGCAAACTCGTGACTGAATATTACTCAGGCAGTGATTACCAAATAGAGAACAATACCAAACAGCCATGAATCTGACGAATGCAATTGAAGACCAGCTTGAGCGACAAAACCTCAAGCTTGACCGTTTTAAGGAAATTACCAGCCGCTTGTTTGCGTGGGGAATTATTGTGCGCGACGAGGATGGCGTGGAGCAACGCTATTACGATGACGCCCGCAGAATTGAAGCATTGCTGACTGACTACTTCGCGCTGTCCGGGTTTCGTTTAGTACATGATTTAAAAAATGAATTCTTCCGCCTGTATGCGCCAGGCGCGCAAATACCCGGCTTGGCTGATGACGATCTGGACCCGCAGCCTTCCTTGCGCAGCAAACTCTCGGCCGACTTTGTCGCTGCGGCACTCACCCTGCGCTTTCTGTTCCAGCAGGGCCTGGCCGAGGGAGGCGGGCGCCTGACCGATGCGGGCGAGGTGCTAATTCGGTTTGAAGAGCTGGCTGCCACCCAGCAAACCCAGCTAAAGCGCCTTCTGCCCGAGCTTTCGGGTGACAGAGACCGTTTAATCAAAGAGTTAAAGCGTCACCGGCTGATACATATCGGCGCAAACTTCTCCTTCGAGGATGAAGACGCCTATATCGCGATACGCCCGTCCATACTCGGCATCATCAGCGAGGATGCGATGGCTGCAGCACTCGAAGCCGAAGGCGTAGCGGAGGAGCAGGGCGATGCAGAAGAAAAAGCCGAAGCTGAAAGAGAAGGGGTAGCCGAGTGAAGCTGGAAAAACTAATCCTGGTTAACTGGGGCGCATTGCGCTCTGACGAATACCCGATGGGCAATATGACGCTCTTGACCGGCTCCACCGGCTCAGGCAAGTCGACCATGCTTGATGCGCTGCAAACCGTCATGACTGCTGCCTACCAGAACATTTTCAACTACAACCCCGGGCAGGATGAGGTCACGCAGAATTCGCGCAGCAGCAAATCCAAACGTACCCTGTGGTCTTATATTACCGGGGCTGAAGACAATCTGTTTGCCCGCCCGGATGGTGCACACGGCTATATCGCCGCCGTATTCAAACCCAGCGAAGGCGAGGAGGAGGGCGAAGAATTTACCGCGCTGATTGCTGCCTCCGCACGCGTCGATGGTTCCGGTGGCCGTCGCCAGGCTGTGCAAGAAAAACTGGTCTTGCTGATTATTGATGGTGTTAGCCTGCATTTGGGTGACTTGATGCAGCGTACCGTGGATGACAATCTGGAAGTGATTGCGGTCGAGAAAATCGAAAGCCATCTCAAGGCCAAATACGCCAACGTCACCAGCTTCCGCGATGCCAAGCGCGAATATCTGTGCCAGTTGTATGGCCGTTTCCGCGGGCAAAAGTCAGTTTCCTTTATCGAAGCCGAACTGGCCGCCAAGGCCTGGAGCCAGTCTATCGTGCACCGGCCTATCGGCAGCGTGGATGAACTGGTGAAAACCCAGATTCTTGAACACGACCCGCAGCAGCTAATCCAGCGCATTTCGCAAATCAGCGACCTGATGCGCCAGGTGCACAATTTGCGGGTAGAGGGTGAACGCCTGAAAGAAAACGTGGGCAGGCTGGAAAAAATCGAAACCGCCTCGCGCAAGGTGACCGCCGCCTATGAACTCTCTGCGCAATATCAATTACTTGTTTCAAAACTGAGCTTGCAGGGTGATGCAAAGCAAGTTTCTGCAGATCAGCAAACTATCCGGGAGCTGAAAAAGAAAATAGCCGATGAAACGGCAATGATCAATGGTTTACAGCGCGATAAAAAAGCGCGCGGCGACAGTCTGGTGCAGATTGCTGCACGCTTAAGCGGAATTCCGGCGGCAGACCAGAAACAGCGTATCGATGAACGTATGCAGGCAGCGCGTCTGGCCGCCAAAAATTCCATTGCCGCGTTGATTGAATCTTTGGGCGCTGCAGATAAATTGCTGAACACCGGCAAGACCATCATCAATATGCAGTTTCCGTTGACCCACCGCATCTTGAGCGACGCCGGCAGTAATGTGTCAGAAGCACTGGCACGTTCAACCCAGGCGCCCTTCACCTTGTTACAAAAGAAATTCCAGAAACTGAATCCCAAGTCGGATGATTTTGCGCGTCAGGCGATGGGCCTGCTGCAGGAGCTTTCCAGCCTGGGTAGCCAGTTTGCGGAATTGCATGAGGTGATAGCCGGTACCCAGGATAGTTTTGTGGCGGCGGTGCATAGCCAGACTGAAAAGACTCGCCAGGAAGTTGAAACCACGCAAAATCGCGAAAAAGAGCTGGCCGAACGCAAGGCCAATCTCGCCTCGGGCGGCGCTGATTACCCCAAGGAAATTGCACTGGCGCTGAAAACCTTCAAGAGCGCAATGCCCGAGGCCCATGCGCAGGTGCTGTGCGACCTGATCAAGCCCTTGCATCCCGAATGGCAAGCCGCGATTGAAGGATATATGGGCAATGCCCGTTTCAACTTTGTGGTGGACGAAAAGTGGGAAGCCAAGGCGATCGAGTTTGTAAAGTCACGCCATCTGCGCTGCAGTGTGGTGCAGGGCAAGCTGTGTCTGAAGAACGCCAAGCCGGAAAGGGTGCCGAGCGACTCTATTATTCATGAGTTGAAAGCCGAACACCCGGTGGCGAATGCCTATCTGGTGGATTTATATGGCAGCGTAGTCAAGGTTGAAAGCGCTGCGCAACTGACTAAAACCCCGCGCGGCGTGATGAAAGACGGCAAGGGCTCCGGTTCACGCACCATGTTTAGCGGTAGCGTCAGTTCGCTGGTATTCGGCAAAGCCTCGCAAAACCTTGCCTTCGAGCGTATTGCTGCAGATCACGCCAACGCCGAAGCGCAACTGGAAGAACTGCAAACCCAGCTCACCATGTTACGCGGCCTGCTGGGGCTGGCTGGCACGGTGAAGCTGCCGGACTTCAGTGATCTGGTGGAACTGGATCATGCGGCACGCGAAATTGAATCTGCCCATGCCGACTTGTTACGCCTGAATCTGGACGAAGTCACCAAGCTTGAGGAAGAAAAACAATCCCTGCAAATGCAGATCGAGGCGATGGATCAGGCTGTGCAACAAGCCAGCCAGCGTATCGGCTCCTATGACGGTCAGTTGATCCACTTGAACCTGTCCCTGGAAAGATATTCAGGCGGATTGACCGCGAAGCAGCAGCAAGTGGACGATGATATCGCCAGGTTAAAACAATTATGCGTGCTGAATGAGGCCTTGTCATATACGACACTTGAACAAAAACTCATTGATTGGATTGAAAAACTTGAAATAACCCCGCAACAGGCACAAAACCGGGTGCAGCAGCAAATCCTGCAGGCGGCGGAAACCAACAGCGAAGTGCGCGAAGCCATTGCCGACTACAACCGCCATGCCAAGCCGGATGAACAACTGAATCCCGGGCACACGCTGGATCATCGCAGTGATGACTTTGCGCCTGTATATGGCGCACTGATGAAATTGGCCAGCGTGATGCGTGAGCAACTTGCGGTACAACGCGAGATCGGCCTGGTCAAAAACCTGGACCAGTTGCGAACCTCTGAAACGTCCTTCCGTGATGTGTTCACCAAACAATTCTGCTATGAAATCCGCAACACCGTGGATATTGGCGTGCGTACCCTGAAAACATTGAATACCGAACTGGAACGGCTGAAGTTCGGCACCGACAAGTTCAGCATCGATTGGTCTGAATGGGTGCCCGAATACAAGGCCTATTATGACTTTTTCAGCGCAGCCTATGATCTGTCCGAATCGCAGGAATCCGGTGGCGACCTGTTCGGCACGACGGATCTGAGTCCGGCTAACCTGGCTGTACGCGACCAATTGGTCGGGTTGTTACTTTCCAATGATCAAAACACAGCCCTCAAAGAACTGCAGCGCGTGGCCGACTATCGCAACTATCGACGCTACGAGATCTGGAAAGAGTCCGATATCGGCTCGCGCGTACCGTTATCTGAATGGGGAACCGGCTCGGGTGGCCAACTGGAAACGCCGGCGTATATTATTCGCGCTGCAGTTGTGACCAATCGCCTCAAACATTTCGACAAGGGCATTAACTTGAAGCTGCTGGTGAACGACGAATCTTTTGCCAAAATGGATGAACGCCGCGCCCATGACGTGATCAAATTTATTCGTGACAGTCTGGGCATGCAACTGATCTGTGCGATGCCCACCAAACATGCAGGCGCAATCAAGAGCGAATTCACCAAGGAATGGTGCGTCACCCGAACCGAAGCGGACGGCAATGGCGAAGTCGATTTTATTTCAGAAGCTGACGAACGCGACCTGAATACCGATGCCTTGCGCAAACTTTGGCAGGCGCAGCGCGATCAAATCCGCCAGCAAACACAGATGCTGTTTGAGGCAGGGGAAGTGAGTGAAGCTTGATGCAGGCATTACATTCGATGAGAGTAGTCTCGTCGGATATTCTGGTTTTTATGTTAGTTTGCTGGAGTTATTGAAAACACTCTAAACCCTGATGCCGGTGTTGTTTTAAGTTTGACGAGTTTCATGAAAAGAATGATAGTATGAACTGATGTTATGCGTGACAACGCCAGCATTCCAGCGAACTACACGAGGCATTAACGCTCAACTTCTCTGACCATGAATAATTCGATCGAAAACCTGGTTGCGCACCCGCTCTTTACGAAAGGGGTGGCAGTTATATTGGCCACGCTCGTCATTTTATTGCTGGTGCGTTTTGCGCAATCGGCCACCTCAAGAAAAATCGAAGACAAAGAGCTGCGCTACAAAACGCGCAAGCTCATCAGCCTGGCGGGCTATTTGCTCGCACTGATCATCGCCCTGATCATTTTCAGCGATCATCTGACAAACCTGACGGTTATCATCGGCGCACTCAGCGTGGGCATCGGGTTTGCGCTGCGCGAGATGATACAAAGCCTGATAGGGTGGGCGGTCATCTCTTTCGGCGGGGTATACAAACCGGGTGACCGGATTCAACTGGGCAGCATCGTTGGCGACGTGATCGACATCGGCCCTTTGATCACCACGGTGATGGAATGCGGAGGATGGGTTAAAGGGGATTTATATAACGGCCGCTTGATCCTCTTGTCGAACAGTTTGTTGTTCAAGGAACACATCATCAATTTCTCCTCGGATTTCCCGTTCCTGTGGGATGAAATCGTCATTCCGGTGAGAACGGATTCGGACTACCGCCTGGCGCGCAGCATTATTGAAAGAGTTGGCCAGACCGAGTTATCAAAAATGAGCGATGAGTCCAAGGCGGCATGGCAAAATTTCGTGCGCCAATACCGTGTCGAAGACGCACGGCTGGATCCCATGGTTATTATGAGTTTCGATGCCAACTGGATTGAGTTCACGCTGCGTTATGTGGTTGGTTACCGCCTCAGGAGAAGCACCAAAGACAAATTATTTTCGAGTATCTTGGCAGGGTTTGAAGAAACACATGGCAAGGTGCAAATCGCTTCAGCCTCGTTTCAACTTACAGAGCTTCCTCCCTTGTCATTTCACCTTGAAAGGAAACATTCAGGTAGCTAGTGTCCTGAGTTAGAAATCCGCATAGTGTAGGAGCCCGATTCATCGGGCGATTGCTCTTTTGAAAAATCGCGCAGAAATCTGCGCTCCTACTGGTGCCCGACCAAAAGTTTTTTGGACAAAGTACATTATTTTTGATGGATTATTTTGCTTTAACGAACTCTCAACTCATGACATCAGGTTAGCAATCCTATTGCTGGCGCATGATCAATAATTCCATTTCTAGATAAAAACAGTAATAATAGTGCCATGACATATCCGGAGAATAATCATGGCAAGAAAGTCGAGCGGAGCAGATCAACTGGAGGCGGCCAAAGCGCTGCTTAAAAAGGCGAAGA
>Ga0315268_10002792_pt1 | contig 19530 bp, 16 predicted proteins | sample C1_top_MG_FD_204535 | JGI IMG/M metagenome (GOLD analysis project Ga0315268, IMG submission 204535) | Sediment microbial communities from Yellowstone Lake, YNP, Wyoming, USA - C1_top | ecosystem: Environmental > Aquatic > Freshwater > Lake > Sediment | place: USA: Wyoming | collected 2017-08-01
GCGCCCGGGACCGGTACACCCGAGGTGGGCGGATTGAGCAGTTATCAGACATTGGAGCTGGTGCGCGGCCTGCAGGGTTTGAACCTGGTCGGGTTGGACCTGGTGGAGGTCTGCCCGCCCTACGACGCGGGCGAGATCACCTCCATCCTGGCTGCCAACCTGGTGTTCGAGTTCCTGTCCCTGCTGGCGCTCAAGAAGAAGGGTTAATTCACCGGCGGTGAGAGCAGGTCGGCGATCTTGCGGACGGTGTTGATGCCGCGCAGGGTGGAGGCCACGCCGAGCGCTTTTTCGAAGGCAGCGTTGGACAGGGTGGATTGGCTCTGACGCACCTGGCACAACCAGTACAGCTCCCTCCCGTGCAGGAGCAGCCGGTCGAGGTCGGTCTGCAGTCCCAGCAACCTCTGCCGGGCGCCTTCGTCCGGTGCATGTGCCAGGAAGCCGATGTTGTAGGCTGCGGCGGCCTCCATAACCGGCGGATCGAACGGTTGGAAGGCAGCGATGGTGCTCAGCTCGGCGGGAGTGCGCAGGAAGGCAGCCACCCGGTAACCCAGGTCAGCCTCCAGCCCGTGCTCGATGAGTGGCAGCAGGTCAGGCTCGGTCTGCCCGGGAGCGGTGAAAAGGACATTCCCGCTGGCGATAAAGGTCTGCACCTGTTCCAGCCCAAAGGACTCGAACAGTCCGCGCAGGCTCTCCATCTTGACCACGTGCCCGCCTACGTTGACTGCACGGAGAAATGCGACATACCGGTTTGTCATTGGATCCAGCCTCTCATTTGGGAAAGACCCTAAGGGTTTTGAAAACCCTTAGGGTCTAATAAAGCGATAAAGGTTCTGACCTAGTAGGACGAGTTGGAGTGGGAGATCTCCAGGTCACGGACGCACAGGAAGGCGGGCACCACGATGGAAGACGGGTTGCGGGCGCCGTAGCTGGCGGAGGTGTTGTACGCCTCGGTGGCTTGCGAGAGCCATGCCACCTTCTCGCCGAAGACATCCAGCAGGCTCTGGGTGATGCGCACGTTGTAGGGCACCACCACCGAGCCGTCCTTCTTGATGAGCAGAGCGCCAAAGCGCGAACTGGCGGTGATCAATCCCTTGGTGGGGTTGACGATGTTCATGTAGTGCAGGAAGGGGATGTAGAGGATATCCTTATCATGCGGCATGCTCACCAGGTCACGCAGGGTGCGGACGTCCTTGTCCCCGCCCGCCACCACCAGGCTCTTATGTGGCACGGTGTGGCTGGTGGACTGGGTGGCAAACTCATCGGCGTCGTCCTGGGACCAGACATAGCCCTGGAAGACTCCCCTGGCGAAGAGGGGATGATCGCCACGCACCTTGCCCATGAAGTCCCGCTTGAAGGGGAAGGTGTCCAGGCTGCGGGCGTCATCGCTGAGGGAGAACTTGTCGGAGAAGACGCGCTGCCCGACCTTCTCTTCGCTCAGGAAGGAGTAACCCCGCTTCATCAAGCCACCGTTGAAGCCGATGTAATTCATGAAGTTGACCATATCGGCGGTGGCAGCCGAACCAAAGACGATATCGTAGCTGCCCAAAGCCAACTGCTGGGGGGCGTCATTCTTGTAGCGTTCGACCAGGAAAGCCAGGTCGCTGTGCAGAGAGGCGGCTTTCAGGTCTGCCTTGCGCCAGGCGGACTGCTCTGCCTGGACCTCCCACTTGAGGGTGGCGTGGGAAATGACCACGGATACCTGGGCATCGGATGTCTTGAAGTACTGGGTGTGCTCCGAGCGGGTGTTGATCTGCGCCAGGGTGGTGGAACCGTTGGCGAATATGCCGGAGAGCTTGATGTCGTCTGTCTCCAACCCGGCGCTGGCCTGGTTGAAATAATCCAGGCGCTCCTTGTTGCTGATCTGCGCCAGGGTGGCATCGTAACCGCTCTCGTCGATAAAGGTTTCGCTGAAAGTGGGGATGGTGGGTTGGTAATTGAGGGGTTGGGCGTGCACCACCAACTCGGCAGCGGAATCGATGGCTTTCTTCATCTCATCCACTTTGCCCAGATCGGTGATCATCTCGTAGCTGGCACGCTTGCGGTCATCGTAGGCAGTCACCTCCAGGCGGATGAGATGCTCGTTGGTGTTCAAGGAGATGGCTGAATTTGCGAAGCGCATCAAGTAACTGTCTTCTTCATGGTAAGCGAGGGTGACCTCGTAGCCTTTGTTGAGCGCATAAGCCCGCAGGTCTTGCAGTGTTTTTAAGATTCGATCTTTCACGGCTATTCTCCTATGCGAACATTATCGAACCGGCAGACCGGGATGCCATGTCCCAACTGCATGACCTGGTTGGGCTGACCCTTACCGCAGTTGTCCACAAAACCGACCTTCCAGGTGGTTTGGTCACCGACGGCGGATAGCGAGTTCCAGAATTTGACCGTGTCGCCCTTGTGGGTGGAGTTCTTGACCACACGGGTGACCTTGCCATCGTCCACGAGCCAACCGATCTCTTCCCCGAAGTGGAACTGCTCGCGATTCGAGCCGATCGACCAGCTGCGGTCACCATCCAGGATGATGCCTTTTTCCGTGTTCTTGACGATATCATCAAGGGTGCCGTCCTGACCGGGGTCAATATTGATGTTGGTCATGCGTTCAATGGGAACCCGGTAGAAGGAGGTGGCCCGGTTGGCGCCCCCGCTGCCGGAGAAGATGCTCTTCCTGGCTTTGGCATTGGCTTCCTCGACCATTTGCCGGCCGGTGATGGCACCCACCAGGAGACCCTTGTCGATCAATATCTTATTCTGGGCGGGGACACCATCATCATCAAAGCCAAAGCTGCCGGGGCTGTTGACTATGGTGGCATCCGCGCGGGCGGTCAATTTTGGAGAACCATACTGCAACTTGCCAAAGTCGTTCAGGGTGACGAAAGAGCCACCCGCAAATGCCAACTCGTAGCCCAGGATGCGATCCAGCTCGAGGGCATGACCGATGGTCTCATGCGTCTGCAGATACATGATGCCAGGCAGCAGGATGACTGAGCGGTCTTCCTTGGGGCAGTCGTCCGCCACCAGGACCTGGTTGAGTTCCTTGACAATGCGGTCGGCATTCTCTTGGAAGAGTTGCCTGTCGATCGATTCCCAGCCGCGGCTGTCTCCGACCCGGCCCAGTTTGAACTTGCGTTCCTGCTGTCCGCCCTGGCTATCCTGCCCGTCCACTTCCATACCGGCGAAAACCTCGGTGATCAGCTTTTCAATATGGCTGCCTTCGGAATCCACAAAGACGATCTGCTTGCGGACAAAAGCCAGGCTGCTAAGGCGTTGAAAAACTCCCGGCTGGTTCAGCTTATCGTCCATCTCTTTGAGGAAGGCTACCTTTTCAGCCAGGGGTACATCGAAAGGATTGATCTGGCAAGGGCTCTCGAACTTGGCTTCAATGATGTCCTTCTCAGCCAGGCGCACCGGGAAGGTCACACGCTCGGCAGCGATCCTGGCGTTGTCAAAGGCCTTGTCGAACAAGGCTGGCAGCGTGCTGACATCGGAAGAGGCTGAAAAACCCCAGGCTCCTTTGTAAAGGACCCGGATGCCGATCCCGCTTTCACCAGCCATGGCAGTCGTCTTGAGATTGCCGTTTAACATCATCAGAAAATTAGTATTTTCAAAAGGATACCAGCGGGAATCCACGTAGGTGGCACCTTTGGCTTTAATCCGTTCGATCTGTTTTTGGATCTCATTTAGCATGCGTAATTCTCCTTTTCGATGAATAAAGGTCGTCTTCTACTTTATTAAGTAAGTAATGATGCGTGCAACCGGACAATTCTACCAGTTTTATTTGCCACCTGCTCTAAATATTTTTCTCAAATTCTCGTGACCAGATCGAGCAGCTATATTTATTTTGCAATCGTTAATTATACGTCCAATTCCTTGAGAAACGCCTGAGTGAAATCCCATGTCTTTTCCATCACCTGCGCATCCATTTTATCAAAGGTGTCCTGCACCTGGTGCCAGTAAGGAGCTTCCCCATCCGGTTTCATACCCATCAGGGTGATGGCTGGCACTCCAACCCGCAGGGCGTCCGCCATTTCGGTGTTGCCACCGCTCACCTTGACCGGGTACGCCCCCCAGTGCGGGTTTTCAGCGGCCAGCTTTTCAACTGCTTCCAGCAACCTGGGAGCGGGTTTGAAGGGCACAATGATGCCTTCCTGAGTCAACCAGGAGGGACCTGCACAACCGAGCATTTCGAACACCACGGCTTGAGGTTCTTTTAATTCTGCCTTGTGACGCTTATAAAAATCGATCATGCCATAATGCTGGACTTCTTCACATCCTGTGCAGACCGCCAACACACGGGTATGCTCGAGCGGCTGCCGGGAAAATTGCTCCGCCAGGGTGAGGAGCATGCCGACGGCGGAGGCATTATCATTGGCTCCAGCGGTAAAGGGGGTCAAGTCAGCCTGAATGCACATGCCAGCCAGCAGCAACGCACTGATGGCAGATGGGATAGTCACCAACCAGGCCCAACTCCAGGAAAATGCCACCGACAGGGAATAGATGACCGCCTGGAAGATGAAGGTCACAAAAGCGACCATGGTGAAAGTGTCATAGATCTTGACCCAGGTGGGGGTGCGAAAGATGAGAGGAGTGCGCTGGGAGTCCAGGTGACCGACGAGAACCAAATCATGGGTGTGTTCGCCGGAAGGCGGGATGACAGCATAAGCGTTCTGGCTCTCACCCTTGGGCATAACCAGGCGAAAGAGGTTGTTCTGCAAACCCAGTTCCTGGACCTCCGAGATCAAAACAAGTATGGTCAAGATGGCAGCGATGCCGGCAGTCAAACGACCAGCCAGGGGGAAGATGAAAAAAGCAAGCAGCAGCAAGACACTTCCCAACAGGTGGGGCAGGAAGATGGAACGGGCACTCTTGAATTTTTCAAGTATCGGTTTAAAGCCATATATTTCAAATTGGTTCATGGCATATTCTGCTGCTTTCTGTTCACCAGGACGAGTTGAACCGCGCGCACCAATATCCACCGAGAGGACACGAATGTGTTCCAACCATCTGATTACCTGGGGGTAGGAAGAGCTATTTTCCATGATAATGCCTCCACTTTGAACTAAAAATGAACCACAAGTAAATTATAGCATCAGGCACTGAAAAGCTATTTGATAAAGAGACAAAATATATAAAGAGGGTCGAAAGATCGAAATTCTAATTAATAAGGACAAAAGATTTTTTGTAATTTAATCCCCCTTATTTAATTAAACCAAACAAGCCAGAAGATGTTGCAACCATTTTGTAAGGAGAAAAGCATTGCAGGAATCCATATTAAACGGTATTATTAATGGGCTATGTCCTTGATGATGAACCACCTGGCCTTACTGGTCATTATTCTGTCATAATTCGTCAGCCCCAAGCCTGACAGGTGAATCGCACCTGCCAGGCTTTTTTAGTCCAAAAACACTGACCTGTCATACAGGTAATATCTCATCAATTAGGAGCAAGAATGCAGACCCCCTGGGAATATCGATACGCCTTTCGCACGCAGCGCATGGGAAGCTCGGTCATCCGTGAGCTACTAAAATTTACTGAACAACCCGACATTATTTCGTTTGCCGGGGGATTGCCAGCCCCAGATGTTTTCCCGGTCAACGAGTTCAAGCAAGCATGCACTGCCGTCCTGGATGAGCAAGGAGCCAAGGCTCTACAATACAGCACCACCGAAGGACACCTGCCGTTGCGTGAGATGATCGCACGCCACACAGCTCGATACGCGATTGAGGTTTCCACTGAAAATATCCTGGTCACATCCGGTTCCCAACAAGCCCTGGATTTGATCGGCAGATTGTTCATCAACCGTGGTGACCGCATCCTGGTGGAGTCACCCACCTACCTGGGTGCGCTGCAAGCCTGGAACGCCTACGGTGCAGAATATATTTCCGTACCCATGGATGAGCACGGCATGCTTACCGATCAATTGGAAAATGCCCTGCGAGTGGGGGTTAAGTTCATCTATGTATTACCCAACTTCCAGAACCCATCGGGTTCCACGCTCAGCTTGGAACGCCGTTACAAACTGATCGAATTGGCTGACCGCTATGGTGTTCCCATCGTTGAAGATGACCCATACGGGCAGCTCCGATTTGAGGGTGACCATATCCGCCCGATCATTGCCCTAGACAGTGACTTCCACAATAGGAACGGGGACAAATACAGCGGCAATGTGATCTACATGAGCACCTTCTCCAAACTGCTGGCACCCGGCATCCGCCTGGGATGGGTAATCGCACCCCAAGAAGTGATCCGCAAGCTGGTGATGGCAAAACAAGCAGCTGACCTGCATACGGCTACCTTTAACCAGATCGTCGCGTATCAGATCGGCAAGGATGGATTCATCGATCAGCACGTCAAGACCATCCGCAGCACTTACAAAGAGCGCCGCGATATCATGCTTGAAACCATGACCGAGTTCTTTCCGACTGAGGTAAGCTGGACACACCCATTAGGTGGTATGTTCCTATGGGGTATCCTGCCGGAAAAATTGGATGCAGCAGAGGTATTAAAAACAGCCATCGAGCGTAAGGTGGCTTTCGTGCCCGGTTTTGCATTCCACGCCAACGGTGGCGGCAAGAATACTATGCGCATTAATTTCTCCTTCTCAAATCCCGAGACGATACGCGAGGGCATCTCCCGCCTGGGATTGGTCTTGAAGGAACAAATCGTAAAGAAATAGACTGCTTAATTTAAATTGACAAAAGAAGAGACATCCCAACCTAGGATTTCTCTTCTTTTAATTTAAAAGCTTATATCAACCCTGTGCTGCAGCTTCCACACGTGCCAGCTGGTCATGGTCTGGCAGATCGTTTTCTACATTGCGAACGGGTCGGATGAAATATCCACCCAAACCCACCACGGCTGCCAACAACCCGGCAAAGAAAAGCAAAAGACCCATCCCGGCGCCTGGACCGGTGCCAAAAAGACTGCCAAAGACCTGGGATAAACCAGAATTGGATCGCATGGCTGGTTCCATGACATAATCCGCCAGGACACCGGCAATCAATGGCGCGATGGGCTGGGTAAACCAGGCGATCAACCGGCGGGTTGAAAAAACCCGCCCCTGGATGTCAGGTGCCACCTTGGACTGCCAGATGGACTGGTTGGAGGAATTCATCAAAGGACCCACCAACATCATCAGCACCATGAACGGGATCCAGACGGCCAGTCCCTGCCCAAGACCCAGCATGGCAAAAAAGCCTCCGAACATAAACCAACCCAGCAAAACACCATGTACTTTGTGTTTGAAACCACCCCAGGCACTCATGATAACCCCGCCGATAATGCCCCCCACTGCCCCGGCGGTCTGAACGGAACCGAAGATCAGGCTGTTCTGTGACGTGCGAGCAAGAACCATAGGTGCCAGCAAGGTAAATCCCATCCCCGAGAATAAGTTCCCCATGAAAAAGATCATTTGAAGACCGAGCAACCCCGGTCTTTGAAAAATATACTTGAAACCGTACAGGGATTCACGCCAGATGGAGCCGGATTCTTTTTGTCCTTCCACAGTTTTCTCCGGCTGGGGGACGTACACCAGGAGCAATGCGCCAATGGCAATAAAAAACGTCAGCACATCGATCAGCATGATCATGGCAAAACTGTCAAAAGGGTCCGTCATAGGGATCGCCAGGAGGATACCTGCCAGGAGTGGTGCAAGCACACCCGGACCAGAATCCAAGAGGGACATCAACCCGTTGGCGCGTCCATATTGTTCCTTGGGAAGCATGGTACTGATGGCGGCAGAGTAAGCCGGCCACTGAAAGGTATTCCCCAACCCATTGAAGATACTGGCGATATACATATGCCAAAACTGCAGATGCCCGGTGGCATATAAGATCAGGATCCCGGTGGTGGATAGGACTGCCACCAGATCACTGACCATCATCATCAGTTTGCGGTTGTGGCGATCCACCAGCACTCCTGCAATGGGTGAAAGCAGCAGGAACGGTGTAATAAAAGCGACTTGCATGCCAGCCATGGCTGTGGCGCTGCCGGTCTGCTTGTACATCCAAAGTGTCATTCCAAAGCCGGTCATGGAGGAAGCCAGGATAGAGATGAGCTGCCCCAACCAAACTATGGTAAAGCCGGCCATTCCAGATGGCCGGCGAATTTGTTTTGGAGCAGTAATATTCATAACGGATCAACCGTTCAGTTGGAGCAAGGCTTCATCAACTGAAAGCTCGCCATTCTCCAATTTGGAGAGGATATCCAATTTGTTCACGACTGGTACCGGGGGAATTTCGCCTTCACATTCCACCTGGAGATCACCGGAAACACTGGTCAAAGCGACCCGAGCTCCACCTGCTCCCAGCCTGGCGGTCTGTTTCCCGGAACTCTTGGAGGATCCGTTCAGCGGGATGTTCGTGCTGAAATCCCCACTGACACTATGCAGCTCCACATCACAATGGGAGGCTGACGGTACCAGCAGATGGACATCCCCGGAAACCGAATGGAATTTATACGGGCCTGCGGATAAACCGGTCTGCAGAACCACATCTCCGCTGACCGTATTGGCAATGACCGAGGGCAGGCGGGAATCGTGCAGGTTGATATCCCCTGATACGGATTTCAGGTGGCTGTCCCCTGCCAGGTTTTGCCCGGTGACATCTCCAGAAACTGTCTCCACGTTCAAGTTACCGGTCAGGTCTTCGAGGGTCATATCCCCGCTAACCGATTTGAAAGAGAAAGTACCTTCAAAACCGGAGACAGACAGGCTGTTGCTAACACCGTTCGCATTGATCGAGCATTGGCGGGGTGCCTTAACAATATATTCAACATCGCATACCGGCTGACCCCACAGCCAACCCCAGTTGTTATCTCCGAAACGAGTGTTGATCGACACTGATCCATCTTCGGCCTGAAAGAATTCGATGGTGGTGCGTTCTGCATCTTTACAGTCGGGGTGTTTGATCGCCAAAACACTGATGGAACCTTCCTCACCTACCTGGATGTCCACCGAACCGCTGATATTCCCAATCTTCAACAGTGCCGGAGAAGATACTTTAAATGAATGGTCAAAGCTTTCATGAGACATGGAGACTCCTTTTTTGAAATCTTAATTAGAAATTATTCGACGAAGATCTCAACGTGTTCCCCATCTTCGTCATCCATCACATCGATGATCTTGCCGGTCATACCATTACGCAAGGCATCCATCACCTCAGACATATCGACACCAGCGACTTCCGGAGCAAAATGTGCTCCAATTTTCATACCGGCATCGATCAGACTGATGGGGATCTGGACAGTAGCTTTTGAACGACCACTGGCGGTATCCGTCACACGTACCCGCAACCAGCGGGCGCCACTTGCGCCGAGGTTTAAATTTACGCTAGGGGAGGCTTTCTGACTGGCACTTAATGCAGACAGCAGCTTGGCTCCCTCCTCAGCGCTTAATTTGCCTTCATCGATCATCTTCAGGATCTTCATCCGTTCTTCTGCGTTTGCCATATTCAGACTCCTTGTTGAAAATAGGAATTATTATTCATTTAATTATCCAATCCCGGGTAATTAACCTATAAATACCTGCACCTTTTCACCATCTTCACCCTCATCCACATTTACGACCAGGGGATCGCTGGATTGTCTCAAAGCGTCAATGACCTGATCCACAGGCGCATTCTGCAACTCCTTGATCATGTGACCAAAATTCCGCAAGACCCAGGAAGTGAGAGTCAAAGGCAGAGGAAAACCCAGCATGATACGCTGCGGAAATTCCCCGGGTTTTTGTTTGACAGAGACGAACAACCAGCGGGACGTTTTTGAGCTCCAACCGAGCATGATCAGGAGTACGCCAAAAAGGAAAATTGGAAAACCGAGACAGTAAAACCAGGCACTGATCAGCGAGCCATGAATATTCTGGTACATGACCCAACCACCAAAAACGGTAATGACCACACCGATCCAGAGTGGGATCAACCAGAGGCTGCGGGCTTTTTCGGCAGTTTGTTCTATGGCGGGATCGGCTGCGGATCCAACTTCCACTTTTGGACCTGGAGTAACAGGAGTTTCATCTGTCCCTTTCGTACCGACAGAGTCCTCAATTGGATCTTCACCCAATACTTGCATCAGGTGTAATCCTTCCTCGGGTGTGATCTTGCCATCTTCGATCATCTTCAATATTTTGGACCTTTCAGAGGCAGTCATATCACTCTCCTCGACCTTCCAGAGCAGATAATAATTTCTCGGCATCTGCAGCACTGATCTTCTTTTCCTGGAGCATACGCAGGATGGCAAGGCGTTCTTCATCGCTGACAGGTTCGACTGGTTTTTTATCTGAGGAAAAACCGAACATTTCAGTTCCACCGATGATGATGCGTGCGCTGCCATGTCTGCTATGGATCCTACGGGCGCGCACTTCCGCGGCGCGTCCTTTGGCTTCGGCACGACGCATGGCAGCCTCGACGCGGGCATCTGCCCGGCGCGAAAGCCCATCCGTCCTAAGTTGAACTTTTTCAAGCGCTCTTTGAACCTTTTGATTGATCCGTTCGTTCAGGTCATGCATGTCAGGGATGGGAGGTATGGGTGGAATCGGCGGAATTGGGGGAATGTCAAAATCCAACCCATCGAGCATACCCATGCCAAAATCAGCAGCCGAGTCCCATCTATCCGATTTGCAGGTAACGATCAGGTCCTGATCAGCGGTCAAATACATTTTGGCAGAACCATCTCCCAGGATAACCTTCTGAGTGGGACTGCCCTCTTCCAATGTCACACCAGGGAAATCCACATGCAGGGATTCCCCATCGCCATCGGTGGTGGCAAGATGCAGTTCGGCATTCGCACTGACGGGCAAGTGCAAAAGCAAGTCATCACCCGAGGTGATGCGATATTCAAAACCAGGCAAGGGATCCAGATTCAGGACTGCATCGCCTCCGACCGTGGCGTTGACCGAACCGCGCACATTTCGCAGGTACAGGCTTCCACCTACATTTTTCAGGTTAACATTGCCTTCCACATCACGCAGGGAGGCATCACCGCTGATCGAGACTGCAGAACAATCCCCATGACCATTGCGCAGGTTCATATCTCCAGTGACCGTTCCCAGATCATTGATACCGACATTTCTCAAGGTAACATCCCCAGAAGTGGAATCCAGACTGGTGAGTTGAACATCATTAAGGGAGAGATCACCACTGAGGGATCCCAACTTGATCTGACCTTTGAGGGCTTGCAAGTTGGCATCCCCGGCCACATTTTCAATGATCAAGACAGCCTGGCGAGGCAGGTATAGGATCAGATCATCATCGCAAGAAATAACGAAGCTGGAATCTGAAGCCTCGATGTCGAGATCATCCCCGTTGGTCTTGGCCATGATCTCAGGCCGATCCCAACCTGCGACGCGAAGATCACCTGCAACCGATTGCACCAGGACATTGGAGTTTAAATCCGCTTGAAGAGTCTGTTGTTTCATAGATCACTCCTCTCCCTGAAGAAGCCGACGGGCATCTTCAGCACTGATCAAGCCATTGTCCAATTGTTCCAGGATCTTAAGCCGGTCACCGCTTGGAATTTCGGGCAGGTCTTCATCCTTACCAGGCTCGTAACCCATGGCACGGATGACTTCATGCAGACGGTTGCGGATGGTGGGGTATGATAAACTGAGTTCATCTTCCATGCGTGTGATCTTGCCTTCGCAGCGAACGAAAGTCTCCACAAAATCCAATTGCTCGCTTGTCAGACCCGGGAAAGCGCCATTGGAAAAGCGTCCTTCAATGGTGGTGTCACAGGAAGGGCAATACAAGCGGGAGACCACCAATTCAGAGTCACAAACCGGGCAGGCACTTAAAGACTGTTTCATACTCACCTCTTTCGATAATGTGCTGGTTCTTTCTCTTCATCCTTGGGATGAACCTATAATATTTTCAAAGATGGTTATTAACTTCTATGAATATTATACACAATAATATTAATTAGTCAAGCAATTTTTTTCATATTTTCTTATTTATACTTCAATTTTATTGATTATCGATTTTTTTATCAATTAAATCATATAGATAACCAATAACCATGGATCCAATTACATATTTACTTGATCCTCAAATAAATGAGACCAGGCTGTTTCCAAAATCATTTTGTAAGGTGGAATTCGACAAAAATAAGGCTTGACACAGAACGTATGTTCGTGTTATATTTATAGCACAAATGAGCGAATTGATGGAAAGGAAGGCGTAAATGGTAAGACCACGCAAAGGAATCAACGAAAGGCACCAAAAGATCCTGGAATATTTATCCCGCCGCCAGGACAAACAAAGATATCCCCCCTCCATTCGCGAGATCGGAGAAGCAACCGGGATATCCTCGACATCCGTTGTTACCTATTACCTCAAACAGCTCGAGGAGATGAACCTGATCGAAAGGGATCATAACGTCTCACGTGGCGTCCGTCTTAATATCGATTCAACCAAAACCCCAAACCGGGTGGTTGAAACAATCCATAACTTATCCTCCAGCATCAATGAACTTTTGAACATCCCAATCGTGGGTCGTATCTTCGCCAGTGAACCCATCCCTGTGGCAGCATCTGACTTCAATTATTTCGATGCCGAGACCAACATTCAGATCGCCCGCAGCCTGCTACCCGCCAGGGAAAAGACCAGCGAACTATTTGCGCTGGAAGTGCAGGGTAATTCCATGATCGATGCCATGGTCAACGAAGGGGATGTCGTCATCATGAAGAAAGCCCAGACCGCTGAAAACGGCGATATGGTGGCAATCTGGCTAAAAGACGAGGACAAGACCACGCTTAAATATTTCTTCAAGGAATCCAAGGGCATCCGCCTGCAGCCTGCCAACCCCACCATGCAACCCATCATGGTCAAGAATCCAGCCAGCCTGGAGATCCAGGGGAAAGTGGTAATGGTCATCCGGAAGCTGAACTCATACAAGAATTGATCTTCCGAATACTTGAATCGTAAATTAATAACCAAGAGACCACCAGAATTTTTCTGATGGTCTCTTAATTTATATATTTCTTTTTCACTTATTTCAGAATCACATCCACCGAATCCAAAGCGATGGTGGAACCATCTGCCATGCTGACATCCAGGATCTCTATGTGGATCATCCCGCCAGTTGTTGGTGAAGCGGATAGATCTATGATCACGTCAAATGTGCCCGGGGCTCCCAGGTCAGTTGCAGTCACCGTGATGGAGCCATCATATATTGGGCCATAATTTGAATCCAGAATGCGAACTTTCAAGGTGTTCTCAAATGGAGCAATGGTGACACTGCCTTTCAGCTGGATCTGCCTGGTTACTTCGCTGGCAGGGATAGGAAGATCGACCTTTATTTCCCGATAAGCTGATCCGGACCCGGAGGTGGCATGCACCAGGGTCAATCCCGGACCCGAGTAAAAGCGGAAAGATTGGGTCATGGGGAGACTGGGACAGCACAAGCCATCATTTGGAGCTTGTACCAGCATGTCCAGCGTGATGGTGCCACCTGTGATGCTCATGGAATTCACCTTCACCCGGTCACCCAGAAAGAATCCGCTGGAAGGTGAAATGGCACCTCCCGCAATAAAAAAAACAGGCACTAGGTACTCAAATTGACCGGTTCCACCATAATTTTCAGCCAGGACAACAGCAGCATCTTGCATCCCATCAGCATTTAGATCCCCGAATGCAAATGCGTCGAGCATGCTAACAGATAGAAAATCGGTGCCCGATCCTTCCTGGTAGGTGCCATTTACCAGTTTGACCAGCTTCATTCCATTTTGTGCCTGGTATTCTGCATTCTTGAGGGTTTCCAGTGTGATGGGACCTGTAAAAGGAGTGGACTGCAGGAACTCCGGATTCACGGTGGAAGAGGGCAGGCTTGGGCTGATATTGGCAGGTGCACAACCGGTTGCAAGTGCCAGAAGCAAACCACAAACCAGGAAATATATAATTTTTTTCATGTCATCCTCCTCTCTTTGTTGGTCACGGGATTAATACAGTCCAGGTGGCTCCGCCATCCACTGTTTTATAAAAGATATAGTGGTTGGTTGCATCCCCGGTGAGCATCCAGCCTGTAAGCGCATCTACAAAATCGAACTTCATCAAAGTATCGACTACATTGACATTGGTGAGGATGGAATTCCAACTGAGACCGGCATCATGGGAAACATGCAGGTATTGCCCTCCATCCCACACAATGATATCTTCCTTAGAGACTATCGAATATTTTCCATCACCTGCGATCGGTTTAGTGGATGACCAGGTTACCCCGCCATCGTGGGTGGTAAAGAAATCAAAGGTCGAACTATCTTTCATCAGGCGCACCGGTAGATATCCATCGGTTCCACTAAAGAATTTTGGTGTACCAACTTCAGTCATGGCTGTTTCAAAGCCAGCTGGCGGATTCACCGTCTGTTTGGCCCAAGTATGTCCGCCATTTGAAGTTGCATATAAATAGATAAAACCATCCATCGGGATACTACCCCCAACCCAGCCATTGCTGCTGTCCAGAAATGCGAATCCGCTTTTTTGCCCACCAAAGGGTAATGTGTTGACATTATCCCCTGCTCCAGCCTGCATAACATAAACCGCGGTCCAACTTTTCCCACCATCGGAGGTGGAATAAACATCCACAGCGGAGGAACCGGCTGCCGCACCTCGCCCGACCAGGATGAAACCGGTGGAGGCATTGATGAAATCGATCTGTCCACCGCTAAATGGGACCGAAAGTGAAGTCCAATTAAACCCACCATCAGTGGTGTAATATAGCGTCCCATTGACGAAATCCTGCGCGGCGGTCACTACCCAACCGGAAAGTGGATCCAGGAAGTAGACACTAGCAGAATAACCCAGGCTGGATAGACCTGATGGAGTGATGTCCACCCAGGTAACGCCGCCATCCTCCGTGCGAACCAAGTTCGTGTCGGTGTACCCCCAACCATTCTTGAAATCCAACATATCGAATCCCAGTAATGAGGGATTGGCAATGACCGGCAGTTTCGAAAGGTCCATTGTGGGAGAGGCGACAGGTAACGCGGTTGCGGTTGGTTGGACAGATGGTATTTCGGTGGCAGGTACTTGAACAGGAGTTGGGGTGACCGGTGAACAGGCAACCACCATCCATGCAACGACCAATATTGATAAAAACCCCTTGAGATTCGCATTTATTTTATTCATATGGTTTCCATTGATAACCTTTTTAGTTCAAGTTTGAGAAGGCGCATTGAATAATGGTTTAATTCCAATTAATGACGAAACCTACACCCTGAAAGTTCCCGAAACGAGCCATCATTAAAACGATCTAGCCGATCCATTCGATGATGGTAGCTTCACCCTGACCAACACCCACGCAGAGGGTTGCCAGACCATAATAAGGCTTTTTCTGATCCACGGCGCGACGTTTCATTTCATATAATAGGGTGGTGAGAATGCGGGCTCCCGAGCAACCCAACGGATGACCCAATGCGATCGCTCCTCCATTTACGTTGACGATCTGGTCATCCAAACCGAGGTCCTGCATAACTGCCAGGGATTGGACGGCAAATGCTTCATTCAACTCAACCAGACCGATATCGGAGAGTTGCAAACCTGCCCGTTTGAGAGCCTTGTTTGTGGCGGGGACAGGTCCAAGTCCCATAATGCGAGGGGGAACGCCAGCAGCGGCGGATGTGACGATACGCGCCAAAGGTTTCAGACCCAAAGCACGGGCTTTTTCTGAACTCATCAGTAACAAAGCAGCGGCACCATCATTCAGCCCGGATGAATTTCCGGCTGTCACCGTTCCACCTTCCTTGCGAAAAGCCGGTCTCAACTTCGCCAGGGATTCCATACTGGTATCCCGCCTGGGACGTTCATCAGTTGCCACCACCAGAGCATCCCCCTTGCGCTGCGGAATGCGTACCGGCAAGATCTCCTGTGCAAATTTGCCACTATCCATGGCAGCAATGGCATTTTGATGGGAGCGCATGGCAAATGCATCCTGCTTTTCACGAGTGAGATCGGGTTTCATGGCGGCAATATTTTCCGCGGTCTCACCCATCTGCTCAGTCCCGTGTATCTCCTGCATGCGGGGATTTGGATAACGCCATCCAAGGGTTGTATCCCACATGGTTAAATTTCCAAAAGAAAAACCCTGTTCGGCTTTTGGAACCGAGTAGGGAGCGCGCGACATGCTTTCGACCCCGCCTGCGATAAAAACATCCCCCTCATCAGCCTTGATGGCTCTGGCTGCCTGATTGACCGCATTTAGCCCTGATGCACAGAGACGATTGAAGGTTACCGCTCCCACTTCCACCGGCAACCCAGCCAGAAGAGTGGCCATGCGGGCGACATTGCGATTGTCTTCGCCTGCCTGGTTGGCGCAACCGAAGTAGACCTCTTCCACAAGAACCGGGTCCAGGTTGTTGCGTTCCACGATGGCTTTGATCACATGGGCAGCCAGATCATCTGCCCGGACATGTGAAAGGATGCCTCCCAAAGCGCCGATGGGAGTTCGAATGGCATCGATGATAACAACTTCAATCATGGTCTCCTCCAATTATGGAACCTTTTCATTTCAAATTCATGCCGGGTAGAGTGCTGCCCGCAAGATCACAATCCTTCACCCAGATCATTTTTTTGGATCGTACAATTTATTACAATGAATTCTACCACTACGAAGCAGGGTCAAAAGTGGAATTAAAACCGTCTTGATCTCTACTCTTCAGGAGAGGGAATTGCATATAATTTTTCAGGATCGGGAAGAAAATCAACTTGTTGTATAATCTAGAGTAGATGAACAATAATCCCGATCCAGGCAAGGCAAGCAATGCTTCATCCGAACCCTTCGATGACCGGATAGCCACCCTGCTCGAGGAGATCGAACTTGCCATCAAATGGGATCGCCCTTCCATACTTCTCGCCGTTTATAATTCGGAATTGATCAACAACCAGGCCCAGGAGGCACTTCGAAAACAGATCGAAATGCTGGGTCAAAAAGTCACACAAATCAAAGTCAACAAAGAGAATTTTGATATCCCCTGGTTCCTGGCTCAATTTGAACAAAACGAGAAGGTGGTCTTTTTTGTCTCCGGTTTTCGCTGGGGAGGGGGACGTAGCCGGACTTACGCCTATCAGGCTTTAAATATGCGGCGGGAATTATTTGTGGATGAAAAGATCCGCCTGGTTATCTGGTTGAATGAAAAAGAAGCTACCGATCTGCCCCATCATGCGCCTGACTTTTGGGCTTTCAGGCACAGGGTGGTGGAATTCTTAGAGACATCCACCACACCAACATCGTTTTCTGTGAGCGATCTATTTTCGTGGTGGGACTGGCAAGCAGACGTTACCCCCGATAATTTCAACACCAAGATCTCAAAAAGGGAATCCGCTCTGGCAGCCCTGCCTGTGAGCGACCTATCCCTGCTGACCCGGATCAAATCGATGTACAACCTGGCTTATTTGTATTCGTGCAAACAGGATCACTCAAAAGCAGCTTCGCTGCTCGAAAAAGCGCTGGCATTGACTTCCAACCCCCAGGCAGCCGCCTGGCAGGGAAAAATCTTAAATGGTCTGGGTATCCTCCATCATGGACAGAATAAGCTGGAAACTGCGGCAGCAATCCTTCAAAAATGGATCGAAAAAGATCCAGGAAACTCGCAGACCTGGAATATTTTAGGCAGGGTTTACCACGAGCAGGATCGCAAAAGTGATGCCATGCAGGCATATAAGAAAGCGCTGAAACTGGATCCCAAAAACGCCAGCGGCTGGAACAACCTGGGGAACAGCCTGCGAGAAAATGGGCAATTCCAAGATGCGTTGTATGCTTACAAGCAAGCCACCCGCCTGGAGGAATTGAATCCCATTCCCTGGATCAACTCAGCCCATGCCCAGATGGATTCCGGGCAACCAGATAAAGCCATTCGCGCTTATAAAAAAGCCACCCGCCTGGATCCGAATAATGTGCATGCCTGGTACGAGCTTGGAAATATTTTCCGGGAAATGAACCGTTTGGAAGATGCGATCGCAGTCTACAACAAAGCCATCAAGATCGATCCCAACCATATCCTGTCACATGGCGGTCTGGTAGCCAGCTACCAGTTGTTGGACAGACCGGAATCAGTAAATAAGCAGATCAAGCTGGCCATCCCATTGCTTAGGGAACAGAACGAGAAGATCCGATCTGAATTTGAAGCTTTATGTGGTAATAATGTGGATGCCATGCGATTATTGGAGATCGCCATTGCGAAAAAACAAGTCACTCCCCAGGCTGCCCGTTCCAATCCGAATTTCAATAACCTGCATTCAGAAACCCGATATCAAAAACTGATGGATAACAATCTGTGACCCACACATTTGATAATGGATTTGGTCGCCTGCCAGAGGGTAAATGAATTTATACCTGGGAACCCTGATCATTCTTGTTTTGATCGTATCAACGATCATAGCATCCATATCGATACGGAAACGGGACGCACCGGGGGCGGTAAGCCTGATCTTTTACGCCGGGGGGCTAACGCTGTGGGTGATCTTTTATGCAATTTTCTTTTATTCTTCTCAAACCTGGATGTATTTTTGGCTGAGTGCAGCATATTTATTTTCATCGCTCACGAGGCTATCTCTTTTCATTTTTTCCATTCAATACACCCACAACGACCACTGGTTTAATCGCCGGACATTCCTGTTCTTCTTGATCGAACCGGTGGTCACCCAGGTGATCCTGTGGACAAACGTTTATCATGGTTTTTTCTTTGCCAGGAGAACGGTAGAGATATTAGGTTGGGTCACACAGATCGGTCCCTGGTTTTGGATCAGCGCAGTCTATAATTACAGCCTTTTGGTGATCACCATTCTGATGATCGCCCAATCCTTTTTTCGATTGGCGCGTACCAACCGCAAGCTGCTCGGCCTTTTGTTATTCGGGGCGGTTGCACCAGTCATTCTCTATGTGGCAACCCTGGCAGGATCAGCCATCATCCCGGGTGCTGAATTATCCCCGGCAGTATTCATCATTCCCGGCATAACCCTGGTGATCAGCCTGACCAAGTATCGCCTGCTGGAATACTCCCTACAAACACGGGATGAGGTCATCGAGATCATGAACGATGGCTGGCTGGTATTAGATGAAAGCAACCAGACCGTTGACATCAACCCGGTGGCTGAGCGACTGATCAACCGCCGGCGCGAAGAATTATTCGGGCTGCCTGTCGAAGATGTACTCAAGGATTGGCCAAACGTCGTCAGTCAGATCGGGAACACAACCGTCGTCCTGGACACCAACTGCAGCGTGGAAATCCAAGATTCCTGGCGATATTTCAACCTGCGCGTCCAACCTTTGACCAATAGACGCAATCAGTTGATCGGTCATGTGATCTTCTGGCGGGATATCACCGAACAAAAATTGGCAGATGACGCCAGGCGGCAAGCACGCGATGAGATGTTCATGCTTCTGCATGGGTTGGCAAACGCAGCCAGCGAAGCTTCCAGCCTGCAATCCTTCCTTTCAGATTCCGTATACCTGATCATGTCGGCTTTACAGTGCCAGAGCATGAGCATTTTCCTGCTGGATGAAAACGAACAAAAGGAAGAAACCGCCCGACTATCCCTTGTCCACCAGGTGGGACTC
>Ga0315268_10002794_pt1 | contig 19519 bp, 22 predicted proteins | sample C1_top_MG_FD_204535 | JGI IMG/M metagenome (GOLD analysis project Ga0315268, IMG submission 204535) | Sediment microbial communities from Yellowstone Lake, YNP, Wyoming, USA - C1_top | ecosystem: Environmental > Aquatic > Freshwater > Lake > Sediment | place: USA: Wyoming | collected 2017-08-01
GAACCAAGGGCAGTGCACCGACGCCCAAACGTATACCCGCAGTTGAAGGGCTCTCGGGCCGAGGCCCGACAACAGGTCCTGGCGGCACGCCAGCAGAAGCCCGTGAAATGTTAGTGCCATTAGGTTGATCATCCTGTCCCCTATCTACGAATATCTCAAAAGCAAGGGATATGTATGGAAGGGGCAGTGGATAATTATAGAGGGCGTTCCGGTTGATATGTTCCCTGCCGACCCTCTTGAGAAGGAGGCGGTAGAGCAAGCACAGGAAGCGGCATACGAAGGGGTCAGGACAAAGGTCCTCATCCCTGAATATTTGATAGCGTTATTTTTAAGGGCCGGCAGAGATAAGGACTGGAGGAAGATACAAATGCTTTTGGAGCAGTGCGAAATAGATAGGGAAAGGCTGCAAAGGATTTTGAGTCAATATGGCTTAGATGAGAAGTTTAGAGATTTTGAGGAGAAATGTTATGGAAGATGAACAGAAGATCGTTATCGGTGACAGGGTTTTAAGGCGTCGGGATTTGTTCCAGGAAGAGGAAAGGGCTCGAAGAGAGCGAGCTAAATTTCCGTTTGAAGAAAAGATAAAAATCCTTGTTCATTTACAGAAGCTTGCCTATGGCTGGGGACGCAAAAAAGATGTCATCATCTGGGAGATTTGACGGCTGGCAGAGGAGCGGGGGAGCAGAGGAGCGGGGGAGCAGAGGAGCAGAGGAGCAAGGGTGCAGGGGAGCAGGGGAGCGCAGTGGGAGTGGCTGGCGGTCAGCCGGTAAGCATCGTCCAGGGGAGGGCGACGATGTGCTCATCTAAGCGTTTGATGTCTCGTCCGCTATGAATCAAGATACCTCCCACCGCCTGGTGTTCTCGCAGGAACAGCCGCAGTCCTTCAGCGTCTCCATAGCGTGGGGTAGTGGTTATCTTGATCTCCAAGGCCAGGAGTCGCCGGCCCTGTTCCAGGACAAAATCCACCTCATGCCCGGTAGTTGTTCGCCAATAGAAGAGCCGCCCCCGTGGTACCATCAACTGACTCAGCACCTTTAGATGGTGTAGAATCAGGGTTTCAAAGAAGGCGCCCGCCTCACGTGCCTTCGCCAGGGTCTCTCGGTCATAGTAGCCGGCCAGGAAGGCGACCAGGCCCGGATCGGCCCAATAGAGCTTGGGCGACTTGATGAGCCGTGTGGTGCGGCTGGTGGTATAAGCCGGGAGGCGCTCGACCAGGTAGGTTGCTTCCAGCAGATTAAGATAGCGATGTACAGTGGGTTGCGAGATAGCCGCGTCCCGGGCGATTTCCGATTGGTTAAAGAGCTGGCCATTCCGCAGGGCCAGAGACGCCATCACCCGGTGAAAGTCTGGAAGGGAAGTGATTTGCGAGATCTGACGCAGGTCGCGTTCCAGATAGGTGGCCACGTAGCCTTCCCACCAGCGCACCCAAGCCTCAGGTCGTTCCAGGCTCAGGAGAGCGGGCATAAAGCCGCGCAGAGCCAGGGTGAAGGGATCGGTGGCCGCTTCGGGTAGGGAGCCTTCAGGTGGCCATTGTCCAGCCAGAAGTTGCCAGAGGGTGTCTGGGGGCGGTGTCCCGCGCATTTCGCCGCTGGTCATCGGGGAGAGGACAAAATAGACGGCGCGCCCGGCCAGACTCTCGCTCACCCGCCGCATAAGCAACAGGTTGGCCGATCCAGAGAGTACAAATCGCCTGCCCGGTTGGCGATCCACGGCTTGCTTGACGGCGGGTAAGAGTGCCGGCACCTTTTGCACTTCGTCGAGGACGACCTGATCTGTACCGGCCCACAACGCCTGGGGGTCCTGCTCAGCCTGGCGGAGTACATCGAAGTCATCGAGGGTGTGATAGCGCCAGTGGCTTACCGGTTCGGCGTTTTGCAGCAAGGTACTTTTGCCCACCTGCCGGGCACCGGTTAGGACCACGACCCGGTGTTCGGAGAGAGCGGTTTGGAGGAGCGGTGTGAGCCAGCGGTCGAGGTATAAGAATTCAGGGCTTGAATGAGATTTATTCATAGCTTGAATAATATCACATCTTGGGGAATTTGTCAAGCCAGTTCACGAATAGGGGAGCGGAGGAGCAAGGGAGCAGAGGAGCGGAGGAGCGGGGGAGCAGGGGTGCGGGGGAGCGGAGGAGCAGAGGGGCAGAGGGGCAGAGGGGCGGGGGAGCGGAGGAGCGGAGGTGCAGGGGTGCGGGGGAGCGGAGGAGCGGAGGTGCAGGGGTGATTCAGGGGCATGAGGAATTAGAGGTCTACAAGCTGGGGTTCCAGGCGGCGATGAGGATCTTTGCGCTGACGAGGCAGTTTCCCCGCGAGGAGACGTACTCGCTCACCGATCAGATTAGGCGGTCCTCACGATCTGTGTGCTCCAATATTGCCGAGGCATGGCGAAAGCGGCGGTACGAGGCCGCCTTTGTAAGCAAGCTCAATGACGCTGAGTCCGAAGCGGCCGAGACACAGACCTGGCTCTGCTTCGCTGTGGAGTGTGGCTACCTTACCCCAGAACTGGGTGCAGAGTTGCACCAAACCTACGATTTTATTATCGGCAAACTGGTCAACATGATCATTAATCCTGGACCATGGTTGATGCTACGGAGTGAGCGATGACTTCACCTCTGCACCTGTGCTCCTCCGCACCCGTGCACCTCTGCACCTCTACACCCTTGCACCCTAGCTCCCTTGCTCCCATGCACCCTGGCACCTCCGCACCCTAGCACCGTTGGGCTTGTTGGTTATAGAGTGCTTGAGGAGCGATACGGGTCAGGCCTTCCAGACGATCAAAATGCTCATCCATGGAAAGGATGTAAGTCAACCCATTGTTCTGCATCACGGCGGCGTGCAAAACATCTCTCGCCGTAACTCCTTGGGGAGCGTACTTTTTGAAAAGTTCGATGGCTTTGCGGATGTCGGTGGTGTCGACTGGATATACCGTTGGGACGAGGTCCAGGAGGTTCTCCGCCAGAGTGGTCGCCGTGTCCCAGTGCTGGATAGCTCCGTACCGGTAGAGGATTTCCTGAATGATCTCCGTGTCGATGGCCACAGTGAGGCGGCCTTCGGCGATTTCTTGCAGCACATAGACGCAGGCGGCTTTGGCGGGGTGGTCCTGGCCTGCGGCGTACATCGGGATGTTGACATCCAGGAAATGAAGTAGCTGGCTCATTGTTCGCTAGCACCCTGAATGATTTCCCGTTCCATCTCCGGCCAATCGGCAACGGGGGCTTGGAGAGTGAGGAGACTCTCTAACGCGGCCCGACGACGTTGGCGCATCACCTGCTCGAAGTACACTTTTTCCACCGCCTCGCGGATCAGAGCACTTAGAGGCTTTTGCCAGTCGGCCGACAAACGGGATAGGTCTTGGTATTCTTCTTCGGTCAGGAGGGTTTGAACTCGCTTTACATAGGTGCCCATTTGGTAGTACCTCCACTATATTATCGAGTGTATACGATGCAGATGATACCACAGAATGGGCATGATGTCAATAGTACAGAAGGCGCACCTTTTAATGAGCAGGGGAGCGGGGGAGCGGGGGAGCAGAGGGGCAAGGGAGAATTCACCCTAGCTCCCATGCACCCTAGCACCCCAGCACGTATTTGGAGGGTTTGTATGAGGAAAGCCTTAGTCTGCGGTGCCGGCGGTTTCATCGCTGGCCACCTGGTGAAGAAGCTGAAAAGGGAGGGCTACTGGGTGCGCGGCGTGGACCTCAAGCAACACGAGTTCGCCCCCACCCAGGAACCACAGATTACACAGATGCCACAGATTGAAAAGGAAAAATCCGTGAAATCTGTGCAATCTGTGGTTGAGCAATCTGTGGTTGAGCAATCTGTGGTTGATGAGTTCCTGCTGCTGGACCTGCGCGACCCCGAGAACTGCAGGAAAGCGCTGACGCTTCCCGACGGCACATTCGACGAGGTCTACCAGTTGGCCGCCGACATGGGCGGGATGGGCTTCATCTCCGTGGCCGAGTGCGAGGTGCTGCACAACAACGCCCTGATCAACATCCACATGGCCCACACCGCGGCCGAGATGGGTGTGCCCCGCTACTTCTTCTCCTCCTCGGTGTGCGTGTACCGGGACATGGAGCCCGACGAGCCGCCCCTGACCGAGGACGATGCCATCCCGGCCAACCCGGACAACGAGTACGGCTGGGAGAAGCTGTACGCCGAGCGGGTGGCCATGGCCTATGGCCGGCGCTACGGGATGAAGGTGCGCATCGCCCGCTTTGAGAATTGCTACGGCCCGGAGGGGACCTGGACCGGGGGGCGGGAGAAGGCCCCGGCGGCCATCTGCCGCAAGGTGGCGGAAGCGGAGGCCTGCACTGAGCAGAGCGAATGTGACGGCGGCACCATTGAAGTCTGGGGCGACGGGACGGCCATCCGGGTCTTCACCTACGTGGACGACCTGGTGGATGGGATCTACACGCTGATGCAATCGGACCTGGAGGGCCCGGTGAACCTGGGCAGTGACGAGCGGGTGACGGTGGCCGATCTGGTGCGGACGGTGATAGAAGTGTCGGGCAAGCGGCTCAAGGTGAAGTACGTGCCAGGGCCGGTGGGCGTGCACGCCCGCAACTTCAGCAAGGCGCGCATCAAGTCGCTGGGGTGGGAGGCGAAGTACTCGCTCAGAGAAGGCATTGCGCGCACCTATCCCTGGATTGAAGCGCAGGTGAGGAACCACAGATGACACAGATTTCGCAGATTAGGAAGACGGGCAGCATAGCTGAGCAAGAGTTCCTCTACAAAGACCTGACCTACGCCATTATCGGCGCCGCCATGGAAGTGCACCGTATCCTCGGCCCTGGGTTTCTGGAGTCTGTCTACGAAGAGGCCCTGGCCCACGAATTCGACTTACGCGGCATTCCGTACGAGCAGCAGGCCAAGCTGGCTGTGCGCTACAAAGACATTGTAGCCGGCGAGTTTCGTGCCGATTTCCTTGTAGATGGCAAGGTAGTTATCGAGTTGAAGGCTATCAAAGCGCTGACGGAAGGTGATGAGGCCCAGTTGCTAAACTACCTGAAGGGCACTGGCTACCGTGTCGGCCTACTTCTAAACTTTGGTGCTCCCTCTCTGGAACACAAACGCCGTGTGCTCTAATCTGTGTAATCTGTGGTTAGGTGTTCACCTACATGGACGATCTGGTGGACGGAATCTACACGCTGATGCAATCAGACCTGGAGAGTCCGGTGAACCTGGGCAGCGATGAGCGGGTGACGGTGGCCGACCTGGTGCGGACGGTGATTGAGGTGTCGGGCAAGAGGCTCAAGGTGAAGTACGTCCCCGGGCCCATAGGCGTGCAGGCGCGGAACTTCAGCAAGGCGCGCATCAAGTCGTTGGGGTGGGAGGCGAAGTATTCCCTCAAAGAAGGGATTGCGCGCACCTATCCCTGGATTGAAGCGCAGGTGAAAGCGTTGCACGTTAGCACGTTGCACGTTCACACCCTCAACGTAGAGGACTAGAGCATGAAGGTTGTAATCCTCGCTGGCGGGTTTGGTACCCGACTTCAGGAAGAAACGACGATCAAACCTAAACCCATGGTGGAAATCGGTGGTCAGCCGATTTTGTGGCACATCATGAATATCTATGCTGCGTATGGCTACAATGAGTTCATAGTCGCCTTGGGGTACAAAGGGGAACTCATCAAGAACTACTTCTTGAACTACTATTACTTGAGCAACAGTTTGAGCATCCACCTGAGGAACGGACGGGTGGAGGTTCATGATAGTGCTCATGAGAATTGGACCGTTCACCTGATTGACACTGGACTCGACACGCAGACAGGCGGGCGCATCAAGCGATTGGCTCCCTGGATCGGTAAGGAGACGTTCATGATGACCTATGGCGATGGTGTGGCGAATATCAACATTCGAGAGCTGGTGGCGTTTCATCGCAGACACGGGAAGTTAGCGACTGTTACGGCAGTGCGCCCACCTTCACGGTTTGGTGGTCTAAGTTTCAACGGTGATCTTGTTGCCGAGTTCGTCGAAAAGCCCCAGATCGGTGAGGGTTGGATCAACGGAGGTTTCTTTGTGCTGGAGCCAGGTGTATTGGATTATATTGAAGGTGATATCCTTTTTGAACGGGGCCCACTGGAGCGGCTGGCCAAGGATGGGCAATTGGTGGCTTATCGGCATGATGATTTCTGGCAGTGTATGGACACACTGCGTGACGTAAGGCTACTGGAGAGCTTATGGGACAGCGGAAAGGCTCCCTGGAAGGTGTGGGAATGACGAACTTGTTCTGGCGGGACCGGCCGACCTTTGTTACAGGAGCAACAGGGCTGTTGGGTAGCTGGCTGGTACGTCGGTTGCTGGAGTTAGGCGCCGATGTGGTCTGCCTGGTACGAGACTGGGTGCCTCAATCCGAACTGGTCCGATCCCACTTGATCGAGAGAGTTAAGGTGGTACGGGGAGATGTTCGAGACCAGGCGCTGGTGGAACGGGTTTTGGGTGAATACGAGATTGATACTGTGTTTCACTTGGCAGCGCAGACGATTGTGGGCATTGCCAACCGCAACCCAATCTCGACTTTCGAGACCAACATCCAGGGGACCTGGGTGTTGCTGGAGTCGTGTCGCCGCAGTCCTACGGTGCGCCAGATTGTGCTCGCTTCATCTGACAAGGCATACGGTGATCAAGATCAATTGCCATATGACGAGCGAACACCGCTTCAGGGACGCCACCCCTATGATGTAAGCAAATCCTGTGCTGACTTGATCGCTCAGGCGTATGCTATAACTTACGACTTGCCAGTAGTCATCACCCGTTGCGGCAACTTCTATGGTGGGGGTGATCTGAACTGGAACCGCATCGTTCCGGGTACCATACGTTCGGTCTTGCGGGGGGAGCGGCCCGTTATCCGCTCGGACGGGCAGTATGTGCGGGATTATTTCTACGTTGAGGATGCCGCCGCTGCGTATACACTGCTGGCAGAACAGCTGGCTGAAAACCCCGATCTGCGGGGCCATGCTTTTAACTTCTCCAACGAGACGCCGGTAACGGTGTTGGAACTGGCCAGACGCATCTTGGGATTGATGAGGTCCGACTTGGAGCCAGACATCCGCAATGAGGCAACCAACGAAATTCGCCAACAGTACCTGAGCGCTGAGAAAGCGCGCCGAATGTTAGGTTGGCGACCCTTATTCACGCTGGATGAAGGGCTGAGGCGTACTATTGCCTGGTACCAGGAGTTCTTTGCTAATGAGTAGGCAGGTTGAGGAGCTAAGAGCGCAAATTATTGGGCTTGTACGCCAGTACTATGCGGTTGCCTTCTCGCAGCATGACTTTACGCCGGGCGAGACGCCTGTTCCTTACGCCGGGCGGGTGTTTGACGATGACGAACTTGTGCACTTGGTAGAGGCCGCTCTGGATTTCTGGTTAACTACCGGGCGCTTTGCCGATCAGTTTGAGCATGAGTTCGCCCGCTTTTTTGGGCTGCGCCATGGCACTCTGGTGAACTCTGGATCATCGGCCAATCTGTTGGCACTATCTTGCTTGACCTCACCCAAACTTGGTGAAAGGCGACTGAGGCCCGGCGATGAAGTGATCACTGTTGCCGCAGGTTTCCCTACAACGGTGAACCCCATTGTTCAAAACGGGCTTGTTCCGGTATTCGTGGACGTCACGATCCCAACTTACAACGTGGACGCGGGGCAGCTCGAAGATGCTTACTCCGAGCGGACTCGGGCGGTGATGCTGGCCCATACACTGGGAAATCCCTTCGACCTGGAAGCCGTGACAGATTTTGTTCGGCGGCATAACTTGTGGCTTATTGAGGATTGCTGTGATGCGATAGGAGCTACTTATCACGGCCAGAAGGTGGGCACTTTTGGCGATCTGGCTACAGTGAGCTTCTACCCGGCGCATCACATTACCATGGGCGAAGGCGGCTGCGTGCTAACCGATAGTTCGAAGCTCAAGACACTGATAGAGTCTTTCCGCGACTGGGGACGCGACTGCTGGTGTGAACCGGGAAAAGAAAACACGTGTGGCAAACGATTCGACTGGCAACTCGGGGAACTGCCCTATGGATATGACCACAAATATATCTATTCGCATATCGGGTATAATCTGAAGCTGACCGACATGCAGGCAGCGGTAGGCGTAGCGCAGCTAAGGAAGTTGCCAGCTTTCATTGAAGCACGACGGCGCAACTTTCAAGTGTTGTACGAGGGATTAAGGGACTTGGAGGAGTTCTTTATCCTGCCCCAAGCAACTCCAGGAAGCGAGCCCAGTTGGTTTGGTTTCCCTCTAGCGGTGCGTCCCGATGCTCCGTTTACCCGCAATGCAGTCATTCGCTACTTGGAGAAACATAAGATTGCAACCCGGTTGCTTTTTGGGGGGAACTTGACACGCCAGCCGGCCTATCGTGAGGTTCCGTATCGGGTGGTTGAAGAATTGAAGAACTCCGACTTTGTAATGAACCACGTTTTCTGGATCGGGGTCTATCCTGGACTTTCTCCGGCCATGCTTGATTACGTGCTCGAGGTCTTTCACAGGATACCCGGGACGCTCGATGGGATGGCAGTCAACATAGGAAACAGATCATGGGCGAAATAGGTAGCGCGGTGGACAATCCCCTGGCAAGCGATCTGGATCATATTCTTGCCCACACGCAAGAGGTGTGGGAGGAGCTGCGTGGCCAGTGTCTATTTATCACCGGTGGGACCGGGTTCTTTGGCTGTTGGTTGCTAGAGAGCTTTGCCTGGGCGAATGACAAGTTGGGACTCGATGCAACGGCCCTTGTCCTGACACGTAACCCAGAAGCATTTCGTCGAAAAGCCCCTCACCTGGCATCACATCCGGCCATTCAGTTTCATGTGGGTGATGTCCGCTCATTCGAATTCCCAGCCGGATCGTTCTCGCATGTCATCCACGCCGCGACCGAGTCCAGTACGAGATTAAATGAAGAGAATCCGCTTTTGATGGTAGATACGATTGTGCAGGGGACGCGGCGCACTTTGGAATTTGCCCGTCATTGTGGGGCCAGGAAATTCCTGCTGACCAGTTCAGGAGCTGTTTACGGTAAGCAACCGCCAGATCTAACCCATGTTCCTGAGGACTACGTCGGAGCGCCGGATACGATGGACCAACGTTCCGCCTATGGCGAAGGGAAACGACTGGCGGAGTATTTGTGCGCTGTCTACGCCAGGCAGTATGGGATTGAGACCAAGATCGCACGATGCTTTGCGTTTGTGGGGCCGTACTTTCCCCTGGATATTCACTTTGCTATCGGGAATTTCATCCGCGATGGACTGCAGGGCGGCCCAATTCACGTCAAAGGGGATGGAACTCCCTACCGCTCGTACCTGTACGCGGCCGATCTAGCAATCTGGCTGTGGACGATTTTGGTGCGTGGTGAACCGTGTCATCCGTACAATGTCGGCTCGGCAGAGGCGCTCACAATCGCAGAACTTGCTCATGTGGTGGCGCAAGCCTTCACACCGCCAGTGGCCGTGCAAATCGCGAAAGCCGCCACGCCTGGCCAACCTGCAGAACGCTATGTGCCCTCTACACAGTGTGCCGAAACCGAGCTCAACCTGCACCAGTGGATTACGTTGCCGGAAAGCATTCGGCGCACTGCTCACTGGTATGCCACATGGTAGGATGATTATGCACACCTACTCACGTGCAAGGTTGACGACAGGGAAGTGGGTTTCGCCACTCATGTTTTGGGGAGGGGGCCTGGCGCTGGCCGCTGTCTTAGCTGCGTCAATCTTGCATTTTGGGGACGTGCAATTTGGAGGCTATGATGGTAGCATTGTGATTAACCACGCATGGCAGCTCCACCTGGGCTATCAGCCGTATGTAGATGTCGTCACGGGCGTGCCGCCAGTGTTCTTAATCGGCAGCGGCTTGGCGTTTGATCTTTGGGGAGTGCGCTGGCACGCGCTGGTCCTGGTCGCGGCGTTTTTTTCAGCCGCCACCTTTCTTTTGCAAGTGGCGCTTCTGCGTCGGCTGAACTTCGGCACAGGGTGGAGCCTGTTATTGCCTTTCGCCATCCAGAGTATGACGATGGTACCTGTCGCATGGTGGTGGTATAACCAAGTCACAGCCGTTTTGAACTGTCTGTTTTTGTCGGCGGCACTATTGCTATATCAACGCCCCCAGAGCATGTTTAGCCAAACCGCCTTGATTGTCAGTACAACTCTCCTGTCCCTTGCGAAACCGAATGTAGCGGGTCCTTTGCTCATCCTAGTGTTTGGGGTGCTCATCACCATCCGGCATATGCGCCGTAGCGTCATTGTTCTGTTTGGGTGTGCGGGAGTGTTGGCTCTGGTAATGTTGGTTTTGTCTCGTATCAATCCACTAGATGTCGTTGCCAGTTATCGCTATTTTGTGGGAGATGCGCTGTCCATCCGCCGCATGGCGAGATTCCTTCTGCTTAACGACAGCTATGAGGTGGTTCAAACCTTTGCGTTGATAATTCCGAGCGTTCTGGCCATGGTACTGGTATTGCTTCGTGTCCAAGTGTCTCCATCAAACAAAGATTATACTTCCAGCATAACTGTGATGTTGCCACCGATCAAGAAAGCAGAAGTGCCCTACCTAGCGATTGGCCTAATTGGCATAGGGGTGGGGGTTTGGGGGATGATGACGAACAATGAGTATAATATGAGCGATGCGGCAGTGATCCTACTCGGGATTGCGGCTGTCGTTCTGCTCCTGAGGAGCCGCCTTACCAGGCCATGGAGGCAGACGCTTGTGTTAACGCTGATCATCGCGAGCACAGTTTTGCTGGCGACAAATGGTCTCCGGTATACCATGTTGCGTTGGCGCGTGTATGGGGTGGGACCAGGCGCGTTCTTTGAAAATGCGCCCCTAACTACTCTGGAATCCCCCCCCTGTTCAGAGGCATATCGGTTGGTCCCCGCCTTGTTCGGGTCATAGATCAGATGAATACAGTCTTGACGGATGCAGATTACGTAGGTCAGCCAGATGCTCCTGTCTTCTTTGGTCCGCGTATTGATTTTGGCTATGCGGCTTATGGAGTACATCCTTATCCTGGACTGCCTACGTGGTGGGAATTCTTCAGTCAGGACAGTCAAGGTCAGACCGATGTGATGGTAGAACGATTCAAACGCGCTCATTTCAAGCTATGTATTTTTCTTCATCGTGATTATACGTTTTTACCTGCTCGACTCACGGAATACCTGAATCAAGCGTATCAGGTCTACGATACGGGCGAGCTAACGATTTACACTCTCCGTGACTGATTTCGAACCTGTTTGATGGGTGGCAATGACGTGATTAAACTTTCTGACTACCTTGCCCAGTGTCTTGCCGATTACGGTGTGCGCCACATCTTCATGGTTGTCGGCGGTGGCGCGATGCACCTGAACGACTCGTTCGGGCATGAGCCCCGCCTGAAAGTCATCCACAACCATCACGAGCAGGCCTGCGCTATGGCCGCCGAAGGCTATGCCCGCGTGACCGGCAAAATAGGAGTGATCAACGTGACCACTGGACCGGGCGGCATCAACGCCCTCAATGGTGTGTTCGGTGCATGGGTGGACTCGATCCCTATGCTCGTCGTTTCCGGGCAGGTCAAGCGGGAAACATGCATGGCTACGTACAACATACCCGGCCTGCGCCAGATCGGTGACCAGGAAGCGGATATTATCAACATGGTCAAAGGCATCACCAAGTACGCCGTGCTGGTGATGGATCCGAACACGATCCGGTACCATCTGGAGAAGGCGCTCTACCTGGCGACCAGCGGGCGACCTGGCCCGTGCTGGCTTGACATCCCCGTTGATGTGCAGTCCAGCCAGATTGACCCGGCGCAATTGCCCGGCTACGACCCGGCAGAAGACCAGCCCAACTATCCGCTGGACCGGTTGCCGCAGATCTGCCGTGAGATCCTGCGCCGCTTGCAGGCTGCCGAGCGCCCAGTCATTATGCCTGGCACAGGGGTGCGGCTGGCAAGAGCGGTGGAACTGTTTGACACAGTGATGCACAGGCTTGGCATCCCCGTCGCTCTCTCGTGGACGGCCCCCGACCTGATTCCTAACGACGACCTTCTGTACTGTGGTCGGCCTGGTACGATCGGCGACCGGGCCGGAAACTTCGCCGTACAGAACTCGGATGTGCTGCTGGTAATCGGCAGCCGCCTGAACATCCGGCAGGTGAGCTACAACTGGCAGTCCTTCGCCCGGTGCGCGTTCAAAATCCAGGTGGATGTCGACCCTGCCGAACTCAACAAACCCACAGTCAAGCCAGACCTGCCAGTGCATTGCGACGCCAGACTCTTCTTGGAAGAACTCAACCGGCAGATTGACGAATGCGGCTACGACGCCAGCCGTCACGCCGACTGGCTGGCCTGGTGCAAAGAGCGCGCGGCACGTTACCCGGTGGTCCAGCTACGACAGTGCGTCGTCAATGGCCGGTTCATCAACCCCTACCATTTTCTGGATCGGCTTTTCCATCATCTGGTGGCTGATGATGTAATGGTGTGTGGTAATGGCACGGCCAGCGTGGTGGGGTTCCAGGTGGCGACGGTCAAAAAAGGCCAGCGGCTGTTCGCCAACTCGGGATGCGCCTCGATGGGCTACGACCTGCCCGCTGCAGTCGGAGCAGCCGTGGCGCGCGAGGGCAAGCGCGTGATTTGCCTGGCAGGAGATGGCAGCATTCAGCTCAATATCCAGGAATTGCAGACGGTGGTGCATCATCAGTTGCCCATCAAGATTTTCGTACTTAATAACGGTGGCTATCTCTCGATACGCATCACGCAGGGCACCTTCTTCGGGCGTTTTGTGGGCGAGAGCCCACACAGTGGCGTGTCATTCCCGGACATGGTGAAGGTGGCGCAAGCCTATGGCCTGCCGGCCATGCGGATTGAAGGCACGGACTTTGAGGCAGCGATTGACCACGTCCTCAACATGCCTGGCCCATTTTTGTGTGAAGTGATGCTCGATCCCGATCAGCAGTTTGAGCCGAAGTTGAGCTCCAAGCAACTGGCTGACGGCCGCATTGTGTCAGCGCCGCTCGAAGACTTGCATCCGTTCCTTGAGCGCGAAGAGTTGCTGAGCAACTTGTTCATCCCGCCAATGGAGTTCTAGCGCGTCTTTTGTGATTCGACATGTTGACTCGGCTCATAGATGCTGTGATCTTTGACCTCGACGGCACGCTGGTGGACTCATCGCCCGGCATTGAATACGCTGTGGCAGCAGCGTGGGCCGCTGTGCAACCTGGCCCACCTTGTCCGTCGTTGCGCTCACTCATCGGGCCACCCATCCACGAGATGCTCCGGCAGGTACTGCCGGATGCCGACGCCGCGACCCTGACAGCGCTGGAACGTGCTTTCCGAAATGCATATGATAGTGACGGCTGGCAGAAGACAGTGGCATACCCCGGTGTGCTGGAGACGCTGGCGACCCTCATTACTGAGGGAGTGCGGTGCTTCGGGGTGACCAACAAGCCCACCCTGCCGACGCAGCGGATTTTGGAGCATTGCGGGCTGCGGGTGTATTTTCAGGAATTTCTCTCGCTGGACTCTCGCACGCCGCCGTTTGCCTCCAAGTCAGAAGCGGTGACGGAACTGCTCACGCAGTACGGTCTCGACCCGGTGCGCACACTACTCATGGGGGACTCAGTGGACGATGCGTGCGTCGCTCAGGCATGCGGGCTACGTTTTGCCGCCTTCGCTGGAGGCTATGGATGGGCTTGTCAGCCGATAGACCTACCGGTGGCGCTTGTATGCACCGACTTTGCCGATGTACTGCAACTGATCCAAACCAAAGCTGTTTGATATGTCCACTCGGCTCTTTCAACCCACCCACATACTGGATGAACGTCCAACGGTTATTCTTTACGGTGCGGGCAATGTAGGCCGTGATGTTCACGCTGTCCTCAGCCGGCATGGCTGGATAGTCCGGTGCTTTCTGGATCGCCGTGCCCAACCCGGCGCACAATGGCAGGGTGTGCCTATCTTCTTGCCGGATGACAACCCGCTCGCGTCAGAAGAGCGTGCCCGTCTGCCTGTTATCATCACCATCTTTAACCGCGATGCGGACATCCCGCAGATTGCTCTAACGCTAACCAAGTTGGGTTATGGCCTATGCGTCTCGTTCGTGGATTTTCACGACCGCTTCGCGGCTGAGCTGGGTGACCGGTTCTGGTTGACTCGGCGCAGTTACTACGAGGAGCACGCTGCGCACATCGCGGAAGCCAGCACGTTATGGGCTGATGAGGCCAGCCGCCAATTGTACACCGCCTTGATCGAATTCCGCCGCACCGGGGACTATACTCACCTTCCGCCACCGCAAACCGATCAGCCGCAATACTTCCCGCGCGACGTTCCAGCTTGGCCGCCCACTTCTCCGTTGCGCTTTGTGGACTGCGGCGCCTATGACGGTGATACGCTGACTGCGCTGGCTAACACCGGCATCCCGGTGGAAGCCATCGCCGCTTTCGAGCCGGATTTGGTGAACTTCCGCCGGCTAGCCGAGGGAGCGCGGACCTATTATCCTATGCCGCCAGGCGGCATCGCGCTTTGGCCGTGCGGTGTCGCTGGGCGCACCGAGCTGTTGGCTTTTTCTTCGGGACAGGATGAAGGTAGCCACGTGGACACAGGGGGTGATATGGTCATAACGTGTGTGGCGCTGGACGATGCGTTGCCTGGCTTCCGGCCCAACTTCATCAAAATGGACATCGAAGGCGCTGAATTTGACGCACTGGGGGGGGGCACGGCGGCTCATTAGCCAGCACCGCCCCGGGCTAGCCATATGCGTTTATCATCGGCCGGGGGACTTGTGGGAGGTTCCCCAGATGTTGGAAGGCTGGCAACTCGGCTATCGGTTCTACCTGCGCGCCCATGCGCATAGCGATTTCGAGGTGGTACTGTATGCCGTTCCAGCCTAAGCATGTCGTTCTCAGTTCGAACCAATTGGGGAAAGGAGGATAGCAATGCCCATCGAGCGCGACATCTTTGAGGACTTGTTTGTACTCGAACTTGCCAACAATCACTGGGGCAACGTGGAGCGTGGCCTGAAGATCATCACCGAGTACAGCCGCATCGTGCGCTTCAACAACGTGCGCGCCGCCTTCAAACTGCAGTTCCGCGACGTGGACAAATTCATTCACAAAGATTTCCGCAATCGCACCGACTTACGCTACATCAAGAAGACGCTCGATACCCAAATGTCACGTGATGATTTTGCCAGGCTGGTGCAGGCCATCCGGCAGGCCAATTGCATCCCGATGGCGACGCCGTTCGATGAAGCTTCGGTGGACCTGTGCGTGGAACTCGGCCTGCCCATCATCAAGATCGGTAGCTCCGACATCAACGACTGGTTCCTGGTTGAGAAAATCGCCAAGACGCGGAAGCCCGTCATTGTCTCCACCGGCGGCTCCTCGCTCAAAGACATGGACGACTTAGTGACATTTTTTGAAAATCGCAACATTCCGTTGGCAATCAACCACTGTGTCGCCATCTATCCGTCGGAAGACGGAGAGCTCGAACTCAACCAGATTGACTTTCTCAAGCGCCGCTACCCCAATCACACGATTGGCTTCTCCACACACGAGTATCATGACTGGACTTCTTCCATCATGATTGCCTACGCTAAGGGAGCGCGCACCTTCGAGCGGCACATTGACATTGACGATGGCACGGCACCAGTGTCACCCTACTGCTCGCTGCCCCATCAAATTGACACCTGGTTCAAGGCCTGGCACAAGGCAAGGGAAATGTGCGGTGCGCCGGGCACGCAACGGCGCTTCATCCCCGAAAAAGAAATCAAGTACCTAGACGCCCTGGTTCGTGGCGTGTACGCCAGGTACGACTTGCCCGTCGGCCACTCGTTGAAAGACGAAGATGTATACCTGGCGATCCCGTTGCAGAAAGGGCAGCTTTCGTGCCGGGAAATCATGCGCGGGCAGATGATGATCAAGCCTTGCCCCAAAGACGCGCCACTGATGGTTGACATGGTGGATACCCCCTATGCCTACAACGAAGATCTCAAGCGCTTGATCTACAACCGGGGGCTGTAATTATGCTGCGCGTCAGCCTGTAACGCTTTGTGAACCCTGGATGGGCGCTCTTATGATTGCAACTACACATCTTCGGCAGTTCTTGCGGCTTTGGGGCATAGACCGCGCAGTTGCTTACACGTTGCTATATCGCGGATGGCAGATCCTGGCCAGTGTGGGGACGGTCTTCACTATTGTGAAGTTCCTGACGCCGATTGAGCAGGGATTTTATTATACGTTCGCCAGCGTGCTGGCTCTGCAAGTTTTTTTCGAGTTGGGACTGACTTACGTGGTACTACAATTTGCCAGCCACGAAAAAGCTGGCCTCGCCTGGACCGGGCGCGGAACGCTAGATGGCGACCCCATAGCCAAAGGGCGCCTACGCTCGCTGCTGCGCCTGGCTTTGAGGTGGTATACCGTGGCGGCGGTCTTGATGATCGTGTGTGTGTTGCCTGCTGGGCTATTCTTTTTCAGCTGCAGCCCGGATGCAGGCGCAGCGGGCGCGTGGCTGTGGCCATGGACGTGGCTGGTGCTGGCCACGGCCGGTACCCTGGTGATCAGCCCGATGTTCGCAGTGCTGGAGGGCTGCGGGTTGGTGGCGGACGTGGCGTTGGTCCGTGCAACCCAAGATCTGCTAGCGTACCCGGTTTTCTGGCTGGCGTTGTTGTTAGGGGGTGGGCTGCTGGCCAGCCCGCTTCTCCAGATGACGCGCTTGCTGGTGTCGGTCGGTTGGCTGGCCTGGCACAAGCGCGCTTTCTTGATGGATTTAGCCGTGTTTCACGTGTCGGGCGTCTCGTTCAGCTGGTGGCACGAAGTTTGGCCTATGCAGTGGAAAATCGCGCTGAGTTGGTTGAGTGGGTACTTCATTTTCCAACTCTTCAATCCGGTCCTGTTTGCCTTTTCCGGCGCGGCCGTGGCGGGACAGATGGGGATGAGCCTCAGTGTGACGAGCGCGATAAACACGCTGGCCATGGCCTGGATGAACACCAAAGTGCCCACGTTCGGCCAATTAATCGCCCGGCGTGAGTTCGTGAAACTTGACCGCCTGTTTTTTCGTACTTTGCGCCAGGGGCTTGGGACGGCTGTGCTGGGCGGTGCGGCCGTCTGGGGAGGCGTTTGGGTGTTGAGGTGGTGGCAGGTTCCGTGGAGCCAGCGCGTACTGGAGCCTTTGCCGCTGGGTTTGCTTGTGCTTGTTTCGATTGCCAACGTGATTATCTTTTCGGAAGCTATTTACCTGCGGGCGCACAAAGAAGAGCCGTTTTTATGGAATTCGGTAGTTGGCGCTGTGTTGATGGGGTTATCCATCTATTTCTTGAGCCGATATTTTGGGGTGCTCGGCATGACTGCCGGGTATTTTGGCCTGACCACCACGATCGGGGTGGGGTGGGCCACGTGGGTCTTCGTCACCAAGCGGCGTGCGTGGCATGGAGAGTAGTTGCATCAGACTGGCCGTCGCGATTTCAACCTATAACCGCAATCAGATTCTGCGGAGCAACATTCAGCTTTTGCTGCCGCAACTTGCTGGTCGCGCTTATGGGTAAGTGGGCGTAGTCCGCTTGCTACGATACGGCTTTGGCTATTTCTTGGGTTTCTATATTTGCCATTGCTTGGGGTGTCGGGTTGGCTGGTGTAGTCCTTATACCAGCAGAGCAAGGCCGATTGCGATTCTATGTCGGACGAATGTTGATTCTGGTATCTGCAGAGGTAAAATGGAGGTATAATGGTCCAGCGTATGACGCAGCGCTCATTACTGACAATAGCCATTCCAACTTTTAACAGGGCACTCAAGCTAAAGCGGCTGCTCAACATTCTGATGGATGAAATTTCCGTGTACCACTTGGAGTCTTGTGTGCAGGTTTTGGTCAGCGACAACGCCTCGGCAGATCAAACCCCAGCAGTAGTATCGGAATTCCTGCGAACTGGTTTCGGTCTTAACTACCACCGCCAGTCTCAGAATCTTGGCTTTGATGGCAACCTGAGGTTTCTGTACACTCACAGCGAATCACAGTACATTTGGTTCATGGCTGATGATGATTTCCCTTTGCCGGGAGCTATTAACAGGCTGGTGGTTGCTCTTCGTGAATATGACCCTGATGTGCTCTTGTCCTCGTTCGTTCAGCCTCCGGGATCTACAGAGCGGCAGTTTGACTTTCCCGAACCAGTCCATCTGGTTTCGGATCCTGTCTGTGTGATTAAGCATGTGCTTAACTGTGGAAAGTTGAGCGCCTATGTTATTTGCAAGGTTGACCTTGATGCTTCTAAATGGAGAGAGCTGGATGAGAACCTTGGCGCCGGGTGGTATTTTATGCCACTTGCCTTTTCTGTTCTCGAAGCATCTCCGAGTCTGCGACTGGTTATTGTTTCAGAGCCACTTGCAACGTGTGATGAAGACTATATGAGACTTCCGTGGGTGCCGTTAGCGTGCCTGAGCATGCACAAATCTTGTCAGCATTCGTTTGTCTTGAAGCATTGCCCCAGTCTGGTCGAGAGATACCTTGACGAAGGTTATTACCAAGCGATCCATTTCGCGTTCGCAGCGAAAACGGGGTTGCTTTTGCCTGAACACCCGGAAGAATACGATGAGTTCATCAGAGAGTTGAAGTGTAGAGTTCCTACATTGTTAAAATCCCCTCGGGTGCTTGTCAAATTCATCGCGCTCAAGTTGCGTATTGCAGGTCTATTTGCAGGTCTATGGCCAAGGGCCAAAACTGCGATATCATGGGCGACGACGTTCATTGGACCGAGGAGAGATTGACTAAAGGTAACGGCCGCACAGATCAAAGTTGTCAATAGGCCACTTGGTGCCTAATGTAACACCTGTGGGGATTGTCTCCGGGGGCTCGTAATATGGTTGAGCAGTAGTTTGACATGACGTAAGCTGCAAGATGGTGTGAAGCACTTTTCCGAAAGTAATATTAGTGCCTATATCTTGTGGTTATTAAATGCTGCACACCACAACATGAGGTGCATAGCTTGACGACAATTTGTTTTCGCCAATGTCCAGTTGCTTATTTGGGGGAGTAAGATGTGGCGAAAGGTTACTAGGCCAGAGGTGCTGTTCCTCCTGGGGACTCTTCAAGCCCTTTTCCCTTATGCGCTCTGGCACTTTCAAGGCCTGAACCCTAGCTATCAATACGAGTTGACCTACCTGCCTATTGTGATTTGGGTCGTTGGATATGCTTTCTTCTGGCTGGGCGCTAAGAGTGCAGGGTCCAGGCATTCTCTACTACCCAGGCTGCTCGTCAAGCCTGGCTTTGGTGCCGTCAAACAGATGACGTTTTGTTTTGTGCTTGTGGTTGTGTTCCAGATCCTGGCTGCCATTCAAGTCTATGGCGGGTTCCCCCTGCTGCAATACATGACTGGCAAACTCGAGGTTTGGACAGCTAATCAGGCGCAAGTCGATGCTGCTTTCGGTCAATTGGGCTTATTGACTATTACAGGTAATGTTCAGCGCCCAGGATCAGCCTTTGTCATTTCCGAAAAGTCTTTTCCGCTTTTGTGGGGTGTCCAATGGATGAAGAGGCTCGTCCTCGGCGATGAAGAACTGCAAGACCAGACCGTT
>Ga0315268_10002795_pt1 | contig 19519 bp, 16 predicted proteins | sample C1_top_MG_FD_204535 | JGI IMG/M metagenome (GOLD analysis project Ga0315268, IMG submission 204535) | Sediment microbial communities from Yellowstone Lake, YNP, Wyoming, USA - C1_top | ecosystem: Environmental > Aquatic > Freshwater > Lake > Sediment | place: USA: Wyoming | collected 2017-08-01
TTTTCGCATTTGCGGCGGCATCGCGCCGCACGCTTTACCGCATCGGCCTGTTGTGCGCCATACGGCTGCCGGTGCCGGTGATCGTGGTAGGCAATATCAATGCCGGCGGTACAGGAAAAACTCCGCTGGTGCTGTGGCTGGCCGGATTCTTGCGGCAGCAGGGCTACCAGCCCGGGATTATCAGCCGCGGCTACGGCGGGCGTGCTGACGGCCCGGTGCCGGTCGATGGCGGTAGCGATCCTGCGGAGGTGGGCGATGAACCATTGTTGCTGGCGAAAAAAAGCGCCTGTCCGGTCTGGGTGGGTCGCGACCGGGCGGCTGTGGCCCAGGCGCTGTTGCAGGCGCACCCGGAATGCGACGTGGTGGTGAGCGATGACGGCTTGCAGCATTACCGCCTCGGTCGCGACGTGGAAATCGCGGTGGTGGACGGCGAACGCCGCTTCGGCAATGCCCTGCCGCTGCCCGCCGGGCCGCTGCGCGAAAGTGTGGCGCGCTTGCAATCGGTCGATGCGGTGGTGGTGAACGGAGGCAGCCTGCGGCCCGAATTTTCCCTCCGCAACGAGTTCGAGATGCATCTGGAGGGCGGAATGTTTTACAATCTGCGCAATCCTGAGCTGCATGCAGTGCCGGCGGATTTTCTCGGCAAGAGGCTCCATGCCGTGGCCGGTATCGGCAACCCGCAACGGTTTTTCGCCCACTTGCGCAGGCTCGGATTAGCTTTCGACGAACACGCTTTTCCGGATCATCATGCCTACCGGCCGCAAGACCTGGATTACGATGATGCCGGCATGCTGCTGATGACCGAGAAGGACGCAGTAAAATGCACCGGCTTTGCCGACGGGCGATACTGGTTTCTGGCGGTGGAGGCCATTCTGGCGCCGACCTTCGGACAAATGATTGTGCAAAAACTGAGGAATATTGATGGACGCAAAACTGCTTGAAATTCTCGTTTGCCCCCTGTGCAAGGGGCCATTGGTCTACAAGAAAGCGGAGCAGGAGCTGATTTGCAAGCCCTGTCGTCTGGCCTACCCGGTTCGCGACGACATTCCTGTGATGCTGGAGGATGAGGCGCGCAAGTTGCCGCCGGAGGAGGAAGTTTGATTCTTCAGGCGAGAGGCCAGGGGCGAGAGGCGAGAGGTGGTTGTCGCTTCGCGGTTTTCCCCATGGCCCATTGCCCCTCGCCTCTGGCCTGTAATTTATGAATTTCAAAGTCGTCATTCCCGCCCGCTTCGCTTCCACCCGCCTGCCCGGCAAGCCGCTGCTCGATATCGGTGGCCGCCCGATGGTGGTGCATGTGGCTGAGCGCGCGCTGGAAAGCGGTGCTGAAGAGGTTTGGGTGGCGACCGATCATCAAGGTGTTGCTGATGCCGTGCGCGCCCACGGCTACCAGGTCTGCATGACTTCGCCCGATCACCCCTCCGGCACCGACCGGATTGCCGAAGTGGCGAGCATGCGCAACTGGGGCGATGACACGATCATCGTCAATGTGCAGGGGGACGAACCGCTGATCGAGCCTTCCCTGATCCGGGAAGTGGCGCATCACTTGCATGGCCATCCCCAGGCCGCCATAGCCACTGCCTGTCATGCAATCCATGACCGGGCCGATCATTTCAACCCGAATATCGTCAAGGTGGTGGTCGATCGCGAAGCTTACGCCCTGTATTTCAGCCGTGCCCCGATTCCTTATGCGCGTGATGTGTTCGCGTCCCCGGCAGGGGAGTTTCCCGAGGGTCTGCCGGCGTACCGCCACATCGGCATCTACGCTTATCGCACATCGTTCCTGAAAATTTATAACCGCTTGCAGCCTGCCGCCATTGAACAATTCGAGGCGCTGGAGCAGCTGCGTGCATTGTGGCATGGCTATCGGATCAGCATCGCGGTAGTCGAACAGGCGCCCGCAGCTGGTGTGGATACTGAAGAAGATTTGCAAAGGGTGCGGAGGCTGATGCCTGCTTCTCCTTAACAAGTTTTTATGGGCGGATATAAAATTTGAATGTGCATCCGTAAGTGTTTTTGAATATCCTTCACTGCTATTATGGGTATACAGTAGGGCTAGACACAGTCTTGTGTCCGGTCAATCGGAAAATTAACGACAACGGGAGGTTTCATGCGTTTGATTCTATTGGGCGGCCCTGGCGCCGGCAAGGGCACTCAGGCTACTTACATCAAGGAAAAATTCGGTATTCCGCAGATTTCCACCGGCGACATGCTGCGCGCAGCAGTCAAGGCGGGCACCGAACTGGGTGTTGCAGCCAAGAAGATCATGGACGCGGGTGGCCTGGTGTCCGACGACATTATCATCGGTCTGGTGAAGGATCGCATCAAGGAAGCGGATTGCGCCAAGGGTTTCCTGTTCGACGGCTTCCCCCGCACCATCCCGCAGGCCGATGCGATGAAGGCCGCCGGCGTGCCGATCGACTACGTGGTCGAGATCGACGTGCCCGATGAAGAAATCGTCAAGCGCATGTCCGGTCGACGTGCCCACCTGGCTTCCGGCCGTACCTACCACGTTATCTTCAACCCGCCCAAGGTGGCCGGCAAGGACGACGTGACTGGCGAAGACCTGGTTCAGCGCGACGACGACAAGGAAGAAACCGTGAAGAAGCGTCTGGATATCTACCATGCCCAGACCGAGCCGCTGGTGAAGTACTATTCCGACTGGGCAGCCGGGGGCGAAAAGGGTGCGCCCAAGTACGTCAAGGTTACCGGCATGGGCAAAGTGGAGCAGATCCGCGACGCGATTTTTGCCGGGCTGGGCGCATAAGCGGGATTTTATGCGCGACGTTCCCGACATCTCCGATTCCGAGCGTTGGGTGGTAGCGGCCACTCTCAAGGAGCGTTACGGCAAGCCGGTAGAGGTCCAGTTGGCTGATGTCGAGTTGCGCCTCGATCCTGCAGTGCCGGATTTGACGGTTTGCCCTGCGCTGGTGTGGAAGGAGCAGGGGGCGGGTTTCGTCATCTCCAAGGTCGGCGATAATCGCTACCGTTGCCAGTTCTTTTATTCGGTGCGCGAGCAGTACGGCACCGGCAAGGCTGAATACGATGACCTTCTGGAGTGCGTGGTAGCCCTGCTCAAACTCCAGGCCGACCACGCGGCTAAGCGCCAGCAGAATCAATAACTTAGGAGTGTTTTTAGACATGGCGAAGAAAAATGCTTTTTATGCACAGTCCGGCGGCGTAACCGCAGTAATCAACGCATCCGCCTGCGGTTTGATCGAGACGGCGCGCCAGCACAAGGACAAGATCGGCAAGGTATACGCCGGCCGCAACGGCATCATCGGTGCGCTGACCGAGGATCTTATCGATACCAGCAAGGATACGGCCAAGGCGATTGCCGCGTTGCGTCATACGCCGTCTGGTGCGTTCGGTTCCTGCCGCTTCAAGATGAAAAGCCTGGAAGAGAACAAGGTGCAATATGAACGCCTGATTGAAGTGTTCAAGGCGCATAACATCGGTTATTTCTTCTATAATGGTGGCGGCGACTCCGCTGATACCTGCCTGAAGGTCTCCCAGCTTTCGGAAAAGATGGGCTACCCGATCCAGGCGGTACATGTTCCAAAAACCGTGGATAACGATCTGCCGATTACCGACAATTGCCCCGGCTTCGGCTCGGTGGCCAAGTACATTGCCGTTTCCACCCTGGAGGCGACTTTCGACGTGGCTTCCATGGCCAAAACCTCGACCAAGGTGTTCGTGCTCGAGGTAATGGGCCGTCACGCCGGCTGGATCGCAGCCGCGGGCGGGCTGGCATCCACTGCGGATGCCGAGCAGCCGATTGTGATCCTGTTCCCGGAAGTGGCCTTCAACAAGGAAAAATTCCTCGCCAGGGTGGATGAGTTGGTGAAGAAATTCGGCTACTGCACGGTGGTGGTCTCCGAAGGGGTGCAGAGCGCGGACGGCAAGTTCCTCGCCGATCAGGGGCTCAAGGATGCCTTCGGCCATTCCCAGCTGGGCGGCGTGGCGCCGGTGGTAGCCAACATCGTCCGTGAAGGTCTCGGCCTCAAGTACCACTGGGGCGTGGCCGATTACCTGCAGCGCGCAGCGCGCCACATTGCTTCGAAGAGCGACGTGGATCAGGCCTATGCCATGGGCAAGGCGGCAGTCGAGTTTGCACTCAAGGGCCATAACTCGGTGATGCCGACCATAGAGAGGGTGTCGAACAAGCCCTACAAGTGGAAGGTTGGCATGGCGCCCCTCAACAAGGTGGCCAACGTCGAAAAAATGATGCCGAAGAACTTCATCACCAAGGACGGCTTCGGTATTACCGATAAGTGTCGCGAATACCTTGCGCCCCTGATTAAAGGTGAGGACTATCCGCCTTATAAGGATGGCCTGCCACAGTATGTGCGGCTCAAGAACGTAGCGGTGCCGAAAAAACTGGGCGAGTTCAAGATCTGATTTGAGTTTTGGTGTTTAGGGTGTATAGGGTGTTAGGGCAATTCGTCGGCCTTAAAAAGTCGGCTTAACTTCTGGAGGGGAATCATGTCAGGTGGTCTTTTATTCGCACTGGTTTGTGCGGTTGCGGCGCTCCTATATGGAGCGGTTTCGATTAAATGGATTCTGGGGCTGCCGACAGGCAACGATAGAATGCGGGAAATTGCCGCTGCGGTGCAGGAGGGTGCACAGGCCTACCTGAATCGGCAGTACGCAACAATCGGCATTGTAGGCGTTGTATTGTTTGTGGCGATTGGCCTGGCCTTGTCCTGGACTACCGCGATTGCCTTCGCTATCGGTGCGGTGCTCTCCGGTGCTGCCGGTTACATCGGCATGAACGTGTCGGTTCGTGCCAACGTGCGCACCGCTGAAGCTGCCAAGGGCGGCCTCAACGCGGCGCTCAACGTGGCCTTCAAGGGCGGCGCCATCACCGGCATGCTGGTGGTGGGTCTTGGTCTCCTCGGCGTGGCCGGTTTCTATGCCTACCTGGCATCGGTTGCGCCCGCAGGCACCAGCACCGTCCATATCATCGAGCCTCTGGTTGGCCTCGGCTTCGGCGGTTCGCTGATTTCCATCTTCGCCCGACTTGGCGGCGGCATCTTCACCAAGGGTGCGGACGTTGGTGCCGATCTGGTGGGTAAGGTCGAAGCTGGTATTCCCGAAGACGACCCACGCAACCCCGCAGTGATCGCCGACAACGTCGGTGACAACGTCGGTGACTGCGCAGGTATGGCCGCCGACTTGTTCGAGACCTACGCCGTGACCATCATTGCCACCATGCTGCTGGGCGGGATGCTGATGGCCAATGCCGGCCCGAACGCGGTGATCTACCCGCTGGCGCTGGGCGGCTTCTCCATCATCGCTTCCATTATCGGATCCTTCTTCGTCAAGGCCCGTGAAGGCGGCAAAATCATGAACGCGCTGTATCGCGGTCTGATGGTGTCTGGCGCGCTGGCGGTGGTGGCTTTCTACCCGATCACCCAGTGGCTGATGGGCGATAACGGTGTTTACTCCGTTGGCGCGCTCTACGCTTCGGCGATGATAGGTCTGGTGCTGACCGCTCTGCTGGTGGTGATCACCGAGTACTACACAGCGACCGAATACAGCCCGGTACGTCATATCGCCGAGGCCTCCACCACGGGTCACGGCACCAACGTGATCGCCGGTCTGGGCGTTTCGATGAAATCGACGGCTGCGCCGGTGCTGGCAGTGTGCGCCGCAATCGGGGCTGCTTACGCGCTGGCTGGTCTGTATGGTATCGCGATTGCAGCGACTTCCATGCTGTCCATGACCGGTATCATCGTGGCGCTCGACGCTTACGGTCCGATCACCGACAACGCCGGTGGTATCGCCGAGATGGCCGGCTTGCCGGACGAGATACGCAACATCACCGATCCGCTTGATGCAGTGGGCAACACCACCAAGGCAGTGACCAAGGGCTACGCCATCGGTTCCGCCGGTCTGGCAGCACTGGTGCTGTTCGCCGACTACACCCATGCGCTTTCCACTAATCACCCAGGTTTGACCTTCGACTTGTCCAACCACATGGTGATTATCGGCCTGTTCATCGGCGGCATGGTGCCTTACCTGTTCGCCGCCATGGGCATGGAAGCGGTCGGCCGCGCAGCCGGTTCGGTGGTGGTGGAAGTGCGCCGTCAGTTCAAGGAAATTCCTGGCATCATGGAAGGCACCGGCAAGCCGGAATACGGCACCTGCGTCGACATGCTGACCAAGGCCGCGATCAAGGAAATGATCGTGCCTTCGCTGTTGCCCGTGGCGGTGCCGCTGATCGTCGGCCTCACACTGGGTCCGGTGGCACTCGGTGGTGTTCTGATCGGCACCATCGTGACCGGCCTCTTCGTGGCAATTTCCATGACCACCGGTGGTGGCGCCTGGGATAATGCCAAGAAATACATCGAAGAAGGCAATTTTGGCGGCAAAGGTTCCGAGGCCCACAAGGCAGCGGTGACCGGTGACACCGTCGGCGATCCCTACAAGGATACCGCCGGCCCTGCCGTCAATCCGCTGATCAAGATCATCAACATCGTTGCACTGATGATCGTGCCGCTGCTCTAAGCAAGACCGGGCAGTATTACCGAAAACAGGGCGGACATGTTCCGCCCTGTTTTTTTATGGGAATCGCAAGGCCGGAAGGCCGTTTGGTTTAAAATTCGCCTGTTTTCCGAAACAGGTAAGGCCAGCTATAAACATAAAAATGGATATTGAAACCGCCAAGACGCCAAGATCGCCAAGAAATGCATGCTGTTAGCAGGACACTTGCAGTTTTCCCATCTGGTGATTTGGCTAATTCTGTCTGTTCTTCGCCATTACTTGGCGTCCTTGGCGTCTTGGCGGTTCGGCTGATTTTTATGGGCTTAAAGCTCGTCGAGAGGATGGGGCCTGCCGATCCAGTCGCCTTGAGCGTAGTGTATGCCCATGGACTGAAGTTTGGCCATGATCGCTTCACTCTCGACAAATCCGGCGATGGTCTTCAGCCCCATGGCCTGCCCGATATTACGGATGGATTTTATTATGGTGTAATCCACCTGGTCGTGCAGCAGATCCCTGACGAAGGTTCCGTCGATCTTGATATAGTCGACCGGCAGGTTCTTCAGGTAGGTGAAGGAAGACATGCCGCTGCCGAAATCTCCGAGGGAGAAACGGCAGCCCGTTTTCTTCAATTCGGTGATCAGTCGGGTCGTTTCACTCAGCTTGATTAAGGCGGCCGTTTCGGTGATCTCGAAGCAGACGTGTTGCGCCAGGATGGCGGGGGAAGAAAGCTGCTGTCGAATGAAGTCAAGCAGCGCGGGGTCGCCCAGCGAAGCGCTTGAAAGCTTGATGATGAACGATTTCGGTGTGCCCTGGCCGATCAGGCGGCGCAGGGCGCCGAAAGCGGTTTTGATCACCCAGCGGTCGATCGCCGGCATCAGGTTGTAGCGTACCGCGGCAGGGATAAACGCCATCGGTGCAATGATCTTGCCATCCCTTTCCGCTATCCGTAACAGCACCTCATGGATTTCTTCACCCTCCACGCTTTGCTGTTGCGGCATGATTTTCTGGCAGTACAGCAGAAAGCGGTTTTCCTCCAGCGCTTCGGTGATGCGCGTCACCCATTGCATTTCTCCTTGCCGCTGGATCAACGCGTCGTTGCCGGCCTCGTACACCTGGACGCGGTTGCGACCGCCATCCTTGGCGGCGTAGCAGGCGGTGTCGGCGGCGCTCATGATTTCGGCGAAGGTCATCGTGGGGTGATTGATCGGAACCAGGCCAATGCTGACGCCGATGCCGAAAACCTTGTCGTGCCAGACGAAGCGGAAGTCGGCGACCATCTCGCGCAGCTGTTCTGCGATTTTGCGTGCGGCGTCGAGCTGGCAGTTTTCCAGCAGCAGTCCGAATTCGTCGCCGCCAAGCCGGGCGAGGGTGTCGCGGTCACGCACACGGTCATGCATCAGCAAGGTGAGCTGCCGCAGCAGTTCGTCGCCGGCGACATGGCCGCAGGTGTCGTTGACGATCTTGAACTGGTCCAGGTCCATGTAGCACAGCGCGTGCTCTATGCTTGCCTCGTGCGTGCGCGTTAGCGCGCGCTGGAGGCGCGCCTCGAATTCGCGCCGGTTGACCAGCCCGGTGAGGGTGTCGTGGCTGGCCTGGTGGGTAAGCAGGGAGGTCGCTTCGTCGATGCGCTCCTGCATGGTGTCGTGGGCCGATTGCAGTTTCATCGCCATCAGGTTGAAGCCGTTTTCCAGCTCCTCCAGCTCGCCGCCGGAATCCGCCGTGATGCGGGCATCCAGCTTGCCCTGGGTCATCCGCGTCACCGCGTCGAGAAGCCGAAACAGCGGCGAAGTGACATCGCGGCTCATGCGCAGCGCGAGCAGGAATGCGCCCGCCAGTCCGAAAAGTCCGATTGCCATGCTAACGGCGATGAAGCGCTTCTTGCGCAGTTGCGTAGAGGCGGTGGACATCTCGACGAAAACGCGGCCGATTTTCTTTTTTTCGGCCTTATTGTGAGCGGTGCGGTCGAACAGGCCGAAGTCGTCCAGTTCAATTTCGCTCTGATAAATGGGTGCGCCGAAAATCAGGCCATCCTTGTCACCGGCGATGATGTGGCCGCTGTCGGCGGCATCCGTGCTGCCGGCGGTGAATTGGCTCGGTTTGCCGCTTACCGCGAGGATCTTGTTGCGGGCATCGGCGATGATCACTGCCTTGACATCTTCTTCCTTCATCACCGACTGGGCCAGCGCCTGAAGAATCTCGCGGTTGCCGGAAAATGCGCCATATTCGCTGGCGGGGGCGAGTTGGCGTGCAATCACCATGCCGCGCGCTTTCAGCGCATCATCGATGCCGCTGACGCCGCTGATCATGATCACTGCGGCCAGCAGGATCGCAATAACGAGTACCGGGAACATTGCCAGGAACAGGATGCGGTGTTTCAGTTTCCATTTTTTCATGGCGCGCCTTCCGCGATCTGTTTCAACTTGCCGTGCAGGGTGGCCTCGTCGTCAAGGGCAAGACCAAGCGAGCGTGCGACTTGCGTGTTGATGCCGACCGAGAAGTAACGCGGCGCTTGGGGCGGAGGCAGATGCCGGTCGGCCGCGAGGTGCTGGATTAATTCAGCTGCTTGCTGGCCGATCTGCTCGGGCACGCTGTACACGGCCGCGAGTGTGCCGGCCTTGACATAGGAAGCCGAAAAACCGAACAGCGGCACTTGATGGTGATAGGTGGTCAGGAGAATGCTCTGGATGGTGTTGCGGTTGTAAATGACCGGATCTGGAACCGCCAGCAGCGCATCACTTTCACCAAGCAGGCGCCTTAGTGCCGGCAGCAAATCGGTCTCATTGCCCGCCTTCTCGATTATCGCAGTAAAGCTGGCGGCTTTGGCTGCGGCCCGCAGAGCTGGTGCAAACTCGGAGGAATTGGGGCCGAGCAGGATGCCGATACGCGTTCGATTCGGCAAGGCGTAACGAACCAGGGCAAACTGACGTGCCCACGGCTGGTCGAGATAGATCGCGGAGAAACGGCGGTGGTCGCCGAGTCGGGCACTTTGCCGCGAAACTTTTTCGAAAGCCGCACGCGGCACCAGCACGTTGATGATGGGCAGGGGCAGGTTTTTTTGCGCCAACTCCTGCATTGCGCTGGTGCCAATCGCAACCAGAATCTGCCCGGCATCAGAACGGACAGGCTCGCCTTCCTTCAGCGACTGCAGCGACATTGTCTTGATGGTCGGCCTGGAGGAACCGCTGCCCTGGGAAAGTGCGCTGCGCAGTCTGTCCGCCACCTGGGCGTAAGCGCCATCCTCATCGCTCAGTACCATGGTTACCCCGTCCAGCGCCAATGCCGCGAGCGGAAGGCAGGGCAGGACAAGGGCGAGGGATAGAACGGCGAGGGCGCGCCAGTGCGTCATTGGAGGTTCACAGATCCAGCTTCAGATTGAGCCACGCAGTACGGCCAGGGAGCTCATTGTCGTGGCGATACTCAAAGTAATGGGCATTGGTGAGGTTCTGCACCGCCAGCGCGAGTTCGCCGTTCACCGTGCCCGACCGGAAGCGATAAGCCAGGCGGCCATCCCAGCGGCGAGATATGTCGATAAAATAATCTTCATTGTGGGCTCCGCTGTCTGCTCCTATCATGTGCGTTTCACCGACCTGATACCCCATCAGACTGGCACTCCAGCCATGATCGAAGCGGTGGGTCAGCATCAGGCTTTGGCTGTTGGTGGGCGCCGAGTTGGTGTAGGGCACCCCGTTCTCGTCGGGACTCGAGATGCGGGTGTGGGCGAGGCCGTAAATCAGCCTGGTGCGCTCGCTCAAGCGCCACTGGATCTGGGTTTCGAATCCTTTTACTACGGCACTCCCGGCGTTTTGACTGGTGTAGGATTTTGCTCCAGAACAGGCGATCCCAGGTTGCGTCAGGCCGGCTGGGACGAAGGGTGGAATGACATAGCCTGCTACCGTCGGCAATGTGCCAGCGGGATTGCAGGGGTTGTAATTGAATGACGAGATCAGGTCGGTAAGCTCGTCATGGAACAGCCTGAAATCAAGATCGAGCGTAGGGGATTTTCCGAGGTAGCCGATTTCCGTGGCTGTAATGCGCTCGGGTTTCAGGCCTCCGGTCGCATAGCGGTAAATCAAGTCTGCTTGTGAAGGTAGCGGGGCCGGTGCGCCGGTCGGGGCACGATAACGGTTGTCCGACTTTTCCTCGAACAGGGAGGGGGTGCGGGTGGCTTTTGAATAACTGGCACGCAACGCATGGCCGGGCAAGAAATGCCAGTTTGCCGCCGCACGGGGGGTGACGTCGGTACCGGTGAAATCGTTGTTTTCCACCATCGCGCCGAGATTAAGGAGCAGTTCCGGTTTCGCACGCCATTCCAGATTGCCGAACAGGCGGGAAAGATGGAAATCGAAGGCGTCCTGACGGTTCAGGTAAAGTGGCCAGTAGGTACTGTCCAGCCGCACACTGCCACCCCAAACCAGGCGCGTCTTGTCGCTCGGGGAAAACGCATGCTGCATTTCCAGGTCGTAGCGCTGAGCCACCGCGTCGGCATTGAACTGCAAGCCCTGGTACTGGGGCGCAGCGGGGTAGAGGGTGTCGGTGGTGCTTTCATAGCCATGGTAGAACTGCACGGAAAATTCGCCGCCATCATCCAGATGACGGCGCCAGCGCAACAGTTCAAAATGGTTGTCCACGCTCTTCCAGCGGGGATGGAAACTGTCGGTATTCCATCCCTCTTCACGATTTCCCCCGTTGTACCCGAACTGGAACTCCAGCACGTTAGTTGCATTCAGTTGGGAATCTGCGCGGAAAGTCAGCATCCGGATCTTCTTGTCGTCATGCTTGTTGGAGGTCCATTCGTTCCTCGGATCGGTCGGATTTGCAATGCCGGGGTCTTCGCCCTGATCGTTGCGCGTGCTGGCCGTCAGCCGGTAGGTAAGGCTTTCGTTCTTGCCGCCGTGGCGCACCATCACCTCGTTGCGGCTTCGTCCCGCGGACATCGATAATGAGCTTCCCTGTTGCTCCGCAGAATGGAGGGTGATGATGTTGATGATGCCGAGAAAGGAGTTGGCACCGTAGCTGGCAGAATCCGGTCCTCGCACGATCTCTATGCGTTCGATGTCGTCCAGCGCGACCGGGATGTCGCTCCACAGCACACCGCCGAACAGAGGCGAATACACCGAACGCCCATCCACCAGCACCTGCATGCGGTTCGCGTAAGCATCGCCCAGGCCGTGTTGGCTCACCATGGAGTTGGTCGTATAGTTGTTGCTGGCATGGTAAGCCACATACATTCCGGGTACCAGCCGGAACACCTCGGCCAAATCCCAGGCACCTGATTCCCTGATCATCTGGCGGTCGATCACGGTGACTGCGGCAGGAGCCTCATTCACTGGCTGGGAGAGGCGCGATGCGGAGAGCACGATCGGTACCTTATCCAGAAAGGCGTCCTCCGAGAGAGCGCCGCTTTCCGTACCCGATGCCATGCCGGCATACAGCAGCAGGGCGCTTCCAAGCAAGCTATTAAAACTGAAGGTATTGTGCATGCCACCCTATGAATTTATATGTCAGGTTTTCAATAATATTACACTGTAATTTTATTAGTATAGTTTTTAAGCTGCCAGGATTACACGTTTTTTGGAAATTGGATGTTAGAATTGCGCAGCCCAGCGCTGCGGGCGTTTTAGGCTATAATTCAGCCTCTTTCCCGGTGCTTTTATGAAACTCTGCATTCTTTCCGATAGTCACGACAACCGTGAACTGCTGGCCGCCGCCGTGCGGGACGCCAAGGTGCGTGGCGCCGTCGCCGCTCTGCATTGTGGTGATGTCGTCGCGGCCAATACCCTGAGCGTATTCAAAAAGCTGGAAATGCCGGCACACGTCATTTACGGCAACAATACCGGCGATCTTTATACGCTGTCACGCATGGCGCATGAGTCGGGCAACCTGATCCACTTTTACGGTCAGGATGCAGGCATCACTCTGCATGGACGTACCATTTTTCTTGTGCACTACCCGCACTATGCCCGTGCGCTGGCTTGCACCGGCGAGTGGGATATGGTCTGCTGCGGCCACGATCACCGCGCCGCCATATCCACCGTGGACAATATCCGCGGCGGGCAGACCTGGCTGGTAAACCCGGGCACGGTAGGTGGAGTGGGGAAACCGCCAACCTACATCCTGGGCGATCTGGAAGAAATGACGTTTGAAATTCTTCCTGTTCCTGGCTAGCATTTATTTAATCTATTCATACATAAGAAAATTCGATTATATTATGATGGCTGGCGCTGTGGATAGGGTGCGCATTTGGGAGTAAGATTGCGCCAGTCAAAACCAATAAGTAAATGCCTAAACCGGCAGAGGCGCAAACCGGCGCTGAAGCCAATGCATCCGTGATGGAGGTAACCTGATGACGGACATTATTGCAACTAATCAGACCATTCTGGTCGTCGGCGGCGGCATCAGCGGTATGACGGCCGCCTTGGAAGCGGCCGAATGCGGCAAGGATGTTGTGCTGGTGGAAAAGAATCCCGCCCTTGGCGGACGTGTTTCTCAGCTCTATCGCTATTTCCCCAAGCTATGCCACCCGGTCTGCGGCCTGGAAATCAACCTGCGCCGCCTCAAGCAGAATCCCCGCATTCGCGTGCTGACCATGGCGGAAGTGACGGAAATCACCGGCAGCGAAGGCAGCTACAGCGCCACCGTCAAAATTTCTCCGCGCTATGTCAATGAAAACTGCACCGCCTGTGGCGATTGCGGTAGCGCGGTGGACACTGAGGTTGCGGACGAATTCAACTACAAGCTCGGCAAGGTCAAGGCGGCTTATCTGCCGCACAAGATGGCCTACCCGCAGCGTTATGTGATTGATCCGTCCATCATTGGAACCGCCGATGCCGAGAAGGCCAAAGCTGCCTGCAAGTATGGCGCAATCGACCTTGGCATGCAGGAAGAAGTTGTTAAATTCCAGGCCGGCGCGATAATTTGGGCAACCGGTTGGAAGCCCTACGATGCGGCCAAGATCCAGCCCTATGGCTATGACCGCTACTCCAATGTCATCACCAGCGTCGAATTCGAACGCCTAGCAGATATCCACGGCCCGACCAAGGGCAAGATCCTGCGCCCGTCCGACGGCAAGGAAGCGAAGAACATCGCCTTCATCCAGTGTGCCGGCTCGCGTGACGAGAACCACCTGCGTCACTGCTCCCGCATTTGCTGCATGGCCTCATTGAAGCAGACCAACTACGTGCGCGAAGCTTATGGTGACGCGGGCAAGTCCACCATTTACTACATCGACATCCGCGCGATCGACCGCTTCGAGGACTTTTACCAGAAAGTGCAAAAAGACCCGACCGTTACCTTCATCAAGTCCAAAGTGGCCAAGGCTGTCCAGGACGAGAAGACCGGCGATGTCATTCTGCACGGCGTGAATACCGAAGGTTATCACCGCTACGCCACCCCCCACGATCTCGTGGTGCTGGCTGTGGGCATGGAGCCGTCCGTCAAGGGCGCCAACATCCCGGCGGAAATCGTTGCCGATTCAAGCGGCTTCATTGAGGCCGATCCGGCCAACCACGCTTTCTTCGGCGCAGGCTGCGCATCCAATCCGCTGGATGTGAACCGTGCGGTGCAGAGCGCCACTGCGAGCGCCTTGCGTGCGATCCAGGTGGTTAACCGTGTTGCCAGAGTGGAGGGTTGATTAAATGGCAGATCAGAAAGTAGCAGCCTATATTTGCCAGGGTTGCGGTTTGGGCGACCGCCTGGATACCGCGGCACTGGCTGGTGTGGCGAAGAAGGAAGGCAAGGCGGCGCTGGTCAAGGAGCATGAGTTCCTGTGCAATGCCGACGGTGTCAAGATGATCCGTGACGACATCGCCAACGAAGGCGTTACCCATGTCATGATCGGCGCCTGCTCGCGCCGCGCCAAGACCGAGGCGTTCGGTTTTACCGATGTCGCCGTGGCCCGCGCCAACCTGCGCGAGGGAGTGATCTGGACCCAACCCGATAACGACGAGTCGCGCGAGACCACGCAGGAAATGGCGGAAGACTACATCCGCATGGGTTGCGCCGAAGCCAAGAAAATGATGCTGCCCATGGGCAATCCGGCGGCTGCCACCGAGCGCCGCCTGCTCGTGGTGGGCGGCGGCGTGTCCGGCATGACTGCTGCGCTGGAAGCTTCCAAGGCCGGTTATCAGGTCGTGCTGGTGGAAAAGTCCGGTCAGCTCGGCGGTTGGGCCGCCAAGTTGCATAAGCGCACGCCGGCCAAGTCGCCCTACCAGAATCCGCAGGACACCCCGGTGGCGGAAATGGCCGCGGCGATTGAGACCGACGCCAATATCAAGGTTTACCTGAATGCCATTACCAGCAAGATTCAGGGCGCCCCCGGCCGTTTCGAGGCCGAGATCAGCGTCGAGTCGGGGGTAACGGTGACAGAGAAAGCCGGCGCCATCGTCCAGGCAACCGGATTCTCGCTTTACGACGCCAATAATTTGCCCGAACTGGGATATGGCAAGTCTGCCAACGTGGTCGATCAGGCCGGGCTGGAAGTGCTAGCCATGGCGGCCAAAGGTAGCCCGATCAAGCGCCCTTCCGACGGCGGTGAAGTCAAGACCGTGGTGTTCGTGCAGTGCGCAGGGCAACGTGACGACTCCGGCAAGCATCTGGCCTACTGTTCCGGTTCCTGCTGCTCGACTTCCGTCAAGCAGGCGATGTACTTCAAGGATGCCAATCCCGACATCGACACGGTGGTGATCTACACCGACCTGCGCATGCCCGGAAACGGCGAGGACTTCTACCGCAGCGGCCAGGAAAAGGGTGTGATCTTTACCAAGGGCAAGGTGTCAAGCGTCGAAGCTGCCGGCAACCAGTGCAAGGTAAATTTCCATGATCTGATCCTCAACGACCAGACCGCGATCGCCAACGCCGATCTGGTGGTGCTTGCCACTGGGCAGGTGCCTAATTCCGGTGTCGATATCGACTCCAAGCTGAAGGCGGAAATTGCCGCCGCAGCCGGCGACAACTCCCTGATGGAGGCCTACAACGCTTCCCAGACCGAGGGCTCGGTCCAGCCGATTTCCATGCTCAACCTGAACTACCGCCAAGGGCCGGACGTTCCCCAGTTGAAGTATGGCTTCACCGATTCGCACTTTATCTGCTTCCCCTACGAAACCCGCCGTACCGGCATTTATTCCGCCGGACCGGTGCGCCGTCCGATGGATATGGCGCAGGCGATGGAAGACGCCACCGGCGCCACGATGAAGGCGATCCAGGCGATCGAGAATGCCGGCTTGGGCCGTGCCGCGCACCCGCGTTCCGGTGACTTGAGCTACCCGATTTTCCGCAAGGAAGGCTGCACCCAGTGCAAGCGCTGTACGGTGGAATGTCCGTTCGGCGCGATCGACGAAGACGAACAGCGCTTCCCGCTTTTCAACGAGTCGCGCTGCCGCCGCTGCGGCACCTGCATGGGTGCCTGCCCGGTGCGCGTGATCTCCTTCGAGAACTACTCGGTCGATACCGTCGGCTCGCAGTTGAAGGCAGTAGACGTTCCCGACGAGTTTTCCGAGAAGCCGCGCGTTCTGATTCTGGCTTGCGAAAACGATGCCTACCCGGCGCTCGACATGGCGGCGATGAACCGCAACGTCTACAGCGCTTTTGTGCGCGTCATTCCGGTGCGCTGCCTGGGTTCTGTCAACACCATCTGGATCAACGATGCGCTCAGCAACGGTTACGACGGTGTGATGATGCTGGGTTGCAAACATGGTGACGACTACCAGTGCCACTTCGTCAAGGGTTCGGAACTTGCCAGCGTACGCATGAGCAAGATCGGCGACACGCTGAAGCAAATGGGACTGGAAGAAGAACGGGTGGCTACCTTCGAGGTCGCAATTACAGACATCGAGCGCGTGCCGCAACTGATCAACGATTACATGGCGAAGATTCAGGAAATCGGTATGAGTCCGATGAAGGGCTTCTAGGAGACGGCAAATGAGCGAAAATTACACTAATAATTTCCTCAAGGAAGTCGAGGAAAAGGTCGAAGAAGGTCATTGGGTCAAGATGTGCATGCAATGTGGCGTATGCGCCGGCTCGTGTCCGTTCGGGCCGCACTGGGCGCATCCGCCACAGGAAATCTTCATGATGATTCGTGCCGGCAAGCGCGAGGAGGTGCTGACCTCGGATTCGATGTGGATGTGTACCTCCTGCTACAACTGCGTCGTACGCTGCCCGCGCAAGCTGCCGATTACCCATATCATGCACGGCTTGGCAAACTACGCGCACCGCTTGGGCATCGCACCAAAAGGGCAGCCGACGGAGCATTTCGCTACCTTGTTCTGGAATAACCTGGCAGAAACAGGCCGCGTCAACGAACTCAAACTCTCCCTGGGGATCTATTTCAGGGATGGCTTCAGCCAGGGCATCAAGAACGCCATGGCGATGCAAAGCGTCGGATTGGGCATGTTGAAGGCGAAGCGCCTCAACCCGTTCGAATTGTTCGCACCGCACGGTGTCAAGGATAAAAGCGGGTTCCATGCGATGCTGAAGAAGGCGCGTGAAATCGAAGACCGCCGCAAGCCTATTGCCTAAGGAGTTAAAGATGGCTAAAAAAACCTATTCGTTTTACCCCGGCTGCTCTTCTCAAACCAAGGCGTCCTCGTTCAACTATCTGACGTCCACCAAGTCGATGTGCAACTTGCTCGACATCGAATTGAAAGAGGTTCCGGACTGGAACTGCTGCGGCGCGTCCATCGGTTACGCCGAAGGCGGTGAGTTGCCGCGCATTACCCTGTCCGCACGCAATATTGCGCTGTCTGAACAAGCCAATCCGGGCATGGACATGGTCGCGACCTGTGCTGCTTGCTGGCTTTCCACGCGGGAATCCAAGGAGCGCATGGATCACAACACCCAGATGCGGAATGATGCCAACGAGGCTTTGAAAGAAGCCGGCCTGGTCTACCAGGGCACGCAGAACGTGCGCCACATGGCAGAGGTGCTGGTTGAGGACTTCGGCTTCGATGAACTGAAAAAGGGTGTAAAAAACCCCCTGCGCGATCTCAAGATCGCCGGCTACGTCGGCTGCCAGACCAACCGCCCTTTCGGCCTTGCCGGAGAATCGTTCGAGAACCCTGTCTATCTCGATAACATTATCGAGGCGATGGGGGGCGAGGCAGTGCCGTACGACCAGAAGGTGACGTGTTGCGGCGGCGCACTGGCCTTCTCCGAGCCGGAGAAAAGCCAGGAGCAGATCAAGAATATCATCGAGTCCGCCTACGACCATGGCGCCGAGATGATAGTCACACCTTGCCCGCTGTGCCAGGCTAACGTCGAAATCTATCAGGGCGAAATCAATAAGCGCTACGGTACCAAGTTCAACATTCCAGTGACCTACTATTCGCAGCTGATCACGGTCGCCTACGGCGGTAGTGCACAGGATGCGGGATTGGACAGTCAACTGATCCGCGCTTCCAAGCTCGAGGAAATCGCCAAGAAGTAAGGGTTAAACCCTTTACGGCAGTAGCTTGGGGGCGGCCTGCGGGTCGCCCCCGATTGTTTTTTTCCGCCTGTGTGGCTAGTGGCAGCAACAAGGATTCATCATGAAAAACCCGAAAACTGTGGATGAATATATCGATCTGGTGCACCAAGCTGTTTATGAAGTGGACGAATTGCGTGCCATTGTCGAGGATGACGAAGAACGCAAGACCATGATCCTGCCTTGGGTGGATGCGATGGATAAGGAACTGCGCCAGATGTTCGACGATATGACTTCTGGCCGTTACCAGTTCGACCCGAACGGTGCCGATCTGCCGTACATGGGAATTGTGAAAAAATTCGGCCCGAGCATTCCATTCAAGCAACTGCTCAACGTGATCAATCACACCCACCGCTTCGGCCTGGACATCGATTCATAATAGTTGCTTCATCTACAGCCGGTGATCGACCAATGCGGCGGTTCCGGGTATCTGCACATATTCCAGGACGGTATCGGTAAGCTGCTGGCTGCGGCTTCTGATGGTCGCGCCGCGGAAAGTCGTGTCCTTCAGGATTTCCGAAATATTTAATGAAATGCCGAGATAGAGATGCCTGCTGTGGTTCGGGTAGGGCGCCCCCTCGTTAGGCTCATAGCCGCGTGTGCCATAACCCGCTGCCAGTTCGAAGTAACGCAATATCTCGTGGTTTTTAAGCTGCGGCATGCCGGTCGCCTTGGCGACCAATAAAAAAGTCTGCCCGGAATGATCGCCGATCGGATCTATTTCATTAAGTCGCCGTGCTTCTGCAGATGGCCAGTAATGCAGCCGGAAATCGAGCAGATCATCGATTCGCTTGTTCTTCTCGAACACCAATGCTAATCCGGTGCCAACGGCGTTCATTATTAGGTCTTCCTTGCTGAACTTGTATCTTTCCGAGAAGCCGTCGAGCGCCTCCACTGCCAGCATGGTGCCAAATACGGTTAAGGCGGACAGTCCGAGGGATGTGTCGCGGTCGTTGCCCGCCCATTCGAAGGCTCGAGCAAGCAATCGGGTTCCGGTATAAGCGGCGTAGCTATGGCCTATCTTGTCTGCTCCACCGGTATAAGTGTCTTGCCCGAACCAGCCTTCGTTGGTACTGCGGAAGCGGCTGGAAAAACCATCCTTCCACCAGACAGTAGCGCCATAAGCCGCGACAGCCCCGGCCCCGCCAAAAATAAGAGCTCGGGTGCGGAATCGTTTGTCTTCTTCGGTTAATGCGGCAATTTCAGCGCGTTCCCCCGGATTGGGTGGCTCCACGGCTGCAATCGAGTTTCTTTTGCCCTGAGTAAAAATCAGCGAAGATTCGCCAGCATCGTCCCTGCTGAAACCTGTGCCACCCTGGGCAGCAGGCTGGCACAGCAAAATGAAAAAAACAACCAGATACAATGCCGCCCCGCAGAGAGGGTGCGCAAATGAATGCCCGGAATTATTGCACTGCTTGGTGATAATAATTTGTGCCATCATGCCTTAAAATTAGCAGGTGTTTTCCTAATTCTCAACCTTGCTACACTGAATGATAAAGCGGCGGCCCCAAGATGGGGCAATCATTTGCCAATATGCCCCAGAATGGGGCATATTGATGGAATGTTGTTGCAGGG
>Ga0315268_10002796_pt1 | contig 19516 bp, 20 predicted proteins | sample C1_top_MG_FD_204535 | JGI IMG/M metagenome (GOLD analysis project Ga0315268, IMG submission 204535) | Sediment microbial communities from Yellowstone Lake, YNP, Wyoming, USA - C1_top | ecosystem: Environmental > Aquatic > Freshwater > Lake > Sediment | place: USA: Wyoming | collected 2017-08-01
GGACGAAGACCATAAGCATGCTGCTCATGCTCGTGGCGCACAATCTGCGAACCTTTGCGCGCGTCCGCGCGGCGGAAGAAACGGGTTCTTTGGTTATCCTATGGATTTATTCGACAAACTCGGCGGCGCACAAAGGGCTTTATGCCAGCTCATATACAATTAATTGGCCCTCAGCGAAACTCTAAATGTGCGATGGGCCGCGCGCTGCCCCTCTATTAGTGGGGTTCGGTCCCACTTTTAGCCTCCTATGGCAGCGCGCAATGGATGTTTTTGTGTTAAACACATTTACAGAACAAGGCTTAACTGGCGACATACCGACGATAAAACAACCCGTCAAACCGATCCTCAAGAGGTGCGATGGGCCGACGCGCCGCCCCTCCCAACAAAACCCTTTTTCACCTACCTCGGGCGGCGCGCAACTGCTACCCACCAGCCCCACCCCACTCGCGGCGCGCAAAGTGCTTTTATGCCCTCACAACAAACCAATATCCGAAGAGGAGGCAAAACTTGAGTACCAGAAAACATAAGGGAGTTTTGCTTTCGGCTTCAATCAAGAGCAGTGAAATCGAGCCAAACAGGCCTAGAGTTTTTAAAGGAGACTCGTTTTCTGTCCAGACAACGGCAGAATCTTCGAAAGCAATATTAGGCATCGCGATAATTTTCCTGAGTTTTGCGTTTGTTACAAGCATATGGCTTATAGATATCAGCGTCGGCTCCATGCTTAGCGGACCCCATGTTGGTCTGACGGGACTCTCCGACCCAACTTTAACATATCATATCGGGCTGGTGGTGGCAACATTGAGCTGTTTCATGATTGCCGTGATAGCCACGATGAAGATTATTCGTGGATGAATAAAAAAAAGATGAGCGAGGAGGAGAAAGAATAGAACCGGCGCGCAAAGGGCTGTTTTTGATTTGACTAAAGAAACTGTTCAAGAGAAAAACACGTATACAATTTATATCCTCAACCCGCCAAATTTTAATGGCGCTGGAGGATGACAACTAGAGAATGTTTGGAGGCAAAGGGCAATAAGCTTGATGAAACTTGTAGGAATTGCCCAGCAGTTAATTATTGCCTTTCCCTCTTACTCTCCAATCCGGTAAAACTGCCTTAAATCCGATTTATCATATACCGGCTAAAATCGCCAAGCAATCCGCGTCTAAACTCCTCAAGGCGGCGCGCAAAGTGCTTTTACAGCCAGCTGGGCATGCGACCTCCGCTCCAATGGCGGCGCGCAAAGGACTTTAGGACGCTTTTAATTAATCGCCAATTTCAGCTATAGTTGATATGGAGGTAAAAATCGACTAATTGACGATAGATATTATGATGAACTCAAAGCCGAGAGTCAGTCCAACGAAGAGGAAAGTGAATAGTAAAAAAAATTTGAGCTTCTTATTTGTTTTTAAAAAGAACTTTGTCGCTACAACGAACCCGATAAGCGTTGAAAAATTCCACAGACCCCATAATGCGAGTTTTTTGGAGGTATTTCGCCCATATGTGATAACCGACGCAGCCGTACTCGCTAAAACAGAACACAGCGCGAAAAGAATGAGAGCTAATGCTGTCGAGTGTTCATATACCAAATTAGCCGCACTAATGCTTGCGGGCTTGGATGAATCAATCCACAGGTCTTCCGTCAAGTTACTTGCCTGAGGATTCAAGCTTATCTTCGTATACTGCAGGTCATGGACTTCCGACTGGCCATTAAAAAGCCATTGTAAGTTTTCAGGGGGATGATAATACTCGCTTAGGTAGTATTTCACCTCGCTCGTGCTCTTGATGTTTGGATAAAAATCAGGAGACACATATCCTAACACTACAATGGTCGCAGGAACTATCTTTGAGCCATACAGACTAGTTGGTTTAAGGGGATAGTACATCCTCTCCGTGGGGAAGGTTATAGACAAACTAGCCATGTTGACTATCGGAATAACATCGTAGCCATATGAAACCTGATTCAGATATTTAGCTGCGGTGATTTCGTCCCAACCATTCTCTATAACTAAACGCTCCACTTCCCACTCTTGCCAGGTTGTAACACCACTCCACCAGATGGTTTGCGTTTCCGCTTTAAACCGCTCCAAATCAGACACGTAGGCGACTACAAAGGAATAATCCTGACCTATGTACGAGTCTAACAAAGAAACCTGCGCACCTGCTAAGTTTAGGCCTTTTGTGCCCAAGTAGTCGTGGAATGCGTTTCCTTCAGTAGTACTAATTAATTCCACGGCAAGCCCCATATTCTCAACCTTGGAGTAAATAGTAACCTCTTCATTTTCCACAGTAGCTGAGCCAGGGCCTCCTTCTCTCGCTCCTTCATTACCTAAGAAGATAGGATGGGGAAAAAATAACGGATATCCCTGCGTATACCTCATGAGATTGAATGCATCTGATAGCTTTCCAGATGCACTTCGTTGAATATCAACGCCAGTGAAGGCCGGAAATTCCTTATTTATGTTTATTGTTACATCATGCGGGCTTGCCGGAATAGGGAACAGCCATACTGCATTTTCACCCGTTAGTTCGTCTGGCGCAAGATAAATTGATAAAAGTAGGTTCTGCACCCCTCCACTGTAGCTAATCACGCACAGCTGTTCGTTCTCTGAAATAAAGCCCCACCCAGATTCGATATCATATTTAAATGTCATTCCATCTGCAGCGACAACCGGGAATAGCAAAATAAACAGAACCAACACAGAAAAAACCGCTAATGTCGTTTTCGCTTCCGGCATAGCTATACATTAGCTAAACCCATTCTTAAAAATAGTCCACAAATTGATAACGATTTCCCCCAGCGCGCATTTTTCCGTGGGCTTGCGAACCACTGGGCGGCGCGCAAAGGGCTTTATGCAATGGGAACTTGCGCGTTTAAACAATGAAAATATAGTTAAAAATGTAGTAAAAAGGTGTAAAAGATGAAGATTAGAGGAAAAACGATTTTAATCACGGGTGGGGCAACCGGCATCGGTTTTTCACTTGCCGAAGCATTTGTAAGGGCGGGTAATAAGGTAATCATTTGCGGAAGAAGGAAGAATAAATTAGAAGAAGCAAAAGAAAAACTGCAGCAGATTCATACAAAAGTTTGTGATTTGTCCAAAGAAGGAGAACGGCGATCATTGTACGATTGGACCAGTTCAAATTTTAAGGACATTAACATTTTGGTGAATAATGCTGGAATCCAGAGAATGATTGATTTCAAGAATGGAACTGGTGAATTGTTTAATGGTGAAGACGAAATCGAAATTAACTTAAAAGCTTGCATCCACTTGTCGGCATACTTCATACCGATATTCATGAAACAAAAAGAAGCTGCTATAATCAATGTTTCTTCGGGTCTAGGCTTTGTGCCTCTAGCAATAATGCCAGTTTATTGCGCGACCAAAGCGGCAATTCACTCATTTAGTCTGTCGCTTAGACATCAATTAAGAAATACTTCTATCAAAGTGTTCGAAATAATACCGCCTACTGTGGATACGGAATTGGACAAGGGAGCAAGAGCTCAACGAGGCCAGGGAGACAGGGGTATACCGCCGGCTGAAGTCGCTAAGGCTGTTATTGATGGGCTTGGAAAAGACGAATACGAAATTGCTATTGGGATGGCTCAAAATTTACGAATGGGCTCAAAAAATAATTTTGACCAGATATTTCAAAATATGAACCGGTGGTAATGAATCCAAAATAATTATTTACAGCATAAGCATCTGTGGTAGATTGGTGGAAGTTATGAGTAACATTCTGAAAATCGCCAAGGAAAGACGCTCGTCGAGGGTTCTATTCGATCAGAAACGCTCGTTGACCAAGAAGGATTTGAATAAAATAATCGAGGCGGCGCGCTGGGCGCCCACAGCCCACAACATGCAGAACTTCGAAATCATCGTAGTAGACGACAAGGAACTTCTGGAGAAGATAGGAAACATCAAGTATCGGATCTCGGAAGATTTCATCAGGGAGAATTACCAGCAACTCTCGTTCTCGAAAGAGGAACTGTTCCAGAAGAAGGTCGGAATCCTCGGCACCATGTTTCCGCCCTCTTGGAGAGACCCTTCCAAGCTTGAGGATGCAGCCCGTGAAAGTACGCCTAGGCCCCTAAACCAATCGATCAATGGTAGCCCCGTGCTTCTGGTTGTGATCTATGATTCTAGGAAAAGGGCACCTGCTTCGAAAGGAGATGCTCTGGGTTTTATGAGCCTTGGTTGTGTCATGGAGAACATGTGGCTCATGACCCAGTCCCTAGGGATCGGCCTTCAGATACTGAGCGGTTTCAGCGCGGAACCCGGAGCGAGGGAGATAAAGCGAATTCTCAACATCCCAGAACACATGGAGATTGCATTCGCAGCCCGTCTGGGGTATCCCATCTCTAAGCCGGCTGAATATCTGAGAGTGCGCCGTGATATGGGGGCGTTCGTCCACACCAATAAATATGGAAATAAGACTTCGACTAATCATTCAATTTTGTAGGCTCAGAAATCATTTAAGATATTCGTGGTATCATGACGGAAATAGCAGTTGAAATTGTAGAAGTCGTTTTTAGCATATTGTTGTGTCAGATCGCGGGCTTCGTGGGTTCAATCTTCACTGTGCCATCGATCCCGACCTGGTACAGAAAACTGAAAAAGCCATCCTTTGCTCCGCCCAACAGGATTTTCGGCCCGGTGTGGATCACCCTTTACACACTTATGGGAATATCCCTCTATCTCGTCCTGCGAGAGGGCTTAGGCGATCCTCATGTGCAAATAGGCCTGGGAATTTTCGGCATCCAGCTGGTCCTAAATGTTATTTGGTCATTTGTTTTCTTTGGGAGGAAGTCCCTTCTCGGCGGGCTTGTAGTAATCGGAGTTCTCTGGATTGCTATCTTGTTAACCATCATCAGTTTTGTTAATGTTTCACTATTGGCCGGGCTGCTGCTGGTGCCCTATATCTCATGGTCAAGTTTCGCCGCGTTTCTAAATTACTCAATACTGAAGCTAAACTGACACGAAAGTCTGCAAAAGGTACGGTTAAATCCTGCTCTATTCTTTGAAAAGCCATGAAAGATCTGGCGCTTTCCTTTTGAACTTCACCCTTTCATTGAGAGCGTGTGTTATGAGAGGTAATGCGATGGTTGCGTCGCAGTAGCATACCGCCCTCTTACCTTTAACGTCGATTTTTCCCCAGCTTATTGCCTCCTCAAGCGTGCAGCCAGACAAGCCGCCCCATTGAGGAGAATCGGTCGTAATCTGGATCGCGTAGCGATGCGGATAATAATATTCCTTTATTCCTTTCCGGAGATGGCCCTCTCTGCCCGGAGCTCCTTTGTCCATGGTCTTGGGTGACACCGATATGGCCAGTAGCTGCGTAAAGTCCTTCGGCACGCCGCCGCCGATGTAGACTACGCCGACCTCCTTTGTCCTCGTGCCCATTTCGACAAACTGGTCAAACTCCTTCACCGAATCCAGCACTATTGGATGCCCCCTGTTCTTGACCATCAAGAAAGTTTCTCCATAGGCGCTGTCCGCTATTGCTGGGCAAAATATCGGAACATTATTCGCAGACGCCGCGGCGACTATTGATTTCACGCCCTTCTTGTTCAAATATTTCCCGAAAAGGTGTAGAAGCTCGGCTGAAGTGTACGGAAAGCCCTTCCTCGCGGTCATCAGGAAATCGGTTATTAGCAGTTCCATCTCCCTGTAGTCGGTTTCTTTTCCCAACACATCGTAGTACCGGTTTATGTCTGCCTCCAAAAGCTCTTGGTCATTAACCTGGTGCGAACCCTGCCAATAGCCCAATCCCATCGCATCAATAATATCTTCTGAAATGTTGGCGCCAGTTGATACGAGAACGTCTATGTAACGGTTTTCTATGAGCCAATTGATAATTTTCCATTGTCCAGCGGTGCTCATCGAACCGGAAAAACCCATGATGATTGTCAAATCCTTTTCCTTCAGCATTGCTTCCCAAACTTCAACTGCCTCACCGAGCTTTCTGCCCTGGTAGGCTGTTTTGCGCATCTCAGCCAGGAGCTTAGAAACAGTTTTATTTTTAACTTCTATCGCTTCAACCTTCTTCTTGAAGTACGATTCTCTCATTTTTGCGCCCTCATTATGGTTAATTTAAGCAGTATATGAAATTTCTTCGAGAGAACGAAAACGAAAGATACTGTACAGTAACACATTCATTGAGGAAAATTGCATAAAAATTGCCCTCAAACTGCTTTGCCCATTATGTTTTTTGCAGTTCTTTGTTTACTTGCTCCTTTACCTTTTCGAGTTCGGCTGTGGTTCTCTCAGCTGCCATTTCCGTCAACAGTTCTTTCCTCAAGACTTCCTGGTCAGCGGTTACTTCCATCGGGTTGGACATGCTGTTCTCGATCGTTGTCGATAATACGTTGGCGATGTCTTCCATGTGGGACATGCTCGCGCTTATCCTAACCAGAGAAGATTGAAGCTTTGAGGAATCCAGTCCAAGCTGGCGTTGAATCTTTACCAAATCTTCTCCTGAGCCGATCACGCCCGACAGGATTTCTCCCATTTCAACGAGGTCAATCATCTCTATGGCCATTTCCTTCAGATCGCTGATCGAACTCGCGGCGCTTTTTGACAGTGCATACTTGCGAGAGGCAATTCTAAATTCGCTCTCGTCTCCTTTCTCAAGAGCTTTCTTCGCTTCTTGCCTTCCCTGGTTCATCCTTTCTGAAAACTTCGCCTGAGCTTGGTCCAACTTACTTCGCTGCATCTTAAGAGTCACTTGCATTTCTGCGGAGCTAACTTTTTTTCCTAACACATTTTTCATTCTACCCCCACCTTTGATTCTAGTCAAATATGCGTGCTTAAAAATCTTCCTTTTAGAATTGCCTTAATATTTATCGCCATTATTGAACTCCCCAGTATCGCCTTCGTTATTCTGTTTTTTCTCCCGCCGTTCAAATCCCGCCATTTTTTCCTTCTATCGCGGCCGTTATTCATGCTTTATAAATGATAACGCTGTTATAAAAATTGAATTAAGTAAGTTCTAAGGATAAAGATGATTGATGAAAACCGTCGAGCAGGTTCGCGCTGAGATTCCCTTCTTGCAAACCGGCATTATTTATCTCGATAATGCCGCGACCACACCAAAGCCCCAGCCCGTGCTGGACGCCATGCTCGAGTACTTCAAAGAGTACAACGCAAACGTCGGCAGGGGGCTTCATCGCGCCGCGCGCAGGGCGACCGAGGAATTTGAGGCCACAAGGGTCAAGCTATCCAAGGTCTTGGGTGCAAAACCTGAGGAAATAGCGTACACCAAGAACGCGACCGAGGCCATAAATCTGGTCGCTCAGGGCCTGAAACTGCGTAAGGGCGATAAAGTCGTGACCACCGGGCTCGAACACCACAGCAACCTCGTTCCCTGGCAGCGTCTTGAGCAACAGCAGGGTATAAAACTCGAAGTGGTTCCCGCGACACAAGATTGCATGGTCGACCCAGCTGTTATTGATCAGGCGATAGACGCGAAAACGAAGCTGATAACGATGGTGCACGTCTCGAACGCGATTGGTAGCATTCAGGATGTGGAAGAAGTGGGCAAGCTCGCGGCTGAACACGACCTGCTTTTCCTGGTCGATGCGTCTCAATCGGTGGGTCACATGCCAGTCGATGTCAAGGCTATTGGCTGCGATTTCCTCGCCGCCCCGGGTCACAAAGGATTGCTCGGACCACAGGGGACCGGCTTCCTCTACGCGAGAGAGGATCGAATCGGAGAACTTGAACCCCTCTTACTCGGGGGCGGCATAGTCGAGAGCGTCGAGGAGCATTCCTGCAAGCTTGTTAAACCGCCCCAAGTCTTCGATGCAGGCACACCCAATATCCCCGGGATCATTGGCCTCGGACATGCGGCCGAGTACGTGCTCGAGATAGGACTCGAGCGAATAGCGGAGAGGGAGCGAAAGCTTACCCGGCAGATGTTAAAAATAATCGATATTGAAAATGTCGAGGTTTATGGGCCCTCTGACATCAGGCTACGTGGCGGAGTAGTGAGTTTCAATGTCAAAGGAATGGACCACCACGATGTAGCCGCAATGCTTGATGAATTAGCCAACATCGCCATCCGCTCCGGGCACCATTGCGCGCGCTCTACGATGCGTTATCTTGGCGCTGAAGGCACCGCAAGAGCCTCGGTGGCCTACTTTAACCTTGAGGATGAGATTGCAAAATTCATTGAAATACTCAAACAAGTTGCGCTGGATTTCGGCGGCTAGCTTAAGAAGATCTATTTTGCTATACTTTGCGATTGCGTATTTCCGGCCATGGCATAGGGTTTTAATAGGTCTAATATAACAACGTTATCGATAAAGATGAAGTCTCCGTGCGAAGAAATATCAAAGGACCTTATCCCGACCGCAAGGGCTTTACTTGTAAAAGATCTTGTGGAAAGGCACAACTCAAGTCAGGTTGAAATAGCAAATAGGCTTGGCATAACTCAACCCGCAGTAAGTCAATACCTGAGGTCGCTTCGGGGGACAAGCCGCACTAAAGTACTTCTCAGGATGAGCGATTTTATGGGGTCCCTGACGAAATTATCGGATGATATCGCTGCCGGTAAAGTGCGTGGAATTAAAATTTCTGAAATGTATTGCAAACTCTGTGATATTTACAGAAAAAGAAAATAAGCGGTCTTTATCTTTTCTGGCCTCCGAAAGATGCACAACGAATTTGTGACAAATCCCGTTCAGTAATAGAAACCTTTACCAATTAGTAAGGCGCAGCAGATTTTCATGCCCAAATTTGTGCATTTAATGGCGAATTTTATGCGAAGTAATTTTGCAACAGTCTATTTCTCAACATTTTTTCTAAACGATTCACCATCATGGGCGAGGTTCAAGTTCTAATTATACGATAAAGCGCAAACTTGAGACAATTAAATATTGACGCAATTCTAATGAGAAGATTTTTAAGTGCAAATAACTTGACTAGAATCAAAGGTGGGGGTAAAATGAAGAATGTACTGGGAAAGAAACTTAGCTCTGCTGAGATGCAACAAAAGCTCCATATTCAGCGCTTTAATCTGGAGCGGGTTCATGAAAAAATCTCGGAACGGATGGAGGAAAGCAGAAAAGAAGCTAAAGAATGTCTGGCGAGGGGCGACGAGGGCGGTTTCAGGGTTGCCTCGCGGAGATATTCCTTATCAAAAAGTACGGCAGGTTCTATCAATGATTTAAGGGAAATGGCGATGGAAATGATCGATCTTGTCGAAATGGGCGGGATCTTGTCCAGCGTGATCGACGCGGGTGGAGACCTAGCTAGGATACAGAATCAGCTCGGTCTAGACTCCACGAAGCTCGAATCTTCGTTGGTTAGGATTAAATCGAGCATCACTCACATGGACGATATAGCCGACGCCTTATCGTCGAGCATCGAAAATAGCATGGCTAGCCCGGAGCTGTCCGCGGATCAGGAGATCTTGAGAAAGGAACTATTGGTGGAAATGGGCGCGCAGAAAACGGAGACGGCAAAGGTGAAGGAGCAGGTAAGTAAAGAGCTACAAAAAGCATAGGGGACTTGGCTTGGCCGCAGTTTCCGCAACATCAGGTATACTGGCAGCTGAAGCCCGCGGTTTTGCGAAGGTTGCTAAAGATAGCGAAACCAATGGAAGACTGGAGGACGCTCGGACTAACTACCTGAAGGCTTCGGAAAAGTTCACAGAAGCAGCTTTCGTTAGCAGCCCGGATGAGAAAGATTTTAGATTGGACTTGGCAAAGTTTTTCCTCTCGAAGGCGATGGAGCTAAAAGATGCCATCGAAAGGCAAGAAAAGGTAGAGCAGGTAGACAAACCCGCCCCCGCAGACGTAAAAAAAATGGTCATAATAGAGAAGCCCGACGTGACTTTTGATCAAATCGGGGGACTCAACGACGTAAAAGAGACCCTCAAGATGGAGGTAATTTATCCCTTCCAGAAGCGCGGGAGTGAGTTATACGGGATGTTCGGTCGGGAACCCGGGGGAGGCGTTTTGCTTTACGGCCCGCCAGGATGCGGAAAGACCCTCCTGGCCAAGGCAATAGCAAGAGAGAGCGATGCCACATTTATTGCCCCAAAGATAAGCGACATAATGAACATGTACGTCGGAGAGTCGGAAAAGCGAATCAACGAGGTTTTTAATTATGCACGTTCGTGTGAAAGATCCGTCATCTTCCTCGACGAGCTGGATTCGATAGTTCCAAGGCAAGGGCCTAGCTATGCTCAAAGGATAAAGAACGAACTTCTTCAACAGATGGATGGCATGTACTCGAAAAAGGAAAACCTTCTTCTTCTGGGAGGGACTAACAAGTCTTGGCGTTTGGACACGGCATTGATAAGACCCGGACGTTTGGGTAAGATGATTTTTATCCCTCCACCGGATGATGACGCAAGAAAAAGTATTTTTGAAATTCATCTTAAGAAAGTTTCTTCAAAGGGGATGCTTTCAGAGGACGTTGAATTTGAACAGCTCTCTCTCAAGACAAACGGATTTTCCGGAGCCGATATAGAGCAGGTCTGTAAGGAAGCCGTTGACGTACCCCTTTACGAGGCATTAAAAGGTGCAAGCCCAAGGAAGGTTACTATGAATGACTTTCTGATGGTTTTAGAGAATAAACAACCATCGATCATTTCTTGGTTTAAAGAAGCCGTGGAATCAATCGCAAAGTCTGGCGATGAAGAGATATTCACAGATTTGGTAAAATACGCTCACGACTACTTGTCCGAACATACAATATCAAATAGATATTAGTCACGTAGTTGAGAAATAAGTCAGAATTAATTAATTCCAAGTTTCTTCGACTTTTTTAGCCAAATATAGCAATCGCGGTAGTTGAACTCATACTCGCTATCGCGCAGCCCGCTCGTCGATATGCTCGTGGACTTCTAAAATCTCTTAATCAGCAAAAATCGTCTATGTTTTTTGTAGCTCTTTGCTTACTTGCTCCTTCACCTTTTCCGCCTCAGTTTTCTGTGCTCCCATCTCCGTCAACAGTTCTTTTCTCAAGATTTCCTGATCCGCGGACAATTGCTTCGGGTTAGATATGCTGGTCTCGATGGTTGCCGACAAGACGTTAGCGATGTCCTCCATGTGTATCATGCTCGAACTTATCCTTGCCAGCGAGGATTCAAGCTTTGTGGGGTCCAAGCCGAGCTGATTCTGTATCCTAGCCAGGTCTCCACCTGTGTCGATCACGCTGGACAAGATCCCGCCCATTTCGACGAGATCGATCATTTCCATCGCCATTTCCCTCAAATCATTGATAGAACCGGCCGTACTCTTTGATAAGGAGTATCTTCGCGAAGCAACCCTGAAACCGCTCTCGTCACCTCTCGCTAGGCATTCCTTAGCTTCTTGCCTGCCCTGCTCCATCCTCTCTGAAAGTTTCGCCTGAACTTGGTCCAGCTTAATACGCTGCATGTTAAGTGTTTGTTGCATTTCGGCGGAGCTAAGTTTTCTTCCCAACACATTTCTCATTTTAACAACACCTTGTTTTATTCAAGTCAATAGCGCTTAAAAGTTTTACCCATTTGAACAACCATCGTTCTGTCGTAATGGATTGAGAGGGGAAAGTTCAATCTTATCTGTCACGGAAGTAGACAAAGCACTTGAAAAATAATATTGTCGAGCCTTTTCTAAAAACTCATCACGTCTGTATCGGTTGCAACTCTTTGCTTGTCTTATCCTTCAACTTTTCCGCCGGGATTTCCTGAGCCTGCATCTCCGTCAATATCTCTTTTCTCAAGATCTCCTGATCGGCGGACAACTGCTTCGGGTTGGATATGCTGGCCTCGATAGTCGCGGATAAAGCGTCTGCGATGCCATCCATGTGAGTCATGCTTGCTCTTATCTTTTCCAGCGAAGATTCGAGCTTCGTGGAGTCCAAGCCGAGCTTACCCTGTAACTTGGCTAGATCCACCCCTGCCTCGACTACACCGTGCAATATTTCCCCTATTTCTACAAGGTCAAGCATCTCCATCGCCATTTCCTTCAAATCGTTTATCGAGCTGGCTGCATTCTTAGCCAATATACACCCATGGGAGGCAATCCTGAAACCGCCCTCGTCACCCCTCGCCAGGCATTCTTTTGCTTCCTGCATGCTCTGTTGAACCCGCTCACCAATTTTAAAATGGAGCTGCTCCAGTTTGAATCTCTGAACGTTGAGTTTTTGTTGGATCTCTGCAGAACAAGGTCTTCTCCCAAACAGATTCTTCATCCTCATCTCCCAACATTTAGTACGGCAATTATCTATTAAACTTATAGTAGGATTTGCGACCATGCAGAACAATGGTCATTTTGGAGTGATTAGAGGTCTTGTTCCTCCATGTAGGTTGGTGCACTAACTTCCCATCCGTCCTTGGAGCGAAGATAGTTCTCTAAACTCAAGATCGGTTTTTCTTCGCCATGGGTCAGGAAAACATGCCTTGGCGGCGATTTGAAGCTGTTGAGCCAGCGGTGCAGGTCATCCATGCCGGCGTGCGCGGAAAAGCCATTGATATCCTCTATTTTCATCCGCACAGGATAGAATTGTCCGAGGATTCTCACAGGAGAGACGCCGTCCAGGATTTGCCGCCCTAGTGTCCCAACCGCCTGGTACCCCACAAAAAGGAGCGTGGACTCTGGACGAGATATCTCTCTTACTAGATGATGTTTAATTCGTCCTCCGGTGATCATACCCGAACCGGCCATGATGATGGTTCGCCCTTTGACCAGATCTATCGCCTTGGACTCTTCAACAGATTCTACGAGTTTCAAACCCGGAAAGTTGAAGGGGGATTGATCGTCCTTAAAGAGCTCCAGCGTCCCTTTATCAAAATACTGTTTGCATCGTTCAAAGACCTTAGTTATTTCGACAGCCATGGGGCTATCGAGGAATGTAGCAACAAAAGGGATCTTTTTGGCTCGCACCAGGCGGCTGAAATAATACAACAGTTCCTGGGCACGCTCGATCGCAAATGTGGGGATTAGAAGATTCCCGCCAGCATTTACCGTGTCATTGACGATTTTACCCAGTTTATCATCGATTGTTTGAGGATCGTCGTGGTTGCTGTCCCCGTAGGTGGACTCCATCACCACGTAATCAGCTCGGTCAAAGACGGAGGGATTGTTGGTAAGAGGCTTGTCCCACTGGCCGATATCCCCCGAGAATATGATGTTCCGCGACTCGTTGCCATCTTGAAAGATGATCTCGATCATTGCCGAGCCGAGGATGTGACCAGCATCGTGGAAGCAGACTTTGACTTGTTCATTCAGAGGGAGAAATTCTTCATAGGGTACCTCCTTTAATAGAGGAAAGCACTTCTCTGCGTCCTGGACCGTGTACAGTGGGATTTCCGGGTGTGGTCCCTTCCGCCCTTCCTCTTCATGGCGTTTTTTCTTGAAGGCGGCATCTTCTTCCTGCATTCGAGCAGAATCCAGAATCACTATTGGAAATAACTCTTTAGATGCAGGCGTCAGCAGTATGTCTCCGGCAAACCCTTCCCTGACAAGCTTGGGAATAAGCCCGGAGTGGTCCAGGTGAACGTGGGTGAGTAGAAGATAATTGATTTGGTTAGGAGGAACGGGAAATGTCTCCCAGTTTCTATTGGAATAATCCCGCTCCTGAAACAGTCCACAATCGACAAGTATCTTCAATCCTGAGCCCTCCAGAAGGTAGCTTGATCCCGTCACTTGACGCGTTGCGCCCAAGAATTTTATTTTCATAGGCATCTACCTTATGCAGGCATCCATTATTTCTACCGCACCATCTCTTATTTTTAGTTTAAAACGTTATTTTGAAGCAATCCATCTCACGATTTAAAAACCATAAAATGACTAAAATTGAACTTACTCTGCTTAGCAACATTTTATTTGCGTGCCGGCGGAACTACACTTGTGCCCCGGTGGTGTAGACCGGTCAATCATGCCGGCCTTTCGAGTTCCCAACGAGGAAAGCCGGCGACACGGGTTCAAATCCCGTCCGGGGCACCATATCATTTTTGATGTCTGGGAAAACCTCTGGCGGCAATGCTTTTCTTTAAAGCCCTATCAACAGTTTTTAGGGTGGATGATATTGAAAAAAGGCTCTTACAAAGTACAGTTAATTGATGTGGAAGAAAAGGACAGACTTTACGAAAAGTACGAAAAAAGATACCTGTACACGCGTAAGGCCTCGATTTACGGGTGCTGCGTAAAGCTGCTAACAGATGTGGAGTACGTGAAGGAGCGCTGGGATGACAACTTCTACAGCATGAGTGAAGATGTTCGGTCTCACGGCAGACTAATTGTGATGGAAGAGCCAGGAAAAGAATTGAGCGTGAAATACGATCCTTACACCAAAACCGCATTTTTAACAAATGTCGATTATTATGGGTGGATAAAGAGCCTTGCCCTCGCCGTGGCTGGAGATGTTCTGGAGGATGAACACCGGATATACTCTGTCCACGGAGCAGCCATAGATGTCGCGGGCAAGGGTTTGTCCCTCATCGCACCGTCCGGGACAGGCAAGACAACGCACTCTTGGGGACTTCTGCACCTAAAAAAGGCTAGATTAGTTTCTGACGACTGGTACTTCGTTCGTCTGTCGAGTCGTGAACCATTGGCGTTCGCCTCCGAAAAGAACAGTTACATCGAGGCTGACATAGGCAAGATATGGGGCGAATACGAAAATCTTGTTAAGAACGTCCAATTTGACCCACAGGGCAGAGCCATCGTGAACGTCAGATGGATAGTGGGCGCTGGTGGGGTTATTCCCATGACAACAATGCGAGAAATAATACTGCTCAAAAGGGATCCCAAAGACAAAAAGGTAGTCACAGACTTGACCAAAAAGGAAGCGCTGGAGTACCTTCTCGATAACAACTTTTGTAACCCTCATCAGCTGGTGAGGGACAGGAGGAAACTCAAGCTTAGGAAGAACTTCTTCAACAAATACCTAGCACAAACCAGCGTTCACATGGTTAACACAGTGCGGCCGCCGCAGGAGACTCAGCAAAAGATCCGAGAAATCGTGACTAGGGATAAGAGTGTTTAGAGTCCTTCCTTTTCCCCTATCATCTCTATCTGTTCAACCATTCTGCACGAGAAGCCCCATTCGTTGTCGTACCAAGCAAGCACTTTTACAAAATTATCTTTAATCACCATCGTGCAGAGTGAGTCGAAAATTCCTGAGAAAGGACTGTGAAGTACATCTGTTGAGACTATTGGGTCTTCGGTGTACTCGAGTATGCCCTTCAACGAACCTTCAGCCGCCTCTTTAAACGCGGTATTTACCGATTCCTTTGTGGCGTTTTGTTTTAACACCGCTGTCAGGTCTACGATGGAAACATCTGGGACTGGTACACGTATGGCTATTCCGTCTATTTTTCCTGCAAGCTCGGGCATGACTAAACCAACCGCGTACGCCGCTCCCGTGGTTGTTGGAATAATGTTCAGTGCGGCAGCTCTTGCCCTGCGCAGGTCGCGATGAACGAGGTCCGTGACCCTTTGATCATTGGTGTACGCATGGGCTGTTATCATAAGCGCCTTCTCGATCCCGAAGCTTTCGTTCAGCACCTTTGCAACCGGAGCAACACAATTAGTCGTGCATGAGGCGTTTGATATTATGTTGTGTTTCTTGTGATCGTAATCATCCTGGTTCACGCCCAAGACTATCGTCGCGTCAGGGTCCTTCGCCGGTGCTGAGATCAAGACCTTCTTGGCTCCGGCGCTGAGATGTTTGGAGGCGCCTTCGCGCGTGGTAAATATCCCGGTGGATTCTACGGCCAGATAGACATCAAGGTCCTTCCACGGCAGCTGCGCAGGGTCTTTTTGTGATAGAATTTTCAATTCCTTTCCATCAACAACCAGGTTATTGCCTTTAATTTGCACGTCCGCATTGAACCTTCCATGGACGGAATCATACTTTAGAAGGTGGGCGAGCGATTTTGCATCAGCTAAGTCGTTGATTGCTACAAAATCTATGTCGGCGTCCCTCTCAATAGCCGCTCTGTACAGGAGGCGCCCAATTCTTCCGAACCCATTTATACCCACTTTTATTGCCATAATTATCCGCCATCATTCTTCCCCCATATTCTAAATATATACTTATACTTATTAATTTTCCCCATTGTTAGGGCCGATTTGGCGCTTTTGCACTTTGAAAAGTTGGGTTTAAATAGGGCAACGTGGATTTCAGTTGGAGGTGAAGAAATGCCAGAACAGGAATCAGCGAGGAGGCCAATCACCGCCGAAGATGTCATGCGACTAGAAGTCCTATTGGCGATTGCTGGGATCTTAACTCTTCTAGCGGGAGTGGGTTTCCCTAATGCCAGTGTGACCGAGATAATCATCGGACTAATAATGATCTACAGCGCAATTGTCTCCCTAGGCTACATCACAATTTTGAAGGATATTTTTCCAGCGATTAGCGTATCTGCTGTAAGTGGGATCATACTGTTTTTCTTAAATTTGGAGTGGTTAACCAGAGTGTCTAGTTATGGTCGAAGCTGGAGCATGGGCCTAGGTCTCATCGCCGGTATAATCGCACTATTAGCAGCCTTCATAGGGTACTTAAAATCTCGCTAGAGCAAGATACTAAGGGGCAATTTTGAGTTGCCCCGATTTTTATTTTAATGCTTATCAGACAGTTACCCGTATGTTTGTTTGGCGATCGCATGGCAGATTGTCCCGTTTGTAAACAACCGCTCACCCCACCAACCGTCAGGTGCTCGAACTGCGGGACCGAACTCCACAAGGATTGTGGCAAGCGTGGGATGGGCAAGTGGTACTGCAAGGAGTGCTACAAGCGCGCTAAAAAGGGAATTAAATTCGAGCAGATGGCCCAGCGAAGCTCGATTCTAAGCCACAAGCGGCAGGGTAAGTATGGTAAATTTTAATCCCGCGGCTGCAGAGTGAAATCCGCGGGGGTGGCCGAGCCTGGTCAAAGGCGTAGGCTTTAGGAGCCTATCCCGTTGGGGTTCCAGGGTTCGAATCCCTGCCCCCGCACCACTCTTCAATGGTAAACTGAGCATTATTTAGGCAGATTTTGCGCAAAAAAGGCATCTAATTCCTTGTGCAAAACTTGCGTACGCTTTGATTTTCCAGTTACGTTTAAATCTCCAAAATCAATTTTGGCATAAATTGATTCTTGCCTGATGAGCGCGCATTTTCCTCGTAACAGCCCCCCCAGTGGCGCGCAAATGCTACCCACCAGCCCCCCTCTGGGCGGCGCGCAAAGGGGCAGTAAAGGACGCTTTAGCCCGGCCTCATGTAATATGCCAATTTGGTGTTCCTATCGTTAGTTTCAAGTTTATTTCTTTTTTTGCATTGCTTCAAAGTTTCTCATAATCACTTCCATGGTTTTCTTGAGTTTGTTCTTTGGGCTGAACTCTAAAACTTCGGTGCCCGCCTCGAAGATTGCTGAGTGTCCCGCCGGTAGGTAATAGGCGTCTCCTGCATTGACGACTTCTTTATGGTCCTTGTACTTTGCGTGCATTCGACCTTTCAAAACGTATCCCCAGTGTGGGCATTGGCACATATTGTTGGGTAAGCCTTTTAGCAAAGGAGTAACGTCCATCTTTTTATGAAAAGTGTCGATTTCGACATGCAGGTCACCCCACTCCGCTTCCTGCATAACCATATCGCTCGTTTCCATAGTCCTTGGCAAATCCTTTTTTGACCCTCGCATTATTTCCACCTCCTTTTTAACACTAAGGAGATTCTTGACAACGAATCCTTAAGAATTATTGCTTTAGCGGAAACTTCGCGTAAGAACGTTTAGTCTAGCCTCCAATACCTCCTGCAGCCTCAACGGGTGGCGCGCAAAGGGCTTTATCCGTTACTCTTTCAATTCAATGATTAAAAGTTCTAAATTTGTTTTTCCTATGTTCACAACTTCATGTGACTGTGCTTCAAGAAAGATTGCCTGGCCCGTTTTCAATTCTATATCAGTGGCTTTCTTGCCAGGCGAAGTCATTTTTATTTTGGAGCCATTCAAAACGTATATTACATGATCTGGGTGGGAATGCATCGCTGCCTTGACTCCGGGTTGGAATTTGGCAATAAATACGCGGACTCGATTATTTTCCATGAGTAACTTGGACACATCGGATGCTACTTTGAGAGGGTCTCCAGCCATTTTTATCACCTAAACACGTACAGTTAACGAGAATTTAAGTTTTTGCCAAGTAATAAATTTTTTACTGGTTTCCGTCTTTATAAAATACCCGTCAAGTCGATAAGAGATTTTATTAAATGCACCCTCGAGCGCTGCCCAGATATCTAGTTCATGTTGCATAATATCTCGCTCCCTGATACCGACCAACACTATGTTCAATCCGAACTAATCCGCGCTTTATCAATCGTGCCAGAACTCTCTTATAGAGGCCTTTGGGTTGCAGACCTAGCATTCGAGTCATAGTACGCGTTTTTAGACCCGGATGTTGCTTTAGTAGCCAAAGAACTTCGTCATCCTGCATTATTTCGCCTTCTTTAGCACTTTCTCATCCAGTAGATTAAAGCTATCTTCTTACGAACTTTTTGGCAAGGATGAATAAAGCAACAAAGCAGAATACAGGTTGCAACGCCGCGCAACCCCCTGAATTCATTTCTTGAGCGCGCATGCAGCTGGCTGGGCCTGCACCGAGCTGGCGGCGCGCAAAGGGCAATTTATTTAATAATGTTATTGCATAATCGAAATTGACCCGTCAGCCTCCAATTCACGGATGCAACGGGCCATGCGCACCGCCCCGGACACTTTAAGGAATACTTGAAAAGCAACCAATTAAAAGCCTTTGGAAGTTAATGCGCCCTTCTGCGACCTAGGGCTAAAGAGGGGGCAAGAAATCCCATAAATGTTCCGTTAGTATGTATTCAAGAGGTGGATTTTTATTTTTCCTTGGTCTCATCCCTACTTATTTGGAGAAGTATTCGCTTTTTGGATTGCCCTTCAAGAGTTCGAGTAAAAGGGGTTCCGAGAAGTATTCGCTTTTTAGGTTGTCCCCTGAGAGTTCGAACATAAGGAATCCCAATCAGCATCGCGATACCCATCAGTATTGTAACAGCTAAAAGCGCGGCGACAATCGATCCTTTGTTAGGTATTGATTCTCCGTTAGATATGTCGTCGGGATCGAAACTCGGCGTCCCGATGACTTTTATGTTGTCTTTTCCCTCGAAGGGCACGCCGGCGACTTTGCCGACGACCGTCACTTTGTTCACGCCAATAATTAGGAACTGCTGAACCGCCGACCTGCTGAACTTCACCATCAGGTCAGGTATGCCGTCGTTGTCGTAGTCGCCTATGCTGGTCGGCCAGTTCTCTGCTGGCACGTTATCCTTGCCGACAATCAGCCTAACGGTTTTTACATCTATGTTCTTGACATCATAGCCAGAAGGTAGCTCGATGTAGGCGGTTATCCAGTTGCCCTTGCTCTTGAGGTTTAAAGTGTCGGGGTCGACGTCGATCGTTGCTGATATTGCTATGCCGACGACTCTAACGTGCGCTAAGCAGCTCTCGTTGTCAAATACCGCCGTGTTGTCCTTCGAGGTCGCCTTGACCCATATGTTGTCAAAGGTGCCGCCGATCGCACTGG
>Ga0315268_10002797_pt1 | contig 19507 bp, 14 predicted proteins | sample C1_top_MG_FD_204535 | JGI IMG/M metagenome (GOLD analysis project Ga0315268, IMG submission 204535) | Sediment microbial communities from Yellowstone Lake, YNP, Wyoming, USA - C1_top | ecosystem: Environmental > Aquatic > Freshwater > Lake > Sediment | place: USA: Wyoming | collected 2017-08-01
GAATCAATGTAATCCCTGGTATAGTTCTCGAAATAGGTGATTCCGATTTTGGTAAGGTTATTAAATAGACGTTGTTCTATTCCCGCCTCCCATCCCCAGGTGATTTCGGGTTTTAGGTCAGAATTGGGGATATAGACAGTGTTGGCCATTGTCAACGGCTGATAAAGCTCGAAAAAGTTGGGAACCCGGAAGGCCTTGCCGCCGGAGAGCCGAAAGGTAGTATCCTTTAGGGGATTATAAACTATGGCCAGCTTGGGACTTACAGCGTCTTGATTGTGGGGGGTAAGCTCTTCACTGGTGGTGGGAGTGTTTCTGGTGGCCTGGGAATCCCAAGAATCATAGCGAACCCCCGGATAAATAACCAGCTTGTCGAACAGGTGTAGTTCACCTTGGAAGTATACACCGTATCTATTGCTGCTGGGAAAGATAGCCTCAATCAAAGTTGTTTTCGAATCTCGATCCTTCCAGTTAAGTGCATTATATCTACTATAGCGTCCGTTATCATACCGATAATTGAACCCACCGGTAAGCAAGAATTTTGACCACACCCAATAGTTGGCTTGAATTTCGGTGTTGATAATGTTGCCGGGAGATTCCGTAATAGTTCCCGGTCCACCGTTCATTACAGCATTAGTGCCGGGAGAAAAATATATTTCCTTAGCAAAATTAGTTACACCTGCGGTCAGCTTAAGATCAAGTTTATCGGTGATCTTATTGACATATTCCGCATTGTAAATCCCCATGGCCTTCTCGCCCCTGGGGTTACAAAAGCCCCCTGGTGTGAGACTGAGATAAACCGGAGAGCCATTGACGTTAAACCTAACTTTCCCAGAGGTAATGGGCACCCCGGCCGCATTAGTTAAATAAGTGTGATTGTTAAAAGGGTCCATGAGATATTCACTGAAAAGGGCATTCACCCGGAGATGGGAGCTATCGCTAATATCCAGTTTAGAGTTAAGGGTAAAGGTGCTCTCGTCATAAAATAATTGACCCTTATCTCCGACATAATAGGATGCTCCACCACTGGCATATCCTTGAGGGATGGCGCCGGTGACCGGGGTGGCCGCCCCGGCGGTGGTGGGGCGGAGCACATTAAAGTCGGAGACATAGTTGTCCGTCATTTTTCTATCGTAGGAAATATAGACGTTTAGTTTGTCCCAGAACCTGTTGCTGCCGCTGGCGTGAGCCTTGTAGGTCTGCCGGTCGCCGAATCCGCCTCGCAGAAGAGCTCCCAGCTTATCAGGGCATTTGGTAATGATATTGATCACCCCGCCCACGGCATCGCCGCCGTAGAGAGCTGAAAAAGGGCCCCGCACCACCTCGATCCTTTCCACGGCATCGACAGGGACGGCCGACCACTGCACCAGGGCAAGGGAATATAAATTAGGGCAAATGGGTTGACCGTTTACCAGGACCAACGTTCTCATATGACCATGGAAGCCCCGCATATTAACCACTGGAGAGGAGGTGGCTAATCCCCGGCCTGCAAAGGAGGAGACCCCCGGGACAATTTCCAGGGCCTGGTTCAGGTTGATATAGTTTTTCCTCTGCAAATCCTCTTTGGTCACCACGGAGACGGCAGCCGGAACATTCCAAAGCGTCTTTGGCGTTTTGGTCGCGGTGACGACAATCTCGTCCAAGGAGACCGCCCCACTCTTCTCTGGGGATTTCTCCTTAACTTGCTCTTGAGTTCCTTTCTCCTCTTTGGACGGTTTATTTTCCGTCGTCTTTGGCGCGGTCGTTCCCGGGGTTTTCTCCTCTACTTTGATCAGAGATGCTTTCTCCTCTTTGGCCGTTTCATTTTCCGCCGCCTGCGCCGCGTGCAAGAGAATAAAGATGCCCAGTATACACACCAACACTTTTTTCATAATGGCATTCATTGCAATCCCCCCCGATGATATCTTGGTTTTCTCCCGTTTATCCCAACGGCAAAGCAGGCTCGCTGGTGGCCTGCCTCCTCCAGGCTGCCTTAACCTTGGGGTTTTGCCTGGATGCAGCCCTCGACCTCTCCCCCGAGCAGCAAGGGCCGAATTCCTGGCGACAGGAATTCGCATGTTCTCCGCGCCTTGCCTTTCGTTTCTGCTTTATGATAAAAAAACAAAAGGGGCATTCCTCTGCGACGAGGCAATGATCCTCAAGGAGGGGGTGAGGACTCTTGGCTGGGTACCGCCCCCTCCTTGCTTTTCTGCGCACGTACGTTATCGAATCAGGAATGCATTATTTCATAATCTGAAACTTTCCCTTGGATATACTCGCCCCCTTTATCTTGACAAAAAAAGACCACGCATCTGAGCACTCATTCGCGCCAGACCTTCGTGGTCTTTACCTAACCTGCTAAATCGCTTAGTGAAATTCCAGTGTAAACTGGAAGGGGGTTCCTCCCCCAATGAATTAACGTTATTTTTAAACCACGATGAGGTATGCCTGTCAAGAAAAAAATGCCCCCTCTTGGATTTGCGATAAGTTGGGAATTGGGGTTTAATGAGCTATATGATAAAAAAGCTAACAGGCCGGTACCCCACAAAGGCGGCGTTGATTTCTCAAGAGCACTGAACATTTGGGTATCGAGAGGTATGATGGCCATACTGCAGGTCAAGGGCTTACGTGTAAATTTCTTTCATGATGCCGAAGTTGTCGAAGCGGTGGGCGGCGTGAGCTTGGAAATGAAAGAAGGGGAAATCTTGGGAATCGCTGTAGAGAGCGGTTCGGGCAAGACTTTAACCGGGCTGGCAATTATGAGGTTGATTCCGCCGCCGGGGATGATCACCAACGGCACCGTGCACTACGGCGACCGAGACCTGCTGGGCTTACCACCCCGAGAAATGGAAAAAGTCAGGGGCAAAGAAATCTTCATGATCTTTCAAAGCCCTTCTGCTTGTCTCAACCCGTCAGTGAAAGTCGGCGCGCAAATAGCCGAAGTATGGCGTCGAGACCAGGGCCTCGGTCGGTTGGACAAGCGTCGGAAAGTGGCGGAGATGCTGAAACAAGTCGGAATCAGCGCGGCGAAGGCCGATGCCTATCCATTTCAATTAAGCGGCGGCATGCGGCAGCGGGTTTTGATCGCCATGGCTCTGGCCTTGCGGCCCAAGGTGCTCATTGCCGATGAGCCCACCACCGGTTTGGACCCTATTCGGGAAATGGAGATCCTCAGGCTGCTCAGCAGGTTGAGGTCCAAGTTTGGAGTTTCTATTCTTTTGATCACCCATGACTTGCGAGCCCTGGCCCACGTGGCGGATCGGATCGTGATTATGCGCAAGGGCACGGTCATCGAGGAAGGGGAATTGCCTGCCTTTATCCAAGAAGCCAGGCATCCATATTCCCGGAAGCTCATCAGCAGCGCTCAGATACTGACCACGGCTCTGCCGCGTTCCGGAACTACTCCGTGCCACCCCTGCTGACCGTCTCCCATCTCACCCATAAGTTTGCCGCGGCTGACGGCAACATGTCCCTGAAGGCCTTGGATGACATATCCTTCGAGGTCGCCAAGGGTGAAATCCTGGGAATCATCGGGGCTAGCGGGGCAGGCAAAACCACGCTGGCCCGCTGTTTGCTATGTCTGGAAGTGCCCACCGCAGGCAAGATCCACTTCCAGGGTCGGGATATCACCAAGGCTCGACGTCGGGAGCGGAGAGCCATATGGGAGAGGATGCAGATTATCTGGCAGGACCCCTATAGTTCCCTGAATCCCTACCGGAAGGTCACAGAGATTATCAGAGAGCCATTGGCCAATTACCGCCGGGGAGAGCGGGCCGGACAAGAAGCCCTGGTACGGGAGCTGATGGCAATGGTCCGACTCGATCCGGTTCTGGGGGAGCGCTATCCCCACGAACTTAGCGGGGGACAATGCCAAAAGGTGGCCATTGCTCGAGCCCTGGCGCTGGGACCCGAGCTGCTCATTTGTGATGAGCCCTTGGCCGGCTTGGATACTCCCATGCAAGTGGAATTATTAAATCTGCTTTTAGACTTGCAACAGGGATATGGTCTGACCTATCTGTTTATTTCTCATGATTTGTACGTGGTGCGGCATTTTTGTTCAAGGGTAATTGTTTTAAAGGAAGGCAAAATTGCGGAAGCAGGGACTGCGGCGGAGATTTTTACATCTCCCGCAAGCCATCATACCCGTCTCCTTCTTTCTTGCCTGTTGTCTTTGCCCGGGTCTGCAGCATCCTAGAATTTCCCAACTTCACGGGCTCCTTGACAAACCTGGTAACCATAGGGATTACATGGCTAAAAAAGGATATATGACCGCTTTCTGCCTCATGCTCCTTTCCCTTTGCTTGTGGTTGGGGAAGGGGACCGCGGGTATCGCCCCTACCTCGCCTCTCATGGTGGCCGTGGGTAAAGACGAATACATCACCGCGGGGCCTCGGAAGAACCTGGGCATCTATCCTCTGAATGTGAACATCGCTGAATGTCTCACCACCTTCGACGAACATTTCAATTTGCAGCCCTGTCTGGCGACTTCTTGGGAATATCGGGGGAAGGGGCGTTGGCGCTTTCACCTGCGCCTAGGGGTGAGATTTCACGATGGCAGTCCCCTGGATGCCAAGGCGGTACGCCAGTCTCTGGAAAGGCAAGAGAAAATTGGCGCCACTTTTTTTAATTGCGAACGGATAGAGGAAGTATCCCCTGACATTATTGAAATCGTTACCCAGGACAGGAATAAGCTCCTTCCCTATATTCTTTCCCATCCTTATATGGGCATTCTCAAAAACGCAAGCAATCCTGTGGGAACCGGTCCATTTACATTTCAGGTCTATAAGAGAGACCAATTTTTGGAGGTCAAAAGGAACGCAGATTATTGGGGGAACAAACCTCAAATCCCGGGGATTATCTTCCGATTCGTTCCCGACGCCTCCCAGCGCTTAATGGCCCTCCAAAGCGGGGAAGTGGAAGTAGTGGCGGATGTCCCCTGGGATTTTCTCACTCCGGTCCAGGGGAATGCCTCTTTCCGGCTACACATCTCTCCCCCCGGAGCCTACATCGGTCTGATGATTTCTCCCCACGGGCCCTTGCAAGACCTGGAACTGCGGCAAATTCTTGCCATGGGCTTAAATAGGAAGGCCATTGCCGAAGTTCTGTGGGGCGGTCAAGGAGATGTCCGTCAGACCTTGATTCCCGCGGATTTGCTGGGGCAATACGCTGACTTGGTAACAGATGTCCCCTTTAATCCTGAAGAAGCGAAAAGAAAAATACAGGGAAGGAAATTTTCTTTAACTCTGGTGGCAGGGTTTCCCAATGCTCAGACCCATGGGGAGCTCCCGGAAATTATTCAGGCCCAACTTAAAAAGATTGGCATAGATATTAAAATCCTTAAGGTTAATGATGTAGGCTTATATCATAAATTAATGAAAGACGGCAAAGGTGACTTGTGGCTGGAAAAGGGTAATCAAAACAGTGCAGATCCTACTTTTCTTCCCTATCTCCTTTTTCATCCGGAGGGTTATTACCCCAAAATGCTTCATACTGTGTCCGGAACGCCTCGCTTCTGCCATCAACTGGAGGGAGCCCGATCCTGCGATAGGATTGAAAACATAAGAAAAAATCTCGCTCTCGCCCTTAAAGAGGTGATTCATCAGCAAGGAATGGTTTTCCCCATTGCCACCCTCCCACAAGTAATCGTCACCCATAAGAAAGTCATATTTGAGCACCTTTATCCTTCCCTGCTTACCACCAGATGGGATCGAATTGTCCGGCAATAATGCTCTTTCGGGAGGACAAGCCGATTAGCTAACCCAACTGACCGGCTTTTTGACCTGCAAGATGTCTCTAAAACCTTCTCCTAACATGTTCAACCCCAGAACCGCCACGAAGATGGCCCCGCCCGGCACCAACATCAGACGGGGATAGGTTTGAAAAAAAGGCCGGGCCTCATTAAGCATTGCCCCCCACTCCGGAATGGGGGCCTGCGCTCCAAAACCCAAAAAACTTAAACCGGAAAGCACCAGGATGATCTTCCCAACTTCCAGGGGCAGCATTACCAACAACACCGGCATTATCTGGGGAAGAATATGATAACGCATCAGTTTGATGCCCCGGGCTCCCACGACCCGGGCGGCCACTACAAATTCCTTTTCCTTGGCAGTCAGTACCATTCCCCTAAACAGGCGCGCATATCCGGCCCACCAGACCGTGGTCACTGCAATCATGGCATTTCGGAGGGAGGGCCCCAAGATACCTACTAAGGCCAAGGATAGAATAAGAGACGGAAAGGACAGGCAAATGTCAATGAGGCGCATGGTGACGGCATCCACCTTCCCCCCTGCCAGGCCGGAAAACAGACCGATTCCCAAGCCAAACGCCATAATGACCAAGGATACCGCATATCCGGCGCCCAGCGACGTTCTGGCGCCATAAAAAAGACGAGATAGTAGGCAGCGGCCCAGGTTGTCTGTCCCCAAGGGGTAGGTGGCGCTGGGTCCCTCCATTCTTCGGTTCAGATCTATCGTCAGAGGATCATGGGGAGCCAACCAGGAGGCCATGATGGCCACAGCCAATATCGCCGCCACCATAATCGCTCCTGCCATGATGGACTTATTAAGAAAAATCTTCCTCATGAAATCCATGCTGCGCCTAGCTCGCCGACACTTTTTTCAATCTTGGGTCCAGGCAGCCGTGAATAATATCGACCAAAAGATTGATACTGACGAAAATGATAGTCATGAAAACCACGCACCCCATAATAACGGGGTAATCCCGCTGGGAGATGCCGTCTACCAGGAGTCTCCCTAATCCTGGCCAGGCAAAAATGGTTTCCACAATGGCGCTGCCTCCTAAGAGATGTCCCAAACTCAAACCCCACAGCGTCACCAGAGGAAGCAGGGCATTTTTTAAGACGTGCCCGGTTAAGACTTCCCTGGTAGAGAGTCCCTTGGCCCTCGCCAGTTTAATATAATCTTGGCTGAAAACCTCCATCATGCTGGCGCGCACGACCCGGCCATAAACGGCTGACATTCCCAACCCCAAGGTAATGATAGGCAGGACCAGATGGAGCATCCCGCCACGCCCCATGGAGGGGAAAAGCTGCAATTTCACTGCAAGAAAAAAAATCAACAACAACCCCAACCAATAGCTGGGAAGGGAGGTAACGGCCACGGTCCAAACCCGGATAGCCTGATCTACCCAGCGCTTTGAGAAGAGGGTACCGCCGGTACCCAACAGCAGGGAAACGCAGACCATAAAAAGGAAGGCCCCTGCGGTTAGTTCCAGCGTGGCAGGTAAACGTTGGAGAATCTCCTTGGTAACCGGCTCCCCGGTCCGGAAGGAGACGCCCAAATTTAGCCTAACGGCATTACCCAACCAGGTAAAGTATTGGTGTCCCCAGGACTCTTGCAGTCCCATTTGCTCTCGTATGGACTGCAGAGTGGCATCGGCAGGAGAGCTATGCAAGTTTCTCACCCAAATCTCTGCGGCATCGCCAGGGGCAAGATGCATCAGAGTAAAAGTAATAAGGGAGATGCCTATGATAGTTGCAAGCAATTGAATCGCTCTGCTTGATAAAAACCATAGCGGATTCTGCATTAACCCCTCGGAGATTATTATTATTGATCTGGTCAATGCTTGGTTTTTTTATGGGGCAATTAAGCTTTATGTGCAGGATATGGACATACTGGACAGCACCACCATCCTGGACCTCATCCCTATGCACCTGCGGCCGATGAGCTTGCCGCCCTGGAAGGCAGGCCTGGTCCGGATTCGGACGCCATTCCCTGAAAAGCCGGTTCTAAAGGCACTCCTGGCCGATCCCCCGGCCGTTGAGGACGGGGACCTTGCCTCCGGCGCAGACCCGGCAGAGGGTTTGCCCCTGGCGCTCCACCGCCCGGGAAGCCATGATCTGCTCCCCACAGGCGCTGCAGATCAACGAGTCAAAGATGCGGGCATATTGGGGCATGGAGATGGTCAGGTGCTGAATGTGAAGCTGCTCTCCCAGGGGAGTCTGCAATTCCCGGCGGGAAATGGCTGCCCAAAGAAGATGGAAGCGATGCATCTCTTCAGGGGTCCCCTGCCGTTCCACCACGATTGTCTGGAATAACGGCCCCGCGTCCGGGTATTTGGCCATCATGTTGACCCGGTAGTCGGGTTGAACGATGAGGCGCACCGCCTTACCGTCTTCCCGGCGAGCCACGGTCACCGCAGTCTTGCCCAGGTCTTTGAAGATGAGGGCGTTGTTGCCGAAGGTGCAGCCCGTCACCACCTGGATGCCGTCGGTGAAGCAGTTGTTGCACTCCACGATGGCCACCACTTCCTCCATGCCGGTATTTTGCCGGTTCAAGGCGGCCATGGCATACTGGCCGGCCTTCACCCCCAGGCTGACAAAAGGGCACAAGTGGCCGTGCAGGGTCTCCGCCTGATTCAGGAGGCCCTCCAAGTCCTGGTTCCTGATCATCCTCTCAATATGTTGTCTCCCATGAGCATATTCGTGCATGGCATCCTCCTCCTGGGTTTTGGCTAAAATTCGCTTAAACGATAGGCCAGCGGCACCTCGATGTCGAGCTGGGAGCGTCCCAGGGCTGCGGGCAGGGGAGGAAACCGGCCCACCTTTTGGAGGGCCTCTGCCGCCGCGCCGTCCAAAACTTCGTGGCCCGAAGAGCGGGCGATTCCATGGCCGACGATTTCACCGCCCTGGCCGATGGTGAACTTGAGAACCACCACTCCCTCCCGATGCTGCCGACGGGCTGTCCAGGGATAGGTCTTTTGCTTCTCCAGCCGGCGGCGCACCTCCGCCAGATAGCTTTTCAAAGCATTCCCGGACCCTGACCCCGGACCCGGATCCAACCCGGGGCCGGAGCCGGTTCCCAAGCCGGAGCCGGGTCCCGTGCCCCGGCCGGCTCCCTGGCCGCTTCCCGCCCCCTCGCCCCGGCCCGACCCCGATCCCGTGGGCGCGGCCGCCACCGGGCCGGGTCGCGCCGACGCGGGAGCGGACGGCCGGGGCATGGAAAGGGCCGGGGGTGGTGGTGTCTCCGGGGGCCGGGGAACCTCTCGAACCCGCTGGGGCTTAGGTTTCTTCTTCACCGGTTCGGGTTTGGGAGGCGGAGGCTGGGGCTTGCTTTGGGGCTTCACGGCGTCCACCCGGCTCGCCCCGCCGCCGGCATGGCCTGACCCCGTAGTCAGACAGATGGCTTCCACCGTCACTACCCGCCGGGGGCGTGGTAACTCCCGGGACCACAAAAGCGCAAAGCCCAGGATCAAGCCGTGCAAAGCCATGGAAGCCAGAATTACTGCGGTCCAGGACTTCCAGCCGCCCCCGGAATCCCCTACCTGCATGGTCATAGCCAATGGTTAACGCTGCTCCACTTCGATGCCGATGCGCTGCACCTTAAGGCACTTGAGGCGGTCGATGACCTCCATGAGGCGGCCATGGCGGGTTTCCTTATCTGCGGCGATGACGGCTAAGAGTTCCTTGTCGTGCTTCTGCGCATTGAAGATTGACTCAAAATGCGCATCACTCGCCACCCGCACCCCGTTAATGGCGATCTGCCCTTCCCGGTTGATGCTGATGATAATGGGAACTTTCTCCGGTTTTTCCGCCTGGGTGGCCTGGGGCAAGGCGATGGCAAAGGTGCGGGGCATCATCACCGTGGCCGTCAACAGGAAGATGATCAAGATGACCAGCACGATATCCACGAAGGGGGTCATGTTGATCTCAGTGAGGGGGCCGTGAATGTTGCCTTTCATCTCTATCTCCTGGCCTTCCGAGAAGGCTGGAACTATGTTGCCTCCGGGGCCGAAAGCTAAGCTTAGTGGATTACATCTCCTTTTCCCATCCACCGCCTAAGGCCTTATAGAGGGTAATCAGATTGCTCCTGACAGTGCGGCTGCTTTGGACCAGAGCATCTTCCGAAGTATAGAGGGAACGCTGGGCAATGAGGACGTTCAAAAAATCTGTCTTTCCGGTGACGTAAAGCCGCATGGCCAGGTCCACGGCCTGGCGGTTATTTGTTACCGCCTCGGACAATGACTGGCGGCGTTGCTGTTCTTTGGCGTAAGCCACCAGCGCGGTTTCCACGTCTTTCAAGGCGATGAGAACGGTCTTTTGATACGTAAGCAGCGCTTGCTCCTGGATGGCATCCTGAACCTTGATGTTCCAGCGGATGCGGCCGCCCGCGAAAATCGGCCAAGTGACGCTGGGGCTGAAGGACCAGAATTTACTATTGGTCATATTCCCCAGCGTGGTCAGGTCATTGCTGGAAAAGCCAAAGCTCCCGGTCAGGAAAAACTTGGGAAACAGGTCGGCGGTGGCCACTCCTATACGGGCTGTGGCAGCGTGCAACTTGGCTTCAGCCCGGCGGATGTCCGGGCGGCGCCGGAGCAGGTCGGAAGGCAGGCCCACGGGAATTCCCGGCGGGGTGGGAGGAATCGGGGCTTTCCTGGCCAAATCTTTCTCCAGGGCGGCCGGCTCCCGGCCCAGAAGCATCCCCAGATTGTAAATAGCCCCCCGGGCCTGGGACTCCAAGAAGGGAATCCGAGATTCGGTGGTGGCCACCTGGGCATCGGCGTTGGCAACGTCAAGGCGGCTGATAAACCCGGCCGCAAAACGTTTGTGGGTGATTTGCGCGGTTTTTTTCTGAGCCTCCAGGTTTTTGCGGGCAATAACTATCTGCTGTTGAAAGCCCCGGAGGTTGAAGTAGTTGGCGCCCACGTCGCCCACCAGGGCGATCAGTACATCCCGGCGGTCCTCCACCGCGGCCCGGAGATCAGCCCCGGCGGCCTCGATATTGCGCCGGTTGCCCCCAAAGATATCTATTTCCCAAGAAGCGTCCAGGCCTACCTGGAATAATTCCCGAACGCCCCCCACGGTGGCGATGGCCCCGCCGCCTGCGGTTTCGCTGGAGCCTTGACTCTTTTGGTAAAGGGCCGTGGCGTCCGCTTGGGGCAAGAGCGGCGCGCCCGCTACCCCCAAAGCCGCCCGGGCCTGGCGGATGCGGGCCTCGGCCTGACGCAAATCGAAATTGGCGCGGACGGCCATTTCCAACAGGGAACTGAGGGTAGGGTCGTTAAACGCGGTCCACCATTCCACCAGCGCCACGGGATTAGGCGCGGTCTTGCTGGGCGTGTCCGGGGTGACGACTGCCAGGCCATCCCAGTCTTTTGGGACTTTGGTCTCCGGGGGCCAGTAATCCGGGCCCACGGCGCAGCCAATGAGCGCCGCCAGCCAGATTCCATTCAGCCACAGAGAGAGCCTGCGTCCGAGCTTTCGCCAGGAGCGGTGGTGAGATTCATGGGATGTCATGTCAGGACTTCTTCATCTTTCTTTACACCTGAGGAGGTCATTCATAACGCAACGCAATGATCGGGTCCAGGCGAGAGGCCTTCCATGCGGGATAATAGCCAAAGACGATGCCCACGGTGGCAGAAATGACAAAGGCCGAGACAATAGCGTCCAGGGACAACTCGGTAGGCCAGCGGAACAACGCGGTCATCAGATGGGAAACCGCTCGGCCCACCACAATACCGGCGGCCCCGCCACAGAAACACAGGACTACGGATTCCACCAGGAACTGCTGGAGGATATCCTGCCGAAAGGCGCCCACAGCCAGCCGCAGGCCGATCTCCCGAGTCCGCTCCGTCACCGAGACAAGCATGATATTCATGATGCCTACGCCGCCGACCACCAGGGAGATCAAGGCCACCGCCAGCAAGAGTTTGGTCATCGTGGTGGCGGTGGAGGCCAGGGCCTTGGTCATCTCCGTCATGTCCCGGACACCGAAGTCATCCGGTTCTCCTGGCCGGATTCGGTGTCGCTCTCTTAGGATCTGGTTGATTTGGGTAATAGCGTAGCTGACCTCCTCGGCGGACCGGGCCGCGGCGAGAATACTGTCGATATTGGCGAAGCGCACCGGCAGAGGGGTGTCGGCTGCCTGGGTCGGTGAGGGCAGGGGATAGAGATTAGTTTGGGTGCCGGGGTAGAGTTGATTGAGCGTGTTCACCTGCGTAGCGGCCCCGGTCCCCGAGGAAGAGGCCGCGGCACTCTGGTTGACATTTTCCAGGGGAGAGCCGGTAACCCGGTATTTAATGGTAGTCCATGGCGCCAATAAAATATCATCCTGATCCATACCCATCATATTGGCGCCTTTACTGCTGAGCACCCCGATCACCTTAAAGGAAATATTGCGCACCCGCACTTCCTTGCCGAGGGGGGATTTCCCCTGGAATAGTTCCCGGACCAGCGTCTGCCCCAACAGGCAGACCTTGCTGGTATTGCGGACATCGTGGTCCGTAAAGGTCTCCCCCTCCGCTACACTCCATTCCCGGACATCGAGAAAGGCAGGGGTAGTTCCATAAATACTATTGGGCACCCAGTTACGACCGCCGTAGACGACCTGGGCGCGAGCCCGCACCCCAGGGGCGGCGGCCCGCACCGCGGGGCACGCGGCCAGTAAAGCTTCGGAGTCCTGGGGAGTGAGAGTCATGACAGTTCCCACGCCGTGGCTGACTCCCCCGCTCGCGGCGGTGCCGGGCATGACCAGCAGATTGTTGGCCCCCATGTTGGCGATGGTGCGCTGGATGGAGCTGGAAGAGCCGCGGCCGATCTCCATCATGGCAATCACTGCCGCCACCCCGATAATAATCCCGAGGGTGGTGAGCGCGGCCCGCATGACATTGCGGCGCAGGCCATTGAGGGCAAGGCGCAGCAGGCGCTGCAGTCGCAAAGCCGACCACCCCCTCAGCCGTTTTTTTTCACCTAGTGGAGCGGTTTGAGTCTGCGGTTGCTCCGCTGCCGGGACCGGCAAAAGCGCAGTGTCAGCGACAATAATTCCATCATGGATGCGGATTACCCGCTTGGCGTAGCGAGCAACATTTTCGTCATGGGTCACCAAGATGATGGTTATCCCTTCTTCCTCGTTGAGTTGCCGGATGATTTGCAGGACTTCATCGCTGGTGCGGGAATCCATGTTGCCCGTGGGTTCGTCGGCAAACAACAACGGCGGATGGTTTACCAGGGCCCGGGCGATGGCCACCCGTTGTTGCTGCCCCCCGGAAAGCTGGGATGGTTCATGGTCGAGGCGCTCCCCCAGACCACAGCGCTGCAGCAAGTCCACCACCCGCAAGCGCACCTCCCGGTCGGACAGGTGCTCCGCGGTATAGGTCAAGGGCATCGCCACATTGTCCAACGCACTGGTCCGGGGCAAGAGGTTGAAATTCTGAAAGACGAAGCCAAGCTTATGATTTCTGATCAGGGCCAGCTCGTCGGCCGACAGGCGGGAGACTTCCTCTCCGTCCAGCCAGTACTCCCCGGATGTGGGTCGGTCAAGGCAACCCAGGATGTTCATCAGGGTGGTTTTGCCTGAGCCGGAAGCCCCCATAAGGGCCACAAACTCTCCCCGGTCCACCGTCAACGAGATGCCGCGGAGGGCCGGCACTTCAATTTCGCCCAGGTAATAGGTCTTATAGAGGTTCTTCAGTTCGATGAACTTCATGGTCAGTACTAATAGACTCTTTAATGCTAATGCGCGGAACGGCCGCCGGGTTTGGTGAGCTGCGGAGTGAAAGGACTGGCGGCAGAGGATGCGGGCTGGCCCATCTCCTGGCGCGGTTCGCCCAAGGCCACCAAGACCCCCTCCCTCAGTTCCTCGCTCTGGACCTCCGTCTTCGAATCGTCGCTCAGGCCTAAACGCACGGGAACAGCCCGCACCAGGCGGCCTTGGGGAATCCAGATGACCCCCCGGGGCTGGCTCACTCCCCCCGATTTGCCGTGGCTCCCCAGCGTCGATCCCCTTTCACCTGATTTCTTCCCATGAATTTTCCCGGCGCCCGGGGCTATCAGGCCCGGAGCCGGGGTCCAACGCAAGGCGACGTTGGGGACCAGGAAGACTCCCCGGCTTTCGCCCACGATAAACTTGACATTGGCCGTCAAGTACGGCAACAGCTTGCCGCTGGAGTTGTCGGTATTCACCTCCACGGTGTAAGTAACCACATTTTGGGTCATGGTGGCGTTGAGCCGCACCTTGCCCACTTCCCCTTTGAAGACTTCGCCGGGGTAAGCGTCCACGGTGAATGTAACCGGCTGCCCCGAACGAATACGGCCGATGTCCGCTTCATTGACCGAGACCCAAATCTGGATGCGATTCAGATCCTTGGCGATCAGAAAGAGGCTGGGGGCGCTGAGGCTGGCCACCACGGTCTGGCCGATGTTGACCCGCCGGTCGATAATAACTCCTCTGACCGGCGATTGGATGGTACAGTAACCCAGGTTTTGCCGGGCCCGCTGCAACGCGGCCTCGGATTGGCGCACGGCATTTTTGGCCTGGAGAATAGCGGCCTTGCCCACCTCCACATTAGCCTTGGCAGTCTCAAAGGCCGACTGCGCCGCGTCATAATCGGCCTGCGACAGGGCATCGGAGGGCCCTAGCTTCTTAGCCCGGGCCCAATCCCTCTCGGCCTGGTAGAGTTTGGCCTTGAGCTGACCCAGGTTCGCTTCCGCATACTTCACCCCGGCCTGGTTTTGCGCCAGTTGGGCTTTGGCCGCGGCCACGTCTGCGGCGTACAGGGCGTCGTCAATCCGGGCCAGCACCATACCTGCTTCCACGACGGAGCCGTAGTCAATGGCCTTGCCATTCTTATCTTTACCGAAGGCCACAATCTTGCCGGCAATTTGCGCCCCAACATCGATGACTTCTTCAGGCTCCACCGTGCCGGTGGCACTGATGTTGGCCCGGATGTCGCCCCGGGTCACAGGGATGGTGCGAAATGGCGCCGGGTTATGGCTATTGAGGTGCCGATATCCAATAAATGCCAGTGCGGCAAAAACCGCCACGATTGCAATAAAAACGGAACGTTTATTGGGAAGATTCATCTTTGGGGGTCCAATATCTCCTGGCCGGAGCCGACTCCTGGCTCTCAGGAAAAATATGATCAGAATGACCGGGGCTATATCCGCGACAGAGCCATGTTAATCTCGGTGAGGGAGCCGTGAATGTTGCCGGTCATTTCAAACCCCTGGCTTTTCGGGAAGCTGGAAACAGTTCCGCGTCCGGGGCGGAAATCTCGGCGGTCCCGGCGGCTCCGTCCAGGTGGGCCAGGAGGAGCTGCTCCAGAAACCGGGAGCGCTCCTGTACCACGTGGAGGCGGCGATGAAAGAAGTTGTACATGACCACCGCGGGGATGGCCACCAAGAGACCCACCGCGGTGGCCACCAGGGCCTCGGCGATGCCCGCCATGACCGCAGGGCCGCCGCCCCCTTCGGACAAGGCCAGATCTTTGAAGGCGTGAATGATCCCCAAAACGGTGCCGAGCAGGCCGATGAAGGGCGCATTGGCTCCCAGGGTCCCAAGAAAACTCAATCTCTTCCCCAGATAAAGGCCCACCCGCAGCCGCTCCCCTTCCATGATGTCCTGGACCGCGGCCTTGCCCCGGAAAATTTCCCGGAGGCCGACTAACAGTACCCGGGCTTCCAGACCGGATTCCTGTTCACACCAGGAAATGATTCGGGACCAGTCGCCTTGCCGCAGGGCTGGTTCGATCTCGGCCACAAACCGGTCCTGGTTGAAACGGTAACGATAAAAGGTCAGGGCCTTGTCGATCATGATCGCCACCGAGGCGATACTTAACCCTATGAGCAGCCACAACACCCAGGCGCTGCCGCCGACCGTCAGGCTGAGCAAGCTTTTCGTTAAATCCATGTTGATCTCCCCAAAAATGAAAAAGCCATGAGGGCATTACCCCGATGGGGTAACTTGCCTTCATGGCTAAGTTTGGTGGCCAGAAATGGAAAAACTAAATACTACTGGAGGTTCAATCCTCCAATTATGTATGGGGTATAGTAGCATAAGATCGGCTAAATGTAACTATTTTCTACGTCTGAGAATGATAAACGCCTAGATGCTCGATGTTCTGATTCAGGGAAAAGAGGCCTATTTTATCTGCCCTGCTCCCGACCAGGTATAGCATCCAGGGCCTTGATGATATGGTCCTGGAAAATTTTAATAACTCCCGGGTAAGACAGCAGGCCGGTGGCCTCCAGAGTGACGGTCAGCCCGGCTGCTTCCAGCGACGTTTTCCAGGAATCTTCCGGCCCGGCCAGATCTTCTTGGACATGACGTCCTGCCACCAGCATGAGCGGGATAAGTCGTATCCGCTTCACGCCGGACCTGACCACCTCGCCGACCACGTCTTCCCGGGAAGGTAGGCCCTCAAGGACCCCGATATAGACTTGACTGCCAAACCGTTTGGACAGCAGGTATTGGAGGCCCAAGTAAGTGATCCAACTGGCGTGATCGGTGCCATGTCCCACCAAAATAATCGCCTCCCCATTCCCGGCGACGTCCAGCCTTGCCGCCAGAGCTTCCAGGAAAGCGCGATAATCCTCCGGCGCCCATAACAGAGGCAGCCCCATGGCCGTGCGCAGCCGGCAGGCCTGCACCTCGGCCACCAGACGATAAAATTCGTGCCCCGCCAGCAGATGCAGCGACTGCACCACCGCCCACTCAAAGCCCCGGGCCTGTAATTCCTCCAGGATTTCTGCCGGACCTTTCCCCTTCCGGCCATGTCGCTGCCGGGAAAAGTCCCGCACCATGCGAGAAGAAAAAGCCCAGTGAACTTCGTGCCCAGGGAAGGCTTTCCGGATGTGCTCATCCAGGAAAGCATACGACTGCTGGGCTGAGGTGGTGGTGCCGAAGGCTGTTAATACTATGGGGACCTTCATGATTGCATCTCAGAGATCAGTTTCTTCCCGGCCCAAGGTATCCCTGCTTTTGGAAGCCGCCGGAGCATTACCATCTTCCTTTTATCCTCCTTTTTTTCTCCAGCCCCAGCGGAGGAGCAGCAGGAAGATCAAAAATCCTACAATAAACAGATATGGAATGGGGGCGGCAGAGAAACCCGATTTGTTTACCTCCTGCATTTCATAGCCTTCCACTTTCTTTTGGCTGCTTTGGTCCGGCGACGATTGGGAAGGCTTAGGTTGGGAATCCGTGGGTGGATTTTTAGCATCCGGAGAAACCGGGGCCTTCCTGGCCCCTGCCGCGGGTTGCGGGTTTTTCACAGCCTCCAGGGCCTGCTTAAATTCCTTCACCTGGTTCTCCAGTCCGGGCACCGACATCAGCACTGTTGAGGTGAACTCGGTCAGCAAGGGGTTGTTGCAGGTATGATCGCAACAGGCCAGGCCCACTTCTTTGGCGCTCTCGGCATACTCCTTGGAAAGGGTTTCCAAGACTTTTTTATCAGGCTGCCAATACCCCTTCCGCACCGTCTCCAGCATCCTGGCTACCAGGGATTGATAGGCCCACATATTTTTAGCATCTTTGAACATTTGTTTGATGCCCAGGCCATTTTTGTCCAGGACATAGGTCTCGTACATTTCGTTCCACTTGGCCGCGTCCACCGCCTCGGGCACCGTCACCTGCCAGCCCCAGAGATGCTCGATCACTTTATCGACCAACCGGGCACCGGCATAGCCTTCACTCATCATGGCCTTGATCCATTCCGGGTTCAGGTAGCGCGACCGCATCTCCCTGCCCATAAATTTTTCCAGGGTCTCCTGTTTGGGACTCTTCGGATTGGCCAGGTTGGTGACATAGACCTCCGGGGTTTTTCCATCCAGGGTGCGGATGGTCATGGCCATCCCGCCGAGTTCCTGGAAGTAATCATCCGTATCCAGAGTGGCGATGACATTGCCGGCACGGCTGTGCACCGCCATTTTCGTGCCCGAAAGCGCGGATTTGAACAGCGTCAGGCTGAGATCCTCGGTATTCTTGGTCTTGTTATCCGTGTTCTGAACCTTTTCTCCCCAAAAACCCTGCCCATAGGCATAGCTCAGCCGCATCAGGTAGACGTCCGCCACCTGTTTTTCATTGTCCCAGGTGTTGGATTGGGTAATCACCTTATCCAGATTGGGCCCGTAGGCGCCGGGCGGCGTGGTGAAGAGCCTGACCGCGGCCAGCCTTTCCGCCAGTTCTTTGGCGACGCCTTTTTCTAAAAGCATCTGTTTCGTTTTTAATATATTGGCCCGGAGCAGGTTATCTGCATCTGTCTGTTCTTTGGCCAAGGTCACCGCCTTATCCAGCAAGTCCATGAGATTGGGAAACAGGTCCCGATACAATCCGGAGGGGACGATGGTGACATCTATCCGCGGCCTACCGAGCTCCTTTCTGGGTATGGCTTCCACGCCGATAACCCGGCCCCGCTCATCCTTTTTGGGCTTAATCCCCAGGAGATACATGATCTGGGTCTCCATCACGCCTTCATGGCGGATGGTTTCCGTCGCCCAGAGGTTAAAGGTGAGTTTGTCGGGGTACTGTCCGTGTCTGCCCCTGTACCCTTCGATCAGCTCCTGGGCCAGCTTAACCCCCATCTCATAGGCTCCTTGAGAGGGAATCCGCGTCGGGTCAAAGGCAAAAAAGTTTTTCCCCGTGGGCAAAGAATCGGGGTTTCTGATGGGGTCGTTTCCATGTCCGGCCGGGATGTATTTGCCGGCGAGGGCCGCCATGAAGGAATCAAGCTCTCGGGGACCGGACCGGTGTATCCTGTCTTCCAAATCTGCCAGCCTGGTTTTTCTTTCCTCCCCGGTTAATCCTTTTTCAATGGAAAGAATAGCCTCGGCCGTAGTTCTGCGGTATTTCTCTGCCGGTGATTTCCCAAAGGTATGCAGCCCAAAGGGGGTTTGGTTTTCTGCAATATCGCCGAGATAATCTTGCACCGCTTCGATTTGGGCCTCAGTCTTGATCTCCGTCATCTTGAGGTCGGTAAGCAGGCCTTGCTTTTGGGCAAGTTCATTGATCTCTTTGAGTTTAGCTGCGGCCAGGGATGGACTCTTTTCCTTGGCGACCTGATAATCGTTCAGCAGGGCGGCAAGTTCCTTCAACTCTTTATTTAATCTGGCTTTATCAAAGGGTGGGGTCATGTAGTCTATAATTACCGCCAGGCCTCGCCTCTTGGCTTGCAGCCCTTCTCCCACATCATCGACTATGTAGGGGTAGATATTGGGCAAGTCCTGGATCAATGCCTCCGGCGGGTCCTCCCTGGTGAACCCCACTTCTTTTCCAGATAGCCATTCATGGGTGCCATGAGTGCCGATCTGGGCGATGGCATCTGCCTTAAAGCCATGTTTGAGCCATAGGTAAAAGGCGACATATTGATGATGGGGAGGGATAGTGACGTCATGATAAAGTTTCTGGACATCCTGTTCCCACCCCCGGGCCGGTTGCGGGGTAAAAAGGAGGTTGCCGTATCTCACCGCCGGTATGACCAGATATTTCTCCCCGCTGGCATCCTGCCAGATCATGATGTTGCTCTGTTCTACCGGCCCCCAGCTTTTGAGAATGGAATCTTTCAGGTTTGGCGGCAGCTGTTCGAACCATTGTTTATAAGTGGTCAGTGGCAGAAGAACCGGTCCTCTACTGGTTCCCGTCTGAGGTTTACCAGAAAAGACCGTTTTTTCTCCCCCTTTCACCAGTCGATCAATTTCCCCCGGGGCCCAGTTGCCGATATTCCGGCCGTAATTTTGAATGTCCTGAAAAAGTTGCTCCTTCCTAATCTCTTTTCCCTTGGCCCCTGATTCTTGCCCCCCGAT
>Ga0315268_10002798_pt1 | contig 19506 bp, 20 predicted proteins | sample C1_top_MG_FD_204535 | JGI IMG/M metagenome (GOLD analysis project Ga0315268, IMG submission 204535) | Sediment microbial communities from Yellowstone Lake, YNP, Wyoming, USA - C1_top | ecosystem: Environmental > Aquatic > Freshwater > Lake > Sediment | place: USA: Wyoming | collected 2017-08-01
GGGTGGGGGCAGCCGCAAGCCCAGCGAGTTTTGAAAATTCTCAAGAAAAAAGCCCTATCGCTAGCAATAGGGCTCTGTTAAAAATGGCTCCCCTTGGTTTTTCTCAACGAAAGTTATTGCAGCGGGTTTTTATTTGATATAAAATAAAAAAAGAATATTAACAAGAGGACAACAATGGCTTTAAGAGAAGATATGGAAAAGCAGGGAAATTGGTTATTTAGATGGCGGAGTTATTTACCATTATTGGTAATTCCATTATTTATTGTTGCTTTACAGCATACCGGAGTGCTTGAATATGTTCTTGGAGATAAAGCTGCAGATTATTGGGAATCTTTATCGATTTGTATATCTTTTTCTGGGTTAGTTGTTCGTTGTGTTACGGCTGGATATGTCCCAAAAGGCACATCAGGCAGAAACACAAAAACGCAGTCAGCGGAAAGTTTAAATACGAGCGGGTTGTATTCAATCGTAAGGAATCCTCTTTATGTGGGTAATTTTGTTATATATTTCGGGATTACATTGTTCATGCAAGTATGGTGGCTTGCTTTAATTGTCTGGGTCGGATTCTGGCTTTATTATGAAAGGATTATATTTTCCGAAGAAGAATTCTTAAGAAAAAAGTTCAGGGTTTTATTCATGGAATGGGCGAAGAAAACTCCCATGTTTTTTCCTAATTTTAAAAACTGGAAAAAACCTAACCTGCCGTTTTCTTTAAAAACAGCGGTTAGAAGAGAATTTTCCACATTTTTTGCGATTGTAACTGCTTTCTTTCTTTTGGAAGTAAGCAAAAATCTATTACACAAAGGCAAATTTGAAATTGGCAGGTCTTGGGTAATTTTCTTTATACTTGGTTTAATGATATATGTAATATGCTTAATTTTAAAAAAGAAAACTAATCTACTTGATGTTTCAGGCAGATAACTTTATTGTACTATAAATTTCTTTATACATTTTCTCCGATTCCTCCGTCATACACCAGTTACGAAACTCGTCATATGGGGGGAGCTTATCTTCATTAAGCCCTCCTGTGATGTAGGAAAAAGGCTTTTTTATTATACCCTTAAATTAGGGTGAGTCCTTCTTGAAGAATAATATAATTCCTGTTGCACTACTTTCATAGAGTGTTAAAATAGGAATGGGGTAATGTTTTGAAAAATTTGAGGAGCTAAAAATGGAACTTAAACAGGTATTTGAAAAAAGGCGGTCGGTAAATTTCTTTGATTCTCAAAAGACAATATCCGAGGATTTAATCAGAAATATTTACGACAGAGCGAAACTGGCTCCCTCTTCCTTTAACCTGCAGCCCTGGAAATTTATTTTGGTGCGCGAGCCGGAAAATAAAAAGAAACTACGCGCTGCGGCTTTAAACCAGCCTAAAGTAGAGGAGGCGTCGGCAACGCTTATCCTGCTTGCCGATAAAGAAGGCTACAAAGAAATAGATAAAATACTGGATGACCAGATAGCCAAAGGTTATATGCCGACAGACAAAAAATCTTTATATGCCGGTATGACGGAAAAGTTATACGGAAGCGCCATTGCCAGCAGAGGGTTTGCTATGAGGAACGCAGGACTGTTTGCCATGTCATTCATGCTGGCGGCAAAAGATTCCGGCGTGGATACCCATCCTATGGACGGTTTTGAACAGGATAAAGTTAAAGAGGCATTTAATATCCCTGAGAGATATGAAGTGGCAATGCTGATTGCAGTCGGTTATCACGATGATAAAAAAACATTGCTGCCGCGGCTAAACCGGAAAAACTTCGAAGATGCCGTTATCAAGGAAGGATTTTAGTCTCCATTTCTTTAATCTCACCTTCAATTTCTGAAATCTTATTCTCAATTTCTTTCATCCGGCGGCCATAGGATTTGGCTGTTTCTTCATCGCGGTATATATGCGGATTGGATAAAGCGCGCGCCTTGGCATAGCTTTCCAGCTTCAATTTTTCCTTCTCTTTCTCCAGTTTATTTATCTCCTGGCGTATCCGGGAATTATGAATTTTGCGTTTTTTTTCTGCCTCGCGGCGTAATTTTTCCTGCTCTTTTGCCCTCTGCTTTTCCTCATCTATTTTTTTATGGTCGATTTTCACTTTGGGTTTAGACTCTATAACTGCCGACTCACCTTTTGCTTTTTTTTCAAAATAATAGTCGAAGTTACCGGGAAATTTCCTCACCCTGCCGTCTTTTACCTCAAAGACCACATTGGCAAGCGAACGCACAAAATGGATATCGTGGCTGATAAAAACAACGGTGCCTGTGTATTCTGTTAAAGCCCGGATAAGCGCATCCACGGCATCAACATCAAGATGGGTGGTGGGTTCATCCAGTAAAAGGAAATTCGGCGGGCTAATCAGATATTTAGCCAGTATTAAGCGGCTCTTCTCGCCGCCGGAAAGCACCTTGACTAATTTATCCGCATCATCACCGGTAAATAAAAACGCGCCCAGGATAGTGCGGATAACCGATTCAGCCATATACCCGGGCGCTGCGGAATATGCCTCGCGCAAAACCGTGTTCTCCGGATTCAACACATCCATACGCGTCTGTGAAAAGTATCCTATTTCAACGTTATGCCCGGTAATACGGCTGCCGCTGTCAACGGGAATCACGCCGGCCATAATTTTTAAAAGCGTTGATTTTCCCGCGCCGTTTTCACCGACGAGAACCGCTTTTTCTCCCTGTAAAATCTCGAAATCGAAATCCTTGTATACCCGGATATCCCCGTATGCTTTGGAAATCCCCTCCAGCGCCATTACCCGGTAGCCGCTGCGCATAGCCGCAGGAAAATGAAAACTACCGATACTCTCACGCGGGCCAGGCGGCAGGACAATTTCCTCTTTTGCCATTTTCTCCAACACCGTGCGTTTGGCGCGCACAGCAGCGGCTTTATTGGGCTGGGCATGGAAACGGGCGACAAACCTTTCCAGTTGCTCCCGTTTTTTCTCCTGCTCTTTAAACTGTTTTTCTAAATGCAGGCGTTTTTGCGCCTTTATCTCTTCATAATGCCGGTAGTTTCCTTTAACCTTGAAAATCGCGCCGTTTTCCAAAATCAAGGTGTAATTTGTAACGTCGTTTAAGAAATCCTTATCGTGGGAAATCATAATGAATGTCCCGTCAAATCCCCCAAGGTAATCTTTAAGCCACAAGGCCGCGTTTAAATCCAGATAGTTGGTGGGCTCGTCGAGAAGTAAGATATCGTAGTGAAAAGTCAAAAGCTTTGCCAATAATGTGCGCATCTGCCATCCGCCGCTCATCTGGTTTATCGGCCGGGTAAAATCCCTTTCCTTAAAACCCAGCCCCATTAAAATTTTTTTGGCTTTATGTTCCAGCTCAAAGTAACCCAGCGTTTCCAGGTTATGCAGGATTTCACCATACTTGTCGGAACCGGCTTCATTCTTTGCTTCAAGCTCCTCCATCTCTTTTCTAAGCTGCATAATGTTCCTGTCGCCTTCGGTAAGTTCCGATAAAACCGTGCGTTCCGAGCGGAAACTTGATTCCTGCGGAAGATATCCCATACGGACATTTTTATTCACCTGAATATTACCCGAACTCGGCTCGGTGTCTCCGAGGATAAGAGAAAAAAGCGTGGTCTTTCCCGCGCCGTTCGGGCCGATAAGCCCTATTTTTTCTCCGGGGCTAATGGTCAAAGAGAGATTGTTAAATAATACCTTTTTACCGTAACTTTTGGAAAGATTATTTATGTTAATCATATCTAAACGGGACGGCGGGATTCTAAAGCCTTGGAAAGAGTGGCAGAATCAGCATATTCCAGATTAGAACCGACGGGCAGGCCTAGACCTATTCTGTTTAAGTTCACGCCCAAAGGTTTAATCAGTTTAGCCAGGTATAAAGCAGTTGTTTCGCCTTCCGTATCCGAATCAGTGGCAATAATAACTTCCTTGATATTTTCCTCTTTAATCCTCTTAATCAGACTGTCTATCTTCAAATCCGAAGGCCCTTTTCCTTCCAGGGGAGCAATGGCTCCCAGGAGGACATGGTATACGCCGTGGAATGAGCCTGTTTTTTCAATTGAGGTGACGTCGCTGGGCCTTTCCACAACGCAGAGCATATTTTTATCCCTGCGGACGTCCTGGCAAATGGCGCAGGTTTCCTGTTCGCTTAAATTGTGGCAGATGCGGCAGAAATGCACACTATCTTTGACTTTGACGATCGACTCGGAAAGGCTCTTTATTTCCTCGTCGGAAGAATCAAGGATATACCCGATTATACGTTCGGCGCTGCGCCTGCCGATGCCGGGCAATTTGATTAACAAACTTATCAATTTTTCAATCGAACCGGTATAAACAGCCATATTATCCTTATTTAATCAGCCTCCCATTAAACACATCCAGAGCAGAACGCACGGAAGGATGTTCTTCCGTGCTTTCCGGCTTTTTTTCTTCTTTGGAAAGGACAAAATTTATTTTTAAAGAGGTTTTGAACAATTCGGAGGCGCTGTTTTCGACGAGCGCCTTATTTTCTTTTTTTTCCAGCGTTTCTTTATGAAGCAGATGGTTCCTGGGTAAAGTTACGGTCAAGACAGTGCCATGCAATTTGGTAGGAACGCCTTCATTCAAATAGGTAGCCACCGACATCTTGATTTTGCTTATGTTCTGGATTATTGTCTGCCAGAGTTCTTTTACCTGCTCAAGAGAAACCGAACAAGCTGCTTCCGGCTCCTGCTTCGGTTCTTCAACTTTTTTTACCGTCGGAGCCGGGGGCGCGTATCCCCTGTTTTGTACAGGGTCTTTTGCAGGCGGAAGTTTTTCTTCAACGTGATTTTCCGGCGCAGCGCTTTTAAACTGCTGCCCCTTTTCCGGGCGCGCCAATCTTACCAGGCTTATCTCCAGGGGTATGCGCAATGATTCCAGCCTCTTTGCCATTTCCTGCGTATTGGCTAATACATTAAAACCGTTGAATATCTCCTCCAGGCTTAAAGAATTCGCCTGTTTTGCCAGCCTTTCGCAGATATCCTGCGGCAGGTCAATTAACCGTGTATCCGCGCCGGTAACTTTAGCAATCATCAAGTTGCGGAAATGTTCAATAAGGTTTGCCAGCAATGCCCCGGTATCCTTTCCTTTATCAATGATATCACTGAGTAATTTCAATGCGCCGGCTGCATCGTGCCGGATTATTTTATCGGTGATATCGAAAAGAAATGCCTGCTCAACCATTCCGAGCATAGAGACAACATCTTCCAGAGAAACTTTATCTTTGGCAAAAGAGATCAACTGATCAAGTACGGACTCCGCATCCCTCAAAGAGCCGTCGCTGCTTCGGGCTACGGCAAAGAGCACTTCTTTATCCACATTGGCTTTTTCTGCCAAAATTATTTTTTCCAGCTGCGGGATAATCTCCATTACGGAAATCCGGCGGAAATCCAGGCGCTGGCAGCGCGAAAGTATCGTGGGAATGACTTTTTGCGGCTGGGTGGTAGCGAAGATGAACTTTACGAATTCAGGCGGCTCTTCCAGTGTCTTAAGCAAGGCATTAAAGGCATCAGAGGTAATCTGATGCACCTCGTCTATTATGTAAATCTTGTATTTCCCCATTGTCGGGGAAAATTTTACATTTTCCCGCAGCGTCCTGATTTCGTCTATACCGCGGTTAGAAGCACCGTCTATCTCAATGACATCAAGTGAGCGGCCGGCGCTTATTTCAAGGCAGGACGGGCATTTTCCGCAAGGCGTATCAGTCGGGCCTTCTTTGCAATTAAGCGCCCTGGCTAATATACGGGCAGTGGAAGTTTTACCTACGCCCCTGGGGCCGGCGAAAAGATATGCGTGCGCGAGGCGGTTTTTACTGATGGCATTCTTAAGCGTGGTAACGATATGGCTCTGGCCTACTATTTCGTCAAAACTTTTCGGCCGCCACTTTAAGGCGAAAACAATATAAGACATAGTTTAATTTTACCACGAATTAATGCTGCTGAAAATGAATTTTTTTGGCCGCGAACGTACAAAAAATTTGGCGGGAATCACGAAACGCTTATTGTTCCAACTCTTCCTTATGGTGTTTGACTACTTTTGCCTCCACCATATAGACGACATCCTCGGAGATATTAGTCGCGTGGTCGCAAATACGCTCAAGGTGGCGGCTAATTAAAAGCAGCGGCATTGCACGGCTGGCAGTTGAGCTGTCGCGTGCCATATAATCATTAACTAATTCTTCCTGCACCAGGTTACGCAGCTGGTCTGCCTCTGAATCAGATAAAATTACTTTCTTAGCCAAATCTACATCCTTTTTGATAAAAGAATCTATGGCGTCGTGAACCATCTTTTGCGCGACGGCGGATAATTTCGGTATATCAATGAGGGGTTTCAATAAAGGCTTATCCACTAATTCCAAAACGCGCTGGCAGATATCCACTGCCAGGTCCGCAATGCGCTCAAGCTCTGAGTTTAACTTCATTCCTGTAGTAATAAAACGCAAATCACCTGCCATGGGCTGGTAGCGCGCAATCAAATCAACGCAGCGCTCATCAACGGCGAGCTCCAACTCATCAATACGGCTATCCGTATTTATTACTTCCTGAGCTGCGGCCTTATCGCGGTTTTTAAGCGCTTCAATGGACTTGAATATCGCCTCTTCTGCCAGGGCTCCCATCTTCAGAATTTCTTTGTGCAATTCTTTTAATTCCGCGTCCAAATGCCGTTCCATCTCTCCTCCTCAATTTTTTCCAAACATTTTTATAGAAGAAAAAATTGATCCTAAGCGGTAGATACCGCGCAGGATCTTATCCGTAACGTCCCGTAATATAATCTTCGGTGCGCTTATCTTTCGGTTTAGTAAATATCTCTTCTGTCTTTGCGAATTCTATCAGTTCTCCCAAAAGCATAAAACCGGTATCCTCGGACACGCGCGCTGCCTGCTGCATATTATGGGTAACTATTATTATAGTATAATCATTTTTTAGTTCACGCATTAATTCTTCTATCTTTGCTGTTGCCTGCGGGTCTAAGGCGGAACAGGGTTCATCCATCAAGACAATGTCAGGCGCAACGGCGATGGCGCGGGCAATGCACAGGCGCTGTTTCTGCTCAAGGGATAATCCCAGTGCATTGCTGTTCAGCCTGTCCTTTAAATCATCCCAGAGCAGCACCGATTCCAGGCTATGCTGCACTATCGCGTCAAAATCATTCTTCTTTGCCAGATGATGCACTTTCAGCCCGAAAATAATATTTTCATAAACAGAAAGAGGGAAAGGGTTCGGCCTTTGAAAAACCATCCCTACTTTTTTGCGTAACTGCACAAGACTGCTGAAATCTCCACCGAGAACATTTTGGTTATCAATCATAACCTCACCCGTAACGCGCACCCCTTCAATCAAATCATTCATACGGTTAAATACCCTTAAAAGCGTGGACTTTCCGCAGCCTGAAGGGCCGATAATCGCGGTGATGCGTTTTTCCTGGACAGCCAGATTGACATTAATCAAAGCCTGGAATTCTCCGTACCAGAGATTCAGATTTTTAGTGGCTATTTTCGACATAATTTACTTGTCTCATTGTGACGTTGTGACTTTGTGACCTTGTGACATTTCTATCCGAATTTCCCTCTTATATAATCCTCAGTGCGCTGGTCTGCCGGCGCGGTAAAAATTTTATCGGTTTTATCTATCTCGATAAGTTCTCCCATCAGGAAAAAAGCAGTCCTGTCGCTTACCCTGGCTGCCTGCTTGGTATTGTTGGTAACCAGGACTATCGTACGCTTTTCTTTGAGTTTTAACATTGACTCTTCGACCTTGGCAGTTGAAATAGGGTCAAGCCCGGAACAGGGCTCATCAAATAAGATTACCTCGGGATCCAAAGCAAGCGTGCGCGAGATACACAGACGCTGCTGCTGGCCTCCGGAAAGCTTGGTAGCTGATTCTGAAAGCCGCGACCTTACCTCATCCCAGAGGAACGAAGCCTCTAAAGTATCTTTTACGATACTATCAAGTTTCTTTTTATCTTTAATGCCGTGCATGCGCGGGCCGTAAGCAATATTATCGTAAACAGAAATAGGCAGCACCTGCGGCAGGGCAAAAATCATCCCCACCCTCTTCCTTAAAATCTCAGGGTTTAGCGACTGTATGTCTTTATCGTCTAACAGCACTTCTCCTTTTGCCTTGCAACTAGGTTCCAGGTCATTAAGCCGGTTAATCTGCCTTAAAAATGAAGTCTTTCCGCTATTGGCCGGACCGATAATTCCTAAAATCTCATTCCTGAATATGGTTAAGTTAAGATTTTTTAACGCCTGAATTTTCCCGAACCAGATATTGAGGCCTTTTACGGTAAATTTTACCATTTCTTTTTCTTCCTGAATTTTGAGCGGATAATCACCGCGAATATATTCATGCTAAAGACTATGCCCACTAAAACCAGGGCTGTGCCGTAACGCATTTCCCGTGTTATACCGGGGATCTGCGTCGAGATAATATAGAGATGATACGGTAATGCCATTGCCTGGTCAAAAATGGAATGCGGCAGGTTAGGCAGGTAGAATGCCGCTACTGTAAAGAGTATGGGCGCTGTCTCTCCTGCTGCCCTTGCCAGGCTAAGGATTGCGCCTGTCAAAATCCCGGGCACTGCAAAAGGAAGCACCGAATGCCTGACAGTCTGCCATTTGCTCGCCCCCAGAGAAAGGCTTACTTCCCTGAAAGAGTAAGGCACGCTGGCTAATGCTTCGACGGAAGCGGTAATAATTACCGGTAAATTCATTATGGCTAAAGTAAGGGCGCCTGAAAGGATGGAAACTCCGAACTTCAGGAATGTTACAAACAAGGCTAAACCGAATAATCCATAAACAACGGAAGAGACACCCGAGAGGTTTACTATTGCCAGGCGGATTAACCTGGTCAGCATATTCTCTTTAGCGTATTCATGAAGATATATGGCGGCAAACAAGCCTATGGGGAGAGAAAAAAGCGTAGATAGGCAAACCAGATACACTGTCCCTATTATCGCAGGATATATCCCCCCTGCTTTCATATTATCTCTGGGCATAGCACTCACAAATTCCCAGTTAACCGCGCTTGAGCCGTTTTTTATTATCACTGCCAATACAAACAACACAGGCAATACTACAATAACCGTGCATAATAACAGGAAACCGAATGCGATTTTTTGTTTAGTGGTTGTCTTCATCCTACTTTCTGTTTCTGTGCAGGAATAAATCCGCGGTAAAATTAATGATAAAGGTAATCGCAAAAAGGATTATACCGATGGCAAACAAAGAATAATAATGCATGCTTCCATGCACGGTTTCACCCATTTCCGCGGCAATAGTTGCGGTAAGCGTGCGCACAGGCTGCAGGAATGTATGTGGAATGACCGCGGCGTTCCCGGTTATCATCATCACTGCCATAGTCTCTCCGATTACCCTTCCTATGCCGAGCATGGTTGCCGCAATAATTCCCGGCATTGCCGCGTAGATAATTACCCTGTACATTGCCTGCCAGCGCGTTGCACCCAGCGCAAGCGCGCCCTCTTTATAGGACCTGGGGACCGCGTTTATGGCATCCTCTGAAATGCTGATTATGGTAGGCATTGCCATAAGGCCGAGCATTATTGAACCTGAAAGAGCGGTTAAGCCCGTGGGAAGATTAAATACTTTCTTAATCCAGGGCACAAGCGTAACCATGCCGATAAAACCCAATACTACCGACGGGATAGCAGCCAGCATCTCGATGGCTGCCTTGAGAATATCTTTGATTTTCAGGGGCGCTACTTCGGAAATGTAAAATGCAGCGGCAATACTAAGCGGCACCGATATGATTATGGCGCCTAAAGTTACCAGAAGCGAGCCTAAAACAAGCGGCAATATGCCGAATTGAGGAGGCTCGGAAATCGGATACCAGTATTTCCCGCCTATAAATTTACCGAAAGAAACTTCCCTGAAAAAAGAAATGCCTTCCTTTAACAGGAAGGCAAAGATAAGGATTACGAAGAGAATAGAAGCAACCCCGCACAAAAAAATAAGCTTCTCAATGACAAATTCAATGATTTTACGTAGTTTCATTAACTATTTCACGGGAACGAAATCTGTCTTTACCACAATCTCCTGCCCTTCGGGAGAAAGGGCGAAATCAAGAAATTCCTTTACTGCGCCCTGGGGCTCTCCTTTTGTGTACATTAAGAGCGGACGGGAAATAGGGTACTGCCCGCTTTTTACATTTTCTATCCTCGGCTCAATATAAGCGGAATTTTTGTCTTTGGCTACGGCAATTGCTTTTTGCTGCGGGCTTATGTATCCCATTCCGTAATAACCGACGGCATTGGGGTTCTGCGCTACCTCATCCGCGATTGCCTGGCTGGAAGGCATCAACAGCGCCGCAGGAGAGAACTCCTCCGGGCCTTTTTCATTGCCTTTCCTCAAGACGTGCTCCTTAAAATATACGTGAGTCCCGGAATTCACCTCTCTGGACAAGATAACAATCGGCAGGTTTTTCCCTCCTAATTCCTTCCAGTTAGTAATCCTTCCGGTGAATATATTGGCTAATTCATCAATGGTAAGTTTTAAAACAGGGTTATCCGGATGCACCACTACTGCCAGGCCGTCCAGGGCTACGGTAAATTCAACCGGGGTTATCCCGTTTTCTTTTGCCTTGGCGATTTCTTTTTCCTTCATTGTCCTTGAGCACTCTGCGATGTCAGCGGTGCCGGAGATGAGTGAGGCTATGCCTGTGCCTGAACCTCCGCCTGTAACCGCGACATTCACGCCGGGGTTCTTTTTATTAAATGCCTCAGCCCAGGCCTGGCCCAGGTTTACCATCGTATCAGAACCTTTTATCTGGATGGAATCCCTGCCCTCTGCTGCAAAGGCAGAGCTTAAAAATGCAGCTACAATTAAAATCACGCCTAATTTTCTAAACATAGTTTTCCCCTCTTTATTTTAAAGTATATTACCGCTAGATTATATTCGGGTTAAACCGATGTAAAATCTATGTAAAATTTCAGAATGCGAGTTTTATCTTTGTGCCCAATACGTTTGAGTCAACCCATTTCCCTGCATTTTTTGCGCTAACCAACATATAATATAATTCTGCCTTTATGTTCTCGGTTAGATTCATTCCCGCGCCGGATGAAAACCTGTTTTGATTGAACTGGTTAGTCCCTCCGAAGCCAAAAAAGATTTCATCAGATACACACGGCTGAATCTCTATCCCGGTAAATTTCCACGGCAATTTTATGGTAAACTTGTTACGACACCTGCCGGAATCAGGCTGATAACTAAAATGGCGGTATTCCAGGCGGCTGCGGTCCTCAAATTTAAATCCTTCTAAATCCCAAAGCAAAGTTGCAGTTAGATAAGGCGCATTCTCCTGCTTGAATTTTCCCCTTTTCAATTCGTAAATCCGGCGATACCCGCCTCCGATGCTTAAATATTTTTTCAGATTGTAGCAGAACCCTGCATCGTAATGATGGTAATAAAATTCATTGGCATTATCTCCCCAGCGGAACTCCTCTTCCAGCGCTATTTTTGAATCTTTGTCAATCTTGAATTCCTCTACATCTGTATTCCAGAGCTGAAAATCACCGTCATCATAAGCACAGGCTGAGCCGGCTGTCATTGAAGCTAAAACCGCCATCATAAAAATTCTCTTCTTCATCTTCCACATTCCGTCCTCCCTTCTTTTAGTTTCTAAGAAGGAGTATAGAATAAAGCTATTAAATCTACTTCAAGGGAAAGTAAAATGCAGGTAAAATCTTAAGAGTTGCTATTTGAGAAGGCAAAAGTAAAATTTTGAACCCATCCCCTCGGTGCTTTCTATGCCGACGCTGCCGCCGTGCAATTCGACGATGTGCCTAACGATGGAAAGCCCGAGGCCTGTTCCGCCGAGTTCGCGCGAGCGCGCTTTATCTACGCGGTAGAAACGTTCAAAAATGCGGGGGATATCTTTGGGAGGGATACCGATTCCGGAATCCTCCACAAAAATTGTTGTCTTGCCGCCTGAATCCCGGTTATAAATCCTGATTGTCCCGTTTTCACGGTTAAACTTTATGGCGTTATCAATCAGGTTAGTCAACACCTGTCCAATTTTTCCTTCATCTACCCTCGCGGCTAAATCCGCAGCCAAATCGTTCTTGACTGTAACGGATTTTTTCTTCAATTGGGACTTAAATCCTGCCAGGATATCATCAGCCAGATTTTTAATATTTGTTTCTTTTTTCTCCAAAGTTATCTCTTTTGACTCAAGGTGGGATAAATCCAGCAGGTCATTAACTAAACTGTCCAGGCGGTTAGCATGGCCATGTATAATCTGCAAAAAGTGCCGGCTGTTTTCTTTATCCTCCAATGCGCCCTCAAGCAGTGTCTCCACAAAGCCTTTTATGGAAGTAAGCGGGGTTTTTAATTCGTGTGATACATTCGCCACAAAATCCCGGCGCATGGTTTCTAACTTGCGTATCCGGGTTATGTCGTGGATAACCAAAAGGCAGCCGGTTATCCGGTTTTTCTCGAAAATAGGCGAAGCGTCTATCTGGAAAATTTTTTGTACCGGCCAGGCAACGGTGAGTTCCCGGGAAACGAATTCTTTTTTCTCCAGTACACTGCCGATAATTTCCGCCATATCATTGTTGCGGATTACTTCCAGGAAAATCTTCCCTTCCGAATCTGTCTTAGAGATATTAAATATTTTTTCAACGGTGCGATTGAGGGAAATTATCCGGCTGGAGCCGTCTACCACAACTATACCGTCAACCATGCTCTCCAAGATTGCCATCAGCTGCTGGTTTTTAACCTCTATTTCCCCGATTTTATCTTCCAAGTTTTGCGCCATCTTATTCAGGGTGGAGGCGAGCTCTCCGAGCTCATCCGCTGTATCCGGATGAATCCTGCGGCTAAAATCTCCGGAAGAAAATTTTTTCGCGGCCTGGACTATCCTGTTGAGCGGTTTGATTAATCGCGCGGCAAACACCGAACTAAAAATAAAGGCCAGCCCCAGGGCGGACAATAAAGATATGAGCACTATTTTTCTCACGGCCGTAAACGCTGTTTTTATGCTGGATAAAGGCAGCGCCAGCCTCAAGACGCCGGCAGTATCTTCTTTGTCCTTCAAGGGAAGCGCGATATAAAACATCTCTATTTTTAAAGTCGGAGAATAACGGATATTTTCTCCGGTTTCCCCCCCCAGGGCCGCCTTGATTTCCGGACGGTTAAGATGATTTTCCATCAGGGCTATATCGCCTTGCGAATCCGCGATAACCCTGCCTTCTTTTGTAATAACCGTTATCCGGCAACTTATTTTCTGCCCCAATGATTTTATTAAGGAAGATAGAGCCGCTGCGTTTTCTTTTTTGAGGATATCCGGATTCAACTGGTTTTCTACAAGGAGGGCTTGCGCGGTAAGAGAGTTCTTGGTTTCATTAAGATAAAACTCTTCCAGCTTTTTATTCAGGGCAATTGAAATGAAACTGAAAGATAATAACGCTACCGCAAAATAGGAAAGGATAAGCTTGATTTTAAAGCTGCTTTTCATCAACTATCTATTTTGACTTTATTGCCAGGACCTTGATAAAATCGGCGGCATCCTCGATTTTATCCGTTACACCTTCCAGGTATTCTGCTAATTGATAACACAATAAAAGGTTTATCGGCTCGAGTTTTGCATGAATAATCGCCTCGATTAAGAGCTTCTTCTGATCATCTGCTTCATGCTCAAGCCGGTCCACTTCCTCGCAATCCTCCAAAGCTTTTTTCAAGTCGTTGTTGATAATTGACTGGATAGCGTCTTTTAATCTCGAAATCGAAGTAACGATTAGTTCTGTGGCTAAAGAGATATTCTTAAGGATATTTTCAGACGGAACCTTCTCGATAAATCCTAAAAGCCTTGCTGCGCCGTTAGTCCAGTCAGCGATTTTGTCGAGACCCCTTACAAAATGCATCAGGTCTTCCCTGTCCGGAGGAAGAAGCAGCCCTTCCGAAAGCTCGCTGACCATCTTTGACCTTAAGATATCCGCCTGGTGCTCGCTCTGCCTGACATTTTCAATTGCCGCGGTTTTCGCATTTAAATCCTGCTTGATAAACGCCTTCACCGCCTCGGAAAAATAATTTACCGTCTTATAAGTTTCCTCTACGTGCTTTTGCGCGTCAATAAGTATGGATTGCTCTTCTGCCATACCCAGCCAACCGAGGATATTCCGCCTCTCTTTCATCTTCTCCTCCTTATTTGACAAAAAATAAAATTATTTTTAACGCCATAAAACTGATTATCCCTGAAATAAAAGGCGTAGCCAGCCAACAGAGGATAATTTCGCGTATAATCCGCAAGTTTAATACCCGCACCCCCCTAACCAAACCTACGCCAAAAATCGCCCCTACAATCGAGTGGCTGGTAGAAACCGGTATGCCGAAAAGTGTATATATATGCACGTTAATGGCGCTGGCAAGCTGGGCGGAAAATGCCATAATCGGAAGCAGATGCGTAATTTCAGAGCCAATGGTCTCAATAACCTTATAGCCCCAGGTAACAATCCCCAGGATTATCGCCAGCCCTCCGATAATAATGCTTAGCTGCGGAGTAAGAATCCCTGCGCCCACGATTACGCCTGTTGCATTGGCAACGTCGTTTGCGCCCCAGGAAAAAGCCACATAGCATCCGCTTATAATGATTAAAAGCGTTATGCTGAGCCTGACAAATCTGCGCGGCATAATCCTATAGAAAATATTCTTGAACAACAGATAAAAAAGATAGCCCAGGACCGCAGCGCCAAGCGGTGTAAAAATCCAGCAAATAAATATATCCAGGAGCTTTTTCCAGACAACCGGAGCCCCTATTGATAAACCTGCTCCGGCTACCGCTCCGACAATGGAGTGGCTGGTTGAAATGGGCATTTTCCAATACGTAGCCAACACTACCCAGGCGCAAGCAGCAAAAGCCGAAACAAGTGCAATGTAAATTGCGGTAGTTTTATCCAGTTCCTGCATCGGCACAATGCCCCTGCCGATAGTCTTAGCGACATGGCCGCCCTGCAGGAATGCGCCTAAAAAACCAAAAATAACTATCAGGACAACCGCCTGTTTTAAGTTCAAGACCCGGGAGCCTACGGCCGTACCTAAAGAATTAGCCGCATCATTGGCCCCGATTGACCAACCGACCGCGATGCCCATTAATATGGTCAGTCCTATAAGTAAAACCAGTTGATTACTCCTTTTCTGCTTCGAACCTGTAACCGTAATTTTTTACCGTGATAATCCGCTTTGCCTCGGTTTTCAATTTCTTGCGCAAGGTCCTGATATGCACATCCACGGTGCGGGTCTGGATTTCCACCGCGTGGTCAAAACCCCAGATGGTATCCAGAAGATAATCGCGCGAGAGGACCCGGCCGTTTGCCTTAATCAGCGTTTTTAATAACTCGAATTCTTTTGCGGTAAGCGCTGCGGGTTTGTCTTTGACATAGACTAAAATTTTGGAAAAATCTATTCTCAAATCCCCTATCTTGAGCACTTCGGGCAACTTATCTTTTTCGTGAATCCGGCGCAAAACTGCTTTTACCCGCGCGATTAATTCCCGCGGGCTGAACGGCTTGGTCACATAATCATCTGCCCCTAATTCCAAACCCAGGATTTTATCCGTTTCCTGCGTTTTAGCGGTAAGCATAATTATGGGGATTAAGGCAGTCTTACTTTCCTTCTTTAAAGTCTTGCAGACTTCCAATCCGTCTACGCCCGGGAGCATCAAATCCAGGATAATCAAATCCGGATGCTCTTTGGCAGCAAAGTCCAGCGCGTCCTCGCCGTCGTTACAGGCAACCGTCCTGTAACCTTCTTTTTTAAAATTATAGTCGAGCATCTTGATTATATCTTTCTCATCGTCTACAATCAGGATTTTCTCCTTCATCTGCTATGCCTTTCTCTTTAATTCGTTACAGGCAGGGGCGCGCGCGGGAAATTTAGTGTTAAGATTCCGATTCAACGAAACCCATTATACCAAAAATTGGCAAAAAAGGTAGAAGAATTACTTCTGTTAGGAATGTCCTTTAGAACCATAGTAAGAAGATTAGGCGTAAACAAAAGGACTGTAATGAAAGGTTATAAGTATATTAATGGGGGGCATGCAATTTAAGCAAGCTGTAACCTATGCTTGGTGCGCATAAGACGCCCAATATTGCTTTTGACCTTATAGCTTAAAGGCACAGCCTGGATTTTGACCGTATAACCGATAAAAAGCAGAATCTTCTCAAGGGTGAGTATATTACTAAAGTCTCCGTTTTCAATCTTAGAGATATGCTGTTGAGTGACTCCTGCTTTCTTAGCAAGCTGCCCCTGAGTAAGACTGTGGGCTATCCTATAGTCAATGACATACTTTACTATATCCAGCTTTTGCTCTTGGAGATCGTATAGCTCCTTAAAATAGGGGTCTTTAAGTTTCTCTTTTAAGTGTTCATCAACTTTCTCTATATTATTCATATAGCACCTTCCTTCTGCTTATTTTTGACTCTCAAGGAATAATCTCCTGCGTTCAACTGCCCTTGCCCTCTCTTTTAAAGGAACCCCGGGAACCTTCTTAATGAAGCCGTTGGTGAAAATAGCCTTATCTTGATGAAAGAAAAAGTATAATACTCTGATATTGCCTTCTTGACCCCTGAACCGTAACTCAAATATCTCATCGCCAATATATTTGGCATGGGGCTGAGGCAGCTTATGGCCGAATTCCTCCAAGAGCCTTTTTACAAAGAAAAACTTCTGCTGTGTCCTCAAGTCAAGTGAATCTATAAAATCCCTTACCGGAGATTTGCCTGATTCGGTTACGTAATAAAAACAACTGATAGCCACGCTGCCTCTTTCTCCATTTAAATGATACAACTAAATGGTTGTATTGTCAATATTTATTTTTCGAGCTAAAATCACCCGTTCCACATCCGGCATTCATCCAGGGCAATTTGCGAGAAAATCTCAAGCTTCTTATCCGGTTGCTGATTATATTCCTGAAGGATTTTAAGGGCATACCGGGATGGATGGTGTGCTAAAATAATCAGGATAACTTCTTTAGTAGGAATCGCTGCGCCTCTGCTCAAAAGAAGTTCGCCTATCCCAATTATCTTGCCTCTTGTAATTTTGTCATAGTCTTTCGGGAGAAAAGCATGGCCACCAATAAATCTTCCTACTTCCTTTAATTGCGGCTCATCAGAATCCATTGTGCCTGAAAGCTGATTAACCCTGCCTTTTTCTAAAAGGCCTTTGAGGAACTTCCAGAAATCTTTTTCTGTCATAGACGGCTCCTTTCTTTTGCTTCCTACTTTAATAGACGCAGAAAGGAGTAAAATCTAACTAAAATTATTTGATAAATGCTAGGTTTATTACGGAGCTAGATGGGTTAGAATGGGTTAGGCAAAGCGTCTTAGTGATTATTTAGAGGAAAAACTGTAAGAGATAGAGAAAAGCGGCGGCGGGTGGCTCGAACCGGCAAAACAATTCATAACTACTTGTAACGAGGCAGGTTCTGTCGCTTGGCAGGAAATTTTAAGCCCCAAAAAAGATTTTTTGAAAATTTGCGGCTCGAACCTGAAACTAAAAGACACAAGTCTTTTAGTTTCATATAAAAAGCCCTACGACTTAATCGCAAAAACCGTAGGGCTGTCTCGACTGGCGGTGTGCTTACCGTTGCGTTCGAATTATATTTCAAAAGTGATCTATCTTTACCGCGCCTTGGGGGCTGTCCGATAACTATGATTTAAAATGAACTATAGGACATAAATTGCCCTATTGGTTCTCGTTCTTTCTTATCTTTATCTCTGAATCACTGCTACCAGCGCCTACGTTGCCAGCATAGGAGCCAATTCACCCCTGGGTAACTTAGAGAATAGTAATTTCTTCAGGAATTTTGCAATTTTCTGGATGTTATGCACAATGGCAATAAGCGTGAATTCAGCTCTAACTTTCTTTAAACCACGCAAGAGGAATTCTCTGAATTTTAAGTTATGCTTGATGTTGCCAATAACAGGTTCAATAATAGTCATACGCCTACGGTAGATTCTCTTTGCCTCGTTTGTGCTTAGCTTTTGGCGCATTTTGTAGATATATTCTACGTTATCATAAACCCTGATTTCTCTTCCTTTGGGGCTTCTGGTGCAGAGGCCGAAGTGCCTACAGGGGTTACATTCATGGCAGAGGTAAATAGAGCCAGGGCGCCTGCCCCTGTCTTCTTTCCTGTGGCTAAAGGTAAGCTCTTTATGTTCAGGACATATGTAGACATCTTTTTCTGGGTTGTAGATAAAATATTTCTTATGGAAAGCTGAGTCCTCATCGGTTCTTCTGCCATGTTTAGCGGCCTGGTATTTAACATCAGGGATATAGGCGTCAAGGTAGCCTTTTTCCTCCAGCTCTTTTAGGCTGCCCATGGAGCTATAGCCTGAGTCAGCAGTAATGATAACAGAATCCTTGGTAGATATCTCGGGTAGATTATCGGTTGTCTGTTCTACCAAAGGAACAAGCTGTTTCACATCGTTAGATTGATTAGTAACATCACAGGCAATGATAACTTGTTCTTTCTCATCTACGGCCATTTCGGCACGATAGCCCGGCTTAAAAGGATGGTTCCTCTGCCCTTGGAATGTGGCATCGGCATCGGTAAGGTTAATCTGTTTGAGGCCTTCTTTTTCCAGTTGCCTCTTGGCTTCTTTGAGCTTCTCTAGACGCCTCTGTTGAGAACGCAACTCTTTGGGGAGTTCATCGCCGCGTAAGCCGGGTCCAAAGGTTTCGTCTTCTTCCTCATCGATCTCCTGGGCGGAATCCAAGAGCTCTTTGATTTTTTTAGCTACGGCCTGTTCTTCTAAGAAGAATTCTTCGCTGTCGTAGGTTTTTTCCTTTGTGGCATTGGCCTTAATGATAGTTGAATCTAAGGAGATGTGGCCTAATCCTACCAGGCCGAGTTTTTTGCAGAGCCGGACTATTTGCACAAATAGCTTTGGCAATTCTTCGGCATTATTTTTCCTAAAGTCAGAGATGGTACGGAAGTCTGGCCTCTGCATGCCAGACAAGAAGATAAAAGCAACATCAGTCTCAAGCTCTCTGGCAATCTTACGGGAACTAAAGGTTGAGACGGCATAGCCGTAGAAGAGAACTTTCAGCATCATCTTGGGATGATAACTGGGATTACCGACAGAGGGCACTTTTTTATAAAGGCAGCTTAAATCAAGCTGTTCTACTACCTCGTCGATAAACCATGCAAGATGATCCCTGTGCAAGTAGTCTCCTATTGCAGCCGGGAAAAGTAGTTTATCTTTGTTATTGTAGTCACGCACATTTAAGGACATTTATCACTCTCCTTGATAGGTTTTATCGTCGGGAATTACCACTTTTATCGACGATGATATTATAACACATCGACGATAAACTACAAGGAATTATCGGACAGCCACCCAAGGGCGCGGTGCATTTAAGCTGTTTCCTTAGAGACCAGCTTTACCCCGGTATTAGAGACAAGCACCCAACGCTAACAGGATTTGCGTTGGTGTCCCGCAGGTGCGGGAAACGGCAAAATTCGGGGCATAGCGCTGATCAAGCGGGAGGGGTTCTTTCCGGGAA
>Ga0315268_10002799_pt1 | contig 19481 bp, 19 predicted proteins | sample C1_top_MG_FD_204535 | JGI IMG/M metagenome (GOLD analysis project Ga0315268, IMG submission 204535) | Sediment microbial communities from Yellowstone Lake, YNP, Wyoming, USA - C1_top | ecosystem: Environmental > Aquatic > Freshwater > Lake > Sediment | place: USA: Wyoming | collected 2017-08-01
CATTCAGGACATTTTCATTTTGCTCTAATAGGACATTATCACTTTGCTGTTACAATGTCCAAAATGATTTATTGATTTTTTATAGAAAAAATGTTAATAATAAAAATGCACTGTTTTTCAAGTCCGGTTAAAAGCCTGGTTATATTATTGGTACTTATTGCTTATATCTTCATCCCCTTAGCTGACAGTATAGCCTGCAATGAGTGCATGAACACAGGACCATTCCAAGGAAAAGCTGATATTAAAAAATATTGTCCTATTTGTTCTACTACTCTTGGAACTCTGTTCTCTTATGCCGACATGACTTATTTTTCAGCAATATCATTAGCCCATCCCCAAATCTTTGTATCATATTTAGAACCTTCATTTCCAATCAATAAACCGCCGCAAAATTAGTATTCTTCATTTCTAATTAACAACGGTACTGATCCTCATGAGGATTGGTGTTTTGGCTCAAGAATTTTACGCAGTAACAATGAAAGAAGAATTTCGAACAATGATTATAAGGGGGATATATCAGAATAATAAGAATGATGTTTCAGATTTTATGATTGATAAATGTAAAAACTAAATTTAGGAGAATGCAGTGGAGAAAGGAAAAGATAAGACACTAACAGACAAGATATGGGAGTTCTTTGCCTCTGTAAAATTTGCGATTGTTATTTTCGCTTTAATCTCCCTAACATCAATTATAGGAACAGTTTTAGAGCAACGCGCTGAACCTGCTAAAAATATTCAGGTGTTAACCAAGCTCTTCGGTGAATCCCTCGCACCGGGTTCATACAGAATATTCGAGAAACTGGGGTTCATGGATATGTATCGTTCATGGTGGTTTATGACATTATTGATCGTATTTGCTGTCAATATTGTCATCTGTTCAATTGATAGGCTTCCGAGGATATGGAAGATAGTCAAAGAACCAATGCGTTCACTTCCGGAAGAACAACTCGTGAAGACTACAATTAAAAAAGAGCTTATATTGAAAGGAAAACCGGATAAGGTAAAAGATATTGTGACCAGTGCAATGAAGAATGCAGGGTTTAATTTTGCAGAGTCACCAGAAAACAAAGGTTATCAATTCTATTCACAGAAGGGTAGTTTCACAAGGCTCGGTGTTTACATAACCCATCTGAGTATACTTCTGATATTGTCAGGGGCACTCATTGGAATATTTTTCGGGTTTAAGGGATTCATAAATGTTCCAGAGGGTAGAAGCTATTCTGTGGCCTTCTCACGCACAAGCTCCTTGTCTCAGGTGGAGGAGGATGAGAGCTACAGGATAATTGATGCTATTGAAGAATCTTCAGGTAGCATATCTAATGCAGCCATGCAACTTGGCATGGATGAGAAGTCTCTCAGGGCAAAAATGAAAAGATATGGAATACAGGCGTTTGGATTCAGCATCAGAAACGATGATTTTAACGTGGACTTCTATGAAGGGTCTGATATGCCCAAAGAGTACAAAAGCTTGCTAACTGTTATAGATAATGGAAAAGAAGTAAAGAAAAAATCTATCGAGGTAAATAATCCTCTTACCTACAAAGGAATTACATTCTATCAAGCCAGTTATGGTATGGTTCCAGGCGCACAAGGTGTTTTTAATTTAAAGGTAACTTCACAGTCAGGAGTTTCAGAAATCAAGCAATTGCGCCTTGGAGAGACTTTTTCAATTCCCGGTACAAACATAGAAGGAACTATAAAGGACTTCAGCCCTGCTCTTGCCCGTGATAAGCAGGGAGGTTTTTTAACATATACTAAGATGATGAATAACCCTGCTGTCTTTATAGACTTTAAAGAAGGCGGGAAAGATAAATACTCAGGCTGGATACTCAAGAAATATCCAATTACAGGGAGGCTTCCAGAAGGCTATACCGTAGAATTTATGGACCTATGGGGAGTTCAATACACAGGCCTTCAAGTCAGAAAGGATCCCGGCGTATGGGTGATATATCTCGGCTGTATTACTATAGCCATCGGGCTTTTCATGGCCTTCTTTATGAGCCACAAAAAACTATGGGTCAGGATTGTGGAAGAAAAGAACAACACAAGAGTGATCATTGGAGCGACTGCTAACAAAAACAGGACTTCCTTTGAGAGAAAGATAAACAAGATGGTCTCCCTTCTCAGCAAAAAACAGGAAGGAGGAAAATAGATGGACAGTTCCCTTTTCTTTGGCCTATCAACAATGGCTTATATCCTTGCCATGATAGTTTATATCACTTATCTTGCCTTTAGGAAAACACAGATCGGGATAACAGCAACTACTGTGACAATTATAGGTTTTGTCTCCCAGACAATGGCGATTTTATTGAGGTGGAAAGAATTCAGTGAAATCAGTGGAATGGGCATTTTGAGGTCCGTACCATTAACTAATCTTTATGAATCCCTGATATTTTTTGTCTGGTGTCTCATATTAGGATATCTGATAATCGAATTCAGGTATAAAACCCGTTCGTTTGGTGCCTTTGTTACACCTGTCGCAGGTTTAGCACTTGCATTTATAGATCTGTCAGGCATGTCAAAGGATATACATCCCCTTGTACCGGCACTTCAGAGTAACTGGCTTCTTGCACACGTGACGATGAGTTTCATAGCTTATGCTACATATGCCCTTTCCTTCAGTACCGGACTTATGTACCTTATCACAAAGACCGACAAAAGAAATGAGGCTGCATACATATTCTGGTCGATCACACTTGGTGTTTTTGTGACCTTTATGCTTGCAATGGGCATTGATTTCGTTACATTTAAGGTCGTGGTTAAACCTGAAGAATTTATAAAAAGTTATATGTTCAAAGCCTCTTTTCTCAATCCATCAAACATCGTTGAGATACTGAGCTGGATATCAATGTTCTTCATTATTTTTATTATATGGAGATATGGGTTGCTATTTAAAACAGTTATAGAGAAATTTAACATTTCAGCAGAGACTCTGGATGAGATTACTTATAAAAGTATTGCCATTGGTTTCCCTATATTTACTTTAGGTGGCCTTATATTTGGCGCTATCTGGGCAGATCAGGCGTGGGGAACTTACTGGAGCTGGGATCCAAAAGAAACATGGTCATTAATAACATGGTTTGTTTATGCCTTTTATCTCCATGGCCGCATGATAAGGGGATGGAGAGGGAAAAAGGTAGCAATTGTTGCTGTAATAGGTTTTGTGGCTGTGATATTCACCTATCTTGGCGTAAACCTGCTGCTCTCTGGACTTCACGCATATGGAGAAATTGAATAAGGTAATAAGGTCAATGAAAGATATTGTTAAGATCGTTACCATTTCTGCGGTTCTTTGTTTTATCCTGTTTGCAGTTTTGTTTGAAGGTTCAACCACTGCTCTTTATGCAGAAGATATTCTTCTATCCTCTTTTGGTGTTGGCCAGATAAAAGTGAGATTATATACCGATTATTTCTGTAATCCTTGCAGGGCTTTGGAGCCGAAATTAGAGCCTTTAATTGCAACTCTGGTTAAAAAAAGTATCATAAACATCATGTTTATTGATACTCCCCTACACCCTGAGACCCCTCTATACACAAAGTATTTTCTTTATATTCTGAATGAGAAGCATGAGTTTGATTATGCCCTTCGCGCAAGGGTTGCCCTTTTTGAAGCCGCAAAGAATCATGTGAAGGAAAAGGAAAAATTAGAGGCTTTTCTGAAAAAAAGGGTATAGGATTTAAACTTATTGATGAAAAGCCATCATTCAGTATTTTCAATAAATACATTGAGAAAGACAGAATCAATGCTACGCCAACTTGTGTAGTATATAATGGAGACAGGAAGGACAAATTCACAGGCGCTGCTGATATTCTAAAAGCCCTTGAACGTATAAAATAAATCTCGTTAGAAAGCACTTTGCAATAGCCAAATGAGGATAAATAAGGCCCCGGACTTTAATAGTGAACTTTCTAACGTGGTAAAATTTCCTGATGAAAGAACTTCTGAACAATAATAAATTTCGCTGGTTAATCGTAAGTCTATTGCTGGTTGCCCCTTTTGAGGTTTTGTCTTTTTTATCCATCCATTTCCCGCTGTGGATTGAACTTCCTCTATTTTTTGTCATCATCATAATTTTTGGCAGAAAAGTATTTATAAGCGGAAGTCGGAGCTTGTTCAAGTTAGATTTCTCAAACATAAATCTTCTTATGACCATAGCGACTTTTGGGGCACTCTACCTTCATCAATTTGAAGAAGCAGTGATTGTCATTGTTCTTTTTGCCCTTGGTGACACTTTAGAAGAGTATGGGATAGAGAGAAGTCAAAAAGCTTTAAAAGATCTGATTGAAAAAACGCCCAAGACGGTACAAATAAAAGGTAAAGAAGAAAGAGTTCCCATTGAAGACGTAAAAATCGGGGAAGTTATAATCATAAAGCCAGGGGATCAAATCCCATTGGATGGGGAGGTTATAAGTGGAAGTTCCCTGGTTGATGAAGCTTCTATCACCGGTGAGCCTCTTCCGAGTAATAAACATATCGGCGATTTTGTATATGCTGGAACAATCAACAGCCAGGGTTATCTGGAAGTAAAGGTTACAAAGAAGGCAAAAGATACGACCCTTTCGAAAATCATTGATCTGACATATAAATCCGCGGAGAAGAAGTCAGTATCCCAAAAGTTTATTGAAAGGTTTGCTAAAGTTTATACCCCTTCAGTGGTATTTGTTTCTCTTTTGCTTGTCATCATTCCCGTAGCATTCTTAGGAAAGTCTTTTAACCTCTGGTTTGCACAGGCGCTTACACTCCTTATCATTGCCTGTCCGTGCGCTCTAGTTATCTCTACCCCTATTACGATCTTTTCTGCTATTGGAAATGCAACTCAGAGAGGTATCCTAATAAAAGGCGGAAGATTTGTAGAAGAAATGGGAAAAGTTAGAGCCATTGCATTCGATAAAACCAGAACTTTAACCAAAGGGGAGCCTGTTGTTTCAGATGTTCTCCCTTTCAATGATTTCACCGAAGAGGAAGTTATTGCCTGTGCTGCCGGAATGGAAGCATTTTCAGAGCATCCTATCGCAAAAAGTATTCTTGCAGAAGCTGAAGAAAAGGAGGTTGAGATCCACGAATTTAAGAATTTTCAGGCAGTACCGGGGAAAGGCTTAAAGGGTGAATGTACAATTTGTTTTGATAAGCATCATTGTCTGGGAAATATCAAGTTTGTTACCGAGGAACATTATGTTGAAGAAGAAGTTTTGCGGAAGATTGAAGAGTTTGAAAAGCAGGGCAAAACTATAATTGTGACAAGCAGTAATAAGCGGGTAAAGGGCGTAATTGGAGTAACCGACGAAATAAGAAAAGAGAGCAAGGAGATGATTGAGAATCTTTTGAGGATGAAAATCACACCTATTATATTAACGGGCGACAATAAGGCATCTGCAAGATTTATTGCATCAGAATTGGGAATAGAGACTGTAAAGGCAGAACTACTGCCAGACCAAAAGGTGGAAGAACTCTTTCAGCTCATCCAACAGCATAAGCATGTAGCCATGGTAGGGGATGGGGTCAATGATGCCCCTGCTCTTGCCAGCGCTTCTGTGGGAATTGCCATGGGTGCTATCGGCCCGGATGCGGCTATTGAAAACGCTGACATCGCGCTTCTGAATGATAATTTGAATCTGGTACCATATCTCGTCAGGTTAGGTAGACGTTCTATCAATAAATTGAGATTCAATATCGCTTCTGCTGTGATTGTTAAGTTTCTGTTTTTATTCTTAGCCATTGGTGGCTTGAGTAATCTGGCTTTAGCGATTTTTGCCGATGTTGGGGTTACTGTACTTGTAATTTTAAACAGTTTGAGATTATATGCTTATAAAGCTTGAACCAAGGATCGATCGCTATGTGAAAACAGAAATATAAATTTGATAACTACAGTAGGACAAAGACGGACACAAAATATAGTAAAAATCTTACAAAAAAATCATACTTTTACTGATTCCATATTTTTAGCTTCAGTACGTACAATAAAAGAGTGAATTGTTCAAAAAGGAAAGGAGGTGAAAAAAATGAAAAAGACATTATTAGCATTAGTTGTTATCCTCATAGTTGGAATAGCGGTCGCTTATGCCCAAAACCCCGGCATGATGGGAGGACAGGGCTGGAATTATTGCCCATACTGCGGTCAGTATATGGGACAGGGAATGATGGGCGGAGGTATGATGGGTAGAGGCATGATGGGCAGTTGCGGCATGATGGGCGGTCAGGGAATGATGGGTGGCCAAGGCATGATGGGTCCTGGCTATGGTCAACAATACCAGCAACCACAATACCAGCAGCCTCAGAAACCTTTGGAAGAGAAGGATGCTAAAGATATTCTGGAGAATTATATCAAGAACATGAGAAATCCGAACTTGATGCTGGGCAAGATGAAAGATACAAGCAATGCTTTTGAGGCAGAGATAGTAACAAAAGAGAATTCTCTTGTTGACAAAATAATTGTTGACAAGGCTACGGGCTGGATGCGTTCAGCCTACTAAGTTTATGGGCTCCCCATTAATGATTTATCTTCTCTGGGGAGCTTCATTCTTCAGAAGTACCTATCATTAATACGATATAAATTTTTTGAGGAGTGAAACAATGAATTACATAACACGAAGAGATTTTCTGAAGTACGCAGGTATCGGCGGAATATTATCCATCTCCAACATTGCTCCTTTAAGTCTTTTAGAGAGTGCATTTTCTGAAGAAGTTAAAGAATTCAAACTCCATGCCTCAATAAGTACAATTGATTTAGGAACCGGGAAATCGTTCAAGGCATGGACATACAATGGTCAGATACCAGGCCCTGAAATAAGGGTAAAAGAAGGAGAAACTCTACGTGTTATTCTTAAAAACTATCTCCCTGAAGGAACAACCATTCATTGGCATGGCCTTCCAGTCCCTAATAATATGGATGGTGTACCACATGTAACACAGAACCCAGTTTTGCCAGGGCAATCCTTTGCGTATGAATTCAAAGCGACGCCGCCCGGGACATATGTTTATCACACCCATTTCTCATATCAACTTGACCGCGGACTCTATGGTTCATTAATCGTTGAGCCGAAAAAAGAAGAAAGAAGTTACGACAGGGAATATGTCCTCGTGCTTGAAGACTGGGCTACTGTGGATGGCGGTGGTCCCGAGGCGTCAAAAATGGGAAGAATTAGCCCCAGTATGGGAATGATGGGCATGATGGGAAGACAGCGAGGAACAGGTGAGCCGCTTCAGGAGCCGCTTTATGATGCATATACAATTAATGGTAAAGTTTTTGGAGCCTCACTGCCCTTTAAGGTGAAGAAAGGTGATAGAGTTAGGCTGAGAATCATTAATCCTTCAGCATCAACAATATATACTCTTCGCATAGCAGGACATTCACTTACCATCACCCATGCAGACGGACGACCTATTGTTCCTGTTGAGGTGGATGCTCTTAGAATCGGCATGGGAGAAAGGTATGACGTTGAATTAAGAGCCAACAATCCTGGCAGATGGCTTATTTATAACCTCAGGAATGGAACTCCTGTCAGCGGATGGTTTCTGGGGATTTTGCTCTATGATGGTATACAATCAAAAAATTATAACGATGATGCTTTGATGAGCTTCAGAATCAATGATTACTATCTCCTTGATGGTATTGCCGAAAGTTATATAAGACCAGTTAGTAAGGTTGATAGAATTTTTCGAATGACCCTTTCAGGAGGCATGATGTCTCCATACTGGACAATTAATGGGAGAGTTTATCCAAACTCAGATGATTTTTCAGTCAGACTTGGTGAAAAGGTGCGGCTTGAATATTTCAATATGAGCATGATGCCTCATCCCATGCATCTCCATGGTCACTTTTTTGATGTAGTTGGCACAGGGATGAGAACAGGGGTTAGGATAAAAAAGGATACGTTAATTATTCCACCTCATATGGGTCGTGGTGCAATTGAATTCATTGCTGATAATCCAGGTACCTGGTTTCATCATTGCCACAACCTTTACCACATGGAAGCAGGTATGGCGAATCTTGTAAAGATAATCTAACCTGCATTATGCGAGATGTCTATTCTAAGTGTCTCACATTCACATCCTTGCAAATTGGAAAATCTCTTTTCTACACGTTGCTTCTTTATAAGATAAATACCGACAATATGATGAGTAAAGATCTTACAAAAAAATCAGATAAATGCCAATGTTCTTGTCTTATTCCATAGTATATACTTATTAAAATGAATATCGTCGTACTTGGCGTTTGGAGGAAAACATGAAGGTCACAGATCCTGTCTGCAAGATGACGATAGAAGATAAGGACGCTGTTGGTACTTCTCTCTATAAAGGTATTACCTACTATTTCTGCTCAGAGGTTTGCAAAGAGAATTTTGATAAAAATCCAGAAGCCTTTATTAATCTCCCCATCCCCCCTTTAGTAAAGGGGGGTGAAGGAAGATTAGTGACAGAGATGGCAAAGGATCCTATATGCGGAATGGTTATTCCTAAGGAGCGTTCCCTAAAAAGAGAAGTTGGAGGAAGGGCATATTACTTCTGCAGCGAAACTTGTGTGAGGACATTTGAGGCTCCTGAAGCAGAGCTGAAAGATATGAAAAGACGGGTGACCATTGCCCTTACAGGTGTACTTGCCCTGGCTGTTTTCAGGGCAGCCTTATTCCTCGGCCTTGCTGCGGGAGCAACAGTCCTTACATGGGTTCCTTTTTCGTTTCTTCCATGGTTCAATGCGGGCGTATGGCTCTTTATCATCACAACGCCGGTTATGATTTTTGGTGGTAAGGGATTTTTTGTAGGCGCCTATCACGCAATCAAAAAACGTGTTGCTAATATGGATCTGCTTATAGCCCTTGGTACTTCAACTGCCTATCTCTATAGCGCATTTGTAGTCTTCTTCCCCAAGGTCCTCCCAGTTGAGGAGAAGAACGTCTATTTTGATGTATCAGCCATAATAATAGCCTTTGTCCTCTTTGGAAAGTATATGGAAGAAATAATCAAGAAGAGGAGTTCTGCTGCAATCCGAAAACTCCTTGATCTCAAACCACAAACAGCAAGAGCTATAAGAGATGGTGTCGAGGTTGAAATACCTGCCGAGTCGGTTATGGTGGATGAGATAGTTGTTGTGAGACCGGGTGAGAAGATACCGACAGATGGTGTTGTGACAGATGGTCATTCATCAGTTGATGAAAAGATGATAACAGGAGAGAGCATCCCTGTTGAGAAAAAGATGGGTGATGAAGTAATCGGAGGCACAATAAACAAAGTTGGTTCTTTCCGGTTCAAGGCAACAAGGGTAGGGGCTGACACAACATTAAACCAGATCATAAAGATGGTGGAAGAGGCCCAGGCATCGTCTTCGAATATTCAAAGGCTTGCTGATAAAGTGGCATCTTATTTTGTACCTGCTGTTATTGGCGTTGCCCTTTTAGCCGTTGTCGTCTGGATCCTTATCGGGAATTTCACAATGGCACTTCTTTCTTTTGTTGCAGTCCTTATTATTGCCTGTCCCTGCGCTCTCGGGATTGCAACGCCAGCTGCTTTGATGGTCGGTGTAGGCAAGGGCGCCGAACTGGGGATTCTCATAAGAGGAGCTGAATATCTTGAAAGGGCTGAGAAACTCAATGCCGTTGTCTTCGACAAGACAGGAACCCTTACAAAGGGAGAGCCTGAAGTTACTGAGATAGTGACATTTGATGGAACTGAAAAAGATGTTATTTTTTCTGCCTCCATAGCTGAGAAAGGTTCAGAGCATCCTTTAGCAGAGGCGATAATCAAAAGAGCAAACATGATGGGTCTCAGCATACCGAACGCAGAATCTTTTGAAGCCATACCTGGCCACGGAGTCAAGATCAGTTTCAATGGGAAGGAGATACTGATCGGGAACAGGAGACTGATGGAAGAGAGGAGTATTTCTCTAAAAGACAAAGAGACAATAATATCTGGCCTTGAGGAAAAAGGGAACACGGTGATGATTGTGGCAGAGGACAACAAATTAAAGGGGTTAATTGCTGTTGCTGATACCCTGAAGGAATATGCAGAGGATGTCGTAAGAGGGCTTAAGACCGAGGGGGTACAAGTTGTCATGCTTACAGGCGACAACGAGAGGACGGCAAAAGCTATAGGTGCAAGAATAAAAATAGACAAGATTATAGCGAATGTCCTTCCGGGAGATAAGACGAAAGTAATTAAAGACCTTCAAGCAGAGGGAAAGGTTGTAGCAATGGTTGGAGATGGGATAAATGATGCTCCTGCCCTTGCTCAGGCAGACATCGGGATAGCCATAGGGAGTGGCTCGGATGTAGCAAAGGAGACGGGAGGGATCATTCTTGTGAAAGATGACCTAAGAGATGTCATAAAGAGCATAAGACTGTCAAAGGCAACGATGCGAAAGATAAAACAAAACCTCTTCTGGGCATTCTTCTATAATACGGCTGCTATTCCCATTGCTGCCCTTGGTTTTCTTAACCCAATTATCGCAGCTGCAGCTATGTCAATAAGCTCCCTGTCTGTTGTAAGCAACTCAGCATTGCTTAAAACAGTTAAAATATAAAAGAAGCCGCTCAAATACTATATCCTGTTCCATCACGGAATTAGATGTGCTAAAAAAATCACTTCTTCGACAAATCACTTCTTCTACCCTTGACATAAAAATCCTATATAAACTAAATTATCAAAATGCGAAGGCCCTTTATAGCAGCAAACTGGAAGATGAACAAAACTATATCTGAGACGCAAGATTTTATATCCGAGTTTGTTCCTCAAGTGAAAGAAGTAACGGATGTTGATATTGTTATTGCGCCCCCGTTTACTTCTCTAACAGCTGCAGCAGAGGTACTTAAATTGCTCGTGGATACTCATATAATACTTGCTGCACAGGATGTATTCTATGAAGAAAAAGGTGCATATACGGGAGAAGTCTCTCATATCATGTTATCGGAGATAGGTTGTAAGTATGTAATTATAGGTCATTCTGAAAGGAGACAGTATTTCAATGAGACTGACGAGATTGTGAATAAAAAGGTCAAGGCTGCAAAAAGAGGAGGACTTGGCGCAATCCTTTGTATTGGTGAGTCCCTTGAAGAGAGAGAAGCAGACAAGACCTTTGATGTTCTTGAAAGGGAGATTGATAGAGGATTATACGAAACTGATCTCGAAAATGTGGTCATCGCCTATGAACCCATCTGGGCAATAGGTACAGGAAAGACGGCTACACCCGGACAGGCTCAGGAAGCCCAAGCTTTTATAAGGGAAAGACTCAGGGTGAAATATGATAATAAGGCTGATGAGGTTCGCATAATATATGGAGGAAGTGTTACCCCTGATAATATAGATTCACTGATGGTATGTAAGGATATAGATGGTGCGCTTGTTGGTGGTGCAAGCCTGAAAGTAGAAAGTTTTATAAAAATAGTTAAATTCAATAGAATTTAAATCTGGAGGTACAATGGGAACGCTTATAGTAATAGTTCATATTCTCGTTTGTTTATTTCTCATATCAATAGTCCTTCTTCAAAGTGGTAAAGGCGCAGAGCTTGGTGCTGCTTTTGGGGGTTCAAGTCAGACAATTTTCGGGAGCCGAGGTGCTGCAACATTTTTAAATAAGTTGACTACTGTTGCTGCGGTTGTTTTCATGATTACTTCCCTCACGTTAGCTGTTATTGCTGCTAAAGGCGGATCAGTAGTTAAAAAAGCTCCTGTAACAGAGGAAAAAAAATCAATCCCAGCGACACCTGGTCCTATTCCGGGTGGTCTTCAGCCAAGTCAATCACCTGCTCAGCAACAAGGGCCACAACCATCAGTGCCAGCAAAATAAAAAGTAATACGTGAGACTCAGAACATTTTTTTTACTCCTTACTTCTTACTTACTGCTTTTTACTTTTGGATGCACTCGTGAACCCGAGATTAAAAATCCCAATGCAATAGCTGTTGGTTTTCTTGCTGATGCAAAAAGGCTTATTCCTTTGCTTGCCTCTGACAGCGCATCAGGTGATATAAGTGGACTCATATATAATGGGCTGACCAAATATGACAAGAATATAAAGATAACTGGTGATTTGGCTGAATCATGGGATGTTTCTCCAGACGGTCTTCAGATAACATTTTATCTCAGAAAGGGTGTTAAATGGCACGACGGGGTGGAATTCACTGCAGACGATGTACTGTTTACTTACAAGACTGTAATAGACCCAAAGATCCCGACACCTTACAGTAGCAATTATGGCCCTGTTGAGAAGGTCGAAGTGTTAGGCAAATATATAGTGAGAGTCATTTATAAAGAGCCCTATGTCCCAGCCCTTGAATCATGGGGCATGGGAATTATTCCTAAACATATACTTGATGGAAGAGATATAACATCTGATTATTACAGTAGAAATCCAATAGGTACAGGGCCATATAAATTAAAGGAGTGGGTGACAGGTCAGAAGGTAGTGCTTGAGGCATTCGATGGGTATTTTGAGGGGAGACCAAACATTGATAAGTATATTGCGAGGATTATTCCGGATACAGCAACCATGTTTCTTGAATTAAAATTTGGGGGCATAGATTTTATGGGCCTTACCCCTCCGCAGTTTAAACTTCAGGCAGATTCGGAATTCTTCAATAAATACTTTCAGAAATTCAGGTACCCGGCTTTCGGATATACCTATTTAGGATATAATCTTCGTGACGAGAAGTTTTCTGATAAGAGGGTCAGGCAAGCACTTACTCATGCAATAAACAAGAAGGATATTATTGACGGAGTTCTCCTCGGCTATGGAATGCCTTGTACCGGACCTTTCCCACCAGAATCGTGGGCTTATAACCCCAATATAAAAGATCTTGAATATAGTCCAGAGAAGGCATTAATGCTTTTTGCTGAGGCAGGATGGAAGAAGGGAAAGAATGGTCTCATAGAAAAGAATGGTAAGCCGTTTAGTTTTACAGTTCTTGTTAACCAGGGCAATGAAGCAAGGCTAAGAACAGCTCAGATCATAAAGGAGAACCTCAAGAAGGTCGGGGTTGATGTAAAGATAAGGGTTCTTGAATGGCAGGCAATGCTTCACGAATTTATTGATAAGAAACGTTTTGAAGCAGTCATTATGGGATGGGCATTATCAAGGGACCCTGATGCCTATGATATATGGCATTCTTCAAAGACCAAAGAAGGGGAATTTAATTTTATCTCATATAAAAATGATGATGTTGATCGGCTTTTGCTTGAAGGGCGACGCACGTTTGATATGGAGAAAAGAAAAAAGATTTACCACAGGATCCATGAAATCCTTGCAGATGATCAACCATATACATTTCTTTATGTCCCCGATGCCCTCCCTGTACTTCACAAGAGGTTCAAAGGTGTAGAGAAAGCACCCATTGGCATTTGGTATGACTTCATACACTGGTATGTGCCCAAGAATAGAATTGGATGGTATCGATAGTAAAAAGAAGGCCTTAATTTTTACTTATTTCCGCTTCTATTCCTTCACAAAACCTTTTTAAAAATTCCTCCCGGCTTATTTCATGACCCAAACAAAAACCAGAGACATCCATCTTATTGCAGCCTAAGGTCTGATACTTTCCGTTAATCCTTACCATCTTAGAATGAAACATCATGCTGTCGTTACGTCCCTCGGAATTTACATAACGGACATGCGGGAGAATGATTGATTTACCTACTCGATATGCTTTCATTTACTTCCACCCCTATTTCTGAATTAATTATTTTCAGTTTATTCAATCTTTCCAATCTCTTTAAATAGGAAAGACTGGTTAGTAGAAATTCCCTCCATTACGTATTTAGTATAATAATTAAAATTATATTTTAATATAAAAATAGATAGCCGTCAAGAAATACAGGGAAGTAGATCTCATGGCGGTTTTTATTTAAGGTGCTGTAGAAATACCTTCTGTTATAATGCTATCTGGGAATATGGCTGAGCCCTGCGTGCCCATTCGCTCTGCGGATATTTTGATGTTAATGTATCATATGCTCTGCGTAGCGCTTTGGCATCATGGGTTTTCCGGTACTCCGCTACCCCGAGGAAAAAGATTGCCTCGGGGGTTACCCCCGCATTTGGATGCTGTTCAATGACAGCCTTGAACTGAGCAATAGCTTCAACATGACGATAATGATTGAAAAAGACCTTCCCCTTCCCAAGTTTCAGGTGTGCTAAAAAGTCATCGATGGGAACATAACCCACAAACCTATAATGTTCTTTTCCTTCAGAGTCATGAATCAGAAGGGTAGGAGTCCAGATGATATCGAACTTCTTCATGAGTTCAGTCCTCTTGTCCCAGAAACATTGGCTCTTTAGCGGAATAAATTCTTCTTCTACGAACTTCTGAACTTTTTCGTCTGAATACGGACCCGCATTCATTGCTGCACAGCCAGCTCAGCCGTCAAACCAGAAATCATGATAGATTGGTTTCCCGGTTTTTTTGGCTTTATCAACAGCAATATTAAAGTCTCTTTCCCACTTGATTTCACCCATTGTAATTACCTCCTTTTGAACATAATGATGACCCAGAATTTTGATTCTGGGTCATCATCATCTCATTATAGCTTTTATTCAACTACAACTTTTTTCTCCTTCTTCTTTGCTTCTTCAGTCTTTGGGATTCTTATCTCAAGAATTCCTTCCTTGAAATTTGCCTTTACCTTATCTGTATGTACCTCCACAGGAAGTCGGAGGCTGCGTGTAAAGGAACCATATGAGCGCTCTTCTCTGTAATAATTTTTTCTCTCGACCTTTTCTTCCTTCTTCTTTGCTCCAGAAATGCTGATGGTATTGTCAGCGATACTCACGTCAATATCTTCTTTCTTCATTCCAGGTAGCTCAGCTTTTACTACTACATTGTCACCTTCCTCAAAGATGTCCACAGAAGGGATTACTTCCTCCATCTCAGTTACTCTCAACCTTGGCCACCGTGAAGGAGTTAATAAAGAAAAGGGCCTCCTGAAGGCATCCTCGAACCATCTTTCCATCTCCTCAAAGGGTGAAAGAGCTCTTAATGGTTCAGTTTTGGCTAACTCCTTTGATTCTTGCTTTGCCATATCATACCTCCTGAAAATTTATTTTAAAAAATCCTAACTGGTTTACTATAAATCCAAGCATCAATAAAAGGTATCAGCATTTATCTGATTTTTTTGTAGGTGATCTTCTCATTTATTTGTCAGTATCTGTCTGACAAAAATAAAAATCTCATATAAAAAGGAAATCCACGAGGGAGCTGTTGTTAAATTTGAGGTTATTGAATAAGATTATTCATACCCCAAAAAATGTTCCCATTTAATTTTCCCCTTTTCAAGTTTCAATTCATCAGACAGGAGGGATTTTAGATGGTCTACCATTTTCGGAGGACCACAGATATAAAATATCCTCTCAAAATAATCTGGTATCTCTTCCTTTACCATATCACTATTAATGAATCCGATTCTTCCTTTCCATGAAGTTTTATCTATGGGATTGTCTAATGTATAAATAACCCTTAACTTTTTATTTTCTGCCTCCATCTGAAGAAAATCCTCATAGAAGGCAATATCATCCTCAGTCCTGTTTGCATAGATCAGCAATATATCAGCAAGAAGTTTTTTATCGCATGCGAATTTACATATACTCCTCACAGGAGTTATACCTATTCCTCCAATGAGAAAGGCAATCTTCTCATACTCACCTTCAAAGGTGAAAAATCCATATGGCATCTTGAGCCTTGCCCAATCTCCTACTCTTAGTTTGTCTAAGGCTTGAGAGAATTCACTCTTTGTTATCCTCTTCGTAATTTCCACATATCCCTTCTCTGTAGGTGAGTTAGAAAAGGAGAAATGCTTTGTTACATTCTGACCATTTATCTTTATCGTTAACACAAAGAATTGGCCAGGTTTAAAATCTATCTCTCCAGGAACAGCAAATCTGAAGCTCTTTACGTCATGAGTCCTCTGGATGGTATTGATAACTTTTGTTTCAAATTCCTTTATTTCCATCTCTCATGCACTCTCTATGAACAATAGACCAGGGTCTTCGAGATAGCGAGTTACCTTTGATAGGAAGGTTGCTGCATCAACGCCATCCGTCACCCTGTGGTCAAAGGTCAGTGAAAGGGGAAGGATTTTTCTAATTAAAATCTGCCTGTCTTTTACCCACGGTTTATCAATAATTCTTCCTGTTCCCAGGATTGCAACATCAGGGTAGTTTATTATGGGAGTCGCAAAAGTCCCACCGAAGTGTCCCCAGTTAGATATGGTAAAGGAGCTACCTCTCATCTCCTCTAACTTTATCTTTCTTTCCCTTGTCTTTTGGCTCAAGTCCTGAATCTCTGAAGCAAGCTCAAGGACAGTTTTTTTGTCCACTCCTCTTATTACAGGCACCATGAGGCCATCGGGTGTATCAACAGCTATGCCCATGTTGTAATATTTTTTAACAATGATCTCTTCTTTTTCCTCATCAACAGAGGCATTAAGAAAGGGGTGTTCTAAAAGGGAGTGCTGAGCAGCCTTTATAAAAAAGGGAAGGAAGGTTAAATGGACGCCCTTTTCCTGTAATGGTTTCTTTTCCCTCTCTCTGAGATCCCATAGGTCGGTGATGTCCGCCTCCTCCATTATTGTAAGAAATGCCATTTTCTGCTGTGCGATTACGAGATTCTTTGCTATCGTCCTCCTCACCCCTTTGAGAGGGGGGCGTTCAACAATACCATACTGGTCTTCTGACTTTTTAACCGTTTCAGATGCCTTTATAACGTCCTCTTTTGTAATGCTTCCTCCAGGACCAGAGCCTCTTATGGACTCAAGTTTAACTCCAAGCTCTTTTGACAGGGCCCTTACTGCAGGAGTTGCGAGTATCTCTTCTTCTTCCTCGGGTAAAACCCCGACTACAGAAACGGATTTTGGTCTCTCTTCAACTGCCTCTCCCTCCTCAGCAATTGTCATTAAGACCTCTCCAACTTTTACAACTTCTCCCTCTTCCTTATTTATTTTAATTATCTTTCCTTTTTTGGGAGATGGAACCTCTACAACTGCCTTATCCGTCTCTATTTCGATGACAGTCTGATGCTCTTCGATACTGTCTCCTTCCTTCACAAGCCATTTCCTTATTTCACCTTCTGTTATTCCTTCACCTAAATCAGGCAATGAAAAATCAAAGGGCATAATTCCTCCTTTATTAACTCAATTGAGATAATGCAGATGTTGTGAAAAAATTTATTTTTTGATACCTTAGCATACCCTTATTCATAAATATTTGTAGAGATAGGCAGGATATAGTATTTGAGCGGTTTCTTTTGCCGATAGTCAACAAAAATACTTTAATATTAAAGAGGCAAAAGCCTTGCAGGGCGATAGCCCGAGAATGAGCGAAAATACTATTTCCTCCCTAAATACCATAGTTCATAGTATTTAAAATAAATCTTTGAACAATGTCTGTATTATTCGGGTTAATATTTCAAAGTTTCCTCAATAGACTTTCTTATCCTATCTATTGAAGGCAGATAATAATCTTCGAGTTTTGAAAGTGGAACTATGACATCGTATCCTGTAATCCTTAATATAGGAGCTTTCAAATAGAGTATGGCTTCCTCAGCAATAGTTGCAGATAATTCAGCACCGAAACCACATGTCTTTGGTGCCTCGTGTACTATTACAACCCTTCCAGTCTTTTTTATTGAGGTAAATAAGGTTTCCTCATCAAAAGGGTTAAGAGTCATTAAATCTATCACTTCGGCGTTATAGCCTTCAACTGCCTGTAAAGTTCTGTGAAGCATACTACCCCAAGAGATTATGGTAATATCATTGCCTTCTTGAACAATCCTTGCCTTTCCGAGGGGAATGGTATACTCACCTTCAGGCACGTCCTCTTTTATGAGGCGGTATAATCTCATTGCCTCAAGAAAAATTACAGGGTCAGTATCCCTAATCGAAGAAATTAACAAACCCTTTGCATAATAGGGTGTTGATGGCACAACTACCTTTATACCTGGCATATGGCAGAAGAATGCCTCGGTGCTTTCTGAATGGAGTTCGAGTGCCTTGACTCCTGCTCCATAAGGAGTCCGTATTACCATGGGGCAGATGTACCTTCCCCTCGAGCGATAACGAATCCTTGCAGCATGAGAAAATATTTGATCAATAGCAGGATATATAAATCCCATAAACTGTATCTCGGCAACAGGCTTCAGCCCGTATGCAGCCATTCCAATAGCAGCACCAATAATGCCTAATTCAGATAGGGGTGTGTCTATGACCCTTTCAGCTCCAAATTCGTCATACAGACCTTCTGTAATGCGAAATACCCCTCCATCCCTTCCTACATCCTCTCCCAGGATTACGATACTATTATCCCTTTGCATTTCTTCCTTCAGGGCAAGGTTTATTGCCTGCACCATGTTTAACTTCGGCATATCAGAAATCCTTTAACTGTTTTAGCTGCCTCGGTGTTAGTTTTTCATATATATAAGTGAACATCTCTCTGGGGTGAGGAGGTTCTGTTGATTCCATGATTCTTACAGCTTCGTCTATCATTGATTTTGCTTTCTCTTCAACTTCTTTCTGATATTCTGTTGTCCATAAACCCTTTTTCTCCATGAACAGTCTCAATCTCTGAATTGGATCTTTTGCTTTCCATATCTCCACCTCTTCTTTTAGGCGATATCTGGTAGCATCATCAGCAGTTGTATGGTCAGCAATTCTGTATGTGACACATTCAATTAATGTTGGGCCCTCACCCTGTCTTGCCTTTTTAAGGGCATATTCTGTTGCCTTATAAACGGCAAATACATCATTGCCATCAACCTGAAGTCCCTCAAGTCCATAACTATATGCCTTTTGGGCAAGGGTTTTTGATGCGGACTGTTTCTCCCTCGGCATCGATATTGCCCATTGGTTGTTCTGGCAAATAAAAATAACAGGTAATTTAAAAACACCTGCTATGTTGAGACTCTCATGGAAATCACCCTTTGATGTCCCTCCATCACCAAAATACGTAATGGCGGCAGTCTTGTCTTTTCTGTATCTTGCTGCCATTGCAGCACCTACGGCATGAGGTAGCTGAGTTCCAACGGGGATACTTATAGGGAAGATATTAAGAGTATCCGGAGTTTTTAGACCCCTTTCATCTCCTGCCCAGTACTGAAAGAGCATATGAAGAGGATAGCCTATAGTTATATAAACCCCGGATTCTCTATAAGATGGGAAAATCCACTCGGACTTTTCAAGGGCAAAAGCACTTCCAACCTGGGATGCCTCTTGTCCTAAGATAGGAACATATGTACCGAGCCTGCCTTCCCTCTGGAGTTTTAAGGCATGCTGATCAAAGGTTCTTGACAGAAGAAGTAGTTCATATAACCTACGTGTATCTGAATCAGACAGTGAGGGGATAAGGGATTCATCTACGTCACCTTTTTCATTAAGTATCTCAATACGCTTTACACTAAAGGATTCTATTATTCTTTCAGTCATGAATAAGAAAATAGCATTTAAGATATTTGCAGTCAAGAAATTTTCTTAATAAAAATAACTCCATTGGAATTGCACAGGGTTCCTACGGGG